>Ga0265798_10006733_pt1 | contig 15027 bp, 12 predicted proteins | sample P3T30metagenome_FD_192430 | JGI IMG/M metagenome (GOLD analysis project Ga0265798, IMG submission 192430) | Plant litter microbial communities from East Loma Ridge, Irvine, California - P3 T30 | ecosystem: Environmental > Terrestrial > Plant litter > Unclassified | place: USA: California... | reverse complement strand
ACGCGACCACCGATGCAACAGCGATAGCACCGCTTGCCGGATTGAGCGCATAGGACACCAGGCCGGCCACTATGATCAGAGCAAGCATGCGCGGCCAAAGAAGTTTGCCACGCCATCGGTCGTGCAGGCTGTCGCGCAGGGTCAAATCAAGCCCGATAAAAAGGAAGGCGATGAGTGGCATGATCTCTGGCCCGAACCAGGCGACAGCCATGTTGGCAGCCACGAGTGTGGCAATGTAGATGATGATGTAAGGCATAATTGTCGCAGTGCAATGACTGAGTCAGCAGCATCGAGCCTGGTGCGTCTGTTCACAATCGAAGCGGTGCAGAACGCGGCTGAATTCGGGCGTATGTGGTCTGGTGGCAAGCAAACGCGCAGGATATCAGATGGCCCTTCGCCACGTCATCAATTCTCGCCATTGTCCCCCCCTATTAGCTGTCGCCGTTGGTCAGCCCCTAACTTAGTCCTGCTCAGCGTCTGCATAGCCATCGATGACCTAGCATTTCGTCGCGCAGATGACGCGTTGAGCAGATTCCACAGCATGAGGGAATGCCAGCTCTGTCCCGCTCAGTTTTGGCCGACTTGCTTTCGGAAACCGAAAATAACTGCAAACGCTCCGTTCGTCAGCTAGCAATTAAGTGCAGCAGATGAGAAAATACGGCTGTGCCCTAACCGCGCTTTCCGAACTTTTAATCTGGCAATTTTACAATGACTCAAGTACGCGACGTGATCGTCATCACGAGTTGCACGAACAGAAAGAAAAAGGCCGGTACCGTGCTCGCGCTCGAGGGTACGGACACTGCCGCTTCGCTGTTTGAACTGGCGCGAGCCTGGAGTCAGCAGGTTCAGGCCCTCTGCAAGAGCGAGACGCAGGTCGCTGTCGAATTGTATGCAGGACGTTCCATCACTGAAGCGAAACGCGTAGCAGAAAGCCTCTCGGCGCCGCTCTACATTGTCTCCGCAGGACATGGCCTGCTGTGTCCGGATGACCATATCCCGTCTTACAACGTGACGACGTCGCCAGCAGCGGATAACGTGCTGCATCAGTGTTTGCTGCGACTAGGCAAGTCACCGGCTGACTGGTGGCAAGCGCTCATTCATGCAGTCGGAACGCAGCGCTCGCTCACCGAACTTGTCGCGCGATCCCCAGGCACCATCATGCTGCTTGCCGTACCGTCGGCCTATCTAGGCTTGCTGGCGCGTGAACTGGCCGACCTGAGCGAAGGTGATATCGCGCGACTGCGCATCATTACGTCGCCGCACGGAGCGTCAACGCTGCCGGCACGCTTGCAATCGACAGTCATGCCGTACGACGAGCGCCTGGAAGGCCTGGACGCCTATTCGGGGACACGCAGCGATTTTCCTCAGCGTGCGTTGCGCCATTATGTGGCAGTTCTGGAAGGCCACTCCTTGCCGCTCGAGGCGGCTCGCCGACAGGTAAGTAAAGCCATGGCTGCCCTGCGCAAACCGGTCTTGCCGGAACGCCAGCGCAAGACGGACGAAGAAATCATGGCGCTGCTACGCAGTAACTGGGAACGCTTCAATGGTTCGTCCACGACCCTGCTGCGTTTCCTGCGTGACGAAGCCTTGGTAGCCTGTGAGCAATCGCGATTCCGCTTGCTTCGCCAGCACCTCCTCACGGAGCTCAATAATAAACCGGGTACCTATGGATAAGCAGGAACTCGTCGTACGGGCACTACATACGACCCAAGGGGACGGACAGGACGTCTACGCCTTTTTCATTCGCGGCGGCGATATCGTCAGGATTGCCGACATCTCCCGCATCGAACGCGACGAACATGACGTCGTAAAAGGATTCCAGCGCCCGGAGATTCAACAGCACGTCAAAGGCATCACCGACTACCTGGACCAGGGTAACGTGCTGTTTCCCAATTCCATCATCCTCGCGATGTCACCCGAAGTGCGGTTTACCGCGTCACGCGGCACCCGCCCGAACCGGGATGAGGGCGTCGGCCAGACCGGCACCTTGACGATCCCGATTTTCGAGGCGGGGAACCGGGTCGCCTGGATCGTCGACGGCCAACAGCGTTCGCTGGCTCTGTCCCGCTCGACCAACCAGTCCTTCCCAGTGCCAGTTGTAGCCTTCGTTTCGGACAACCTTGAAGTCCAGCGCGAGCAGTTCGTCCTGGTCAACAAGGCCAAGCCATTGCCGCGGCGCTTGATCGATGAACTGCTTCCGGAAACCCGGAACATCCTGCTGCCGCGCGACCTGCGCAAGCGCAAGGCGCCGAGCGAACTGTGCAATTGGCTGAACCGGAACAACAAGTCGCCGTTCTACAACTTGATCAAGCGTCCATCGGACAAGAAAGACGACGGCGCACCCGTGATTACCGACACTGCCGTCGTCGAGATGATTCGTCAAAGCCTGTCCAATCCGCTGGGCGCACTTGCGCCCTACAAGCCGACGGACACAGAACCCGGCGATGTCGACACCATGTGCACGATCCTCGTTACCTACTGGTCGGCAGTGCGCGACGTGTTTCCAGAGGCTTGGGGCAAAGACCCGCGCCAGAGTCGCCTGATGCATTCAGCAGGCATCCTGGCGATGGGCGTGCTGATGGACCGTATCTATGCGCGTTTATCTGGCGCCAACGAGTCCTACGCAGCCGTGCGCAAAGAGGTAGAGAAGGTTGCCCCGTTTTGCCGCTGGACCTCGGGCGTGTGGGAATCCATTGGATTGCGCTGGAACGATATCGAAAGCACCTCCCAAGACAAGAAGCGCCTCCAGGAAGCACTGGTACGCGCTTATATTACCGAAGCAAGAAAATGAAGTTCCTTTATTCCGACACCCACGACTATGTGGATCCTGGCTACGACTTTGAAAACGACCGTAATGCGCCGAAGCGGCGCCGCTATTGGGATGACGCATACGCACATCAGATGATGAACCCGACACCGTACGACGGCCTGCTTGTTGCAATGAGCGCGGTGCGCAAGGCTCCTGGTGTGGCCAACTCTAAGGTACGATATTCGACCGCCGAGGAACAACGTCTGTTGCGTGACGGGGCACGCAAATTCCTTCGCCTTGATGGCCCTAAGTACGAAGATGCGATGGTCATGGGCGATTGCGGCGCGTTTGCTTACGTCGACCAGGAAAAGCCAGCCTTTTCGCCGATGGAGGTATTCGAATTTTATGCTGATGCCGGATTCACGCACGGCGTCTCGCCCGACCACATCATTTTTGCGTGCGACACCGGTAACCCTCCGCTCGAAGCGATGGATCGGGACGTGCGTTACCGCTATGAACTGAGCCTGGAGAACGCGCGCGAATTCATGCGCATCTGCAAAGCCGAAGGCATGCCATTCGTGCCTATGGGTGCGGTACAGGGATGGTCTCCGAACAGCATCGCACAGGCAGCAAAGCAACTGGAAGACATGGGTTACCGCTACCTGGCGATCGGGGGCCTGGTGCCACTCAAGGTGGACGTCATCCACAAGGTACTGCAGGCGCTACGCGACACGATCAAACCGAAAACCGACATCCACCTTCTGGGTTTTGCCAAAGCCGACTCGATCCAGGATTTTACGGGCTACGGCATCACCAGTTTCGATTCGACATCGCCCCTGATCCGCGCCTTCATGGACGAAAAGGCAAACTACTACATACCGAAACCGGAGGGTGGACTGGCGTACTACGCTGCGGTTCGCATTCCGCAGGCCGTCGAGAACCCCCGCCTAATGCGGGGTATCAAGCAAGGTATCTTCAACGCGGAGGACCTGCAAAAGCGCGAGGCAATCGCCTTGACGGCACTGCGTAGGTTCGACAAAAAAGAAGAAACCTTGGAAGCCACGATCGAAGCTGTCATGGACTACCAGCGGTTCCTGACCCTGGACGGCGATAGCGACAAGCACCAAAAAAGCCTGAAGAAAACCCGGGAGCAGGTTGAGCGCACCCTGAAAGACGCCCCGTGGAAGCGATGCGGTTGTGACATCTGCCTCGACATCGGTGTGGACGTCATCATCTTCCGCTCTGCCAACCGCAACCGCCGGCGCGGCTTTCATAACCTCGGTGTCTATCACCAGCACGTTCAACGCATCCTAGAGAAAACCCTGTGAAAACCTATCAATTCAAAGCGATTCGCGCCCAGCAAGCCAAAGGGCACGACGTATTTTGCTTCGCTGCTGAACCGGCCGATGTGCTTGCTTTTTCCGAAATCGACCGTGTTGGCCGCGATGACGCAGGCGAGCTCAAAGGTTTCCAGCGCCACCAGGTTGCGCCGCACATCAAGGAAATTCGCGATTACCACACCCGGGATGACGCATTGCTGCCGAACGCCGTCATTGTCGCCTTCCTCGGTAACGTGACGGTCACGGACGTGGGGGCAGGCATTGTCGATGTGGCGATCAGCGTGCCTGAAGGAGCCAACCGTCCAGGGTTCGTCGTCGACGGCCAGCAGCGCCTGACCGCACTGTCCGGCATTCGCAAGCCGGGCTTCCAGGTGTTTGTCTCCGCGCTGATCTGCAAGGACTATAACGAGCTGGTCCAGCAATTCGTGTTGATCAACAATACCCGCCCCCTACCTAAGACGCTGATTTACGAATTGCTGCCGAATGTAGAGGGCCTGCCCGAGCGCTTTACCAAGAAAAAATTTGCGGCCCGACTGGTCGAACGTCTGAATTTTCGTCCTGATTCGGTGCTGCGCGGCGAAATCCGCCAACACACCAGTCCAAAGGGCGCGTTGGGCGATGGCGCGATGCAAAAGATCGTGGAGAACTCCGCTTCCGATGGGGCGATCCGTGACCTGATACAGGAAAGCGATCTCACGCCTGAGAGCATGAAGGCGCTTGAAGAGGCAGCGTTTCAACTACTCAATGAGTATTTTAAGGCCGTCATCGAAGTGTTTGGCGAAGAATGGATAGGCATGAATCAAAAGACATCCCGCCTGCGCCATGGCGCAGGCCTGGTGGCAATGGGCTTTGTCATGGACCACTTATGTTCGGCTGACCTGCAGGGCTGCAACACCTACTATGACAAGTTCGTCGCCGGACTGAAGGCGCTCAAGCCACATACGGCCTGGACACGTGGCAACTGGCAACTCGGCGATGTACTCACGACGCCCTGGAACGGCATCCAGAACACGTCGACCGATATTAATTTGCTGACGAATTATCTGATTCGCTCGCTCAAGCGCAGTCTGCGCCACCTTCAACAAGCAGCTGCTTAAACAGGAGGAGCAACGATGACAAGTACCGCGTTAGTACTCTTCTCCGGTGGACAGGATTCCACGACCTGCCTGGCGTGGGCACTGCAGCGATATGACCGGGTCGAGACGATCGGCTTCGACTACGGTCAGCGTCACACAGTGGAACTCGTCTGCCGCAAAGACATTCTAACGGCGCTACGCACCCGGTTCCCAGCCTGGGCAACCAAACTCGGCGACGATCATATGCTGGACATGACGCTGCTGTCGACGATCAGCGACACGGCAATGACGTCCGGGCGCGCCATCGAGATGGAAAAGAACGGCTTGCCCAACACGTTTGTACCAGGCAGAAACCTATTGTTCTTCACCTATGCGGCGGCAGTCGCTTACCGACGGGAGCTAAAGGTACTTGTAGGCGGCATGTGCGAAACCGACTACTCTGGCTATCCCGACTGCCGAGACAACACCCTCAAGTCTCTGCAGGTAACGTTAAGCTTGGGCATGGATCATCCTTTGGTCATTGAGACGCCGCTCATGTGGCTGGACAAGCGTCAGACCTGGGAGATGGCGCAAGACCTCGGCGGCACGGCACTCTTCGAGATCGTGCGCGAGAAAAGCCACACCTGCTATGTTGGCGATCGCAGCACGATGCACGAATGGGGCTACGGCTGCGGCCGCTGCCCTGCGTGCGAGTTGCGCTTGAAGGGGTATGAAGGCTTCAAGAAAGCATCAGCGTGAGTGACTCGGTCGGAGGATGCCTCGCGACAAAAGCACATCGTCGGCACGACCTGGCCGGCCTTCAAGATAATTGCACCAAATGAAATACGAACTTAGCCAAAAATTTTACTTCGAAGCCGCGCATACCCTGGAGCGGGCCGTCGAGGCTGAAGGAAGCAGGCGCATCCATGGCCACACCTATCATGCCGAGATTACCCTTGCCGGCACGCCCGACCCCGTCAATGGGATGCTTGCCGACTTGGGCTTCGTGCGCAGCGAAATCGCCAAGGTGCGTGATTTGCTCGATCACAGGTTTCTCGATGAGATAACGACCCTCGGCCCGGCAACACTGGAAAATTTGTGTCGTTTTATCTTTATCGAATTGGCCGAAACGCTGCCTGCACTCGCCAAAGTATCCGTTGAGCGCCAGGCAAGTGGTGACCGTTGCTGCCTATCGAAGTAATACCTGACAACCATGCAGGTCTTTTCTACCAGCCGATCCACCTAAGGGAGCGAATATGCAACAAATTATGGGATCCAACGCGTTTTCTTCCGGTGAGTGCGTGCGTGAAATCGCGCTACGGCTCATGCATATGTCAGAAGCCATCCATCACGCATTGCGCCAGTTGACCTCGGCACCATCCACAGAACATTCCGGTACGTCACCATATGCCCTGCTGACGGAAGAATACGCCCTTCGTGCGCGGACGAGTATTCTCCTGATCGAGGCGGAGCGATTGGCGCGCCCAAACTTCCCGACAAGCCAGGCCACCGTACTCGATATCCTGGGCCAGGTCGAAACGACGTTATCGCAAGCCAACTCAGCGGACGACATGAACGAACTCATCGCAAGCCTGTTGCTCTTCACAAGTTCGATCATTTCGCGTCGCAACCAGATTATCGCGGTTCTGCTCGAGAATCTGCAGCAAACGGTTGCTGAAGTGCAGGCCAGCCGTTAGACGCGAGCCCGGTTGTAGCCGGGAATGACGACGCCCTAGGATAAGGAGCAGCATTTCAACGGCTCCCGAAAGCTGAGCCAACTAGCGTCTTATAAGTCAACGGCGCGCATTCCACGCCATTTCCCGGGCTGAAAAATGCGGACCCGCACGAGGCGGATGCAGCGCGCGCCAATATACACCTCATGTGATTCTCTGCCGGGGCCGACAGCAAGCGTTGTGGAATCGGCTCCTTGGTAAGCACTCTTCCGTTCCTGTTACTGCGTGAAAATTCCCATTTGCATTGGTTTATATCTAAAATGCAATGACCATGAACGCACACGCCGCCCAGACACCCGCCATCCGCCTCGCCGCCATCGAAGCCCTCCTCGATCAGGATTTCCGGGTGCCTTCCTACCAGCGCGGCTACCGCTGGACCTCGCACCAAGTCAACGAACTGCTGGACGACGTCCAGGAATTTCTGACCCAACCGGACAGTGTCGACGAGCCGTCGTTCTACTGCCTGCAGCCCATCGTCGTATGCTCCAATCCAGGCGGCATATGGGAAGTAGTCGACGGCCAGCAACGTCTGACCACCATCTTCCTGATCCTGCACCACCTCGACGATGCGCTGGCACGGCACGGCAAGCGGCGCTTTCGCCTGTCCTACGAGACACGCCGCGCGAGCGCGGACTTTCTTGAGAAGATCCGGCCAGAAGACGCGCGCAGGAACATCGACTTTCATTACATGCACCAAGCCGCCCAGGCCATCAAAGTCTGGTTCGAGAAGTGCGGCGCCGACGAACGCGCGCGCTTTGCCGACTGCCTGCTGAACGACGGAAGCGCCGGCAAGAGCGTCAAGGTGATCTGGTACGAACTTGCGCCCAGCGAGGATCCGATACAGGCCTTCACCCGCCTGAACGTCGGCAAGATCGCGCTCACCGATGCGGAGTTAATCCGCGCGCTGTTCCTGCGCGAAGGGAATTTCGCGACAGCGGGCGACTGGCAGGAACGCAGTGCCCTCGCACAGGAATGGGATGAGATCGAAAAGACCCTGCAGGACGACGATGTCTGGTACTTCCTCTATGGCGGCACGCATTGCTACGCCAACCGGATCGAGCACATCTTCGAGTTGATCGCACGCGAGGATAGCGACGCTGCCGCGGCAGCGCCCGCCTTGCACGCTACCTTCCACTTCTGGCGCCGCCGCCTGGAAGCGTCTGGCGCGGATGCCAGGAACGAATGGTTGAAGGTGAAGCAGTACTTTATGCGCCTGCACGAATGGTTCCGCGACCGTACGCTGTATCACCTGGTTGGCTACCTGGTTAACGACGGAGCCGAGATGACTACGATCCGCAAGGAGGCGGCGACGTTGACCCGCAGTGCTTTCCACCAGGGCCTGAAGCGGCGCATCCGCGACAGCCTGCTGGAGCGCCTGCCGGCCATGCAGGGCGGCGGCGTCGACCTGAAGGCGAGGTTATGTGCAGGGCTGGGCGCGCTCAATTACGAAACCCGTTCGCAGCATCGCGCCATCCGCTCGGTGCTGCTGCTGTTCAACATCTCTACCCTGCTCGAGAACGCCAAGGCTACCATGCGTTTTCCGTTTAGCCACTTCAGGAAGGACAACTGGGACATCGAGCACATCCGCGCCCGCGCCAGCGCGGCGCCGTCCGGTAGCCACGAACTGCGCGACTGGCTGGGGGACCTCGTACGCTACTTGGATTCTGCGGGCGTGCGGGACGGCGTGCGGTGCGAAGCGGATAAACTGCTAGCGCAACTGGGGAGCGGGGAGACGCTGCCCGGCCCTCCCTTCTCGGACGCCTACCAGGACCTATATCGGCGCGTGCGTGAGACCTATGACGGCGCCGGTGAGCTAGCCGATGACAATTTCCTGGGCAACCTGACCCTGCTCGACGCTGCCACTAACCGGGGTTATGGCAATGCGATGTTCCCGATCAAGCGCAGCAAGATCATCGCACGCGACCGCGACGGCGTCTTCGTTCCACCGTGTACAAGGAACGTCTTCCTGAAGTGCTACAGCAGGCGGATTGACCACCTCAGCGGCTGGTCGCCGGATGACCGAACTGATTATTTCAAGGCCATCGTGGCCAGCCTAGTGAATCTGCTCGACGAAACGGGAGCCCCACGATGAACGTCAACGCCTTGATACCCAGCACCGAAGTGAGCTTCCGCGAACTGCTGACACGCCACGGCCGCGTGCGGATACCCGTCATCCAGCGCGACTACGCGCAGGGGCGCGACAGCGCTCGCGAGGTGCGCGAGGAATTCCTCGACGCCCTGCACACGGCGCTGGGTCGCGAACCCGGCGATCCAGCCCTGCCGCTGAACCTCGACTTCGTCTACGGCCGCGCCGAAGGCCGGGCCGGTTTCGCGCCGCTGGATGGCCAGCAGCGCCTGACCACGCTGTTCTTGCTGCACTGGTACCTGGCCTGGCACGACGCGGAATATGCCGACTTCGCCAGTTTCATGCGCGAGGGCGAGAGCAGCCGCTTCGGCTACGCGATCCGACCGAGTAGCCGCGAGTTCTTCGATGCGCTCAGCGGCTGGGCCCCAGCGGCCGCCGCGCGTACTGCCCCCCCGCCAGCGGCAATGGTGCGCGATCAGAACTGGTTCTTCGACGCCTGGGTCGACGATCCGACCGTCCTGGCCGCGCTGTCCATGTTGGACGCAATCCATGAACGCTTTTGCGGTACCCAAGGCATGTATGCGCGCCTGACCTGCGCCGAGCGCCCCTACATCACGCTGCACCTGCTGGATCTGGACTGCTTCGCGTCGGCCGACGACCTGTACATCAAGATGAATGCGCGCGGCAAGCCGCTTACGCCTTTCGAGCATTTCAAGGCGCAACTGGAGGCGCACCTGGCCGCCATGCCGGGCACACTCGTATACAGGCTGCGCGACCGGCCGGCCACGCTGAAGGAATACGTCAGCCATCGCATCGACGGCGCCTGGACTGAACTGTTTTGGCATGCACTGGATGGCAAGGCCGACCTGCTCGACCAGTGCTTCATGCGCTTGATACACGTGGTGGCGATCGTGACCCGCGATTCTAGCTGCGCCAGTAATGACAAGGTGCTGGCGGAACTACGCGACGCCGCCGCACCGCTGTCGTTCCGGCGCTACCAGGTAGCCGGTTGCCTGGACCAGCCCTTCGTAGAGACCCTGATCGCCGTGCTGGACGCGTGGTCCGGCAGCGAGGCTGGTATGCGAGGCGTGCTCGGCGACTCGCCGTACTACGACGAGCGCGTCGTGTTCGACGCTATCCTGCAAGGACGAAGCCCGATCTATGCCTGGCTGGTACAGTTCCATGCCTACACCGCCTTCATCCGCCGCCACGGCCGTGAGTCGGAGCAGCGCCGCTTCGGCGATTGGATGCGCATCGTCGCCAACCTGGCGCGCAACAGCGCCTTCGACAACGTCGGCGCCTTCCGCCTTGGTCTGGCCGCGGTTGAGCGCCTGCTGCCCTATGCCTCGGCGATTCTCGACCACTTCGCTTCCGGCCCGCTGGAACTGCGCGGCTTTAGCGGCCAGCAGGTGGCCGAGGAAAGGCTCAAGGCCGCACTGATACTGCGCAGCGAGGACTGGCGCGAGCGCGTCCTGTACGCCGAGCAGCACGGATACTTCCAAGGCCAGATCGGCTTCCTGCTGAAGTTTGCGGGTGTCCTTGATGCCTGGAAGAGTACTTTCGGCGTCGACTGGAAGCCACAACAGGAGGAGGAGTTCCGCCGGGGCTTCGACCACTATAAGGCGCGTGCTTTCGCGCTGTTTGAGGATGGCGGCCTCCGTAACTTCCCTGAAGCCGTGCTCGAACGCGCCTTGCTATCGATCGGCGACTATCTGCTCAAGGCCGACAGCAACCGGAGCTTCGGTGAATCGGCCGGCCGCGACACCAGCTGGAAGCGCCTGTTGCGTGGCAATGCGGAAGACAGTGGTGACGATGCAAAACGCCGCGCCATATTCCAGGTTTTGCTTGACCGGATCGATCCCAATGTTGATATCGCAGCCCAGTTGGCGCAGATCGTCCAAGGCGCACCACCTACCAGTGACTGGCGCGAACCGTTCATCCGCTACCCACAGATGATCGGCTACTGCGGCATGCGCATGATCCGCGTTCACAACGACAACCAGATCTACCTACTGCGCAAGCAGAGGATGAGCGGCGAGCACGCCGAGGTCTATACCTACCACCTGCATGTCAGCGCCGTACGTAAGATGACGCAGGACGGCGAACTTGCGCCTTTCACGAAAGCGAAGTACGAACCGGTCGTCACCGACCGCGAAGAGCCCTTCATTCGACTGCGTGGCGAGCTGGCCGGTGCGCCGCTGACCCTGGAGATTCGCCACGAGCCTGGCGGGACCTGTTTCGCGTTCGTGCTGCGGACCGGTGTCGCGATGGGCGCTGTCGAGCAGTTGGCTGCAGCCGGCTTCACGGCCGACGCCGACGGTACGCTGGGCCGCAGCGTACCGCGCGGCGAGGCGATCGCCGCGCTCTTGCAGACGGTGCGAGTCCTGAACGAGACCTAAGCAACCCGATCTGCAACGCACTGTATCACGGTACCCGCGCCGAGGTTTCCTTGGCATCGCCGACGCCATCCTTCCGCGCGGTGTAGCCGTGCACGTCCAGTCCATGAGCGAGGCCGCCACGGGCCGACACGCATCTTGGGCGACTGTGGCGCACAAAGCACTCGTGAAGACGTCCTGAAACATTACGCAGCAGGCGATCCTTGATCTTTAGTCGACTCCCCTTCCCACAACGTCGTCTGCACGCCCCGATGCTTCCGTCCCTTTTTTTCTGTAGGTGGCTGCTCGCTACCAAGCGCCGAGGCTACCGCGAACTCCCGCTCAATGACCGTTCTTGTTACACGCTCTTTGTGGAGCAGGTCTGACAGCTCCTCGATTTTCTTGTCAAGTCTGGCGCCAGCGGCACGCGCATTAGCAACCTCACCCTTCAGCTCCTGAACCTGGTCGCCGAGCGCAAGCTTCTGTGCTTCAAGCACGGCCGCGGCCTGCTCCGCACGCGCGCATTCGCTACGCTGCCTATCGTGCTGTGCCCGAGCGTCACGTAGTTCACCCTCAACTGATTCAAGTGCCTGCACGCGCAGCTGCAACTTGGCCAGCTCGACTCGCGCCGTCTCGGCAGCGCGTCGCTCGACCGTTGTTTCCTCCCGTGCTCCAGCCAGTTCGTCCAAAGTCTGCGCGACGCGCCCCTCGACGGTGGCTCCATTGAACGTAGCGTGGGCCAACTGCTCCCGCAGGTCCTCGATAGTCGCCGTCAACTGTTCGCTGTCTTCGGCCAGGTCGCGCATCTCCTGCTTGCAGCCGATGAGTTCCTCGGCAAGCTGTCTGCGCGCGATTTCGGCTTGTTGGTCCGCAAAAACGAGGATGGCGTGCTGCAGTTCTGGCGGCAACTGCCGCAGGCTATCAGGCGTATTGTCCTTCTCGCCCAGGCATTGCTGCAGCAGCCTGCTGACTGTCCCCATACTACCGACGTTGTCGAGTTTCTCGCGTACGGCACGGGACGACACTTTGCCGCCTTCGGCACGCAACGCGGCCACCGCAGCTTTCACATGCTCGATTGTTACCGATGCCTGACGGCCCATCATTCACCTCGCTGTTACGTTATGAATTACGTTATGAATACGTTACGTTATGAATACGTTACGTTGCAGTTCTGCCGATTCGGGATGCGTCTCATCCGGCAGCTTCCGCTCTGCCGGGTGCGTCCGTTGGGGTGCCCTGCGGTAGCGAACATGGGAGTGCTCCGCTATCTGGCCGGACGTCGATTAACAAGCTGCTTACGACCGCCGCGTGCCGCTTCATCAACGCGGGGGCCTGATGCGCATATCGACGAACCATTGCCGGCGACTTCCAGCCCCCCATCTCTTGGAGGTCGTACAGTGGTGTCCCGTTCTGAATCAGCCAGCTGGCCCAGGTGTGCCGCAGGTCGTGCCAGCGAAAGTCCTTGATATCGGCCCGGCGCAGCGCGGCGCGCCACCCTCGGGTATTCACTTGCTTGACCGGGCTGCCGCGATAAGTGAACACGAAGTGCTCATGCTTGCCGCGCTGGCGCTGCAGTACGGCCATTGCGACTTCGTTCAGCGAGACATGGATATCCTCGCCACCCTTGGCGTCGTCGCCCATGACCCAGCACGTGCCGCGCTCGAGGTCCAGGTGCGACCAATCGAGCCCGGTGACGTTGCCTTGCCGTAGTCCCGTGGCGAGCGCGAACAGTGTGATATCGCGTTGGTGTTCCGGCAGTTCGTCCAGCAGCGCTGATGCCTGCCCTGGCGTGATCCAGCGCACGCGCCGCTTGGCCTCGGCGTAGAGTTTCACCTTCGGCACCCGGTCTATCCACTCCCACTCCAGCCACGCCTTGCGCATGATTGCGCGTACGAGCGCCAGGTATCGGTTGGCCGTCGCGCCGCTCGCCTGGGCCTTCTTGATCTTCCCGATTGCCCCGATCTCATCGCGGGTGATCTTAGTTAGGACGCGGCTGCGGAGGAACTGCTGCAACCAGGCCAGCTTGGCGATGTCGTCCGCGTGCGTTCGCTTGTGCGATGTCTCCTGCAGCCACCGGTAGCCAGCATCATCCCATGTATAGTCCGGGCGCCCGCCCAGTGCCTGGATGCGCCAGCATTCCGCCCTCAGCCGGTCGTGGAGTTCCCGCGCTTCGGCTTTATCGTTTGTCTGAGCAGAGCGTCTAACGCGCTCTCCTGCTGGCGTGGCAAAGTCGATCCACCAGGTATTGCCTCGTTTGTAGAGTGCCATTGCTTCTGATTCCTTTCGATTATCGGCAGCGCCGGCTGGGGTGCCCGGTACTGACCACGTATCCATGCCGTCAGGTCTTCCTCGATGAACACCCATGACTTGCCGGGTTTGGCGCCCGGCAGCTGGCCCAGCCTGGCGCGGCGGCGCACTTCCTCGGGGTGCATCTTGAGGAAGGCGGCGGCCTGCTGAAGGTCCAGGGTGTGCATGATGACGAGGGTTAGCGGCCCAGATAACCGGCCGTGATTTGCTCGCGTTCGTGGCCGAGCTCCCTAGAGATGAGAAGACGCACCTCCCGGTCACGTTTCTTCTGCTCTGGCGAGAGCCGCTTCGCTGTCGGACCGCCGCATGCAGGCGCCTTCCAGCCGCACAGTGCTTCGTAGCGCTCCTGGGCGTAGCGGTGGCGCTGGCCATGCACGCGCTGAATGCTAGCTTGGGAGCATTGCGCCTTGAAGCGTTCAAGCTGATCCTTGTAGCGCATCCCCTTCGGGATCAGGCTGCCCTTGCCTGCCAGCACCTTTGCATCGTCGAGGGCCTCGCGCTGTGCCGCGGTGGTGATAGGTATCGTCCTGGCCTTGCCACCCTTCGTCCAGGAGGCCTTGAGGCGCAACTGGTCACCGCAGTCGGCCCATTCGGGTCGTAGCTTGATACTTTCCTCGCGCCGCAATCCAAATTCTCGCTCCAGCCGCAACGACATTTGCGTGTATAGGTCAGTTACGCAGGCCAACTGGCCATCGGCGACTACCGTAGCCTTGCTCACATTGGTCACGAATGTCCGATCACCAATGCCGTAATCGCGATTGCTTCGCTTGACGACATTCTCCTTGCCGACGTGTTCGGCCCAAAAGCGCACTGCCGTCATCAAATTTTTGATGGTCCCGATCGCCAGCTGCTCCGCTTTCCAGTGTGCGACTAACGCCTCAACGTGTTTCGGCTTGAGGCTTCCGATATCGAGGTTGCGGAACCCGAGCTGCTCAAGGTGTTTCGCGATCATCGAACATAGACGGCGCCTGCTCGCCTGGCTCGAATGGGATCCATTCTTGTTGCGGTCGCACATTTTTTTTAACTGATAAGCCAGGTTGCGCATCGGATTCACCTTCCTTATTTACAAAATCGTTTATCTCGTTTATGTCGTTTTCTGCGTGGTGTAGGGTTTTCTGGTAAGTGTTTTTGGCCACTCCTGGCGCCGCAGCGACAAGAGGCTTAAATTGGCCCCGGGAACACCATTCCCGTTTTATGCGGTTCCTTTGCTTCTTTCCCACGCCGCATGCGCTGGGACCGTTGCGCCCTTGGGGGGCCTCGCAACAGTCGGCAGTTGACCCAGTGCCGAAGGAGCGTGCAGTGCACGCGTATTTGCCGCCGCAGCGGCGGGAGCCAGGTAACCCGAGGCTCCAAGTCGGAGTGCACCTTGTGAACGCGCTGGT
>Ga0265798_10006732_pt1 | contig 15028 bp, 12 predicted proteins | sample P3T30metagenome_FD_192430 | JGI IMG/M metagenome (GOLD analysis project Ga0265798, IMG submission 192430) | Plant litter microbial communities from East Loma Ridge, Irvine, California - P3 T30 | ecosystem: Environmental > Terrestrial > Plant litter > Unclassified | place: USA: California... | reverse complement strand
ACCCTGAAGTGTCGCGACGATTGGTGGGGTTTGTCATCCGTGCACGCTGGAGACGCGGCCGGGGAACGTCGTCAACCCTATCAAGGTAATGGTTGCTTCAACGAATCGGTCGAGCTATTTTCACCCTGTGCAGGGATGCGCCCTCACTCGCTCGGCGCGGGCGGCAGGGTCGCATCGCTGACGTACGACAGCCGCCCCCGCACGACGACCAGGGCGTCGACGGCCAGAGTGCCGATGATCGACACCACCAGGGCCAGGAAAAGCACCACGTCGTTCACGAAAGGCTGGTCGCGCAGCAGCACGAGCAGCACGATGAAGATGACGAGCTTCAGCAGCCACGCTCCCATGACGATGCCGAAGAACGCACCGAGCGTGAAACGGATGGCCACGAGCATGCTGGCCGCGGTGATGGCGGCGAAGAGGATCGCGAGCCCCACACCGACGAGGGCGCTCCAGAGGCCGTCCGTGCCGGCGAAGGCGTAACCGAGGCCACCGCCCACGACGGCGATGGCCAGGGCGAGCACCCCCGTGTACTTGAGGATCTGCGTGAAGATCGAGCTGGCGTTCATGGGTGTTCCTTCGGATTCGTCAGTTCGGGCACGTCGGCCTGGGCCGCCGCGTCGGTGTCGTGCGGGTCGAGGGCGTCGGCCGCCGCGTCGAGGGGGTCGAAGCGGTCGGACTCCGTCGTCGCCAACGCGTCGGTGCGGGTGGTCTGGACGGCGATCTCGACCTTCTTCCGGCGGCTCAGCGGCGACAGCGTCGCGGCCGTGCACGCCACGAGCCCTACCCCCAGGAAGACGGCGACGAGGTAGGTGGGCTTGACGAACAGGAACATCAGGCCCCCGACCGCGGCGACGATCGTCCACGCGTAGAAGATCAGCACCGCCTGGAAGTGCGAGTGGCCCATGTCGAGCAGACGGTGGTGCAGGTGCTTGCGATCGGCCGTGAAGGGCGACTTGCCGGCGCTGAGGCGCCGCAGCACGGCGAGACCGAAGTCGAGCAGAGGCACGACGAGGATGGCGAACGGCAGGATGATCGGGATGAACGCCGGCAACAGGGCCGTGCGGGAGATGCCCGCCGGGTCGATCTGACCCGTGACCGAGATGGCACTGGTGGCCATGATCAGACCGGTGAGGAGCGCCCCGGCATCACCCATGAAGAGCTTCGCCGGATGCCAGTTCAGGGGCAGGAACCCCAGGCAGGCCCCGATCAGCACCGCCGACAGCAGGGCCGCGAGGTTGAAGTACTCGGTCTGCCCGATCGTGATCGAGATGACGAAGCTGTAGACGAAGAAGACGCCGTTGGCGATGATGGCGACGCCGGCCACGAGCCCGTCGAGCCCGTCGATGAAGTTGACCGCGTTCATCACGAGGACGATCGTGAGGACGGTCAGGACGAGCGACATGTACGGCGAGCCGATGGCCAGGCTTCCGCCGATCGGCAACGACACGAGTTGCACGCCCTGCCACGCGAGGACACCCGCGGCGACGATCTGCCCGGCGAGCTTGGTCATCCAGTCGAGGTCGTACAGGTCGTCGACGACACCGATGACGACGATGATGGTGGCGGCCCCGATGATGGCGAGCGGGGGCCCGGCATCGGCGAACACGAGCCGGAAGTAGTCGACCCCCGAGATCAGCGGGAAGACGAACCACGCGGCCAGGAGGGCCACGACGATGCCGGCCCACATGGCGATGCCGCCGAGGCGCGGGGTCGGCGTCTGGTGCACGTCGCGTTCGCGGATCTTCGGGTAGAGGCGGTACTTGAGCCCCACGCGCCAAACGACGACCGACAGCACGAAGCTGACCCCCGCCGAGATCGCCAGTGCGAGGAGGTAGTACCTCACGCGAGGGCGTCGGCCCCGACGACGCGGATGATGTCGGCGTCGGACAGCACGCCGTGGCGCACGATTCGCAGCACGCCGTCGGCCCCACCCGTGGCGTCGACGATGGTCGACCCCGTGTTGGCCCCGGCACGTCGTTCGTACGAGACGCCGGCGGGCCCGTCGTCGAGGTACACCGACACGGAGTCGCCGAGCATCCGGCGGGCGTCACCGGCCGACTCGGCTGCGGGCCGGCCCGTCAGGTTCGCACTGGAGACCGCCAGCGGACCGGTCTCTTCGAGCAGCTCGAGGGCGATGCGGTGGCTCGGCACCCTCAGGGCAACGGTGCCGCGGGTCTCGCCGAGATCCCAGCTGAGCGACGCCTGCGCGCGGAAGATGACCGTGAGGGGACCAGGCCAGAACTCGTCGAGCAGGGGTCGCACCACCTCGGGCACACGGTCGGTGAGCGCCGAGAGGGTCTCTTGCCCCTTGATGAGCACGGGCGGCGGCGACTGACGGCCACGCCCCTTGGCGTCGAGGAGGCGTTGGACGGCGGCCGGGTCGAAGGCATCGGCCGCGACGCCGTAGACCGTGTCGGTCGGCAGCACGACGAGTTCGCCCCGCCCGATGGCACCACGCGCCATGCGCATGCCGGCGAGCAGTTCGGAGTCGACGGAGCAATCGTGAAAAGTGGCCATGACCTGTTGATGATAGTGCGACGGACCGGGAGAACCCGGTCAGCGCACCGCCGTGGTCGCACGGTCGCGACCGGTCAGGTCGGGATGCGTGGCCGGGGCGCGCCAGCCGTCGGCCGAGAGCAGGTCGCGGATCGCGCCTCCTTGCCGCTCGCCGTGCTCGATCACGAGGGCCCCACCGGGGACGAGCAGCCGGAGGGCCGTCCGAGACACCGCGCGGACCAGGTCGAGGCCGTCCCCTCCCCCGTAGAGAGCGAGGTCGGGGTCGTGCAGCCGCACCTCGGGGTCGCGGGGAACCATGCCGACGGGGACGTACGGCGGGTTCGAGACGACCACCGAGACCGTGCCGTCGAGTTCGGGGAGGGCGTCCGTCAGGTCGGCCTCGACCAGCCGCACGTTGTCGACCCCGACGGCCGAGATGTTGCGGCGCGTCCAGACGGCGGCGGCGGGCGACAGCTCGACCGCGACGACCGTCGCCGTCGGCACCTCGGACGCCATGGCCAGCGCGAGGGCCCCGCTGCCCGTGCCCAGGTCGACCGCGACGGGTGCCGCTGTCGGGGCCGCCCGCAGGGCGTCGACGGCCAGCTGCGCGACGCCTTCGGTCTCGGGGCGCGGCACGAAGACGCCGGGGCCCACGTGCAGCTCGAGCTGCCGGAACCAGGCCACGCCCGTGATGTGCTGCAGGGGCTCGCGGGAGGCGCGGCGCGCGATCACCGCGACCAGCGCCTCCTTCTCGTCCTCCGAGACCGGTGCCGAGGTGACCGCCCGCACGCGCACGACCCCCCGGGGCACCCCGGTGACGTGGGCGAGCAGCAGTTCGGCGTCCACGTCGGGTGACGGCACCCCGGCCTCACGGAGGACGGTCGACGCCACCCCGAGGGCAGCGTCGACCGTCGTCACGCCGGCGAAGGCCGCGGCGATGGCGTCGCTCACGACGCGGAGTCACCGATCTCGGCGAGACGAGCCTCTTCGTCGGCCTGGATGCACGACTCGACGACCGCCTCGAGGGCGCCGTCCATCACGGCGTCGAGGTTGTAGGCCTTGTAGCCGGTGCGGTGGTCTGCGATGCGGTTCTCGGGGAAGTTGTAGGTGCGGATGCGCTCCGACCTGTCCATTCCGCGGATCTGGCTCTTGCGGGCGTCCGACGCGATGGCGGCCTGCTCTTCTTGCTGCCGTGCGAGGATGCGGGCACGCAGCACCCGCATGCCGGCCTCACGGTTCTGCAGCTGGCTCTTCTCGTTCTGCATCGCGACCACGATGCCCGTGGGCAGGTGGGTGATGCGCACGGCGGAGTCGGTCGTGTTGACCGACTGTCCGCCCGGGCCGCTCGACCGGTAGACGTCGATCTTGAGGTCGTTCTGGTTGATGTCGACCTCTTCGGGCTCGTCCACCTCGGGGAACACGAGCACGCCCGTGGTCGACGTGTGGATGCGTCCCTGCGACTCGGTCGCCGGCACCCGCTGGACGCGGTGCACCCCACCCTCGTACTTGAGGTGCGCCCAGACGCCCTGCGCGGGGTCGGACGCGTTCGACTTGATCGCCACCTGCACGTTCTTGTAGCCGCCGAGGTCGGAGTCGTCGCTCGCGATCATCTCGGACTTCCAGCCCTTCGACTCGGCGTAGTGCAGGTACATGCGCAGCAGGTCGGCCGCGAACAACGCGCTCTCGGCACCGCCCTCGCCGCCCTTGATCTCCATGATGACGTCGCGACCGTCGTCGGGGTCGCGCGGGATCAACAGTCGACGCAGTCGTTCTTGAGCCTCGTCGAGACCCGCCTCGAGGGACGGCACCTCGTCGGCGAACGCCTCGTCCTCCTTCGCCAGCTCCCGTGCGGCCTCGAGGTCTTCGACCGCCTGCTGCCACGCCGAGTGGGCAGCCACGATGCGGCTGAGCTCGGCGTAGCGGCGGTTGATCTTCTTGGCCCGCGCAGCGTCGGCGTGGACGGCCGGGTCGCTCAGTTGCGTCTGAAGGTCGTCGTGCTCGGCCAGCAGCACGGCCACCGACTCGAACACGGTCAGTGCTCCTTGTGGCCCGAGTCGTGTCCGTTCGAGGCGGGGACCGACTTCTGGACCTGGACGAGGAACTCCACGTTGGACTGCGTCTCGCGGAGGTTGCGCAGCACGATCTCGAGGGCCTGCTGCTGGTCGAGCCCCGCCAGGGCCCGGCGCAGGCGCCAGGTGATCTTGACCTCGTCGGGGCTGAGCAGCATCTCTTCGCGACGGGTGCCCGAGGCGTTGACGTCGACGGCCGGGAAGATGCGCTTGTCGGCCAGGTGACGCGACAGGCGGAGCTCCATGTTGCCGGTGCCCTTGAACTCCTCGAAGATCACCTCGTCCATCTTGGAACCGGTCTCGACGAGCGCCGTCGCGAGGATCGTCAGCGAGCCACCGTTCTCGATGTTGCGCGCCGCGCCGAAGAAGCGCTTGGGCGGGTAGAGCGCCGACGAGTCGACGCCGCCCGAGAGGACGCGCCCCGACGCGGGGGCGGCCAGGTTGTAGGCACGACCCAGACGCGTGATCGAGTCGAGCAGCACGACGACGTCGTGACCCAGCTCGACGAGGCGCTTCGCGCGCTCGATGGCGAGTTCGGCGACCGTGGTGTGGTCCTCGGCCGGGCGGTCGAACGTCGAGGCGATGACCTCGCCCTTGACGGTGCGCTGCATGTCGGTGACCTCTTCGGGCCGCTCGTCGACGAGCACGACCATCAGGTGCACCTCGGGGTTGTTCACCGCGATGGCGTTCGCGATCGCCTGCAGCACGAGCGTCTTGCCCGCCTTGGGGGGCGACACGATCAGGCCGCGCTGACCCTTGCCGATCGGCGACACGAGGTCGATGATGCGGGTCGAGAGCTTCTGCGGCTCGGTCTCGAGGCGCAGGCGCTCCTGCGGGTAGAGCGGGGTCAGCTTGCTGAACTCGACGCGCTTCGCGGCCTCGTCGACGGGCTGACCGTTGATCGAGTCGATCTTGACGATCGCGTTGTACTTCTGTCGACCCTGGCCCTGGTCGCCCTCGCGGGGCTGACGGATGGCGCCGACCACGGCGTCGCCCTTGCGCAGATGGTACTTCTTGACCTGGCCCAGCGACACGTAGACGTCGCTCGCCCCGGGGAGGTAGCCCGTCGTGCGGACGAAGGCGTAGTTCTCGAGCACGTCGAGGATGCCGGCGACGGGGATGAGCACGTCGTCGTCGCTGATCTCGGGCTCGAAGTCGTCGCCCTGCGCACCGCGACCGCGCTTGCGGTCACGCTGACGGCCGCGACCCTGGCGGCCGCCCTCGTCGGGCTGACCAGCACCGGACTGCGGCCCGGTGGTCGACTGCTCGCCCCGCGCGGCGTCGTTCTTCTCGCCGGCGGCACGCTGCGCGGCCTGCTCGGCCTTCTGCTCGGCGCGCTGCTGGGCGTTCTGCTGCTGGCCGTTCTGCTGCTGGCCGTTCTGCGTCGCCTCGGCCTTCTGGCCGCCGTTCTGCTGGCCACCGTTCTGCTGGCCGCCGTTCTGGTCGCCCTGGGCCTGCTGGCCACCCTTGCCGCGGTTGCGGTTGCGGCTGCGTCGGCCGCCGCCCTGCTGGCCGCCGTTCTGCTGGTCGTCCTGACCCTGCGGGGCGGAGTTCTGCTGGTCGGCCTGGCCCTGCTGGCCGGCTTCGGGCGACTCCACCGGGGCCGGCTCGGACACCGAGGTCGCCTGGTCGGAACCGTCGGCGACGGCCGAGTCGGCCGAGGACGCGTCGGGGGTCGCGGCCGCCTGGGCCACCGAAGCATCGGAGGCACGGCGCGAGCCACGACGGCGGGAGGGACGCTCGGCCGGGGCGGCCTGATCCGCAACGGCCTGAGAGGCGTCGTCGGCGGCGGGCGTCGCGGCGGGTGCCTCGACGGCGGCGGCCTCGGTCGCGGGAGCCTCGACGATCGGTGAGACGCCGGTCTCGCCGGCGTTCACGTGGCCACCGGCGGCACGGCTCTCGGGAGCCCCGGCAGCCGACGTGGCGCGACGCGAACCGCGACGCGGACGGGTGGTCGGGGCGGCGTCGCTCGACTCGGCCTCGACGACGGATGCCTCGGTGATCTCGGCGGCGGGTTCGACCGTCGCGGCCTCGGCGGCCGGCTCGGCGACGACGGCCGCCTCGGCCACGGCACTCTCGACCGGTGCCGAGACGCCGGCGTCCACGACGCCGTCGAGGGTCGGCTGAGGTGCCGCGGCGTCGGTGCCGTCGGCCTGACGGGCCGCGATGGCGGCGACGAGGTCGCCCTTGCGCAGCTTCGAGATGCCGCTGATGCCCAGCGACGAGGCGAGGGCCTGCAGCTGGGGCAGGCGCATGGCGGTGAGTTCGGGCGTTGACGGCGCAGCGGCGCCGTTCTGGACGTCAGTCACGAGTGATGGGTTCCTTTCGCTCCCCCGCGTTGATCGGCGGGGCAGAGCTGGTCACACCTCGTGGCCTCGGGCCTGCACTGGAGCGGGACCGCCCCGACGGGGCTGACCCTGTGCCGGCTCTGCCCTTGACGAGCATCTGCCCGGGGTGGGCAGGAGGCCTGGGAGGTGCGGTGCGCGCCGACCGGATCGGCAGACGAACACTGCTAGATGTGCACTACGGGATGTGCGACCCGGGGACTCGAAGACGTGTGACCCCACGCGGCCGACCCCTCGAGGAACAGAGGGGGCGATGCTAGATGCCCAGGAAATCTGAGTTTTCTACCGGGTGCGCGTTCACTGTAGCACCTTTGAGGTCCACGGCCAGCATGAGCGGACGCCACGCGGAGACGGCGTGTTCCCGCACCAGTTCGGCGGCGAACAGGCGCTGCGCGGGGTCGCTGCCGAGGACCAGCAGCGACGGCCCCGCACCCGACACCACGGCGGCGAGCCCGGCGTCGCGCAGCATGCGGATGAGGGCGTCGGTCTCGGGCATCGCGCTCGCCCGGTAGCTCTGGTGCAGGCGGTCCTCGGTCGCCGCGAGCAGCAGTTCGGGGCTCTGGACGAGGGCCGCGACCAACAGGGCCGAGCGGGATACGTTGAAGGTGGCGTCCTCGTGCGGCACCGACGCGGGTTGCAGGCTGCGGGCGAGCTTCGTCGACAGGGTCGACTCGGGCACGAAGACGACGGGAGAGACGCCGCGATGGACGAGCAGCCGCTTGTGCGAGGGACCGTGCGAGTTCATCCAGGCGATGGTCAGTCCGCCGAACAGGGCGGGTGCCACGTTGTCGGGGTGGCCCTCCATCTCGGTGGCGAGGGCGAGCAGGGCGTCGGAGTCGAGGTCGACCGTGCCCTGGAGCAGCCCCTTGGCGGCCATGATGCCCGACACGATCGCCGCTGCCGACGACCCGAGGCCACGGCCGTGAGGGATCGCGTTGCGTGCGCGCAGCCGCAGCCCGGGCACCGGCACCCCGACCGACTCGAACGCGGCCACGACCGATCGCACGACGAGGTTGGTGTCGTCGGTCGGCACCTGGCCCGCCCCGACCCCGGTGACGTCGACCGAGACGCCGGGTTCACGCGTGGCCGTGACCTCGAGTTCGTCGTAGAGCGACAGGGCGAGGCCCAGGGTGTCGAAGCCGGGGCCGAGGTTGGCCGAGGTCGCGGGGACCTTGACCAGCACCGACCGCCCGACCACCCCGGAACTCATGCAGAGGCCGGGACGAGACCGAGCACCTCGGCGACCGTGGCCGTGTCGCTCGCGACGACGGTCGGCTGCACGTCGCTGCCGTCGGTACGGCGGAGGGCCCACTGCGGGTCTTTCAGGCCGTGACCGGTGACCGTGAGGACGACGGTCGCGCCGGACGGGACGACCCCGGCGTCGGCGCGTTCGAGCAGACCGGCGACGCTGATCGCCGACGCCGGCTCGACGAAGATGCCGACCTCGGCCGACAGGATCTTCTGGGCGGCCAGGATGGCCTCGTCGGTGATGGCCCCGAACCAACCGTCGGTGAGGTCGCGCGCCTCGAGGGCGAGCTGCCACGACGCCGGGTTGCCGATGCGGATGGCGCTCGCGATCGTCTCGGGGGCCTTGACGACCTCGCCGGCCACGATCGGGGCCGAGCCGGAGGCCTGGAAGCCGAACATGCGCGGCAGCTTGGTCGCGCGACCGATCTCGAGGTCTTCGCGGTAGCCCCGCGTGTAGGCCGTGTAGTTACCCGCGTTGCCCACGGGGATGAAGTGGAAGTCGGGGGCGTCGCCGAGGACGTCGACGACCTCGAAGGCTCCCGTCTTCTGCCCCTCGATGCGGTCGTTGTTGACCGAGTTGACGAGGTGCACGGGGTAGTTCGCGGCGAGGTCGCGCGCGATGTCGAGACAGTCGTCGAAGTTGCCCTGGATCTGCAGCAGCTGGGCGTCGTGGGCGACCGCCTGGCTGAGCTTGCCCATGGCGATCTTACCTTCGGGCACCAGGACCGCGGCCGTGATGCCCGCGTGGGCGGCGTACGCCGCGGCCGAGGCCGACGTGTTGCCGGTCGACGCGCAGATGACCGCCTTGGCACCGTGTTCGACGGCCTTCGAGATCGCCATGGTCATGCCGCGGTCCTTGAACGACCCGGTGGGGTTCATGCCTTCGTACTTCACGTAGACCTTCGCGCCCGTGCGGTTCGAGAGCGCCGGCGCCGGGATGAGCGGCGTGCCGCCCTCGCCCAACGTGACGATCGGGGTGGCGTCGGTGACGTCGAGACGGTCGGCGTATTCGCGCAGGACACCCTGCCACTGGTGGGCCATCAGGCTCCTTCGACTCTCAACACGCTCGTGACGGAGTTCACGACCGTGGCGTTCTTCAGGGCGGCCACCGTCTCGGCGAGGTCGGACTCGCGCGCCCGGTGGGTGCCGATGATCAGCGTAGCGGTGGCCACGTCGTCGCCCGTGACCGTGACGCCGGGCGTCGTGCCCGAGGTCTGCTCGACGCTGTGCACGCTGACGCCGTGGTCGCTCAGCACCCCGGCGACCTCGGCGAGCACGCCCGGCTGGTCGGCGACGTCGAGCGTGATCTGGTACCGGGTCGACACCCGACCGATGGGGAACACGGGCAGGTTGGCGTGGGTGGACTCGGCGACGCCGGGGCCGCCGATCACGTGGCGACGTGCGGCCGAGACGAGGTCGCCGAGCACCGCGGACGCCGTCTCGACTCCCCCGGCGCCGGCGCCGTAGAACATCAGGTCGCCGGCCGACTCGGCCTCGACGAAGACCGCGTTCTTGGCCCCGTGGACGGCCGCGAGCGGGTGCGTCAGCGGCACGAGCGCCGGGTAGACGCGGGCACTGACGCCCTCGACGCCCTCGTCGTCGACGAGACGCTCGCAGATGGCGAGGATCTTCACGACGTAGCCCGCCTTGCGTGCCGCGACCACCTGGTCGTGCGTCACGGAGGTGATGCCCTCACGGTGCACGGCGGCCAGGGGCACAGCCGTGTGGAAGGCGAGGCCTGCCAGGATGGCGGCCTTCTGGGCGGCGTCGTAGCCCTCGATGTCGGCCGTGGGGTCGGCCTCGGCGTAGCCCAGGGCCGTGGCCGTGGCCAGCGCGTCCTCGAGGGTCGAGCCGTCGGTGTCCATCCGGTCGAGGATGAAGTTGGTCGTGCCGTTGACGATGCCCATGATGCGTTGCACGCGGTCGCCCGCGAGGCTGTCGCGCAGCGGGCGGATGATCGGGATCGCCCCGGCCACGGCCGCCTCGTAGTAGACCTGCGCGCCGACCTGCTCGGCCGCGTCGAAGAGCTCGGGGCCGTGGCTCGCGAGCAGGGCCTTGTTGCCCGTGATGACGTCGGCGCCCGAGTTGAGGGCCTGCAACACGTAGCTGCGGGCGGGCTCGAGACCGCCGATCAGCTCGACCACGATGTCGGCACCGACGATGAGCGACTCGACGTCGGTCGTGAAGAGCTCGCGCGGCAGGTCGACGTCACGAGGGGCGTCGACGTCGCGCACCCCGATGCCGACGAGCTCGAGCCCGGCACCCGCGCGGCCGGCGAAGTCGTCACCCTGCTCGAGCAGCAGCCGGGCCACCTGGGACCCCACCGAGCCGGCGCCCAGCAGGGCGACCCTCACGTTGCGGTATTCGATCATGTCAGTCCGTTCTGGGGGTGCGTCGGAGTCGGGGTGCGGGTGCGCCGGTCGGCGCACGGGAGTGGGAGGCGCGGGTCGCTCAGTCGAGACCGGCGTCGCGCGCGAGCAGGTCGGCCTCGCTCTCGCCCCGCACGATCACGCGGGCCCGGCCGTCGCGGACGGCGACCACGGGCGGCCGCCCGACGTGGTTGTAGTTGCTCGCGAGGCTGTGGCAGTAGGCCCCGGTCGCGGGAACGGCGAGCAGGTCGCCGGGGGCGACGTCGCCGGGCAGGTAGTCGGCGAGGACGACGAGGTCGCCGCTCTCGCAGTGCTTGCCGGCGACGCGCACGAGGGCGGGTGGGGTCGAGGAGGCGCGGCCGGCGAGGCGCACGGAGTAGTCGGCCGCGTAGAGGGCCGTCCGGGCGTTGTCGCTCATGCCCCCGTCGACGCTGACGTAGCGACGCACGGCGCTGCCGCCCCCGTCGGTCGAGACGGTGACGTCTTTGATGGTGCCCACCTCGTACAGCGTGGTGCCGGCGGGGCCGACGACCACGCGCCCGGGCTCGACCGCCAGCAACGGGACGTCGATCTCGAGCCGGGCGCACTCGGTCGCGACGATGTCGACGAGGGCGACGGCGAGTTCGTCGAGCGGACGCGCGTCGTCGGCGCTGGTGTAGGCGATGCCGAAGCCGCCCCCGAGGTTGAGCTCGGGCACGGGGCCGGAGGCCAGCAGGTCGGCGTGCACGGCGAGCAGGCGTCGGGCGGCCTCGGCGAAGCCGTCGGAGCCGAAGATCTGCGAACCGATGTGCGAGTGCAGCCCGACGAACTCGAGCGACGCGTGCTGACGGATCGACCGGACGACGTCGGGGGTCTCGCTGAGCGGGACGCCGAACTTCTGGTCTTCGCGGGCCGTGGCGAGGTACTCGTGGGTGGAGGCGTGCACCCCGGAGTTGACCCGCAGGCGCACCCGCTGCACGCGACCGTGGCGCTCGGCCGCAGCGGCCACCCGGCCTGCCTCGTCGGCGTTGTCGAGCACGACGGTGCCGATGCCGGCCTCGACCGTGCGGTCGATCTCGGCGAGCGACTTGTTGTTGCCGTGGAAACCCATGCGGGCGGGATCGACGCCGGCGGCGCGGGCCACGGCGAACTCGCCACCCGTGCAGATGTCGACGGCCATGCCGGCCTCGGCCACCCAGCGGGCCACCTCGGCCGAGAGGAAGGCCTTGGCCGCGTAGTAGACGGTCGCGCGCGTGCCGACCCGTGCGGCCTCGCGGTCGAACGAGCGGACGGCCTCGAGGGCGCGCACGCGCACGTCGTCCTCGTCGAGCACGTAGAGCGGCGTGCCATAGGACGCGACGAGCTCGGACGCGGCGACACCGCCCAGGACGAGCTCGCCGTCGGCCGACCGGTACGAGGTCGCCGACCAGACCGTCGGGTCGAGGGCGTTGGCGTCGGTCGGCTCGTCGAGCCAGGCGGGGGCCAGGGGGTTCGGGGACACGCGGACCTCGGAGGATCGAAGGACGGGGAACGACATCAGAGCCTACCGACCGCCGGCGAGCGTGACGGTCACGTCGCCCACTCCGTCCCCCGAGCACCGGGTGCCCTCGCCCCGGGACGGGTCAGGAGCAGGACCCCTTCGTCCCGATGCCGCTCGACGAGATCGGCAGCCCCGGCGAGGCGACCTCGATGGTGGCGGCGGACGGCGTCACGGCGACACCGGTCAGGGTCGTGCCCTGCGGCAGGTACTGCGCCGCGCAGACGTCGAACGCGTAGCCGCCGATGAAGGGGGCCAGGTCGATCGAGAACGACGTGTCGCGCAGGGAGGCCGACACCGGCGTCAGGGAGACGACCCGCCCCTCCTGGGTGATCGACGGCGTGGCGACCACGTCGACGGGCACGACGGTGCCGATCACGGGGATCGTGAAGTCGCGCTCGTAGGTGAGCTGACCGTCGCCGAAGCGGACGGCTCCCCCGCTCTCTTGCACGGCGGCGAGGCCGTTCACGGTCGCGGCGTCGGCCGTCACGGTGCCCGAGATCGCGCCCGTGCTGCCGGCGAGATCGGTCGGCACGTCGCGGACGTCGAAGTCGTACGAGAGGCCGCCCGACGAGCCGGCCGACGACACGGTCGCCTGGTCGATGCTGCCCTGCACGATCTGCCACAGCACCGAGAAACCCCCGATCTGCACGTCGACCGGCCCGGCCGCCTCGCCGAGCTGCTGCGAGATCTGCTTCTCGGCCTGGTCTTCGGCGACGGTCCGGACGACGAGGTCGGCCACGACCGCAAGGACCGCGAGGACCACCGCGATGCCGATCAGCACGAAGAGGGCGACGCCGACGCCCCGGCCCCGGCGTCGGGCGACCGGTTTGGCCTCGAAGAAGTCGGAGTCGATGTCGCTCATCGGGCCATCTTCGCAGCCGAGCGGCGAGGATCGCTCACGCCGCGCCTCCGGGTCGTGAGACCGGGAGGCGCGGCGCGGCAGGTCACATGCGGTCGGGTGCCGAGACGCCCAGCAGGCCGAGGCCGTTGCGGATGACCTGGCCGGCGGCGTCGTTGAGCCACAGGCGCGTGCGGTGCAGGTCGGTGACCTCGTCGTCGCCGAGCGGCGTGACGCGGCAGGAGTCGTACCAGCGGTGATAGGTGCCGGCGAGTTCTTCGACGTAGCGGGCGACCCGGTGCGGTTCGCGCAGCTCGGCGGCCTGGACGACGACGCGCGGCAGCTCGGACAGGGCGCCGAGCAGGGCGCTCTCGGTCTCGTGCGTCAGCAGCGAGGCGTCGAAGGCGTCGCGCGTGACGCCCGCGGCCTCGGCGTTGCGGGCCACGGCCCGGGTGCGGGCGTGGGCGTACTGCACGTAGAAGACCGGGTTGTCGTTGCTGCGCTTGGTGAGCAGGTCGAGGTCGATGTCGATCGAGCTGTTCACCGGGCTGCGGACGAGCGAGTACCGCCCCGCGTCGACGCCGACGGCGTCGACCAGGTCTTCCATCGTGACGACGGTGCCCGCGCGCTTGGACATGCGCATCGGCTCGCCGTCACGGAGCAGGTTGACCATCTGCCCGATGAGGATCTCGAGGTTGACGCCCGGCTCGTCGCCGAACGCGGCGCACATCGCCATCATGCGGCCGACGTAGCCGTGGTGGTCGGCGCCCAGCATGATCAGGTTGCGCTCGAAGCCGCGCTCGCGCTTGTCGAGGTAGTACGCCAGGTCGCCGGCGATGTAGGCGGCCTCGCCGTCGGTCTTGATGATCACCCGGTCGCGGTCGTCGCCGAACTCGGTGGTGCGCAGCCAGGTCGCGCCCTCGGACTCGTACACGTGGCCGAGCTCGCGCAGGCGGGCGACGGCACGCTCGACGGCCTGGGACTCGTGCAACGAGTTCTCGTGGAAGTAGACGTCGAAGTCGACGCCGAAGTCGTGCAGCGACGACTTGATGTCGGCGAACATGAAGTCGACGCCGACCGAGCGGAACAGCTCTTGGGCCTCGCCGCGGGGCAGGTCGCGGACGTCGCCGTCGAACGTGGCCAGGACGCGGGCGGCGATCTCGGCGATGTACTGCCCGCCGTAGCCGTCGTCGGGGGTTGGCTCGCCGAGGGCGCTCGCCAGCAGGCTGCGGGCGAAGCGGTCGATCTGTCCGCCGTGGTCGTTGAAGTAGTACTCGCGCGTGACGAGCGCGCCCTGCGCCTGGAACACACGGGCCAGGCTGTCGCCGACCGCGGCCCAGCGCACGCCGCCGAGGTGGATCGGACCGGTCGGGTTCGCCGAGACGAACTCGAGGTCGATGGTGACACCACGGTAGTAGTCGCCCCGACCGTAGGCGTCGCCCTGCTCGACGATCGAGCGGGCCAGCAGGCCGGCGGCGGCCGCGTCGAGGCGGATGTTGATGAAGCCCGGGCCCGCGACGTCGACGTCGGCGACGCCGTCGACCTCGGCCAGCTCGGCCGCGATCTCGGTGGCGAGTTCGCGGGGGTTCGTGCCGACCCGCTTGGCGAACTTCATGGCCACGTTCGACGCCCAGTCGCCGTGGTCGCGGTTCTTGGGCCGCTCGAGCGCGACGTCGCCGTCGGTCACCGCGACGTCGGCGGTGCCTCGGCGCTCGAGGACGCCCTGGACGACGGCGAGCAGGGACGTGGAGAGTTCGGCGGGAGTCACGAGGATCGATCCTACCGGGAGCACCACGGGCGCCGTCGGGCTCGGCACCCGGGGCGGCACCGGGCTCGGCACCGGGCACGTCATCGGTGATGATGGAGTGATGAGCCCCGCCTCGACCCGCACCGCCCTCGCCCTGCGCCTCGTCGTCGTCACGGGGGCGCTCGCCCTCGGCCTCGGTGGGTGCGCGAGCCCGTCCGTCGCCGACCCGAGCGCCTCGCCCTCACCCGCCGCCGGGTCCACGACCGCACCCGACCCCTCGCCCACCCCCACCGCGACGCCCGACCTGGTCGGCACGCCGTTCACGGCCGACTGCGACGACCTGCTCGACACCGGCGCCCTGTCCGACTACTACCCGGGGCTCACGCTGCTGCCG
>Ga0265798_10006731_pt1 | contig 15029 bp, 9 predicted proteins | sample P3T30metagenome_FD_192430 | JGI IMG/M metagenome (GOLD analysis project Ga0265798, IMG submission 192430) | Plant litter microbial communities from East Loma Ridge, Irvine, California - P3 T30 | ecosystem: Environmental > Terrestrial > Plant litter > Unclassified | place: USA: California... | reverse complement strand
GGCGAAGCTATCGCTGCAATGGTCGGGGCGATAGGATTCGAACCTACGACCCCTGGACCCCGAGACCAGTGCGCTACCAGACTGCGCCACGCCCCGACACATTGCAGGGGCGAGCGGTTAGCCGGGGAGGGGCACGCGAGCAAGCGAAAAGTTACGGTCCCCGCGCAATCCCTCCGTATCACTCCCGCGCGGCAAGCATCTCCGCGATCGTCGCGAACTTCTCACGCGGTGCGCCACTGCGGGCGCGGGTGACTTCGGCGGCCTCGATCTTCTGCCAGTCGCGGAAGGTGACGATGTCGACACCGCGTTCTGCCAGCACGGCATCAAGCCCGACGCGCCCGGCCTTGCCACTGCCGCCCGCGATATCCGCCGCGATCAGTTCGGCAATCGCGAACCCGTCGGGCCGGTTGGTCCCGATCGTCCCCGTCGGCCCCCGCCGCGCCCAGCCGACCGCATACAGGCCCGCCGCGATCCGCCCGTCGACATTGGAGAATCGCCCCAGCGCATCGTCATAGGGAACCCCCGCGATCGGCGGCGTTCGATACCCGATGCAACTGACCACCAACGTCGCCGGGATCGCATATTCCTCGCCCGTATCGACGACACGCCCCGTATCGTCGAGTCGCGTCCGCGCGACGATGACGCGTTCGGCATGGCTGTCCCCTTCGACCCGCACCGGACGCGCGAAGAAGTCGAACACGATCCGCACCGACTTGTCCGCTTGCGGCAATGCGAATTCGCGCAGATGCGTCACCGCCTTGCGCATCCCCGGATCGAGATCGCCATCCGCTTCCACGGGGGGCAGGTCGGCCGGATCGACCAGCGCCACCGCACGGGTAAGATGCGCCAGCTCCCCCAATTCCTTCGGCGTCATCGCGATCTGGTGCGGCCCACGCCGCGCGAGCAGGGTGACGGTCGCATGTTCGGCATCGCGCAACCGGTCGAGCGCATGGCCGACGATGTCCGATCCGCCGAACTCCGCCTCGGTCTTCGCAAGGATCCGCGCGACGTCGAGCGCAACGTTGCCGGCCCCCACGACCACAGCGTCGAGCCCGCCGACCGGCGGATCGAGCGCAGCGAAATCGGGATGCCCATTATACCAGCCGACGAACGCCGCCGACCCGATTACGCCCGGCAGATCGTCTCCCGGTACGCCGAGCGGCTTGTCGGCCGGAGCCCCCGTGGCGAGTACGACCGCGTCGTACATGTCGAGCAACTCCGGCACCGAGACCGCATCCCCCACCGACACGTTGCCGACGAAACGTACAGTATCGCTCAGCGCAACCGCTTCGTAGCGGCGCGCGACCGCTTTGATCGACTGGTGGTCGGGCGCGACCCCGGTGCGGATCAGCCCGTAGGGGACCGGCAGCCGATCGATGATGTCGACCCGGCAATCCTCACCGAACGCCTTCTGGCATGCCTCTGCGGTATAATAGCCCGCCGGGCCCGAGCCGATGATCGCGATATGACGCATGGGGTACGCTCTCCTGTCCGGCAATCGTAACCTGCACAGATCGTTGGGCAAGCACCGAAGCCCGCCACCGCCCGAACGCCCGAATGAAATCAATGTCATCTTGGCGTCGCCGTAACGCCATGCGAAAGCAGCAATGCGACCGTGTACGATCGTAACAGTTGAGAAGGTTTCCGGGATGCCTTGCCGATGAGCCGCGCGCCGATTTTCTACGATGCGTCCGGTCGTCGGCGTCGCCGCTTCGCAATGGCGATCGCGGCCTTCGTCCTGCTCGTCCTGCTGTCGATCGCAGCACTTGGCCTGTCGATCGGCGCGGTCCCGGCGCCGCCGCTGCTCCCGGTCGAGGCGGAACACGCCGCTTATACCAAGCTGCCGCCCCCGCACGATCCGCTGCTTCGGCGCGCACGGCGCAACATCATCGATTATGCGCGCCTAATGGGTGCTGCCCCGCCACGCGGCGTCGGCGCAGCGGTCGATCAGCCGCTCGCGATCGCCTTCCATGTGCCGTGGGACCAATCGAGCGTCGCGTCGCTACGGCGGCACATCAACGAACTCGACTGGCTGATTCCGGGCTGGGTCTCGGTAACCGGCGCAAATCACGACATATCCGTCTTTCGGGATACGGCAGGGCGCGAGATCATCAACCGCTCGACCCACCGTCCATTGCTCCTGCCGATGATCCAGAACGCGAAGGACGGCGAGTGGGACGGGAAGGGCATGGATGCGCTGCTGCGCTCGGCCACGCAGCGCAAGGCGTTTCTCGACCAGCTCGAACCCTGGCTTGTCCGCAACCGCGCGGGCGGCGCGTTCTTCGATTTCGAGGAACTCAGCCCGCGCGGGCAGGCCGACTTCCGCATTTTCCTGCGCGAAGCCAAGGCACGCTTTGCCAAGCGCAACTGGGTCATCGCGATCGCGGTGCCGATCGGTGCGGCGGAAGGCGAGGACGGCTGGAACATCGCCGCGTTTGCTTCGATCGTCGATCGCGTCTTCCTGATGGCGTATGACGAGCATGAGACGAGCGGCGATTCCGGGCCGATCGCCTCGCAAAGCTGGTTCGAACGATCCGTCGCGCGCGCGGTCCAGGGCGTGCCGCGCAACAAGATCGTCGTCGCGATCGGCAGCTATGGCTATGACTGGCACGACGGCGGTGGCGAACCGCTCGCGATCGACGAAGCGTGGCAGGCCGCGCGTGAATCGAGCGCGATGCCGATCTTCGACAAGGCCAGCGGCAATACCGGTTTCGCCTATATGGAAGGCAGCAGCCGGCACGTCGTCTGGATGCTTGATGCGGCGTCCGCGTATAACGAGATGAAGTTCCTCAGCCGGGTCGGGCTCAACGGCGTCGCGGTATGGCGGCTTGGTGCAGAAGACCCCGGGCTGTGGTCGATCTTCGGCCGGTCGCATCGCACGCTGCCCGCGCCCTCCGCGATCAACGCGATCCCCGCAGGGACCGATGTCGACATCGAGGGCAGCGGCGAAATCCTGAAAATCGCGGGCATCCCCGTGGCGGGCGTGCGGCAGGCGATCGCTGCCCCCGATGGCGGGATCGCCGACGTGCATTTCGTGACCTTGCCCTCGCCGTACATTGTCGCGCGGACGGGGTATCGCCCCGGCCTCGTTGCGTTGACCTTCGACGACGGCCCCGATCCGACCTGGACCCCGCGCGTTCTCGACGTGTTGAAACAGAAGCAGGTGCCGGGGACGTTCTTCGTCATCGGCGAGAATGGGCTGACGCAGCGCAGCCTGCTCGAACGGATGATCCGCGAGGGGCATGAGATCGGCAGCCACACCTACACGCACCCCAATCTCGCGGGCGCGTCCGAAACCGAGACCAGCTTCCAGCTCAACACCACGCAGCGGCTGTTCCAGGCGTTCACCGGTCATTCGCTACGGCTGTTCCGCGCGCCCTATTTCGGGGACGCCGAGCCGACCACCGCGGACGAAATCTACCCGGCGCTGCAGGCGCAGAACCGCGGGTATATCTCGGTCGGTCTGCACGTCGATCCGGACGACTGGAAGCGGCCGGGGACGCAGGCGATCATCGATCGCACCGTCGGCGACGTCACCGATCCGGCAGGCCGCTGCACTGGCGACGATGAGCCGCAGTGCAGCCGCAACATCGTCCTGCTCCACGATTCGGGCGGGGACCGCTCGCAGACCATCGCCGCCTTGCCGCAGATCATCGATCAGCTGCGCGCCAGGGGCTATCACTTCGTGCCCGTATCCGAACTCGCGGGTATCCCGCGCGACGTCGCGATGCCGCCGATCACGGAGAGCGAGCAGGTCACGGCACAGTTCAACCTGTTCATCTTCAGCACGCTCGGCGGGATCGTCGTCGCGCTGGGCTGGATCTTCTTCTTCGCGATCACGATCGGGATCGCGCGCGCGATCATCCTGTCGGCGCTGGCGCTGATCCAGGCACGGCGCGAAAGCCGGATGGTATTTCCGCCGATCGACCCCGACACGTTCGTCACGGTGATGATCCCCGCGTTCAACGAGGAACTGGTGATCGAACGCGCGGTCCACGGCGTGCTCGCGTCGACCGACGTGCGGATCGAGGTGATCGTGATCGACGACGGATCGTCCGACGCGACGAGCGCGGTGGTGCACGCCGCCTTCGCGCATGATCCGCGCGTGAAGCTGCTCACGCTAGAGAATGGCGGCAAGGCGCGCGCGCTCAACCGCGCGCTCGATCTGGCGACGGGGGAGATCGTCATCGCGCTCGATGCCGATACGCAGTTCGAGCCTACGACCATCGCAAGGTTGGCGCGCTGGTTCGTCGATCCGACGCTCGGCGCGGTCGCGGGCAACGCCAAGGTCGGCAACCGCGTCAATCTGCTGACGCGGTTCCAGGCGGTCGAATATATCACCGCGCAGAACCTCGAACGCCGCGCGCTGGCACGGCTCGATGCGATGGCGGTCGTGCCGGGTGCGGTCGGCGCATGGCGTCTGGCCGCAATCAGGCAGGTCGGCGGGTATCCAGACGACACGCTCGCCGAGGACCAGGACCTGACGATCGCGATCCAGCGCGCCGGGTGGAAGGTCACCTACGACCAATATGCGGTCGCCTGGACCGAATCGCCCGAGACGATCAAGGGCCTCGCCAAGCAACGCTTCCGCTGGGCGTTCGGCACGCTGCAATGCCTGTGGAAGCACGGCAGCATCATGGCGACGGGCAAGCCGCGCGGCCTGGCGCGGGTTGGCCTACCGCAGGCGATCCTGTTCCAGATCGTCTTTGCGGCGATCTCGCCGATCATCGATCTCGCGCTGATCGTCAGCGTCGTAACGACGTATCTCGCGGTGCTCGCGCATGGGTGGGCGCAGACCGAGCATGATGTCCAGCGGATGCTGATCTACTGGCTGGTGTTCACGCTGATCGACTTGCTCGCCGCGATCGTCGCGTTCGCGCTAGAGCGGCGCGAGAACTGGCGGCTGCTGTGGCTGCTGATCCCGCAGCGCTTCGGCTATCGCCAGATCATGTATTACGTCGTGCTCAAGGCAATCACCCAGGCGTTGCGCGGCCCGCGGGTCGGCTGGGGCAAGCTGGTGCGGACCGGTCGGGTCAACGTGTAGGCCGGGCTTACTCGACCCGCTCCACTTTCAGCCCGCGGTCATGGAGCAGAGCGACGACCGAGCCTGGCCCGACCAGATGCCCAGCGCCGACTGCGACCAGCACGCGGCCAGGGCGCGCCATGCGTCCGACGATCGCGCGCGTCCAGCGGCGGTTGCGCTGGTCGATCAACGCGTCCGCGATTGCGGGGTCCTTTCGGACGGAATCGAGCGTCGCGGACAGTTTCGCTGCGTCGCCCTTGATCCACGCGGCGAACAGCGTGCGATAGCCCTTCTCCGGGTCGATCGCATCGCGTGCCGCATCCAGCAGCAACCGCCGCTGCGACGCCTCGGGCAACCGATCGAACAAGTGGAGCTGCCCCGCGCGTGATTCGAGCGCACCGATCGTCTTGCCCGCGAACCGCTGCGTCAGCACCGCCTCGACCCCGTCGTTCGCCGATGCACGGCTGACGTGCCCCGCACCCGCGCCGATCACCAGTGCGGCGGCCCACGTCTTGTACCCGTCGAGATCGGCGGCGGACTGGCTCGCGGCAGCAATGCCCTGCCGCAAGAGCGCACGATCCGCAGGCGCGACGCGATCGAGCAGTGCGGGCAGGCCGCGTTGCCGGGCAAGCGTCTCGAACTGTTCGTGCGCGCTGCCACTTTCAGCCGGGGGCACTTCGAGCACCAGAGTGTCCGCCGCGCCGATCGCGCGCTCCACTTCGGCCGTCTGCCATTGCACCTTGGGCGGCAGCGCGTGGATCGTCCCGATCAGCCAGATCGTCGTATCCGCATCCGACACCCGCCACAGCGCGGGCCGCGCGGGCGTCGGCGCCGTCCGATCGCAACCCGCCAGCAGCAGCGCGAGCGTAAGGCCAAGCCGCCTAATCAATAGCGGATACGCACGGCTTTGAGGTGACGCTTCGCCAGTTGCACCTGCAGGCTGTCACGCCCCGCCAGATGCCCCGCGCCGACCGCGATGAACACCGTCCCCGGCTTCTTCATCCGTTCGGCGACCCACGCCGCCCAGCGCTGGTTCCGCTCGACCAGCAGGATCCGGTACAGATTGGGCTGGCTCGTCAAATCCTCATTCATCAGCGCGCTCAGCCCCTCGGCGTCGCCCGCTTTCCAGCGGTCGAGCATCGCGTTGATCATCCCGTCGAACTTGTCGATGTCCTGCACGCTCGACACGAGGAACGCGATCTGGTCCGCCTGCGGCAAGGCGTGGAAATAGCCGAGCTGCTGCTGCAGCGTCTCCAGCCCCGTGATCGGCTTGCCTGCGGCGGTCGCGGCGGCGGTGAGCGTGGCTTCCGCGCCGTCCGCCGCGCTGAACCCGGCCTTTTGCAACGCCAGCTGGGAGAGGGTCACCGCGACGAACCACGGCTCGAACTTCTCCACCGCGGCGGGCGGGATGCCGAGCTTGGTCATCGCGGCGGCATAAGCGGCGCGGTCACCGGTGTTGAGCTTCTGCGTCAACGGCACTCCGGACGTGTCGGTCGCAAGCGGCAGCATGACGGCTTGCGCGGTCGCGGGATCGGGCAGGGGGATTTCGAGGATCAGCTGCCTGCTCGAATCGAACGCCTTCTTTACCGCCGAATCGAACCAGCCGAGATGCGGTTTGAGCGCATGGATCGTCCCGAACAGATACACGGTCGTGTCCCGGTCCTTGACCACCCACAGCGCCGGGTCGGCGGGAATCGTGGCGGCGCGGGGGGTTGCGGGCATCTGCACCGGCGCAGGCGCCGTCTGCGCGACCGCACCGCCGCTCAGCAACAGCGCGGTGAGCGCGAGAATGGGGCGGGTGAGGATCATTGCGAGGCGTCCCGATTGCATGTCCGGCGAATGGTCGCCGCCCTATCTCCTAAACCACCACGGGTTAACAGCCTTCCGATGAGGCGTTGACCCCCTTGCGGCACTGCGCCAAAGCCGCGGCATCATGACCGACCGCCCGATGAGCTTCCAGCGGATGATCCTAACGCTCCATGACTATTGGAGCGATAGGGGATGCCTGATCCTGCAACCCTATGACATGGAAATGGGGGCGGGGACCTTCCACACCGCCACGACGCTGCGTGCGCTCGGCCCAAAGCCGTGGAACGCCGCCTTCGTCCAGCCGTGTCGCCGCCCGACCGACGGCCGCTATGGCGAGAACCCCAACCGGCTCCAGCATTATTACCAGTATCAGGTGATCCTGAAGCCGAGCCCGGCGGATTTGCAGGAGCTGTACCTCGGCTCGCTCGCCGCGATCGGGATCGATTTCACGAAACACGACATCCGCTTCGTCGAGGATGACTGGGAATCGCCGACGCTCGGCGCGTGGGGCCTGGGCTGGGAAGTCTGGTGCGACGGGATGGAAGTCACCCAGTTCACCTATTTCCAGCAGATGGGCGGGTTCGACATGAAGCCGGTCGCGGGCGAACTGACCTATGGGCTCGAGCGGCTCGCGATGTATATCCAGGACAAGGACAGCGTTTACGACCTCGCGTTCAACGACGCGGGCGTGACCTACGGCGAGGTGTTCCACGAGAATGAGGTCGAGATGTCGACCTGGAATTTCGAAGTGGCCGACACCGACAGCCTGTTCGATTCGTTCCGCAAGCATGTCGCCGAATGCGAGAACAGCCTGGCGGCGGGGTTGCCGATCCCGGCTTATGAGCAGGCGATCAAGGCGAGCCACGTATTCAACCTGTTGCAGGCGCGCGGGGTCATCTCCGTCGCCGAGCGGCAGGCGTATATGGGCCGCGTGCGCGATCTCGCGAAGGGCAGCTGCCAGGCGTGGATCGAAAAGCACACGCCCGCGTGGCAGGAAGCCTATCCGGGGTGGACCGCGTGATCCGCGCCGCAGGCATTATCTCTTTTCGTGCCTTTGTGGCTTTGTTCGGGAAGAAGGGTTTTCTCGCACAAAGCCACAAAGGCACGAAGATGCTGCGCTTCGTGTCCGCCGCTCGGTCTGCTCCCGGTTTTGCGATGGAGCTGCGCTCGGCTTTTCGCGCTGACGACCGTCGACTTCTCCGCCTTCTTCCCTTCGTGTCTTTGTGCCTTTGTGCGAGCCAATCCTTCTCCACGACTGCGCATAACCTCCCAACGGTGCCCGCATGACCGATTTCCTCCTCGAACTCCGCTCGGAAGAAATCCCCGCGCGGATGCAGGACCGCGCGCGCGAGGACCTTGCCAAGCTGTTCGCCGCCGAGCTGGCCAAGGTGGGCCTTGCCGCGACCGAACTCGTCACCTACGCAACCCCGCGTCGCCTCGCGCTGATCGCACGCGGCCTGCCGCTTGAGACGGCGGCGGTGTCCGAGGAAACCAAGGGCCCCAAGGCTGGCGCGCCGCCGCAGGCGCTCGAAGGTTTCCTCCGCAAGACCGGCCTCACGCGCGAGCAACTGGTCGAGCGTGACGGCGTGCTGTTCGCGGTCATCGACAAGCCCGGTCGCGCGACCGCTGGCGTGCTTGCCGAGACAATCCCTGCGATCATCCGCGCTTTCCCCTGGCCCAAGGCGATGCGCTGGGGCGGGGCGTCTACCACGATGGAATCGCTCCGCTGGGTGCGCCCGTTGCAGGGGATCGTCGCACTGCTCGGTGAGCAGATCGTGCCGGTCGAGATCGCGGGGATCACCAGCGGTGCCGCCACCGTCGGGCATCGTTTCCATCATCCGGGGATCATCACGATTGGCTCGGCGGACGATTATGTCGAGAAATTGCGCGCCTGCCACGTCATCGTCGACCAGGCCGAACGCCGCCAGATCATCGCGCTCGGCGCGACGATGGCCGCGCGCAAGGCGGGGCTCGAACTGGTCCAGGACGAGGGATTGCTGACCGAGAATGCCGGGCTGACCGAATGGCCGGTACCTTTGTTGGGCCGCTTCGACGCGTCGTTCCTGAGCGTGCCGCCCGAGGTGATCCAGCTTACGGCGCGGGTGAACCAGAAATATTTCGTGTGCCGGGATGCCGGTGGCGCGCTGGCGGATGCGTTCGTGTGTACTGCCAATATCGATGCGGTGGATGGCGGAGAGAAGATCGTCGAGGGCAACCGCAAGGTGCTCGCGGCGCGGCTGTCGGATGCGAAGTTCTTTTACGAGACTGATCTGAAGGTGCCGCTGGCGGATCAGGCGGAGAAGCTCGACCGGATCGTCTTCCACGAAAAGCTCGGCACGGTCGCGGACAAGGTCGCGCGGGTGGCGAAGCTGGCACGGTGGCTGGTTGAGGAAGGAATCGTTTCTTCTAAGCCCCTCCCCTTCAGGGGAGGGGTTGGGGGTGGGGCCGTGCCTACTTCCGACGGCCAGATTGCTGAACTGCCCCACCCCAACCCCTCCCCTGAAGGGGAGGGGCTAAAGGCAGAGCTTGCCAACCTCACGCACCGCGCGGCCCTGCTCTGCAAGGCGGATCTCGTCACCGGCATGGTCGGCGAATTCCCCGAGCTGCAAGGCCTGATGGGCGGCTATTACGCCGCCGCGCAGGGCGAAGACCCCCGCGTCGCCGCCGCGATCCGCGATCACTACAAGCCGGTCGGGCAGGGCGACGACGTCCCGACCGACCCGGTGACCGTGGCGGTGTCGCTGGCGGACAAGCTGGATACGCTCCGGGGTTTTTTCCTGATCGACGAAGCCCCGACTGGCTCGAAGGATCCGTTCGCGCTCCGGCGGGCCGCGCTCGGTGTCATCCGTCTGATCACCGCCAACGGCCTGCGCGGTGAACTCGGCCAGTGGCTGACCAAGGCCGCCGACCTGCATCTCGAAACCTATCTGCAGCGCACCGGTCAGCCGCTCCCGACCGAACCGATGTATCTCGAGGTGACCGGTGATACGCAGCGGCTGATGGCGGGCAGCGTCAACTTGATTACGTTCCCGGTTGCCGCCGATTCGGCCAGCCACGCTGGGCTCAAGGCAGCGGGGCTGCACCCGGCGCCGTCGATCGACTTCTTCGCCGATCGCCTCAAGGTCCAGCAACGCGAAGCCGGCGTCCGCCACGACTTGATCGACGCGGTGTTCGCGCTCGGTGGGGAGGATGATCTCGTCCGCCTGCTCGCGCGCGTCCATGCGTTGCAGAAGTTCATCGGGACCGAAGACGGCACCAACCTGCTCGCGGGCTACAAGCGCGCGGCGAATATCCTGAAGAAAGAGGGCGTTCCTTCTTGTCCCTCTTCCCTCCGGGGAGAGGGTCGGGGAGAGGGGGACGCATCAACCAGCGTTCCGCTCGACAGCGCAGCACAGCCCCTCTCCCCGCAGAAACCGCTGTCCTACACGCAAGAACCAGCAGAAACTGCGCTCGCCACCGCGCTCGACTCGGCCGAACCCGCAGCCACAGCCGCAATCGAGCGCGAGGACTTCGAAGCCGCGATGGCAGCGCTCGCAACGCTTCGTGCACCGATCGATACGTTCTTTGAAACCGTGATCGTCAACGACCCTGTGCCCGAAAAGCGCACGGCCCGTCTCGCACTGCTCGACCGCGTCCGTGCTGCAGTGCACAATGTCGCGGACTTTTCGCGGATCGAGGGGTGATGCAACCGCGTTACGCCTAACCTTAGCCTAACCTTCCAATCGCCTCCCCAGCGAATTCAACCTGTTAGAGGGAAGACGCATGACTCAGTACGTATACCGCTTCGGCGGCGGGGTATCCGATGGTGGCAAGGGCGACCGGAATTTGCTGGGGGGCAAGGGCGCGAATCTGGCGGAGATGGCATCGATCGGCCTGCCGGTCCCGCCGGGCTTCACCATCTCGACCGACTTCTGCGCGGTCTATTACGATGAGGGCGGCCAGTTCCCACAAGGCCTGCGCGACGAAGTCGCCACCGGGATCGCGCATATCGAGGGCATCACCGGCAAGACCTTCGGCGACGCCGCCGACCCGTTGCTCGTCTCGGTCCGCTCGGGCGCGCGCGCGTCGATGCCGGGGATGATGGACACCGTCCTCAACCTGGGACTCAACGACCAGACGGTCGAGGGTCTCGCGACCACCTCGGGCGACGCGCGCTTCGCGTGGGACAGCTATCGCCGTTTCATCCAGATGTATTCGGACGTGGTGCTCGAGCTCGACCACGGCGCGTTCGAGGAAGCTCTTGAGATCGCGAAGGAAGATCGCGGCTATTTCCTCGATACCGATCTCAGCGCGGACGATCTGCGCGGCCTCGTCGCCGAGTATAAAGGCCTGGTCGAGCAGCAATGGGGCAAGCCCTTCCCGCAGGACGTGCATGACCAGCTGTGGGGCGCGGTCGGCGCGGTGTTTGGCTCGTGGCAGTCGGAGCGCGCGAAAGTCTATCGCCGCCTCAACGACATCCCGGCAAGCTGGGGCACCGCGGTCAACATCCAGGCGATGGTGTTCGGCAACATGGGCGAGACCTCGGCGACCGGCGTTGCCTTCACCCGCGACCCGTCGATCGGCACCCGCGCTTATTACGGCGAGTTCCTGATCAATGCACAGGGCGAGGACGTCGTCGCCGGCATCCGCACCCCGCAATATCTGACCGTCGCCGCGCGCGAAGCCGCTGGTGCAAAGCCTGCCTCGATGGAAGAGGCGATGCCCGAAGTCTACGGCGAACTCGCCAAGGTGTTCGACCTGCTCGAGACGCATTACCGCGACATGCAGGACATCGAATTCACGGTGCAGCAGGGCAAGCTGTGGATGCTCCAGACGCGCTCGGGCAAGCGCACCGCCAAGGCCGCGCTCAAGATCGCGGTCGACATGGCGAACGAGGGGCTGATCACGCGCGAGGAAGCGGTTGCACGGATCGATCCGATGGCGCTCGACCAGCTGCTCCACCCGACGCTCGATCCCAATGCGACGCGCGACGTGCTGACCAAGGGGCTGCCCGCATCGCCGGGTGCCGCCTCGGGCCATGCAGTGTTCGACAGCGACACCGCCGAAAAGCGTTCGAATGCGGGGGATTCGGTGATCCTGATCCGCACCGAAACCAGCCCTGAGGACATTCACGGCATGCACGCGGCGCGCGGCATTCTGACCGCACGCGGCGGGATGACCAGCCACGCGGCGGTCGTCGCACGCGGCATGGGGCGACCGTGCGTCTCGGGCGCTGGCTCGATTGCGATCGACGCCAAGGCGGGCACGATGCGGGTCGGCGAGCGCACGATCAAGGCGGGCGACATGGTGACGATCGACGGTACCACCGGTGAGGTAATGGCGGGCGAAGTCCCGACCGTGCAGCCCGAATTGTCAGGCGATTTCGCGGCGTTGATGGTGTGGGCGGACGGCGTGCGGCGCCTGAAGGTCCGCGCCAATGCCGAGACCCCGCTCGACGCCAAGGTCGCGCGCGAATTCGGTGCGGAAGGGATCGGCCTGTGCCGGACCGAGCATATGTTCTTCGATGCCGAGCGCATCACCAACGTCCGCCAGATGATCCTGGCTGAGGACGAAGCGGGTCGCCGCACCGCGCTGGACAAGCTGTTGCCGGAGCAGCGCGCTGATTTCGTGCAATTGTTCGAGGTGATGGCGGGTCTGCCGGTCACGATTCGCCTGCTCGATCCACCGCTGCATGAATTCCTGCCGCACGAAGAATCCGAGTTTGCGGATGTGGCAGCAGCCGCGGGGATCGCGGTCGACGTGCTCAAGCGGCGCGCAGCCGAACTGCATGAGTTCAACCCGATGCTCGGGCATCGCGGGTGCCGGTTGGGCGTGACCTATCCCGAAATCTACGAGATGCAGGCGCGCGCGATCTTCGAGGCGGCGGTCGATGTCGCCAAGCGGTCGGGCGCGGCCCCGATCCCCGAAGTTATGATCCCGCTGGTCGGGACGCGCCGTGAGCTCGAGCTGATGAAGACGGTCGTCGACAAGGCCGCGCAGCTCGTGTTCGAGCAGACCGGGACGACGCTCGACTATCACGTCGGCACGATGATCGAACTCCCCCGCGCCTGCCTGATGGCGGACGAGATCGCCGAGGTCGGCGCGTTCTTCTCGTTCGGAACCAACGACCTGACCCAGACGACGCTCGGCGTCAGCCGTGACGATGCCGCGCGCTTCCTCGGCACCTATGTCGAGCGCGGGATCTACGCACGCGATCCGTTCGTCAGCCTCGACGTCGAAGGAGTCGGCCAGTTGATCGCGCTGGCGGCGGAGCGCGGGCGCAAGACGCGGCCAGACATCAAGCTCGGCATCTGCGGCGAGCATGGCGGCGATCCGGCAAGCATCGCTTTCTGCGAGACGGTCGGGCTCGATTACGTCTCGGCCTCGCCCTACCGCGTGCCGATCGCTCGGCTGGCGGCGGCGCAGGCGGCTTTGGCGAAGCGCGATTGAGGCATGGGGTGGGGGGCGCCGTTCCCCCACTCGTCATTCCCGCGAAGGCAGGAATCCATAGTCACCGTCCGTCGTTAGTCGCGGCGTTCGCCAGTATGGATCCCCGCCTTCGCGGGGATGACGAGCAAGAAGCGGCAGTGCCGCCTCAAATGAGGTCGCGTGGCGGCAAAGGCTCGGACCCGCGCAACGCAGCGATCGTTCGATCCGCTTCCGCCAGCTCGTCCCGCAGGACTTCGGTCTCGCGGTTAAGATCCGCAACCCGCTGGTCGGCGGTGCGCAGGCGGCCTTCCGCATCGTCATGATAGGCAGCGTAGCGTGTCGCCTCGTCGCGCAACTGTCGTTTGTACTTCCGCGTCCCCGGCGCGCTGGCATAGCCGATCAGCCACCCCGCCACCAACACGACGAAAAGCAAGATGAACTGTTCGGGTGTCGTGAACGGCATTCCGGATCCCCTGTCGCAAAGCGAAGGACATGATCCTGGCCGCTCGACCGCCGCACCGCAAGTGCCTCTATTTGAACGCGTCCGCGATCGAACAGGCCGCCGGGCCGAGAATGACGATGAACAGCGTCGGCAGGATGAACAGGATCAGCGGGATCGTCATGATCGCCGGCAACCGCGCGGCCTTCTCCTCGGCGCGCATCATCCGTTCGTTGCGGAATTCCGCCGACAGCACGCGAAGCGCCGAGGCAAGTGGCGTCCCGTATTTCTCGGTCTGCACCATGGTCGTGACGACGCCCTTGACCGCATCGAGCTTGACCCGCGCCGCGAGGTTCTCGAACGCCTGCCGCCGTTCCGCAAGGAACCCCAGCTCGATCGCGGTCAGCGTGAATTCGTCGCCCAGTTCGGGATAGGCCTTGCCCAGTTCACGCGCCACGCGGTTGAACGCGGCGTCGACGGTCAGGCCAGCCTCCGCACAGATCACGAGCAGGTCGAGCGCATCGGGCAAGCCCTTCTGGATCGCCTGCGAGCGCTTGGTGATCTTGTTGTCGAGGTAAAGGTCGGGTGCCTTGTACGACAGCACGAAGTTGGTCGCGACGATCGCGTACATCTTCCACGGCGTCCAGTTGGCGAAGATGCCGCTGCCATACACTAGGTACAGGATCAGCACGCCCCAGGTCAGCGGCAGCACCAACCGTCCGAAGATCACCGCGACCGCATATTCCTTCGACCGGATCCCCGCCTGCATCAGCTTGATCTGCGCGGCCTTGACCTGGCTGTCCTGCAGCACCTTCAGGCTCTGCAGCAGGCTCTTGATCCGGTCGGTCGTCTCGTTCTTGGTGACGAGCTTGGCGCGGCGCTTGGTCGAGGCAGTGATCCCGGCTTTCAACTGCTCACGCCGGTCGTTGAGCGCCTTGACGCGCTTGGTCATCGGGTCGTTGACCGTGGTGACCGCATAGATCGCCAGCAACACCATGAACGCCGCCACCCCGGCGAGCAGCGTCGCCACGGTATAGACGTCGACGCCAAGGATCATCGGGCCGGTGGGGGATGGAGGGTTCATCGGTTAAATCTCGAAACTGACCATGCGGCTCATGATGAACGCGCCGATTCCCATCCACAGCATCCCGATCCCGCCCGTCACCATCAGCCGCTGATCGATGAAGAAGTTGGCCATGTACGGCGGGTTGATGATCCAGATGAGGGTGAAGACGATGAACGGCAGCGAGCCCACGATATAGGCGGATGCCTTGGACTCGGACGACATCGCCCGGATCTTGAGCTTCATCTGCCCGCGCATCCGCAACACCGTCGCGAGGTTGGCGAGCG
>Ga0265798_10006730_pt1 | contig 15032 bp, 11 predicted proteins | sample P3T30metagenome_FD_192430 | JGI IMG/M metagenome (GOLD analysis project Ga0265798, IMG submission 192430) | Plant litter microbial communities from East Loma Ridge, Irvine, California - P3 T30 | ecosystem: Environmental > Terrestrial > Plant litter > Unclassified | place: USA: California... | reverse complement strand
ACGGCCAGCTCCGCCAGCGGCAGGCCGTAATGGCGCGGTGCCACCGGCTTGAAACGCTCGGCGGTCTTGCCCGGATCGTTCCAGTAGCCCAGCGATACCAGCGCGCCGCGGTGCACCAGTTCGCCCGGTTCGTGCGGCGCGCACTCGGTGCCGTCCGGCCGCACCACCACCACTTCGGCATTCGGGATTGCCTTGCCCATCGAATCGGGGCGGCGCTCCAGCTCTTCCGGCGGCAGGTAGGTGGAGCGGAACGCTTCGGTCAGGCCATACATCAGGAATGGCCGCGCACGCGGCAGTGCCCGGCGCAGCGCATCGAGCGTGGGACGCTGCATCGCGCCGCCGGAATTGGTGAGATAACGCAGCGTGCAATCCTGCGGCCACGGCAGCGGCGCCAGCTGGATCCACAGCGGCGGCACCGCTGCCAGGCCCGTGATGCGCTCCGTGACGACGGCGTTGAGCACATCGCGCGGCAGCAGGTGGTTGATCAGGACGGCCGTGGCCCCCACATGGAACGCCGTGGTCAGCTGCGACAGGCCGTAGTCGAACGAGAGCGGCAGTACCGCCAGGAGCCGGTCCTGGGGCGTGTTCTCCAGGTAGCTGGCCACGCTTTGCGCGCCTGCCACCATGTTCCGGTGCGACAGCACCACACCTTTGGGCTTGCCGGTGCTGCCGGAGGTGTACAGGATCGCCGCCATGTCGCCATCGATCGCACGGTGCGGCGCGCGCGTATTGTCTATACCGCAGTCTGTACCGCGGTCTGTACCGCGGGCGATCGCGTCATCCCACGACAGCACTTCGACATTCTGCACGGCTGGCAATACATCGCCGCCGCCCACGGCCACGACCAGGCGCAGGTCGCGACATGCCGGCAACACGCCGGCCAGCAGCTTCAGGCGGTCGATCGTGGTCACCAGCACGCGCACGTTGCAGTCGGCCAGGATATAGGCCACCTGCTCGGGCTTGAGCAGCGGGTTGACGGGAACGAACACACCGCCCGCCGCCGCCGCGCCGAACATCGCGCCCACGTTCTCGACATTTTTTTCCATGTAGACGGCCACGCGCTCGCCACGTTCGAGGCCGGTTGCCAGCAGGGCGGCGGCGGTGCGCTGCACCAGGTCGGCAAGGCCCGCGTAATGCAGGCGGCGGCTGCCATGGACAAGGGCTTCGGCGCCGGGTGTCCGGCCGGCCGAGCGGAAGATGAAATCGTGGATCAGGTCGCTCATATCATGTCCTGCAAAAGGGCTGGTCCCGCAGGGAGTCACTATGTCACCGCATTTGTAACCGTAGGGAAACCTAGGCGGGAATATTAACATTTTACAATCACCAGTTAGTTGTTTTTTGCCAAGCTCCTTCCGAAAATATCCCCTTGCATTATTCCAAATACAACAATTAACGTGAATTTTTAGCAATCTTTTGATGTATGATGTGGAACGCCGTTAGTTTTATCCAGGAAAGTGGCTGCAAGCGAGACGACTATGGGACAGACCAGCATTTCAGATGTGAAGCCGGCCGCAGTGCAATCCGCAGTGCAATCTCCTCCGCCTGGTCACGCCGCGCCCCCTCCTGCAGACTACCCGCGCTCCCGCCTGCCCGTGGCACCGGCGTTGTCGCTGGCATCGTTCCTGCGCCTGGGCGGCCCGCAGGCGCCATCGATCCTCGACGCCGGCGAAGTCCGCTTCGTCACCAGCGGCCGGGTCGCCATCGCGCTGGCCCTGAAGGAAATGGGCGTTGGCCCCGGCGACACCGTCCTTGTGCCTTCCTATCACTGTGCGTCGATGATCGAACCGGTCATCTGGGCCGGCGCCACGCCGCTGTTTTACCGCATCAACCCGGACACCACGGTCGATCTCGACGACCTTGCATGCAAAGCTGCCGGTGCCGCCAGCCTGAAGGCGGTCATGGCCACCAACTACTACGGCTTTCACCAGCCGCTGCCGGCACTGCGCGCGTTCTGCGATGGGCGCGGCATCCGGCTGCTGGAAGATTGTGCGCATTCGTTCCTGGGCCGGCATGCCGGCCGGCCGCTGGGCTCGTGGGGCGACTATGCGATCGCCAGCAGCATGAAGTTCTTCCCTGTCTATGAAGGTGGCTGCCTGGTGTCGTCACGCCACCGGCTCGACGGTGTGCGGCTGCAGTCGGCCGGCGCCGGTTTCGAGGCGAAGGTGTTGCTGAACTCCGTGGAAAATGGCTTCGCCTATGGCCGGCTGCCGGTGCTGCGCGCGCTGATGGCGCTGCCAATGGCGGCCAAGACCGCACTATGGAGCCTGATCAAGGCACGCCGCCAGGGCTTGGGCACGGCCCTGGCGCCCGGCTCTTCCGACGGCGGCTTCGGTTTCGACCCGGCCTGGCTGACCAAGCGTTCGTCCCTGTATTCCCGGCTGATGCTGCGGCTCGTGTCGCACCGCCGGATGGGCGAGCTGCGCCGCCGCAATTACCAGCGCCTGTACGACGCCCTGTCGGCACTGCCCGGCTGCCGGCCGCTGTTCGCCACGCTGCCGGAAGGTGTCGTCCCCTGGGTATTCCCGCTGCTGTGCGACGAGCCGCAAGCCTTGTTCCGCCAGTTGAAAGGTGCCGGCGTGCCGGTGATCCGCTTCGGCGAGTACCTGTGGCCCGGCGTGGACGCCACGGTGTGCGAAAACAGCGTGAACCTGTCGCGCCGCGTGCTGCAATTTCCCTGTCACCAGGAGCTGCGCGCCGGTGAAATCGAATGGATGATCGGCCAGGTGCGCGGCGCGATCATCGGTGAAACCGGTGAAGGAGAAAACCCGCGATGAAATGGCACCTGTATCCGGCAACAGCGTTTGCCGACCATGCCCAGGCATGGCGCCTGCTGAATGCGGCCACCACCCGCTCGCCCCTGCTCGATCCGGAATTCGTGCAGCCGCTGCTGGCGGAGTTCGGCGACCCGCGCGGGCAGCTCGCCATCTGCACGGCCGATGGCGAAACCATCGCAATGGGCGTGCTGGTGCCGCGTGGCCATGGTGCCTGGCAGGCGTTGCAGCCGTCGCAGGCGCCGATCGGCCTGTGGCTGCACCGCGCCGGCGTTCCGCTCGACCAGCTGCTGCCGGCACTGGCGCGCAGGTTGCCGGGCCTGGCACTGATGGTCGGCCTGACACAGCGCGATCCGCAGCTCGAACCGCGCCCCGTCGACAGCGCCACGACCAGCACCATGGACTATATCCGTACCGCTTACGTGCCGATCGCCGGCACCTTCGAGGAGTACTGGAATGCGCGCGGCAAGAATTTGCGCAGCAACCTGAAAAAACAGCGTTCGCGCTTGCAGAAGGACGGCATCGCCACGCGCATGCAGGTCGACCGCTTGCCTGAGCAGATGGCGGCCGCCGTGGCCGATTACGGCCGCCTGGAAAGCGCCGGCTGGAAGGCGCAGCTGGGCACGGCGATCCATCCGGACAATGACCAGGGACGCTTCTACACGGCCATGCTGGAGGGGTTTGCCCGGCGCGGCCAGGCTGCCGTATACCGCTACTGGTTCGAGGCGCCGCAGCTGGCACCGCAGCTGGTGGCGATGGACCTGTGCATCGAGGGCGACGGTGCCCTGATCGTGTTGAAAACCACCTACGACGAATCGGTGCCGGCCAGCCTGTCGCCGACGTTGTTGATGAGGGAGGAATGCTGCCAGCAGCTGTTTGCGCAAAAGCAGTACGCGCGGCTGGAGTTCTACGGCAAAGTGATGGAATGGCATACGCGCTGGACCGACGAAATCCGGACCATGTACCATGTCAACCATTACCGCTGGCCGGTACTTCGCCAGCTGCACGCCGCCGCCGGCGAACGTAACGCCCTGGTGCAACGGTTGCGCGGCAAGCCTGCCGCGCCCGCTGCGGCACCGGTCGCCACGCGGCAGCAAACCTCAACCATGGAGTAAACATGTATCTCGACGAAGTAAAGCAGATTGTCATCGACGTTCTGGCCCTGGGCCCCGCCGGCCGGTCGCTGGACGAGCATTCCGCCCTGCTGGGCAGCATCCCGGAACTCGATTCGATGGCGGTCGTCCAGCTGATCGGCGCGCTGGAGGAACAGTTCGGCTTTGCCGTCGACGACGATGAGATCAGCGCCGAAACCTTTGCCACGCTGGGCAGCCTGTCCGCCTTCGTGAAGCACAAGCTCACCGCCTGACATGAATGCCATTGCCGCCGCGCCGCCAGCGCAACCGGTCTTCCTGGGTGGCGGCGCGGCGGCGCGTTTCTGCCTGTACCACCCTCCCGTCCTTTCCTATTCCCTCGTTGGCTCTCCCGCTGGCGCATGGCTCTACATTCACCCGTTCGCCGAGGAGATGAACAAGTCGCGCCGCATGGCCGCACTGCAGGCGCGCGCGCTGGCGCGGCAGGGTCATGCCGTGCTGCAGATGGACCTGTACGGCTGCGGCGACAGCGCCGGCGATTTCGCCGATGCGCGCTGGGACATCTGGCTCGATGACATCGACCGCGCCCTGGCCTGGCTCGAACGGCAAAGCGGCCGTGCGGCCGGCCTGTGGGGCCTGCGCCTGGGCGCCCTGCTCGCACTGGACGTGGCGCAGGCACGCCCGCTGCCTGGCCTGCTGCTGTGGCAGCCGGTCACGAACGGCAGCCAGTTCCTCACGCAGTTCCTGCGGCTGAAGGTGGCCAGCGAGATGCTGGCCGAAGGCAGCGGCAGCAGCAAGGGTGGCAGCGGCGGCACGGCGGCACTGCGGCAAACCCTTGCCGCCGGCCAGCCGCTGGAAATCGCCGGCTACACGCTCGATGCCGCCCTCGCGCTGGCAATCGATGCGCGCGCGGCGGAAAAATTCACCCCGCCCGCCTGTCCGGTGCACTGGTTCGAGATCGCCGCGGAGTCCAGCCGGCCACTCTCCCCGGCCGCAGCCCGCGTGGCGGCGGCGCTGGCCGCGGGCGGCACCGGCGTCACGACGCACGTCGTGGCCGGCCCGCAGTTCTGGGCCACGCAGGAAATCGAAGAATGCCCGGCGCTGCTCGACGCCACAATGCAGTCACTGACCGAGCCTTGCCATGCAGCCTGACGAACAAGCGCTGACGTTTCCTTGCGCGGGCGAGTGGCTGACGGCGATCCTGAGTCCGGCTTCGGCGGGCCTGCCTGCCCCGCGCAGGGGTGTGCTGATCGTCGTCGGCGGCCCGCAATACCGCGCCGGCAGCCACCGCCAGTTCGCGCTGCTGGCCCGTGCGCTCGCTGCGCAGGGCATCCCGGCCATGCGCTTCGATTACCGCGGCATGGGCGACAGCAGCGGCCCGGCGCGCAATTTCGAGGATGTCGATGCCGACCTGCGCGCCGCCGTCGACCGTTTCATGGCCGCGGTGCCGGGCATGTGCGAGGTCGTGCTCTGGGGTCTCTGCGATGCGGCCAGTGCGGCACTGTTCTATGCGCGGCACGACCGCCGCATCGCAGGCCTGGTGCTGCTCAACCCCTGGGCACGCACGGCCGGCGGCCTGGCGCGCGCCACGCTGAAGCATTATTACGTGCAGCGCCTGCTGCAGCCGGCACTGTGGAAAAAGATCGCCACCGGCCAGTTCGAACTTGGCAAGGCGCTGCGCTCGTTCGCCGGCCTGCTGCATGCCTCGCGGGCCGGCACGGCCGAAGCGCCGGCCCCCGCTGTTGCGGCCCCGGCGTCAGCGCAACAGATACCGGCAGCGGCAATGCCCGCCAGCCCGGACCTGCATGCCCGCATGCAGGCCGGCTGGCAAGGGTTTGCAGGGCCGATTTTATTGATCATCAGCGGCGCCGACCTGACGGCGCAGGAGTTCCTCGACATGGTGAAGGCATCGCCCCAGTGGCGCAAGCTGCTGGCCGCGCCGCGTGTGCAGCGTCACACGCTGCCGGCGGCGGATCATACGTTCTCGCGCCGCGAGTGGCGCGACCAGGTGGCCGAATGGACCGCAGAATGGGTGCGTGATGCAGAGGTGCGTGATGCCGGGATGCGTGATACCGCGGCACAGGGAACCGGAGCACGGGCATGAACCGCGTGCTGATGGTTGCCTATCACTACCCGCCGATGCGCGGCAGCAGCGGTATCCAGCGCACGCTGAAGTTTTCGCAGTACCTGCCGCAGCATGGCTGGCAGCCGCTGGTGCTGTCCGCCAGCCCGCGCGCCTATGCCAACAGCGGCAGCGACCAGCTGGCCGAGATCCCGAAAGAGGCGATCGTGCACCGTGCGTTCGCGCTCGATACGTCGCGCCATCTGGCCGTGCGCGGCCGCTACGTGGGCTGGATGGCCCTGCCGGATCGCTGGGTCACCTGGTGCCTGGGCGCGGTTCCCGCCGGGCTGCGCATGATCCGCAAGTACAAGCCCCAGGCGATCTGGACCACGTATCCGATCGCCAGCGCAAAGCTGATCGGCCTGGCGCTGCACAAGCTGACGGGACTGCCGTGGATCGCCGATTTGCGCGACCCGATGACGGACGTCGACTATCCTGCCGACCCGGTAACGCGGCGCTTCTACCGCTGGATCGAGGAAAAGACGGTGCGCAATTGCGCGCTGGCCGTGTGCACCACGCCGGGTGCGATCGTCACGTACACGAAACGTTTCCCGGACATTCCCGCCAGCCGCTTTGCCCTGATCGAAAACGGCTATGACGAGGAAAACTTCGCCAACGCCGCCGCGCTGCAGAAGCCGGTGGCGCCCGTGGCCGGCCGGCCCTTCACGCTGATCCACAGCGGCATCATCTACCCGTCCGAACGCGACCCGGTGCCGTTCTTCGAAGCGCTGGCCGAACTGAAGGCCGGCGGCATCGTGACGGCGCGGCGCCTGCGCGTTGTCCTGCGCGCCACGGCACACGACAGTTACCTGGTCCCGCTGATCGAAAAATTCGGCATCGGCGACATCGTCAGCCTGGCGCCGCATATCGCCTACCGCGATGCGCTGGCCGAAATGCTGGGCGCGGACGGCCTGCTGGTACTGCAGGCCACCAACTGCAACCACCAGATCCCCGCCAAGCTCTACGAATACCTGCGGGCGCGCCGCCCGGTGCTGGCGCTGACCGATACGATCGGCGACACCGCTGCCGCGCTGCGCCACGCCGGGATCGACACGATCGGCCCGCTGGACGACAAGGCCGGCATCCGGGCAGCGCTGCTGCGCTTCCTCGACCTGGCGGAAGCAGGCCGCGCGCCCCTCGCTTCCGACGAGGCGGTGGCCGCCAATTCACGGCGTGCCCGTACTGCCGAACTGGCGCGCCTGCTGGACCAGGTCACGGTGGCGGTATCCAACGCCCAGGTAAAAGGAACGAGTGAAGCATGCTGACATTCAAATGCACCCTGACGCGGCTGTTCCCGGTGGCCCTGCTGCTGGCGGCCGCTGCCGCCGGCGCGAAACCGTATTGCGGCGATCTGAGCAACGGCTTCGGCCCCTACGACTACCGCGAGCCGCCACCCGATGCGCTGTACCTGGTGGAATCGGCCCACTACACCGAGGAAGTGGCCGCAGGTGTCAGGGGCAACACCGGCACGGTCGGCGGCGACCTCGACTACACGCTGCGCGCGTTTCCCAACCACGTCAAGGCGCTGACGTCGATGGCCATGGCGGCCGCGCGTGCCAAGGTCAACCAGCTGCCCGGCAGCAAATACCCGGTCGAATGCTATTTCGAGCGTGCCGTGCGCTTCAAGCCGGACGACGGCATGGCCTGGGGGGCCTACGGCAAGTACCTGTACGGGATCGGCGAGGAAGGCCGCGCCATGCCGATGCTGAAGAAAGCGTATGCCATCGCGCCGGACAACCCGTCCATCAACTACAACCTCGGCCTCGCGTACTTCCGTGCCAAGCAGTTCGACCTGGCTGTGCAGCATGCAAAGAAAGCCTACCAGCACGATTTCCCGTTCGACGGCCTGCGCAACATGCTGGTCGGCGCCCGCAAGTGGGATGGCAAGGTGGAGCCGTTGCCGGCCAGGGAAGAGGCCGGCGACAAGAGCGATGCTGCCGCGGCAAAGGCGGCACCCGACACCGCGGCGCATTGAAACGTTGCGGCGCCATCGCGCCGGATCATCGCCGGGCTGGCTTTATCCGGCCGCGGCGCGGCGCGCGGGCCCGGCAGGCTTCATACTGCGTGCGCGCACGCACCACGGAATGATCCAGCCGGCGCAGGCCAGCACCACCTGCGTGATGTCGCCATAGCGCCCTGGCACCGACTGTTGCAGCCACTCCAGCACGAAGATTCCCAGCGCCACCAGCACCGCGCCCAGTACCGCGCCGGCGTCGTGCCGGTGAAATGGCAGGGCCTGCCGCAGCAGGCAGGCCATCGCCATGGGCGGCCACAGGAATTCCAGGATGTTTTCGAGACCGGAGATGTCGTTCATCTGGCCTTCGAACGGGATCCAGTTGAAGGCCCCCTGGTATGCCGCTGCATCGCCCGCCATCCGCTCGTAGATCACCAGCCCCGCCGCCAGCAGTGCCACGCCGGTTGCCGCCAGCGCGCGCGGTGGCAGCCGGCGCGCCATCGCCAGCGCCGGCAGCCCCAGCGCCACCGCGGCGCCCAGTTCCAGCGACAGCACGCGCCCCACCACCAGCAGCTTGCAGGCGCAGATGAATGCCATCAGCAGCAGGTACAGGCGCAGCAGCGGCCGGTCCGCGTTCAACAGCGTGCACAGCAGGATACCGAGCGCCACCTGGTAGCACCACAGCGTTGCCAGCTTGCCCCAGCTGAACCAGTAAGGCTCCATCAATGAGCGGTACAGGTAACCCAGCTTGCTGCGCAACTGGGCGATATCGAGCGAAGGCACCAGCGGGCTGGTTTGCGACAGAATCCACAGGCCGATGACGATCAGGCCGGTACTGGCCAGCGGGCCGGGCCGGAACCACGCATCGCGCAGGCGCAGCAGCGTGGCGCCGGGTGCCGTGTGGTGGCTGACCAGTGCCCCCAGCAGCCCGCCCAGGACGCTGCCGCCGAAGTTCATCGCCACGTCGACCACCGATGGCACCCGCGCGGGCAGGTATTGCTGGGCCGTCTCGATGCCCATGCTGAGCGCAGTACCGCCCAGGGCAGCCAGCAGCAGCGCCGCCGGGAACGGCAGGCGCCGGCCGCACCACATCACGACCAGCAAGCCGAACGGCATGTAGACGAGCACGTTCTGCACGATGTCGCCCTTGTCCAGATACGTGGGCAGCGTATGCAGGAACGTGAACGATGGGGCCGCCGGCGCGCCCCAGGCGAACGGATACCAGCTGCCATACACCAGCAGGACCGCATACACCAGCAGTAGGACACCCATCGATGCCTGCCGGGTCAGGCCGAGGCCGCCGTGGGCCGGATTGCGTGGCGGTCCATCAGGTCATACAGCGTGGGGCGGCTGACACCGAGCAGTTCGGATGCCTTGACGATGTTGCCGTCCACCCGCGCCAGCGCCTTGACGATGGCCTTGTATTCGGCCTCGTCGCGCACCTGGCGCAGGTTGAGCGGTTCATCCTCGACGGGGCCGAGGCCCAGGCCCAGGTCGTCGGCCGTGATGGCCGGGCCGTCGGCCATGATGACGGCCCGCTTGACGCAGTTTTCCATCTCGCGCACGTTGCCCGGCCAATCATGGCGGGCGATCTGCGCCAGCGCATCCTGGGCAAAGTGCAGGGCCGGCCGCCCTTCCTGCGCGCAGAAGCGGTTCTTGAAATGCTGGGCCAGCAGCACCGCGTCGCCATTGCGGTCGCGCAGCGGCGGAATCGTCAGAACGATTTCGGACAACCGGTAATACAGATCTTCGCGGAACCTGCCGGTCGTGGCCAGCGCCTTCAGGTTCTGGTGCGTGGCGCAGATGATCCGCACGTCGACCGGGATTTCCTCGTGGCCGCCAACGCGCTCGATCACGCGCTCCTGCAGGAAGCGCAGCAGCTTCGCCTGCAGCGCCATCGGCAGGTCGCCCACCTCGTCGAGGAAGAACGTGCAGCCATGGGCCAGCTCCACCTTGCCCTTGGTCTGCTTGACGGCGCCGGTAAACGCGCCCTTTTCATAGCCGAACAGTTCGGATTCGAGCAGCGTCTCGGGAATCGCCGCGCAGTTGATCGCCATGAAGCGTTCCTTGGCGCGCGGCGACAGCTGGTGCAGCGCGCGTGCCAGCACTTCCTTGCCGGTACCGCTTTCGCCCAGCACCATCACGGTGGCGGAACTGGGCGCCACCTTCTCGATATTGCGGCACACCTTCTGCATGCCGGGGTCGCGGCTGATGACGCCGGACAACGGCGAGTCGGCCTGGCTCTGCTGCAGCCGGCGGTGTTCCTGCTGCAGCCCATGCAGCACGAACGCGCGCTGGATCACGAGATTGAGCAAATCCGGCTCGCACGGCTTCTGGTGGAAATCATAGGCGCCCATCGCGATCGCCTTCACGGCATGCCCGCGGTCCTGGTTACCGGTGAGGACGATCACCTTTGTATCCGGCGCCAGCGCCAGCATCTGTTGCAGCGTGGCCAGCCCTTCGGTGGCGCCGTCCGGATCGGGCGGCAGGCCCAGATCCATCGTCGCCACTGCCGGTTCGTGCCGGCGCAGCTGGGCCAGCGCCGCTTCGCGGTCGCCGGCCACCACCACGTCGTAGGCATCCAGGCTCCAGCGCAGCTGCTTTTGCAGGCCGGGATCGTCCTCGATGATCAACAGCTTCGGTTTGGTTTGCGTCACAACTGTCCTCTTGCCGGATTTCCGGCGTTATCTCTGCTCATCGTGCTTGTTCCAGCGATCGATTCAGGCGGCGGCGCCGATGACATCGGCGCGGTACAGCGGCAGGGTCACGGTGAACGTGGTGCCTTGCTGCGCCGTGCTGCGCACATCGAGCTGGCCGCCCAGCTCGTGAATATATTCCCGGCTCTCGAAGGCGCCGATGCCCATGCCGGCGGACTTGGTCGAATCGAACGGCTTGAACAGGCGTTCGCGCACGAACTCGTCGCTCATGCCCTGGCCGGTATCGCCGATTTCGATCGTCACAGTATCGGGCGTGCCGTCGACGCGCACCCACACGCGGCCATCGCGCGGTGTCGCCTCGATCGCATTCTGGATCAGGTGGCCCAGCACCCGCTCCAGGCGCTCGGCATCGGCCAGCACGCGCAGGCCAGGCTGGCTCACATGCAACGCGGGTTTCGGCTCGAACGCGGCCTTCAGCGCCACTGCCCCGGCCAGCAGCTGGTCCACCGACAGCGGCCGGGCGTATTCGGGCGCGGCGGTACGGCTCAGCTTCTGCAGCATCAGTTTCATCTTTTGCACGGAATAGCTTACCGTATCCTGCATGTCGCGCTGGAATTCCGGATTGTCGCGGTGCTTTTCCGCGTTGGCCGTCAGCAGCGATAACTGTGCCACCAGGTTTTTCAGGTCGTGCACGACGAAGGTCGACAGCCGGTTGAACGAATCGAACTGGCGCGCCAGCATCAGCGCGTTGTCGGCTTCCTGCTGGGCCACGTAGCTGGCCGCCTGCGTGCCGGCCACCTTCAGCAAATCCAGCACCTCCCAGTTCAGCGCCACGGCACTGCGCGGCCGCTGCAGCACGGTGAAGCCGAGCAGGCGGCCGTGCAGCATCAACGGTACCACCAGCCACGCCCGGGGGAAAGCGCGCAGCCATGCCGGCAGTGCCGGCTCACCGGTCCCCTGGTCGGCCAAGTCGACCACCCACTGCTTTTCTTCGATGAAGCGGCAGAACGGCGAGTCGGCCGGCTCGGTCTGCGCGGCTGGCGCCGTATGCCAGTGCGCGACGGGCTCGCAACGTGCGCCGCGCCGTATCCACAACGCGCCGCCCGGGCTTTCCACGAGCGCGGCCAGTGCCTGGATCGTGCGCTCGCCCAGGCCAGGCCCCGGGTGCGACAGCGTGCGCGTGAAACTCAGCCACTCGTCGCGGTAGTCGTAGTTATAACGGTAGAAATGCTTGCTGAGGAAAACCTTCAGCCAGGCGCGGAAGCTGCCGGAAAACAGGATTCCCACCAGCAGCATCGACGCGCCGAACAGGAATACCAGCTGCATCAGCGAGCCCCAGCTGCCCCCCACGAAGCGCAGGTAATAGGCGGCCGAGCTCATTGCCAGCAGGTAGAAAGCGGATCCGATCAGTGCTGCCGAGTGGAACAGCATCCGGCGCGATACGGCAAAATGACCGGTCCACGACGCACTGCGCACCAGCGACAATGCCAGCAGCGGCGCGGTCAGCGCATTGACAATGCCGCGTGCGGCCCACAGATCGCGGCTCAGCTCGCGGAACAGCAGCATGTTGCTGTACATGTAGAAGTCATAGACGAAGATGCCGCCCAGGCCCAGACAGGCAAACTTGATGGCCCAGCGCCCCTGCGTGCCGGTATTGCGGTACAACTGTTCGACCAGCAGCATGCCCAGCACCGCGGTGCCGACGCGCCCGATCACGGTCACCTGAAACCGCAGGCCGGCCGGCAGTGCCGCCTCGGCCAGCGTCACGGCCAGCAACAGCACGTACAGGCCGGCGGCAAAGGTCAGCATGCTGCTGCGCCGCCGCGCCCCGCCTGCCGGGCGCAACTGCCCCAGCATGGCGAACAGCACTACCGTCCAGGCGGCATTGCGCAACAGTTCGGCCAACTCCGCGGCCATCGCCGGCACGGCATCGTAGGCCAGGCCGATCATGATCGCGCTCCACGGCACCATCGCGGCACATGCCACGGCAAACAGGCGTGTATGCGGCCGGCCGCGCCAGCGGGTCAGCAACGGCAGGCACAGGAATGCAAACGCCAGCGCGGCGCTGGCGTAACTGAAGGAAGCGGTATTGACCGGCATCAGGACTCCGCGCGGCCGTGCTGCCCGGGGCCGCTCAGCGGCCTCCCCGGAACATCACGACCTTGATGGTATCGATCAGCACCAGCACGTCGAGCAGCAGGCTGTTGTTCTTCACATAGTAGAGGTCGTACTGCAGTTTTTGCACCGCATCCTCGACCGAATCGCCGTAGCCGTAACGCACCTGCGCCCAGCCGGTAATGCCTGGCTTGATACTATGTCGCATGTTGTAGTACGGCACGCGCTCAGTCAGCTGTTCGACGAAATATGGCCGCTCCGGCCGCGGGCCGACAAAGCTCATCTCCCCTTTCAGCACGTTCAGGATCTGCGGCAGCTCATCGATCCGCAGCTTGCGGATAATGTTGCCGACACGGGTGACGCGCGGATCGTTCTTGGCTGCCCATTGCGGCTTGCCACCCTGCTCGGCATTGGTAAACATGCTGCGGAACTTCATGACGCGAAACACGTTGCCATCCTTGCCGACCCGCTCCTGGGAATAGAAGATCGGTGCGCGGTCTTCGATGTAGATCGCCAGCGCCGTCAACAGCATCAGCGGCAGCGTCACCAGCAGCAGCAGCAGGCTGGCAATCACATCGAAACTGCGCTTCATGAACGTGCGCACCCAGCCCTGGTCGAAGCCGCCGCCGAACACCAGCCAGCTCGGCTGCACGGAATCAACCCGGATCTGGCACGTTTCGCGTTCGAAGAACGTGGTCGAATCGGTCACGTTGATGCCATACAGCTTGCAGTCGAGCAGCTCCTTGATGGGGAACGTGCCGCCGCGCCGGTTCTGCACCGACACCACGATTTCGCTGACCCGGTGCTGCTGCGCCAGCTGCACCAGCGACTTGCCCGATTCGAGCGTCAGCAGCCGCTCGCGTGCCACGGACACTTCCTCGCCCGGCACCGACACGTAACCGGCGATATGGTACTTGTGATAGCTGCCGCCGCGCGTGGCCAGTTCGCCGCATTCCTTGGCCAGCTGGCCGCAGCCGACGAACAGGATGCGCGACTCGAGGATCGACAGTTCCGAACTCTTCAGGAATACGATCCGCGCCAGCACGATGCCGGTACCGGAGATGCAGAACACCAGCACCAGGATGCCGCGGCCGAAGTACAGGTCGGGGGCCAGGTAGAAGATCAGCGTGAGGATGCAGAAGCCCATCGCGAACGAGGGCATCAATTGCAGGAAGAACGGATTGCGCAGGCCTTCGCTGACCCGGACCTGGTACATGCCCAGGGCGCTCATCGAGAACACGATCGCCGCCGCGAACACGCAGGCGGACATGAAGAAGTGGTCGAGCTTCGGCAGCACGAATTCGTCGCCGTCGAAGATGCGCAAGCCTGCTCCCGCATAGAACGAGCCGATGAGGATCAGGACTTCCAGAAACAGCAGGCTGAACACTACCTTGGATATGTAGTGGTTGGAAATTCTTAACATTTTTACCCCCCAGGGCACACGACTCGTTTTTATTCCCGGACCGTCGCATGCGGCACGTGGAACCACTTTTCAGCTGGCGACTGCCAGGTGCTGTACATACCAGTCCATTGCTTCGGCGAGGCCGGCGGCAATATCATGCGTCGGCGCATAGCCCAGCAATTCACGCGCCCGGGTAATATCGGCCTGCGAATGGCGCACATCGCCGGCCCTGAAGTTCTGGTACTGCGGTGCTGCGCCCTGCAGGTGCGGGAAGCGCTCCTGCAGCAGGCCACGCATCATGTGATACAGCCCGTTGAGACTCGTACGCTCGTTCAGCGCGACGTTGTATACGGTGTTTGCCGCGCCCGGCGCAGTGGCCAGCGCGGCAAGCAGGTTGGCCTGCACCACGTTGTCGATGAAGCAGAAATCGCGGCTGGTCTCGCCGTCGCCATTGATGAACACCGGGCGGTTGCCGATCATCGCCGCCACCCATTGCGGAATCACGGCGGCGTAGGCGCCCTGTGGGTCCTGCCGCGGGCCAAAGACGTTAAAGTAGCGCAGCCCGATCGCTTCGATGCCGTAGCAGCGCGCGAATACATCGGCATACAGTTCGTTGACATATTTCGTGACGGCATAGGGCGACAGGGGCTTGCCGATCGTGTCTTCCACCTTCGGCAGGCCAGGGTGATCGCCGTAGGTGGAACTGGAAGCGGCGTACACAAAGCGCCTGACCCTGGCATCGCGCGCCGCCACCAGCATGTTGACGAAACCGGTCACATTGACGTCGTGGGTGCGCTGCGGATCCTCGAGCGAGCGGGTAACGGAGCCCAGTGCAGCTTCATGCAGCACGAAATCGATGCCTTCGCAGGCATGTGCACACGTTTCGGCACTGCGGATATCGCCTTCGATGAAGTGGAAAG
>Ga0265798_10006729_pt1 | contig 15035 bp, 13 predicted proteins | sample P3T30metagenome_FD_192430 | JGI IMG/M metagenome (GOLD analysis project Ga0265798, IMG submission 192430) | Plant litter microbial communities from East Loma Ridge, Irvine, California - P3 T30 | ecosystem: Environmental > Terrestrial > Plant litter > Unclassified | place: USA: California... | reverse complement strand
TTGTGGAACCGTGTTCGGTGACTCATGGGTCGCCCCAAATACCACAGCTTTCTCGCTCCAGAATGTGATAAAGTGAGCGCATTGTGGTAGGGGCCGGTCTAGCTTCGAAGTTGAGTGATGAAATGGAGAGAGAAAAATGAACATAAATGCTATAAGGGGCATCGGCGCTGTGCCAAGTTCAAAATGTCCGAGCGTCGTCACACTCCATGTGACATATCAAACGCGACATGAGTGCAAAGGGCTTTCGATGGTCAGTGCCACTATCCTCGAGATCATTCCTGCATTTAATTCCTTCAAATCCTATCCTACTTACGTCCCCACAATCTTCCTCGGAACATGCTCATTATACCCTAACGTCCTCCCATTCTCCCCACCCTCAAACAGCCCCAAAGCCAACTTCGCAACTGCCTTCCCACACCACTCCGGCGGCTCTACCATGTCCTCGCCCATGCGATTCCACGTCTTAAATCTTTCCCTCTCATGATCCGCCATAACGCCCTTGTACCCGCCTTGAACCAAATCCTCCACCATACCGGTGCGTGTCAAGTTCGGATACACGCCTTGCACAGTGATACCGCGCTCCTCATGCGCCAGGCAAGAAACAAACCGCGTAAGTGCAGCTTTGGACGTGCAATAACTACTCCAGCCGTGGTATGTGACCTCCCTATCACACTTACTCGACAACGCCAGCAACTTCCCATACCCGGCATTCAGCGGCTTCGCAATCCGTGCTCTTCTCAGATGCGGTAATGTGAGTTGCGCGACAGCGACGAGCCCGAAAAGATTGACTTCGAAGGTGTAGCGCATGTCTTCGAGCTTCAGGTGCTCGATTCGAGCAATTGGGGTCATTACGCCCGCGCAGTAAACGACCGTGTCGATGCCTGAGAGGATGTCGGGCGAGGCGCAGAGGGAAATGGCTTTGGCGAGTTCTGTGGGTTCCGTGATGTCGCATTCGTGGCCATACATGCGGTTGGGATAGGCGAGGAGGGGGCCCAGTGGACCTTTTGGGGAGTCTGGTGGTGGGAATGGTTAGGATGTTCACGAAGTAAGTCCAGCGACGGGTTGTTGAAGAGTTGGGAAGAATTGGTGTCGAGTGATGGATGGGAAAGGCATGCTGGGAGCGGTCAAGGTATGGACTTACTACACCGTCGTCAGTACACTCATTCCATCTTTCAACCATCCATTTCATTTACCAATCGATTATCCTATCCATCATGAAGACCAACGCATCAGGTGACGTCTTGATGATAGAAACAGTCAGCGCAGCGCCGATGCCGGAGCCGCCTCCCACGACTACAATTCGCTGTGGTGCCATTGCGGGGAGTACTCCGAGTATGCGATTGTGAAGTTTGGTATGGGAAATCGCTAGCTGCACCCGACTTTGTGGTTGTTGTGTTGTTACTCGGACTAGTTACCCCGCGCCAATTTCAAATCCCTGCCGTTGCCATGCGGCATCCCTGCATGTTGGAGTGGACCCACCCTTTTCTTTCACTGGCAGAAGAAGGTTGAAGCGATGCATATATCTTCATTTCCTACGAGTCTACAACTTTCAGGCGGCCTTGCTGTCTACTCTCTCCAAGCCTCCGCATAATCCCTCCTCCACACCCTTGATCTGCAACGCCAACATCCTGGAGAAGTACCTACTCAGCGCTAGATTGCCGCCCATAAACCACAGCCCATCGTGCCCACTGCGCTGCCACATGGTCCTGAATTCACCTTCCTCATTGAAGCCCCATACATCGCCCACCTTGTCTGCGACCTCGTCGCCGAAAAGACCGCGAGCCTGCGTGCGCATGTTCTGGTATCCCGTCGCAAAAACAATCTCGTCGGCCTCGAGTTTGCTCCCGTCGGCGAACTGCAAACCGTTGGGTAAGACGGAAGTGATTTCCTGGCCTTGCTTGACGGCGATCTTGCGGTCAGCGATTAGGCTTGAGGCTCCGACATCGATGTAATATCCACCCCCGCGCTGGAAGTACTTCATCAGTAAGCCCGCACCCATTGGCCCACTATCAGTCTTGAATCCCGCCTTCTCCAATCCCTCAAGCAATTCCTTGTCATGCTCGGCCTGCATCTTCGTAACCTTGACTTGCTGTGCCTTCATCAGCGCACCCGGCATACTGTACAGAAACGTATCCGAGTCGTCAACGGGCGGCGCGTCCTCGTCGTACAAGCCCTTGAGCCCGATGTCCGTGATAGATGCCGAAGAGATGACGCATGTGGTGCTGCGCTGCACGATGGTGATGTCGTACCCCTTCTCGTAGAAGTCTTGCGCGATGTCGTGCCCGGAGTTACAGCAGCCTACTACCACGGCCTTTTTGCCTTTCGAGAAGGGATTTGCGCCCGGGTGTGCGGAGGAGTGGCACAAGTTGTCGCCCTTGAATTGGTCAATTCCTTGGATGTTGGGCATGTTTGGTTTGCCCGAGTGTCCGGTCGCCAGGACAATGTGTCTTGGGTGCAAAGTGTGGTCTGAAGTGGTGCCGTCTGCGTTGCGGCGATGCACTTCGACGGTCCATCGCTTTCCGGTTTCATCCCACTTGGTCGACTGAATTTTCGTGGATGTCCAGGCATTCAATTCGAGCAGGTTGACGTACGCTTCAAAGAATTCGGCGAGCTTGTCTTTGGGCGTGAAGACGGGCCAGTGCGGTGGGAAGGGGATGTACGGCATGTGGTCGTACCAGACGGGATCGTGGAGAACGAGCTGATGGTAGCGCTTTCGCCAATTATCGCCTACGCGCTCATTTGAGTCGATGATCAGGGCGGGCACGTTGAGCATCTTCAGGCGTGCGGCGGCCGTGAGACCGCCCTGACCAGCGCCGATGATGAGGACCTTGGGGTCGATGTCTTCTTTTTCGGCTGCCCGGCGTTCTTTCCAGTTCTTCCGTGCTGGGTCGCCGCCATGCTTTACGCCTCGCGCTCTTCGGTGGCCCACTGGCTCTTCGTAGCCTTTGAGTTCTTTCAGCGCGGTGTATATCGTGAAGATCTTCCATTCGCCATTCTCTTCTGCGAGGTTGATGACACCATTGCCGCGACCAATCCCGGTCTCGAAGTTGATGAAGGACACGATGCCGTTCACATCGCCAAAGGCATCGATAGGTTTAAATGTTGGCGCTCGGAAAGTGGAGCTTTTGTCTACCTCCACCTTGGTGAGTTGGACCTTGGCTTCGTCCAGCAGCTTCTTGATGTCGGGGCTACCCTTGGCGGTCCGGAAGTCCCATGTCAAGGCGAGGTGGTCGCGCCAGTAACTCTTGTCTTGGAGGAAGAGACGTGCGATCGCATCGTTCTTGCCACTCGACAGTGCTTGGTTGATTTTGGCGACGATGTCTTCGGTCTCCTTGTCCGCATCCACTGTCTCATTTTTTGAGGACTCCGGATACTCGCCCAGCGGAATGTTCACAGAGCCGAGCTCAGGCCGCTCGCTGGATGGAATTGATGCGTCGCCTACACCCATGATGCTGTTTGCAGGTCAAAATTGGGAGTTTTGAGATGATAACAAGAAGAGCTCTCGTAGTTTATAAGAGGCATACGGTCAGATTTCACCAACCTAGTGGTCCATCTCAATGGTTTCGCGATTGCGGGGTGTCGTTCGCAGATCGGCATACCATGATTGGAAGCAGCTCTGAAGGTGCGGGGTGATGCTGCAGCTCCGCTCCGTGGACCTCGCGCCGACTCCACAACCACGACATCAACTCACCAACCAGTGTCTTGTTCTATTTTGTGACCCCGGCCCGAAGGAATCCAGACGAGAATGCGGAGTTCTTCCGGTGCCTTGAGCGCGGGTTGCCGCATCCAGCGATTTCTCGAGCATGACGTGAATGGGCGTCTGAGATCACGTTGCTATTTCCTCTGAGTGTGAGGCAGTCGGTATTATACGACTGGGTGAGATCTCTCCATGCAAGGAACGTCTGGTCAAAACGGAAAATGGTGCTGTCTAAGATCTGACATCTTGCCACTACCCACTACTGTGCAGCACGCTACCCGCCAGCTCACTGACGGTTCTATGCTGGCGTCGAATTGGGAATATGCTTTCACGCGCTGCGAATACCGGATCAATGGGATTACGGCGCATAGCGGAACCCTTCCACTCCTTCCAACGCCGGCCTGCTCCCCTCATCCGCAAGTCTGTTCATACGCTTCAAGTATGCAGACATGCAGAGCGTCACGATCGAGTATACCATCTGCATAGCAATCGTTGCCCACATTCCGGGTAGATATTGCTGCATCAAGATTAGCGTCACCTACTTCTATATGTGGAGCGTTATCAAGCATACCGGTGCATCTTTCGCCTGGAAAATAGTGCTTCCTGTTACGCCACCAGCAGCTCCGACAGATATCATGGCTGCTGCGACCACGGCTCGCTTTTGCACCCGCGCAGTTTGATTGTTGCCATATGCTAATGAGGCCGGGACGTTCGCCTGTGTACCCCACGTTGCGAGGAACAAGCCAAAGTAGCGTACGCCGGGTAAGCCGCCGTAGAGCACGATGAGAAGACCAACGATCGCTACAACCGATTGTCCGACAAGAATTGGCCATCTCATCCGAATCTTGTCGGACAGCCAAGCGCCAGCGAGGGATGCGAAGACTGTGAAGATATATGGCGGCGATGATAGCAGCTGAGCCTTTGCGTACGAGAACCCCATCCCCTGACGAAGGATGATGGGCTGGAAAAATGCGAGAGAGTACACGCTGGATGCAGCGACGAAATACTGGATGCAGCTAATTGCGATTAGCACTGCGAAGCGGTCTTTTCGACATGGAACCCACTAGACCAAGAGTTTCCAATCCAGCAACATCACCACAATCTCCTTCATGTTGGCGTTTTTTGTATGCGCGCCTTTCTTTTCCATGCTCACACGCGTCACAGCAATGTGCTTTTGGCGCATAGTCAAGAACTTGACTTTCTCTGGGACTGACTTCGTTAGCAAGCATCGAGTCAAAACGGAAAAGACTTACACTCCACGAGGAAGAATGGTGCAATGAAACCCGCGACAACAGTAACGATCCCTTCGATGATGAAAATCCATCTGACCGTATCAGCATTGTGGCTCTCACTCGATGGACTATACATACCTCCAGCCACGGCTATATATGCCATCGCCAACCTTGATCAGCGACAACGCGTACGCAAAGATCGGTCCAAATCCTGAGGCCAGCAACGCCGCCATATAGAAAATCGACACCCTCTTCGCCGTCTCAAACTGCCGATACCACGAGCCAATAATGTATACCTGAGTTTGAGACACGATATCAGCGATTGTCTCGGACGCACAGTTTCAATGGACCTCAACTCACCGCTCCAGGAAACAATCCCGCCTCAAACACACCCAACAACGCTCTCAACACCGTCAGAATCTTCCAGTCCCTTACAAAGCCCATACCAAGCACGCACGCGCCCCACGCAATGATCAAGAACGAAAGCCATATTCTCGCGCCAACGCGTCTGATCACATAGTTGGAGGGCAGCTCAAACAAGCCATAGCCAATGAAGAACACGAGCAGCGCGATATTGTACCGATTCTCGATAGTGAGACGCAGGTCGGCGGCGAGCCCGGCGATGTAGGCGGCTGAGATGTTGGTGCGGTCGAGAAGAGAGAGGCCGAAGACGAAGCAGAGCATGGGGAAGACGCGCCAGTCTGCTTTACGGCTGGTGATGGTCAGATTGAGAATTTTGTGGGTTTGTGTGGGCTTACACTATTTCGCGCTCTTCTTCTTCCGTCCAGTCTTGCTCTGGTTGGCTTTCACTGTCTGGTGGCGTCACATCGTATGTTTTCTCGACATGGTCGACGTCGATCTTCTCAAGTACCATCTTGTCGTTGTGCATCTTCGCTATCTTCTTTCCTACTTCAAAACTGCGACATGCAGTACTTCAGTCCTTATCAATACCACAGCCATTCTATATCGGCTATATGATCGACTGCCATTGTGGAAAACGCGTTCCGCAGTGGTCAGCGGGGTGCATAGGCTGTACCTGATGCGGCATAATGGGTCTTGATTTCCCCAGATGCCAAGGCAGTGGAGTGGTCTTGGGGATAGTTTAGGCGAGATGCCAAGGCGCGAGTCGTGAAGGGCGAGTCGACGGAGCGCCAGGAGATGCGCGTGGATGAAGGGTGATCGTATGATCCGGAAGGTCGATTCTACCATTGTGGCGGGACTTGAAGAGGAATAGGATGGGTATATTTATGGATAGATGAGGTGATGTTGGCCTTTTCCACGTGGGGCGACACGGCGCTGGTACGTTGCGCCTACACAATAGTTCAAGCCCACTTGGCGTATTGTCTCTGACCTATCGCATCTTCATTCCGTTGACCACCATTCATTCAGTTTGACCACTCTAGAAGCAATGATAGTTTCTTTGGAGTTGTTTGCCATGTTGTCTTTGAGCATTTAGCAAAGCTGCTCACGCTGTAAGGAATAAAGTTTCAGCAGTAATGGCACTGCAGCTACTCTCCCTATTCCCAAACCTCGGACATGAACCAGCAGTACTCATCAAAAACCAGCCCCTACAAGGAGCTTGTAGCAATACTCACGATCAGTATTCGGGATGGCCTACCAAGTGCCAGTGTCTTCCTAGCCAGACTACCCAGGACTGCGAAACAAGTTAGTCCTGACGCAGCGGCAAACCAACAATGGCAAGCAAGGCTGCAGGCTGAACCCCAGCAATCACTGAAGCTACGCACCACGCACTTCGCGAGCGCAGCGCAGCTCTAGACATCGCAAGAATATGTAAAGCCGAGATAGATGGCGAAAATGGTGGACACAGCACAGTCATGTCAGATCGCTTGACTGACTTCATCAAGCAACAGACTGAGGCAAAATTCGAGACCGGCAAGGTCACCATCAACGCCGTCAGTACTCGGCCTCGCAGTGCATCTGACCCGCTTGCTTCGCGAATGACGCCGTGGACGGAGATTGCACCTGGCAAGCACTCGCAAACGAGCAGTGCAACGGACTCGCCGAGCTATCATCACACGAAGAACCCTGTCACTGGCTTGCCCATTCGATCCTATGCCGAGGTGGAGCGTCTTCTTTCTGGTGCTCGTGAGTCGTGGTATGGATATCTGTTTTCTGGACGGGAGATTAGTGCTGAGGCTAGGCAAGCGGTTCGTGAACACGTTCTGCCACTGCTGGAGGAGGGTGTCAAGGTTGCGCATGGTACGGGTACGAAACTTCCGACGGAGATATTCAGGGAGTACACTGATAGACTGAATGAAATGGTGAAGAGACTGGGGCTACGATGAGCTCAAGGTTTGGCGTGGCGGATGCGAGAAGTGCGAGACATGCGGGAAAGATTGCAATGGCATTTGTGGCGAGTGAATACAACATGGCAAGCATGATTGGGAGCAAGCATGATATTTGATTGCTTTAAGTTTTAATATATGCTCACGTCCTTCTTCTGACTGTCTTCCGTCGTACACCGTTTCCTGTCTGTTAATTACCGTGTGCCGCAGAACCTTTTCCAAGCCCACGTCTGGTGAATGATATACTCTTCCGCTTTAGCAGATTTTTGCGTGGAAGCTATCCCACGTAGTTGGATCGAAAATAGCGCTGTGGCCCTCAAGTCACGCGATGTCCCGTGATTCACCATCACTAGCGTACATTTGGCGCACTCCGCCGCAAATAAAATGCCCCCGCACCTGCTCACCCAAGAGTCTTGCTACAGCAACTCCCAACTCGAGCTTCCACACGACACTCTCGAGATCGTCGATCGACATTAACGATTCTGGACGTACATCCGCACCCACTCGACTCGTCACTGTTCACATCACATTATATAAGGTACTTGAGATATCTGCTCTCCGCCCGAGACATTGCTGATCACACAGATTTAGACTTTTTACATATTTCGACCTCTTAGGATGGCTCCTAAGATTATCGACCCCGAGTCACTCCCGTACATTCGTGCCCAGCTCACGAAGCTGAAGTACAAGGATATCAACATCGCTCGTCATTTTGCCGGCAAACCACCCCAAGGCTTACCACCAAAATTCGAAGACACCCTCGGTATCGTCATGGACCTCGAGTGGCATAAACACTTGCCCGAAGACAAGATCACCGAGATCGGATTCGTCGTCTTCCGCATGAGCATCCTCCGCCAAAGCCAGTCTCCCGCCGACTTCACTTCCCTCCTGAAAAAGTAAGCCGTATACCACATCCGCATAATGGAGACTTGCCACATGCGCAACACAGGCCTGGAAGTATTCGGCATTCAGTTTGGCGACGCGGAGCGGAACTCACTTTCTGCTCCGACTCGTTTCGTTCACCAGTGTGAGTCGCTGAGCGTGCTGAAGACGTTCCTGGACGACCAACGCTGCGATGATGGCTTGAAGAAACCAGTCATACTCATCGGTCACGGTTTCAACCATGATGAGGAGCACTTTAAGAGCGAGTGGAACTGGGATATTCGTTACGGCGCTCTGAAGTCCGTCGTGTACACGATAACGTCTTTGACTGGCCTGGGCATCCGGGCTGGTATCTTCCCGAAGCCCCCGAAAGCAGAGCCTGGAGAGCCCAGCAACTCTTTGAGGTTCCACGACCTACTCATTGAGTTTAATATCAAAACTGGTGACTTGTGGCTGCACAACGGCGCGAACGATGCCGTATATGACTTCCTCGTCTTCTCGCTGATTGTTCTCAATCCGATGCTGTATCCTGACGCCGACACTCCCTTTACGGCAGACTCATCGATCAACGGTCAGACCCTTCACGAAATCCTCGATGTAGTTGCTGTTGCTAAGAAGAAGGTCGATCCTCCTACGTGGGGCTACGCGAAGTACTGCTTCTATTGCGAAGCTGACGACGATCACGACTCGGAGGAGAAGAAGGAGATCTGCAAGGCCAGTCTCGAGTGCACGCTCTGCAAGGCTGCACCAGGCAGCGAGAACGCAAAGTTCAGGGCAAAGAAGAATCGCACCGGTCATACTGCGGATCGCTGCGTCCATCAGTACCGGCACGTCATCCCGCCTCTGCCTGAGTGGGTGACCGAGAAGCTGAATGACGAGGAATGTCGCGCGTTCTCGCGTGCGGTGGCTGCGCGTGATAACGAAGTCGTGGCTGCGCTCATTTTGGAGAAATTCCTTCCGGCAGGCCCACTCGGCATTCGCGAGGTCGAAGCTCACGACATTGCGGAGAAGAAGGAGATGCTGAGGCTGTGGAATTTGGAGACGCCCGGAGATGGGGACGTTGAGACATTGAAGGAGTGAGAGGGTGAAGAACGAGGCACTGATGTTGTTGGCGAGAAGAAAGAGGTCCTTCGCGGTCTGTCGTCTGGTGTCTTAGATCTCTTACATTATTTGTCTGCATAGTTTGTGTTCAGGAATACCTTAAGACGATGGTACTTTTGAATCGATCTCGCTTTGGTTTCATGCATAGCTTGCCCACTCCAAATTGTCCAGGGCTTCAGGATCGTGAAAGTCGAAATCTCGTGTAACTGCGTAGCTCGACGCCATAGTAGAGTCTCGCGTCCTCATTGCTCGTCCCAACTTACAGCCCCTTCGTAGATTGCTAAGCAGCGGTTCAATCGTATGATGACATCAAAACAACCGCTTCCATCTTGTGTTGTTCCGAAAGGACACGTACAGTGCACACCCGCAGGTGCACCCTTTGCTTACTTTCCATCCTACCATTGGTATGTAAAGATATTTTTCTACGTTTACGCAATGCTTTGAAATCCCAAGCTGCCAGAAAGATCAACTCCAATGAAGCTTGATGAATATCCAAAACCATCACAGTTATGGTCGTAACTCTTCATGACAAGATTGGGCCAGGAAGATGATGACTGAGTTCTTTTTTACGCCCGCAACTTTTGCTTTTCATAATTTCATCAGGAACTTACCTCTAACGTCAAGCCACACATGTACACATGCGTGTGCAACACGAAATGGTGGTCATCGCGTGCCAGATGCAACCCAACCATGCAGTGTTGCGCCCCGAGCTAAGACACTTCTTCGTAGAAAGGGCCATGAATGGCCAGACTACGCCTCAGACATGTGTAAAGATGCCTGCACGTACATTACACTACCTGCCGCGCCCTGTTGAGTTTAGCCGGTGCTGACCACCCTACACAACGTTGATCGCCGGCTGGGCGGCGTGAAGCAGAGACAGCACAGCGTATGAACGAACGAAGCTAGCGCAGGAAGCTAAATGAGGCCAGAGGCTAGAAGGTTGCTCTATAGGTAGATGCGTCAGTGAAGTTGGCGCTGACGGTGGCTGTGGCTTTGCTGGACGGCGTGTGGCACATTATGCCCTCCTTCAAGCGATAGATCACGTATTCATGCTTTGAACAGTCGAAATCGTGCTAATGGTGACTCAATAGAGATTCAAGCGGCCGTAACTGCGGATTCTAAAATGGTTGCGGGCGATTTGCAATATTGCAGGCAGCGCACAATCGACTTTCTCCCGACACACCGCTGACGGACTGCGCCGCACAACTGCAGCCAACCTACATCCTTACCGGAATAACAATTGTTCGTTTGAAAGGATGGCCTTACCGATCCTTCTTTGTCACTCCTAGATCTTAACGGCGTACCGATGTAAATTAACTTGTAGTCCGTAAGTAAGCACTGCGCTGGGAGCCCTGGCTCCACTCACGATGCAGGTACCCTCGTTTTCCCATGTGGAAATGTAGTGCTTGCGACCCGATTTCCTGGATTCTGATGAATGCTTTCATCAACCAGGCGTAAATACTGCCCCGAGATCGTGTTGCTTCAAACGCGGTCAGCAAGGCTGGACCCGTCACTCTTTCGATCATTGGATTGGGGCCAACCCCAAGGCAGACCTTTTGACCCATTCGCCACGACAGAACGTGTTTGGAACATGTGCAGGACCGGAATGAGTCTGGAGGTGCATTTCTGCAGTGCTGATGCGCATGCGTCTGCGTAATCGAGAGGCGAGGTAAGTAGTACTGCTCAACAACAGGTTTCAAAACTGACCACCTTCCACGTGCTGTCAATGCATTCATGTGAATTCTGTCCAATGATAGAGAACTACTCGTACCAATCATGTTCATCTTACACCAAAAATGAATCATCGGGCGTTCCGGGACGTCCGCAGTGGCCACACGGGAGCTACGCCTCGAATGCTCGAATCCGTAGCCAAAACTTATCTGGCAGGCCGAAAGGGTCATCCGGCTGTGCGAACTTACTATACCGGCCAATAAGAAGCCACAGATGATAGACAAACGGGTGTAGTGAATTTCACCCAGCGAGATAACTTTCTCGCCTAACCGAATAACTTAATTAAAAGAAAGACACATCGGTACTCACCACTCACCCTTGCTGCATAAATCGATCGATGGCTTGACGGTGTCCGATTAACCGTGCTGAGACACTCTGATGCATCAACGCTTTGATCTTATATGGTTGATAGTTCAACAATTTGGGGTCATCATTGGTGCTTCTCCTGACCTGATCGAAACCAACATCTTTCAGCGAGACGCCTCGTTGCCTATTGAGCAGCGCAGATGACGGTGACTCTCCTTCTCACCACAACACACTTCCTCTACCAGACTCTCACGTTATCGTGATCCGATCTCACATCATGAAGTTCTTGGTATCTTTCGTATCGTCAAGCCGGGTACAATCATCCCAAGGTTCTGAAGAGACGCGATTGGCATATGATGCCCATGTGGCTCGAATGAGAAATTCCGAGTACCCTATGCTGGAAGGTTGGTAAAAGCTCGCGCCTCATTAAGAGCGATGCTGACCGATGGGTTGTAGGCATCACGTACCTCGATCATGGCGGAACGACCTTGGCCAGCAAGTCTCTACTGGATTCTTTCAGCAGATCGATGCAGAGCACCTTGCTTGCTAACCCACACTCTGACGCAGCGAATCCGAGTGCTTCTAGCGTCATTTTGGCAGAGACGCGACGAAAAGTGCTCGACTTCTTCAATGCCGACCCGGAACATTTCGATGTAGTCTTCACTGCCAACGCTACCGCCGCCGTCAAGCTAGTAATGGACTGCTTCGCTGGATACGACCAGGGCTTCGACTACTACTACCATAGAAACTGTCATACAAGTCTCGTGGGCGTACGCGAACTTGCTCGGCGTAGCCACTGTCTTGCTTCAAATGCTGAGACGGAGGCGTGGCTGAACGGTGAGCTGCAGCCGATCGGGTCGACGGATCTCAGCCGCCCAACACTATTCGCATATCCAGCACAGTCAAACATGTCGGGCGAACGCTTACCTCAAGCTTGGCCCCATCAACTCCGAGTTTCAGGAGGCAATCCAAACACCTACACCCTTCTCGATGCCGCAGCCCATGTTACAACAGCTCCTCTCGATCTCAGCGACCATGCCGCAGCTCCCGACTTCGTGGCGTTGTCGTTCTACAAGATTTTCGGCTTTCCAGATCTCGGTGCTCTATTGGTACGCAAAGTTTCTTCGCATGTCCTAGAGCGACGGAAATATTTCGGAGGAGGCACCACTGAGATGATCACCTGCTTCGAAGAGAAGCCGTGGGTTGCGCGCAAGGAAGCGAGCCTCCACGCCCGACTGGAGGATGGCACGCTGGCCATCCGAAGCGTTCTCGCCCTTCGATGCGCAATCGAGGTCCATCGACAGCTGTTTGGCAGCATGACTGAAGTCTCAAGACACACCACTTGGCTGGCCAAGAGACTGTACGATCGCTTGACACAGTTGAGGCACTCCACTGGTGTTCCAGTATGCCACATCTACAAGGCGACAACTTCAGCATACGGTGATCCTTCAAGTCAAGGCGCCACGATCGCACTCAACATTATGAAGAGTGATGGGTCGTGGATGGGCCCATCTGCCGTTGGCGCAATGCTACGGGCAAGCGACATTCACGTTCGGACTGGAAGTGTTTGCAACCCAGCTGGTATGGCGTGCATCCTCGGTCTTTCGCCGGTTGATATACGGAGAGCATTTGACGAAGGCTTTCGATGCAACCAGCCGGAAGACATCCGAGAAGGCGGCGTACTTTTCGGCGTGGTTAGAGTGACAATTGGAGCAATGAGTACTCTGAAAGATGTTGAAAGATTTGCAAGCTTCGTTGAAGAGTACCTCATAGATCGGTTGCCAAGCACAAATGGGCCCGTGGTAACTGAAGCGCACGATTGGAGCACCCAGGACGAGAAGTCCTCCAGACTCGGGGCAAAAGAGACCAAAGCCACATCGCGCGGCACGAGCCATGGGCATCTGAAAAGGACTCGGAAAACCTTTGCAGTTTTAACTTCCTGGCGTAGGAGAAAGACTGTGTCTGCTGGAGAAATTTTCTCATGACATACCAACGCAAGACGTGAACAAACAGTGGGCGCGGCGTTGGCGTGTCGTACACACAGTGTCATGATCACCCAGATGGTGCGTCCCTTCACGCCGATGAGTGCCATCGATGGGAATCGCAAGGTGGCTGAAGAGAAGAACCAGGCCGCCGACTGCAAGGGCATGTGGTGGCTATGGCTGTGGATACAAGTGTTGGTGTTGGTTTTCGGGGCAGGCAGTGCTCTGACGAGGCGGGCAAGCGGGGAACAGATCGCCCCTTCTTCGGCTGGGGGCCTGAAAGGAGACACGCCCAAAAATAGCACCGTGCTAAGCATTTTGGCGCCAGCCTTGCAAGTCTCGGCCTAACAATCCTTCCGAGAGCATCTCTTATCATTGCACGCGCGGTCGGAAATTCATGTTTGGGCCGCCTGGAACCAGCAACACTGACTCTCCGCACTCCGCACGTAACACTTTTACGGCCTCGTCGTTCAGTCTCTCCACATCTCATCTAGCTCGAGATTGCATTTCTCCATGGCCCGCTTGGTCACAACACATAAAACCCTTCGCGAAGGCGCCGGTTGAACGACCTCCAACTCAACAAACACCAAATCACGACCACCATCAAGCAATCCACAGACGATCAATACTCGCAACTTCAATCTGTTCAACCCCGTCTGAAGTTCGCAAAATGTCTACCACAATCCGAAAAGCTCAATTCTCTGCCGCTGGTGGACCAGAGGTCGTCTCCGTCGTTACTGGCGAGATCGCAGCCCCAGCTGCCAACGAAGTCCAGATGAAAGTCTTGTACGCCGGCATGGGTGGCGGTGACATTGCCATGCGCTTAGGCTACTATCCAAATCAGAAGGCTTCTGCTGGTCTGACCCCAGGCTACTCTTTGGTTGGTCGAGTTCACAAGAATGGCGACAAATGCTCGAAATTCCAAGTCGGTGATTTGGTCGCCTGCCTCACGAAGTACAACTCACAAGCGGAGCTTTGCAACTTTCCCGAGAAATACCTCATCTCCGTTCCTGAGGGCGTAGACCTCAAGCAGGCGGTCGCAATGATCACAGACTGGACGACGGCCTATGGCATGTCCTATCGGGCATCGAAAATCGAGAAGGGCACACGCGTGTTCATCCACGGCCTTAGTGGCTCCGTGGGCTTTGGACTGTTGACCCTATGCAAGAGGCAAGGCGCGGAGGTGTACGGCACAGCATCCGAGAAGAACCACTCCCTCGTCAAAGAAGCTGGCGCAACACCTTTCGTCTACTCAAACAAAGTCTGGATGGCCACTATGAAGGAATTGGGCGGTGTTCATGTCGTCTTTGATCCTCTGGGCTTCGAATCGTGGGACGAGAGCTGGGAAATACTCGCGCCAACCGGCGGCCATCTCATCGGCTACGGCGGCAACTCTGATATGCTTAACGGCAAGAAGCCACGAAGCCAAATCCCACAAGTGGCCAAGTTGGTCGCATGGGGTGTCAATCCATTTTGCCCAAACAAGTCGACGTTCTTTTACATTGACAAGGATCAGAAGACGTTCGAGCCGGAGCTCAAGATTTTGTTCAGTATGCTTAAGGATGGCGACGTTACAGTGCCGATCAGGAAGTTGTGGACGCTGGATGAGGTGCCAGAGGCTCATCGGCAATGGAGCAAGGGTGTTGGCGTTGGCGCAGTCGTGATCAAGGTCGCGGAAGGTAACAAGAGCTAGCGAATGATTTTGGCTTGCTTCGCTGATTCCTACATTGTTTCTGCTTGCCCTTTGCTTGTTTTAGCGCCATTCACATTGTTTTCCCCGACTTTACGTGTTCACAAT
>Ga0265798_10006728_pt1 | contig 15040 bp, 12 predicted proteins | sample P3T30metagenome_FD_192430 | JGI IMG/M metagenome (GOLD analysis project Ga0265798, IMG submission 192430) | Plant litter microbial communities from East Loma Ridge, Irvine, California - P3 T30 | ecosystem: Environmental > Terrestrial > Plant litter > Unclassified | place: USA: California... | reverse complement strand
CGAAGCCGCCCTCGCCGCCCGCCGACGACTGCGTGTTCACGCCGGGCAGGCGCTGGATCGCATCGGCCACGTTCTTGTCGGGCATCTTGCCGATGTCCTCGGCGGTCACCACTTCGACCACCGAATCGGCGTTGCGCTTCTGGCGCAGCGACTGTTCGAGCGCGGCGCGCACGCCGGTCACGATCACCGTCTGCGCTTCGCCGGGGCGGGTCTCCTGCGCCTGCGCCTGCGCTACCATGCCCATCACCAGTACCGATACCGCGCTTGCGATCGCGGTGCGTGCGATCGCCCTGCCTGCCTTAGCCTCGTTCATGTCATCTCCCGTAAATTGCGACCCAAACTTCTTCTTGTATGGGGCGCATTGTGTCGTTGATTTCCTGGCCATGTTTGTCAAATCTTGCTATCGCGAACAGGGGCGTGATTTTTTTGACACGCGGGCGCGCAGCCGGAATTCGAGGGCCGGGAGAAGCAAGGATGCGCGCCTGGGCGGCGCGATGAACGGAGGGAACTTGGGTCCCCGCCTGCGCGGGGACGACGGATTTGTTGGCGGGGACGGCGTTGGCAGGCGCTGCTGCCTGCAGTACTCAGGCGGCCGAGGCGCCGCCCTTGTTGGTCGGCGGCGGGATGTCGCCGCTGCTGGCGTCGCCGCCGGTCAGGTTGGCGCCCTGCCCGGTGCTGGTGCCGACCCGCGTATCGTCGGCGCTGGCCGCTTCGCCGAGACCGGTGCCGCCGGCCACCGCCGCGCCCGCGCCGGGGCTGAGCTGCTGGCCCTGGCCTGCACCGGCGTCGGGACCCTGCTGCGGCATGCCGCTGCCGCCGCGGTTGCCGGCACCGGCCATCCGCGCACCGGCCGCGGCATCGGTGCCGCCCACCTTGCCAGCCACTTCGCTGCCGGTCTTGCCGGCTTCGGAGTGCTGCGGCACCGGCTGGGCGCCGCCCGGCGCGGTGGTGTCGCTGCGCGACATGGAATCGTCTTTCTGCTGGTTTGCCATGGTGATCTCCTTTGCAGGGTTCGCAATGGAGACCATTGTGCAGAAAGAGACATCGGCGGGGCGCGCCCTAGCCTGCCAGCATCGGCAAGCGCGCGCTGTCCTGTGCCATACGGAACACGCTGACCGCCTGCGCCAGCCGCGCTGCCTGGTCCTGCATCGCTTCGGCGGCAGCCGCCGCCTCTTCGACCAGCGCGGCGTTCTGCTGGGTCACCTGGTCCATCTGCGCCACGGCCACATTGACCTGCTCGATGCCCGCGCTCTGCTCGCTGCTGGCGGCCGTGATCTCGGCCATGATGTCGGTCACATGCTGCACGCTGGTGACGACTTCGCGCATGGTGTCGCCGGCCTGCGCGACCAGGCGGCTGCCGGCCGACACGCTGTGCACCGAGTTTTCGATCAGCGCCTTGATCTCCTTGGCCGCGCTGGCCGAACGGTGCGCCAGGTTGCGCACTTCGCCGGCGACGACCGCGAAGCCCCGCCCCTGCTCGCCGGCGCGCGCCGCCTCCACCGCCGCGTTCAGCGCGAGGATGTTGGTCTGGAAGGCGATGCCGTCGATGACGCCGATGATCTCGGCGATCTTGCCCGACGCGGCATGGATTTCCTGCATGGTGCCGACCACCTGCTCGACCACGGCGCCGCCGCGCTCGGCCACGCCGGATGCGGTCTGCGCCAGCAGGTTGGCCTGGCGTGCGTTGTCGGCGTTGTGGCGCACCGTCGAGGTCAACTCTTCCATCGACGCGGCGGTTTCCTCGAGCGAGCTGGCCTGCTGTTCGGTGCGGCTGGAAAGGTCCTGGTTCCCCACCGCGATCTGCTGGGTGGCGGTGCCGATCGCATCGCTGCCGCTGCGCACCTGGGTCACGATGCCGGTAAGTGCTGCGGTCATTTTCTGCAGCGCCACCAGCAACTGGCCGATCTCGTCGTTGGAGTCGATGCGGGCCGTCTGGGTGAGGTCGCCGTCGGCCACGCTGCGCGCCAGATGCAGGGCCTGAGCGATCGCCCGGCCGATGCCGCGGATCAGGAACCAGGCGACAGCCGCGCCCAGCAGGCCGCCGATCACGTTCAGCGCAATCGCCACGTTGCGCGCATGGGCATAACGCGCTACCGCGGCGTTGTATTCGCTCCTGGCGACGTCGATCTGAAGCTTGATCAGGGCCTGCATGTTTTTCTGGGCCGGAAGGAATAGTTGCATCATCGGCCCGGTCACGGCGGCCTTCACGGCTTCCGGTTCCTGGCCGCGCAGCGCCGCCATGGCCGGCTTCAGGCCCTGCTCGACGAACTGCTTGCGGCTGTCGATGAAGGCCTTGGCCAGCACCTTCTCCTCATCCGTCAGTTCGGTCGCCATGTAGCGGTCCCAGCCAGCGGACACGTCCTTGATGCGGGCCTCGACTTCGTCGATGGCGGCGCCGTTGTCGCTGCCGCCGCGCAGTGCCGTGCGCAGCAGCGTGTTCTGGTTTTGCTGCATCAGCGACAGCACGTGGCTGAGATCGGCCAGCGCAATCAGACGGTCGTTGTAGACCGTCTCCAGCGAGTCATTGGTTGCATTCAGGTTTGCCAGGCCGGTAAGACCGACGACGATCGCCACTGCACTTAACAGGGAGGTAAGGAAGATAAGGCGTGCTTTGATGCTGATGTTCTTGAACATGGCAGGACTCGAAGAAGAGTGGGCAGTGCCTATGCATGGAGCATGGACCGTGGTTTACTCTAGTTCAGTTCCCTGCCTCGCCAAAACAGTTTCGTTGCCGCATGGACACAAAATTCCGGTCAGTTGTATGATGGCCACAATCTTGTGGCCATCTTGATCAGAACATTTCCCAACTGTCCATGCCAGTGGCGGCCGGCTGCATGCCCTGCACCGTTACGGGGCGTGCCGGCGCCGCCAGGGTCTTGCGACGCGCCGCTGGCTTGACGGCCGCCCTGGCCGGCGCATTGACCGCGGCCGGCGCACGCTGCCCGCCATCGAGCTTGAACACGCTCACGGCCTGCGCCAGGTTCTGCGCCTGCTCCTGCATCGATTCGGTGGCGGCCGCCGCTTCCTCGACCAGGGCCGCGTTCTGCTGGGTGACCTGGTCCATTTCGGCGATCGCGCCGTTCACCTGCTCGATGCCGATACTCTGCTCGCGCGATGCCGCCGAGATCTCGGTCATGATGTCGCTGACCCGCCGCACGCTGGCGACCACGTCCTGCATGGTGGCGCCGGCCTCGCCCACCAGGCGGGTGCCGTTGCCGACCTTCTCGACCGAGGCGTCGATCAGCTGCTTGATTTCCCTGGCCGCCGTCGCCGAGCGCTGGGCCAGGGTGCGGACCTCCCCGGCCACGACCGCGAAGCCGCGTCCCTGCTCGCCGGCGCGCGCCGCTTCCACGGCCGCGTTCAGCGCCAGGATATTGGTCTGGAAGGCGATGCCGTCGATGACGGAGATGATGTCGACGATCTTCTTCGAGGCTTCGTTGATCTCGCCCATGGTCGACACCACCTGCTCGACCACCGCGCCGCCGCGCGCCGCCTCGCGGGAGGCGCTGGTCGCCAGTTCGCTTCCCTTGAGCGCGTTGTCGGCGTTCTGGGCCACGGTGCCGGTCAGCTCTTCCAGCGCCGAGGCGCTTTCTTCCAGCGAGCCGGCCTGCTGTTCGGTGCGGCTCGACAGGTCCAGGTTGCCGCTGGCGACTTCGCCGGCGGCCGTCGAGATGCTGTCGGCGCCGCTGCGCACCTGGGTCACCAGCGCGTTCAGGTTGTCGTTCATGGTGTTCAGCGCCGCCATCAGTTCGCCGGCTTCGTCAGTCGAGTGCACCTCGATGCGGGTCGACAGGTCGCCCTTGGCCACGGCGTTCGCCAGCCCGACCGCCTTGCGCAGCGGGACCGTGATGCTGCGCGTCAGCCACCAGGCCAGCGCACCGCCCAGGACGACCGCGAGCAGGCCGAAACCAGCCAGCAGCTGGCGGCCGCTGGCCGCCAGCGCCTCCACGTAGTCCCCGGACTCGTCGAACATGTGCGTCTGGCGCTGGGACAGGCGGACCACCGCTTCATCGTAGGCCGCCAGCGCCGGATTCATCTTCTCTTCGGCGAGGCGCTGGACCTGGCCGCGATCGGCCTGGCCGCCGTCCTGCAGGGCGAATACCTCGTCGCGCACTGCGACGTAGGCTTTGCGGCGCTCGGCGATCTCGGCCAGCAGGGCCTTGCCGGCCGGGAGCACGACCAGGCGCTCGAGTTCCTTCTGGATGCGGACGATGTCGGCGCTGTTGGCCCGCATCTTCTCGGTGGTCGCTTGCAGGTCGGCGGCATCAAGGGCGCGCAGGCGGGCATCGATCAGGGCGCGGTTGACGCGGCTGTCGGCCAGCCACAGGTCGGCCAGGCGCGCTTTATGGATGGCATTGTCCATGTCGGCGCTGGCGCCGACCACCTGCTGCAGGCGCATGGCGCCGATCGTGGTCAGGACCAGAGTCAGGATCAGGACGATGGAGAACGCGAGGCCGAGACGGGCCCCGATCTTCAGATTACGGATATGCATTTTCACCTCGAAGAAAACAGGGAGACTGCGCCTTGCCGGCGGCGTATGCGGAGGCCGGATAGCACAGGGACTAAGGGCGAGGATTTGGCCCGACGGAATTCCGTGTCACACCGCGCATCATACGCGGAAATGTTGCCTGTGACACATATAGTTGTTACATCGCAACATTTCCCAAATGAGAGGGAACCGGGCAGCATGGGTAAAAAAGTTAAAATGGCACAAATCCATTGTTAAACGATTGTCGTCCAGTGACCGCCATTCCCCTGCCCCGTCTCTCCCGCCGGCTGCGCCGCGGCCTTGCCTGCCTTGCCTGCCTCGCCCTGTGGGGCGGCCTGGCGCAGGCGGCCGGGCCGCAGCCGGTGCTGCTCGGGATCGACGGTGAATTCGGACTGGACAACAGCACCTCGGCCCAGGCGGTCGAACTGGGCATGCGCAGCGCGATCGCGGAGATCAACGCGGATGGCGGCGTACTCGGCGGCCGGCCGCTCGAACTGGTGACCAAGGATCACCGCTCGATCCCGGCGCGCGGCATCCGTAACATCCAGGAATTCGCGCGCATGCCGGGCCTGGTGGCGGTGTTCGGCGGCCGCTTCAGTCCCGTGATCATCGAAGAGCTGCCGACCCTGAAGTCGACCAGGACCCTGTTCATGGCGCCCTGGTCCTCGGCCGACGCGATCGTCGACAACGACATGCAGCCGAACTACGTCTACCGCCTGTCGCTGCGCGATTCGCTGGCCATGCCGAAGCTGCTGCAGGCCGCGCACCGGCGCCGCCTGGACCGCGTCGGGCTGCTGCTGACGAACACCTCCTGGGGCCGCAGCAACGCCGAGGCGGCGGAACGCGCGGTGCCCGCCTTCCGCGGCATGCGCATCGTCGGCACCTCCTGGTACAACTGGCGCGACACCTCGCTCATCGGCAAATACCAGCAGCTGCGCGCGGCCGGCGCCCAGGCCATCGTGCTGGTCGCGAACGACGACGAAGCCGCGGTGCTGGTGCGCGAAGTGGCGGCGCTGCCGAAAGCGCAGCGGCTGCCGATCCTGAGCCACTGGGGCGTGACCGGCGGCGAGTTCGTGAAGCAGGCCGGGCCTGCGCTGCACCAGGTCGATTTCACGGTCATCCAGACCTTTAGCTTCTGGAAGGCCGATCCGGCGCGCGTGCGGCGCTTCCTGGCCAGCGCCGCCAGGGTGTCGAGCGTACGGCGCATCGAAGACATCAAGGGACCGGTCGGCGCCGCCCACGCCTACGACCTGACCCATATCCTGGCGCAGGCGATCGAGCGCGCCGGCAGCACCGACCGCAGGCAGGTGCGCGATGCGCTCGAAAAGCTGCCGGCTTACCGGGGCCTCATCAAGCACTACGCGCCGCCCTTCACGCCGGCCCGGCATGAGGCGCTGGGTCCGGGCGAGCTCTTGATGGCACGCTACCGGAACGACGGCGTCCTGGTGCCGGCCCAGGAGTGAGGATGGCACCGGCCTCTCCTCCCGCCAGGCTGTCACGGCGCTTTGCCATCGCCGCCGCGATCCTGACCGCGGCCGCCATGCTGCTGATCTCGATCGTCTCGCTGTGGCTGATCGACCGCCAGCGCGAGCACGCCAACGACCTGCTGCAGCAGCGCGAAGTCGCCTTCCATGCGCGCACGGTCGGCCACAACCTGGAGGCGCTCAGCACCCGCCTGGCCGACGTCGCCGCCAGTCCGATCCTGGCCAACGCCCTGGTCGACAGCGCCGGCAAGGAGACCTACCTGACGCCTTTCCTGCACGGCCTGCGCCAGATGAACGGGATTCCGGTACAGGTGCTGTTCACCGATTTCGAGGGCAAGGCGATCGCCGACAACGGCACGGGCGGCTTCGGCCCGAAGGAAATCGCCTGGCTGCGCGAGCGCCTGGCCAGCGGCATCGAGCGCCCTTCCCTGCACGACGGCGAACTGTACGGGGTCTACCTGCTGCGCTACTCGCGCACCCGCACGCCGGAGGGCGCACTGATGTACAAGGTGCGCCTGGCCGACCTGAAGCCGGCGCCGTGGGCGGTGCTGGAACCTGCCGGCGCGCACGGTGCGCAGCCGCATGTGATCAGCGCGCGCGTGCCCTTGCCGCCGAATCTCGCCCACCTGGACCTGGGGCTGCGCGAGGACGAGCGCAGGCTGGCAGCCCCGCTCGACGCGCCGGCGCCGCAATACCTGCTGATCGGCGCCATCACCGCCGCACTGGCGCTGCTGGTGTTCCTGCTGGCCCAGCGCCTGGCGCAGGGCCTGACGCGCGACCTGCGCCGCCTGGAAACCTTTTCCGCCAGCCTGGGCAACGGCGGCATGAGCAGCCAGCGTGCACCGCTGGCCGGCAGCCGCGAGGTGGTCAGCCTGGCCGGCGCCATCAACCGCATGCTGGACCGCCTGTACGAACAGCACGCGCACCTGGAGGCGGAGCGCCGCCGCTTCCACCAGCTGTCGAACAACATCCCGCAGCTGGTGTGGATGGCCGAACCGGACGGCCGGATCGTCTGGTTCAACGACCGCTGGTATGAATTCACCGGCGCCGCGCCGGGCGAAGTCTCGGCCGAGGACTGGCAGAAGCTGCACGACCCGGAGGTCCTGCCCGAGGTGATGCGGCGCTGGCAGGCGGCCATCGCCAGCGGCCAGACGGACCAGATGACCTTTCCGCTGCGCGGCGCCGATGGACACTTCCACAGCTTCTTCTGCTCGATCGCGCCGCTGCGCGACGCCGGCGGACGCATCATGCAATGGTTCGGCACCGCGACCGACGTCAGCCAGCTCGAACAGGCCGAGCGCGCGGTGCGCTACAGCGAGGAGCGCCTGCAGCAGGGCCTGGTGGCGGCGCGCATGGCGGTGTGGGAGCGCGATCCCGCTAGCGGTGCGGTGAGCTTCTCGGCCAACCTGCAGAGCGTGTTCGGCAAAAACTGGAGCAATGTCGACGAGTTGTGGGAGCTGGTGCACCCCGACGATCTGGCCGCCATGCGCGGGACCGTCGAGCGGGCCGTGCGCGCAGGCGGCGAGTACCGCGCCACGCCGCGCATCCATCGCGCCGACGACGGGCGCCTGATCTGGATCGACATCCGCGGCCGCCTGGGCCTGGCCGAGGATGGCCGCAGCACCGTGGTGCACGCGATCGCGATCGACATCACCGAGCGCAAGCACGCCGAAGAAGCGCTGCAGCTGGCTGACCAGCGCAAGGACGAGTTCCTGGCGATGCTGGCCCACGAGCTGAGGAATCCGCTGGCGCCGATCAGCAGCGCCGCCGACATGCTGCGCATCGCCTATTCCAACGAACCGCGCGTGAAGCAGATCAGCGAGATCGTCGCAAGGCAGGTCGCCCACATGCGCCACCTGGTCGACGACCTGCTGGACGTCTCGCGGGTCACGCGCGGCCTGGTGACGATCGTTCGCAAGCCGGTCGACATGCGGCGCGTGGTAGGCGAAGCGGTCGAGCAGTCGCGGCCCCTGCTGGAGACGCGCCGCCACCAGCTCGAGGTGGCGCTGCCGGAACAGCCCCTGATGGTCGACGGCGACCACACCCGCCTGGTGCAGGTGGCCGCCAACCTGCTCAACAACGCCGCCAAGTACACGCTCGAGGGCGGGCATATCCGGGTCGCCCTCGACGCGCACGAAGGCCAGGCGCGCCTGACGGTGCGCGACAACGGCACCGGCATCGGGCCTGACCTGCTGCCGGTGGTATTCGACCTGTTCACCCAGGGCTCGCGCACCCTCGACCGCGCCCAGGGCGGCCTCGGCCTGGGCCTGGCGCTGGTGCGCAAACTGGTCGAACTGCACGGCGGCGCAGTCACGGTCAGCAGCCCCGGCCAGGGCCAGGGCAGCACCTTCACCGTCACCCTCCCCCTTATTGCTTAAAACCAGTTGCCAAAAACCGGTGTCTGACCCCGGTTTTGGGAAATTGCGGCACGGCACTGGTTTGACGATGGTGACGATTCGCGGGAACATGGCCTGCCCATCAACGATTCTGGCGCACTATGTCTCCTGAGCTCGGCCTGGTCTGCATCACGGTATCGAAGGACGTCCGCTACCGCACCGTCACCCGCAAGCGGCTGCTGGAGCATTCGGACGAAGGCCAGCGCAAGCTGCTCGACGATATCTACCGCGACAACATCCAGACCCTGGACGGCGCCCTGCAGTACTGCAAGCGCGAAGGCATCCGCCTGTACCGCATGCCGTCCTCGATCTTCCCCTTCTTCGACGAGGACGTCGGCCGCGAAGTGATGAAAGCGCTGGCGCCCAGCCTGGCCCGCACCGGCCAGCGCGCCACCGAGATGGGCCTGCGCCTGGTGATGCATCCGGACCAGTTTGTCGTGCTCAGTTCCGACTCGCCCGACGTGGTCGACAACAGCATCAAGATCCTGCAGATGCACGCCGACATCATGGACCTGCTGCAGCAGCCGCGCTCGCCCTGGGCCGTGCTCGAGGTCCACGGCGGCAAGGCCAACCGCAGCGACGCCCTGGTCGAACGCATCCGTGAACTGCCCGACGCGATCCGCACCCGCCTCTGCCTCGAGAACGACGAATATTCGTATAGCGCCGAGCAGATCCACGATGTCTGCACGCGCGCCCAGGTGCCGATGGTGTTCGACGCCCACCACCACATCGTCAGCGAAAAGCTGTCCAGCTACGAAGACCCGAGCGTGGCCGCGATGCTGGCCAGGGCGCGCGAGACCTGGCCGGACCCGGCGCACCAGCTGGTCCACATCTCGAACGGCCGCGAAGACTTCAACGACCGCCAGCACTCGGACCTGATCACCGTGATGCCCTCGGCCTATGCGCAGGCGCCCTGGATCGAGATCGAGGCCAAGAACAAGGAAGAAGCGATCGCCGGCCTGCGTGGCTGGCTGTCCTGAGCCATTCACGATCCGCATGGCCGCCATCAGGAATCGGAATTGGGCAATCCGGCAAGCCAGGTCCAGAATGGCTGGGCTTCATTTACAGATGCCGAGATAGCACATGATCGTCCGCGACCGTCCTTCGCCCCTGCGCCTGTTCCTGGTGATGCGCGGGTCGGTCCTGCCAAGCATCTGGAAAAGCCTGCTCGGCACCACCCTGCTGGCGGTGCTCGTCACCTGGACCCACGGCGCGCTGTGGGGCCACAAGCTCACGATCGGCACCATCCCCTTCACGCTGATGGGCCTGCCCCTGGCGATCTTCCTGGGCTTTCGCAACAACGCCGCCTACGACCGCTACTGGGAAGGCCGCAAGCAATGGGGCGAGCTGGTCCTGCGCAGCCGCAACCTCGCGCGCCAGTGCCTGACGCTGGTCGATGACAGCCCGCTGCGCGCCCGCATGATCCGCCGCACGATCGCCGTCGCGCATGCGCTGCGCCACCGCCTGCGCGGCACCGATCCGGCACGCGACGTGATGCCCTGGGTGACGCCCGATGAATGGGAGCGCCTGCACAGGCTGCCCAACCTGCCGCACGCGCTGATGCTGGCGATGGGCGAAGACCTCGCCGTCCTGCTGCGCGAGCGCCGCATCGAACCCTGCATCGTCCCGGCCGTCGACGCCAGCCTGTCGGCAATCACCGGCGTGGCCGCTGCCTGCGAGCGCATTCGCGGCACGCCGATTCCCTTTTCCTACACCCTGCTGCTGCACCGCACCGCCTACCTGTATTGCTGGCTGCTGCCCTTCGGCCTGGTCGACGCGATCGGCGACCTGACCCCGCTGGTGACCCTGCTGGTCGCCTACACCTTCTTCGGCCTCGACGCCCTCGGCGACGAGATCGAGGAGCCCTTCGGCACGGCCGACCACGACCTGCCGCTCGAAGCCATGTGCCGCACCATCGAGATCGACCTGCGCATGGCGCTCGGCGACACCGACCTTCCCCCGCCCCTGCTGCCGGTGGACTACCGGCTGAATTAATATGAAGACTGAATACCTGGATCGCATCCGCTGTGAGCGGCTGCGCAATCGCGTCACCGGCGCTGCGGAGGCAGCCGCCTGGATCAAGGACGGCATGACCGTCGGCATGAGCGGCTTCACCCGCGCCGGCGACGTCAAGCTGGTGCCCGCAGCGCTGGCCGAACGCGCCCGCCGCGAGCCCCTGAAGATCACGCTGCTGACCGGCGCCTCGCTCGGCAACGACACCGACAAACTGCTCACCGAAGCGGGCGCGCTGTCGCGCCGCATGCCCTTCCAGGTCGACCCGGTGCTGCGCGCCGCCATCAACCGCGGCGAGGTGATGTACATCGACCAGCACCTGTCCGAGACCGTCGAACAGCTGCGCAGCCGCCATATCAGGCCAGTCGACGTGGCGGTGGTCGAAGCGGTGGCGATCACGGAGACCGGCGCGATCGTGCCCACCACCTCGGTCGGCAACAGCGCCAGCTTCGCGATCCTGGCCGACAAGGTCATCGTCGAGATCAACCTGGCGCAGACCACCGCCCTCGAAGGCCTGCACGACATCTGGATTCCAAAAAAGCGCCCGATGCGCGAGCCGATCCCGGTCATGTCGGTCGAGCAGCGCGCCGGCACGCCCTGCATCGAGATCCCGCCCGAGAAGATCGTGGCGATCGTGATCACCGACCAGCCGGACAGCACCTCCTCGGTGCTGCCGCCGGACGAAGACACGGCGGCCATCGCCGGCCACCTGGTGCGCTTCTTCGAGGACGAGATCCTCAAGGGCCGCCTGACCAGCAGCCTGCTGCCGCTGCAGGCCGGCATTGGCAGCATCGCCAACGCGGTGCTGGCCGGCTTCGTGCACAGCCCCTTCCAGCACCTCACCATGTATTCGGAAGTGCTGCAGGACTCGACCTTCGACCTGTTCGACGCCGGCAAGCTCGAATTCGCGTCCGGCTCCTCGATCACGCTCTCGCCCGAAAAGAGCGCCCAGGTGTTCCGCGATTTCGAACGCTACCGCGAGCGCCTGGTGCTGCGTCCGCAGGAAGTGTCGAACCATCCGGAAGTGATCCGCCGCCTCGGCATCATCGCGATCAACACGGCGCTCGAAGCCGACATCTACGGCAACATCAATTCGACCCACGTGGGCGGCACCCACATGATGAACGGGATCGGCGGCTCGGGCGACTTCGCGCGCAACGCCTACCTGTCGGTGTTCGCGACCAAGGCCACGGCCAAGGCTGGCCGCGTATCCTCGATCGTGCCGATGGTCTCGCACGTCGACCACACCGAGCACGACGTCGACATCGTGGTCACCGAACTGGGACTGGCCGACCTGCGCGGCCTGGCCCCGCGCGAGCGCGCACAGACCATCATCGACAACTGCACGGCCGAGCCCTATAAAACCATGCTGCGCGAGTACGTGGCGGAAGCGCAGCAGCGCGGCGGCCAGACCCCGCACGTGCTGGAGAAGGCATTCGCGTGGCACCAGCGCTACCGCGAAACCGGCTCGATGCTCATCGGCGATTGACGCGGCACTGCGGTCTGGTGTGCAATATGCCACCATGACTCTCCTGCGCAAAATCCTCCTCGTCCTCGGCGGCGCCGTCGTCCTCACCCTCGCCGCCATTCCGCTGGCCCGCAACCTGGAACAGGGCCCGCTCGACGCCTCAGCGCGGCGCCAGGCGCCCGGCCAGTTCGTGACGCTGTCGCACGGGATCGTCCACGTGCGCATCGAAGGGCCCGAGCAGGGCCGCCCGGTGGTGCTGGTGCACGGCTTTTCGGTGCCGAACTACGTGTTCGACAAGACCAGCGCCGACCTGGCGGCACAGGGCTTGCGCGTAATCCGCTTCGACCTGTACGGGCGCGGCTGGAGCGACCGCCCGGACGTCGTCTACGACCGCGAGCTGTTCGCCAACCAGTTATTGGAGCTGATGGACACGCTGCAGGTGCCGAAGGCCGACCTGCTCGGGCTGTCGATGGGCGGCGCCATCGTCGGCCGCTTCGCCGCCGAGCATCCGGAGCGGGTGCGCAGCCTGGTGCTGGTGGCGCCGCTCAACCAGCCGCAGGACATCAGCGTGATGGCCTGGCCGGGCGTGGGCGAATGGCTGCTGCGTTCCTGGTACCTGCCGAAGCTGGCCAGCAGCCAGCTCGAGGACTTCCCGCATCCGGAGCGCATGGCCGGCTGGGCCGAGCGCTTCCAGCCGCAGACCCGCTACGACGGCTTCGGTCGCGCAATCCTGTCGACCATCCGCCACGTGACGCCGGTGTCCTCGCTGCCGGATTTCGAAAAAGTCGGCAAGGCCGGACTGCCGGTGCTGCTGGTCTGGGGCGAGGCTGATACCACCGTGCCGTTCGCCCAGCACAGCGCGGTCCAGCGCGCGATCCCCCAGGCGCAGTTCTTTTCCCTGCCTGCGACCGGCCACCTGCCGGTGGTCGAGGAGCCGGGGCTGACCGATCCGCAGATCGTGGCTTTCCTGGGCAGGCACTGAGGCCGGTCCTTGCAGGCGACCGGTTCAGGCGATCTTGCAGGGAACCTTGATCAGCTCATCTTCGGCAAACAGGGCGCACATGCGGTGAAAGCCGTCGGCAATGATCAAAGGTGCGCCATCTTTCTGACGCACGAGCAGGATGGGGCCGAGCGCCTCGCCGTCGCGGATTTGCTGCTGCTGGCGGCCCCAGTCGAATGCCTCGACCTCCGACATCGGCGTGCGCGACGCGCGCAAGATATCTTTGGCCGGGTATTCCGACATCGGCGCGGCGCGCAATTTCCGCAACAGCTTGCGGCATTTGCGTGGTTTGAACAGCAGGCTCAAATACCTTTCCGCGGAATCGTAGTCGCTGTCGACGGGGCTGCTCAGCCAGTTGATTTCCGTTTGTTCCATGGTCCATGCTCGGCAATCGGTCGACTGCGCAAAATTGGTAAACACTGCATGGTTAATCTACCCCATCGGCGGCCTTTTGCGCGCTCCCTTGGCGCTGACTTCGCTCTACCTGATCGAGCAACTTGAATGCCAGTAAGGACCTGCTGCCCGCCTTTCCAACCACGCTGTGGGAAGGTCGGGCTCTGGCCGCTTGGCAGACGTACTGTAGCGTCCGCTATCGACCCATAGCAGACGTCGCGCATCGACTTATGTCAGACTACAGCACCCATCAGGTCGGTCCAGAGGTAACCTTCAATAGCGCGATAGCCTCTCTATGTAAGCTGATCATCGTCTTCGTAAAAAGTTGCACATCGCCCAGCCCAAGTATCTTCTCGCCCTTCTTTAACAGGCGAATGCCCTGATGGACCCTGACGCCGTGTGCTTCGATTTCCTCTAGGTTTAGTTCGAGCGGGTTATGCAGAATCTCGTTACGCATCTTCCCGCACTGACTGACTCTGTCGAGAAGGTTATCCCATTCATTGCGCAACGTTGAATCACTCAGTTTCGGCAGAAACTGTTTTTTTGCAAAAAGAAGGCGCTCCGAAAAACCCATACCGGTCATTTTTTTTCGTTTAGATTTAGAGCAGCCGACGCGATCGGCTAGCAGATAGGGTATCCATTCCAGCTGCCCGAAATAATAACCAACCCAACCAATTTGATGAAACCAGAAGCTGCTCCAATCGTCCGGTAGCGAGTTTATTGGGAGCAAATATCGTTCTGGTGGATTTGTCATAGCTGTCTCGAGAAAAATACGGCTGCTGCGCTAGCCGCCCCTAGTGAAGACTTCATCCGATTCTGGCCGATTGCGGACGGTCTGCACGGCTCAATGTACTCGGCTGTTGCCTGCAGAGCAACTAGGGATTTGTAGGCGTTCTAAGGCATGAAGGCCTTTAAGAAAACGGCTCAGGCGTCGTGTGCGCTTCGCGCGTAAAGAAACGCATCAAGTCTTTTTCTTCGTGTTCTTCTCGAAAGGCTTTAGCCCCTCGACGTCGAATTCGAGGTCGGCCGAGTTGTTACGGAAGAAGTCGATGCGGAACGTAGCGTGCTTGGCTTTGAACACCTTCTTCCACAATTTGTCGTCGTAGGTCGTTAGGCTCTCGCCTTTCGGACCGGATTCGTGGAAGTTGTAATATTGGGGCTTCTCATCGTCGAACTTGACCAGGACGCTGCACGACCTGTGGCATCCAAACTGACCTTGCTTGATATCGATCGAAACAATACCGGCCTCGCTCATCGTCAGGTCGGCATGTTGTGCTCCTTGATAGGGGAATTCTAAGGAAAAGGTATTTTCGCTCTGAATCCAAGCAACACTGCCGCTGTTTCCGGTCATCTTGTCGGTCCAAGACGTGTATTGCCAGGTCGGCTTGGCAGAAGCGGGCTGTAATGATGCCGCAGAATCAGAAGTGCTGGACGCGGCGGTTGTGGTCGGCGTTGAGGTCGAAGTGCATTTCGATGCCGCGATACCGACGACGACAACGGCAAGAAATATGAAGAGAGGTCTCATTTATTTATTTCCGCTTTGACTTGATTTCAGGTGGCGCCGCGCGTTCAGCGAGTTGGGTAGCGACGTTCAGAATCGCAACCGCGAACTGTTCAAGCGGATGATCAGCGCAATACTGTTTGAACGCACCGGAGATCGCTGCGCCATCTGTCTCCTTGAGGATGTCGAACTTGTACTTGACGTTGTTCAGGGTCGACAACATTCCGAAGGCCCATGATTCGTAGTAGAACTCGGACGGCGTACCCTTGATCTGCTCGTTGTAGAAGCCACACGTC
>Ga0265798_10006727_pt1 | contig 15040 bp, 15 predicted proteins | sample P3T30metagenome_FD_192430 | JGI IMG/M metagenome (GOLD analysis project Ga0265798, IMG submission 192430) | Plant litter microbial communities from East Loma Ridge, Irvine, California - P3 T30 | ecosystem: Environmental > Terrestrial > Plant litter > Unclassified | place: USA: California... | reverse complement strand
CCTAAGCTAGTATAATCTGATAGTAAGGTTTATCATGATATTGATTACATATTCTTCCTCGTAATATAAAAATTCAGATCTAAAAAGGAAAATGTCGCGTGTAAAATCGAAGTGTTCACGAAAGTACTACGTCGAGCTGTCCCGCTTCTAGGTGTGTCCCGCTTCTAGGTGAATGACGTTATCCTAGTATTATGCTTAAAAGAACCATATCTACTACACTTACTTAGTGCTTTCTTACGAACACTTCTTAGCTACTTATTAAGTAATACTAGATCAATATTCTTATCATTATCCTCGGGTTGCTCCTTAACTATAGGTCTCTAAGTACTATCCGAACTATCCTAAACAGTTATTAATATGGTCGTTCGAATATACTGTTTTTTTTATATTCTCTTTTGCTTTTAGTACTGATTTTTAGCTCGAAGAGTAGCATTTTTAACTATCAAAAGTGCCTTCTCGTATACTACGTTCTTAAAGCCTTTTAAAAGTTGTCGAAAGGGCTTATCATCTAATGAAGCTGATAATCTCCTTCTTTTACGATTCTCTAATAATACTAGCTAGCTTTATCTCTTGATCTAAGGTAGAGTCTTTAGTGTTTAAGGGTTCTAAGAGGTCTAACTACTTCGGGGTGATAGAGTAGCTTTAATAATAGGTCTAAGGTTTTCTAGAACCCTCTCTAGGTTAAATAGAACTAGGCTAGTTACTCTAAAGTTAGATAAAATGGTTTTAATAGTCATAGTTTGTTAATAGGCTATAAAGAACGTAGGAAGGAATTCTTCCTTCGTAATATGGTTAATACTAAGCCTTATCTTATTCTTAATCTAAGAGCCGTATACCTTCTTTAAAGGGCCGAAATAGCTTATATCTAAAGGCTAAAGAATATAAGATATATATATAGGTATACATAAAGTTAGAATATAGTTCTAAAGGTAGAAGTCTCTGAATTCGGATGTTAAATAGCTACTATAACTATCGAATATTAATAGCCTCTACTTGCCCTTATAATACTTCGTATTTTCGTAGAAGTACTAAATCTATTCGAGGCCTAGTTTGTCGTTCGTCTATCTATTATCGCTAATAGCGATTCTCTAGGTTGTTAGGATACTAGTGTTATACTAGGTCGATAGGTAAAGCTTACCGTTAAAGATAATAAATAGAGGGATTGCCTATCCTCTTATATTAACTACCTCGATCGTAGTAACCTACTTCCGGTTCCCTAGCTGTTTTGTCCTTAGCCTACCCTTCCTATCTAATGATATAATCACTTTTGAAGTTAAGATTACACCTATCTAAAAGCTAGTCTTATCGAAGTTAAAGATGTCCTCTTCCGTAACGCCGTACTTTGCGATTATGTCTCCTATAAGTTTGAACTATAAGCTATGTCACGGGTAGACTACGCATACGTAGAGAGTCCTCGTAGTATTCAATAAGTTCGATATAGGAAGGAGTCTAGTTCTAAGCGGATTCCGGGAGGAGATATGCGGACGCCGCGCTAAGTCTTATAGCATAGGCTAGTCTACAAGTGCTTCACTTACAAGGGGCTCGCCCTTCATAAGCTGATTAGCTTTAGATCCTTAACTTCTGCTCTTTGGATATCGAACTTCCGATTATATATACTTAAGAGCTCTGGATAGCGTTTCATAAAGTTAGTAACCTAGTTTATACCGACTATTTAAGAGCGGGCTGGATTTTTGGTCTAAAGCATTGTATTAGCTATCTCTTTAACAATTGCGCGCTAGGGAGGGAATCCGTCGGCGGATAGCTAAAGGATCTTTCGTAGAAGGACGTCCTCTTCGTTATTAGAGAACTTTCGTAAGTTTGGCGTCGTTTCTTTACGTAGGAGGACTCTAAGGTGTCGTTCGCGGAGGGTTGTAAAAGGAACGTCGTATACGTTAGCTATAGCTCGAAGGGATGGTATTTGGTTACTAATATAGGCTTGAAGGGCTAAAGAAATACGTCCTTCTGTTTCAGAGGGCATTATAACCAGACTTTGTTATGTAATAAGAGGAAGAAGGTAGAAGACGCGTTACGCGCGCGTTTTGACCGGCTCGCTTGTGTGACCGGCTCGCTTATGAAGTACGTTAGAGCATAGGAAGAAGCAATGCGTCTGGATTCACCATCACGAGTGGGAGCTCCAGATTTGGCTACACTGGAAACACGTCCGGTCAACTAGCAGCGGTGGGGAGCACGGAGAGGCTTGCAGACCTCACGCATTCATGCAGCTGGTAGTTGGTGGGAATGCTGCACTCCTGCATTAGCACATACCTATATAAAGGAAGATTCCTCGAGGATGCTTGGCTATGCAGGCTGGTGTGGAAAGCATCGCATTCGGCCGAACGCGTCTATCGCGCCGGTGAAGCTTTCGACGAATAAACGGGCCAGATCCCGCGCTCGGAAGTCTAGACATGCGTCTTCTGACTCAGAATGCTCCTGCCACGCATTTGGAACTTACTGGCATCTTCAACACACTGTACGGAATTCTAGCGTGCGGGGAGACACAACTGGAAGTCGCAACAAGCCACTTTCTTTCAGGTGTACTGCTTTCCTCAAGCAGTCAGCGCAAAGTTCCTGTACGTCAAGTCGCGAGCATCATATTCACGCGACCAATCATGGCAAGTAGCTGTGTCGTGGCAACCGAGCTCAGTGTTGGCAATAACCAACTAACTCAACTCGGAGGCGGCCTCGAGTTGAGTTGGTTACGAGTTGAATGAGGTCCAGTTGAGTTGATTGCATACCGTTGCAAGGCTTGCCAGTTAGTTGCCTAGGGTCTTGGCACCCGATTAAGCTTAGTTGCTTTCCAATCGGGCACAAGAGATCACGTGCCTACACCGAAGTGATCGCGAAGCTTTCCCAATCCGGAAGATTCTCTCACACGGGCTCGGCCCGCGAGCATCCGCGTCCAAATACGGTAAAAAGCGGGTCTAATCAAGGCTTACAAGCCTTGAGTACATCTCAGTTGAGTTGATTGCCAAAATCGGAGTCTCAGTTGAACTCAGTTAGAGTTGCGTTGGTTATTGCCAACCCTGACCGAGCTTCGACCCCCCACCTGGTCGCTTGCGCTGTCGCGCAACACGTCCTCGATGGTGCGATGTCTGCAGGATACTACAGCGAAGCACAAATGGTAAAATTGTTTGCCGTGTTGCCTAAAATTTCGGCGATAAGTGCATGTCCTTCGGCATTGTACAGCATGTTGAATGTGCAGGGAAGTGCAGCTTGCTTCCAGTCGGAAACAGGAAGCTGCATCGCGACAATCATGCCTTGACCATGTATCTGGTCGTTCATGTTGCTATGCATTGCATGCTTCCTCCCTGTTCCCCGGCCTTTTGCCCCACTGAGAGCTCCCGCTGCACTCTGAAAAGTTGACGCTGCCGTCTTTAAGCTTCTCATTTCTCAATACTTGAAACCAGCTAACTTGGTTGTTCAGTTTGCGGACCTTCCAGGCGGAATCAATTGAACATACACATGTTGAAGCTGCGAAATGACCCTCTGCGGGCTTTGAGCTAATGGGTTTGATGGTGCTTTGTGTCAGATCAGCATAGTCCTGCACAGTGAGCTGATCCGCTGAGGTGGGTGATGCGTGTACTCTCAATCAGTCGAGGCGATACGCTCTGTCGGGTACAACAGAAATCCGCACCAGAAGCTGATGCGAAGATCTTGTGTGCCGCGTCATTCGAGCACAACTCGAACCTGCTGCTGCCCAACGAATAGAAACCAGCGAGTTCATGCATGCTTCTTGCTACCTGCAGGACGAGAGGTTGCATGGCTCGCACGGTAGTCGGACTGAATCATAGTGGCGCTTGAGACGGGACATCCTGCATATCATGCAGCCTATGATCAATAGCCACGGCCACTGCAACAATACCATGCACTCTTGTATGTGCACTGCACCAGCGCGGCTAAGCTCTAGGTACATATCTTTTTTCTATGTTGTCATGCATTGTACGCACCGCATGAAGCCCTATAGATCGCCAGGCATATTTAATATGCTCTAGTTCACCAGGTTTTCGCCTCTATCGTATCCACGATTGGGAGACCCAGCACTTTTCCGAGCAACTTAAGCGTTGTCAACAAGTATACAACGACCGAAACGTCGTCACGAGAAATACTGAGCAGCATGGACACCTCGAATCTCACGCCGGAGTTTTTCAAGAAGTTGATTGAACAACACAGAAGCGCGGCTTCACAGTCTACTCGTCATAAAGGCCGAAAAGCGAACGACAAGGCTTCCCGTCAAGCTTTGGAAAACGAGTTTAGTCTAATGAGAGTACGCATTGTATTTGATATTCTTACGAAAGTGGTATTGACATCAAGTAGGCATCTGAATCGGCGGTGAACCATGGCCATCGCATGCGAACATGTTTCATCAGCTTTTCCTATCCTCCCTCAAAGTCGTCCCTGTCGGAACTGGAACAGATCTCCTTGGCAGATCTCCTGCTGGAGACACATCATCGCGAGAAAATGCTTATCATACGCACTTTTGGCCACGCGATACGCATCTCTGGTGTTCAGATTGCTGTGGAGGATTCTCACGGACACGTCGATCGACTTGCGTTGTACAACGACAATGCCAACCTTCCGCCGCAAGTACTGCTACCTACAGGGGCAATATTCGCCATCAAGGAGCCATACTACAAGAAGACTGCAGACGGCGGCTACAACGTTAGAATTGACCACCCAAGTGACCTGATACCACTTGAACCGGAGGATGCGGTCGTTCCTGCAAGCCTTCGCCCAAGGTTACTGGAGCTTGATAAGAGCGCGTTGGATTTCAAGATGGAGGCCAACCGGATGTATGAGGTCAAGCGGTTCGAGCAAGCAGTTGAAACTTACACGAGAGCGTTGAAAAGCTGCTCAGATGCTGATTTCTTGCTCAAGTGTGATATTCTCAGGAACCGAGCCATCGTTCGTTTACGGCTGGGACAATATGAGCCAGCACTGGAAGACGCAATGTCGTCTTTGATCACTCCCAACATGTCTTCAGATGACGATCTCAAGGTTTTGGATGTAAAAGCTCGCTTTCGTGCTGGTTGCGCGTCTTATCACATGGGTGATTTCGCCTCAGCTGAACTACAGTTCGAAACGATCATGCGCTTCTCGCCAAGTGATGGAGATGCAATGCGAGAGTTGGCACGGACGCGTCTTCGCATGTACGAACAGGAAACCGGAATCTACGATTTCGACACGGTCTGTCAGCCTACAAAGCTACAAGACTGTAGGCTTGATCACGCCTGTCACATCTCAAAGACCGAAGTTCGGAGCTCCGGTAGCAGGGGTCGTGGCCTCTTTGCTATCACTGACTTTGCGCCTGGGGACCTCATTCTCTGCGAAAAGGCAGCCTGCATCGCTTTCGAAGCCGACCACAGCGATGAGACCTACACGATCATCAATGTCAACACAGAGCGCGGAGCTGTCGGGCCCCGTGCCCGCCTATTTTACGATCTCGTAACCAAGATGCGCCACAATCCCACAATGGCCAACCGATTCTTCGATTTGTACGACGGTGGATACTCACCCAAAGGTGCTGTCGTGATTGCAGACAGAGAGGTGGTAATCGATACCTTCCGTACACAAGCCATCATCGATTACAACGCTTTTGCTTGCTCAGCTGCAAGAGCTCGCGACCATCCCACAGGAAAGTTATCAAATCCAGCTAAGGAAGGCTCTGTCGGGGTCTGGATCGTGGCCTCGTACATGAACCACGCTTGCAAATTCAATGCGGCCCGCACTTTCATTGGTGACATGATGATCGTCCGCGCCTCCCGAAACATCGACAAGGGCGACGAGATTCTGACGCCCTACTGGCCCCCAGAAGGCTACAACACAGCCACGCATCATCGTTTGGAAAACACATGGGGATTCAAGTGCGATTGTGTCATCTGCATGGCAGAAAACATGTCTTCGGTTTTGCAGAAGACTCGTCAACAACTACGCCAGGAGATCAAAGCATTCCTCTCGGTACACCGACAGACTGCAACAAAACGGCCCTCAAACTCCACCATCACTCGAGCAGAGAGACTGTATCGAAGACACCAAGATCTTTGCGACAAATGCCTCCCACGGATTGTACCACGACTCGAACTTGCTGAGTTGGGCGTATGGCTTTGCCAAGCATATACTCCCCAGGCGATGCACAGCCGCATCTTTGAGATGGCTATTTCAGCGTTGAAAGACTTGAACTACCTCGTGGAGGTTACTCCTGCTCAGAAGCTTGGTATCGACTACAACCAGGCATATCTTTGCTTCGCCGCAATCGACGCTGCAGTATCCGCTGCACACGCACAGCATAGGCTGAGCAACATCGACCTTGGGCATCAGTTTCTCGAATTCGCACGGTCATTGTATCGTACGCTTCACGTGGGTCTTCATGGTTTCGAAGAGCGATACGGGGTCGTGTGATTTGCTGTCGTACATCCAGCGCAGGATCGTAAGTTAGCCCGCCGTCCCCGTTAATGTAGCTGTCGGAAGTGCAACGAGGTAGGGAGGTGAGCAATCTGGCACTTTGAGCCCCATCCTTCTTCCTCGTTGCCAAGCGCGTAGTCTGACCGGACTTTCATATATCGTGGGGTCTCCTCAGGTCGCTGGGATTACTGACGAATATCTTGCTGGGAGAAGTATGAGCCACGCTTGCATCCGCAATGAGATGGGTTGCTTAGGGTTAGGGTTATGTCAGAAACATCAACATAAGCCAACGTCCTCGTTTGGGCACTGTCTTTTCCGGTTAGAGTCGCGCTCTCATCGTATTTGTTGTCGTTCGAAGAAGTGGGGGGTACCGGTGACAGAAGTGTGCTGATTCTTGTACCTGAGCGTGGGGAAGATCTTCCCTGACCGCCCCAGTCCATGGCATTACGCCCTAGAACTTTTTCTGAGCCTTTTGCTCGGCATTGATCGTTGATTTGCACGCCATAGGCAGCTTGAACAGATGCGTTGTCATTGCGGGTTTGCGATACATGCGCGGTCGCGGCTTCAACAAGATAAGATTCCAGTTCTTTGGTATCATCAGTGACCGGAACAGACACCGACTTTTCTCCTCCGGCCATTCGCAATTGTTGGGGACTTGCCGATGTTGCAAAATGCTGACCTCTCGTTGAAGCAGCTTTGGGTGATCTTGACTCAGATTTGCGAGATCCTCCCTCGGGAACCATATCGTTACGGGGTTGAGATTTATCGCAGCGATGACTGTCTTCCACAGCTGCTGGCAGGGTTACACTGACTTTGAAGCGAGGACTTGCAGATAATTTTCCGGGATTGTTCAATGCTACAGGCGAGGAGTCCTGAGGTTCTCTAGGCTCCTGATGTTCGTACATTCGCGCGACGGCCACATTGATCGGGGGCATAAGAACGTTGAAAAATTGCGAGATAGCTGTTGTGGGAGCTTCTAGCAGGATATTCTCGATGGGTTCTTCGTTGCCTCGAAACGTGCTTTCGTCTACGAGGCTGACCGTGTGTTGCTTGGTATCTTCCGATTTCCCTTCGTGCTGCTCCTGCGACAGAAGGCCCGTAACGGATTTTTCAGGACGGCCATGATTTTCCACAGGGTTGTAGTGCTCACTGGCCTCATCGACTTCCAACGGCAGGTCCGGAACGTTATCACGCTCAGCATTACCATTCCCCAGGGCCATTTCCATCTTACGCTCTTCCCACCATGCAACAAGTGCAGCATTCGCGTAGTGCTTTGGCTGCCATGATATCTCACATTGCGCACCCTCTTCTACAGGCTCATACTTTATGAGGTACTGCGCATCGCTCTCCTCGAGTATAGCCTCCGCAGACCATGCTTTGTCCTGGTCCTTTCGAGTCCGCCTTTGTCCTAACCCTTTTATCGTTCTCTTCTTGGCAGGGCCTCGTGATGATGGCGAATGCGCGCTCGAGGAGGCAGGTGTCCGCTTGGGTCTTTTCGGTGGACTCTGGTGTTTGGATGCATCCTCGTGACTCGTGTCGTCTGATGCCATTTGATGAGCTGTTCTCTTACGGAGTCCATATCTCAGTGGCTGTCCGTCTGGCTCTACTACGCGTGAGCTGTATGGGGTGATTCTGCGACACATCGTGAATGTCGCAAAAGTGTTGTAAAGCGCGGCCAGGCATGCACCGCCAGTAGAGAACCCGGTCGACCGTACTGCATCTCAAGACCTGGGCGAATCCAGCGGCAACGCGCGATGACTCAGCAAATGCCATCTTGGACTTCCGCCAAGTCCAAAAACCCTAACCCTGAAAGCTGGGCTCGTCACTCACTGATCAGTTCGACTCACTAGCAAAAATATCTACTGTGAGTCATCATGCAGTATCTTACAGCTCATGGAGTCTAGTCCCATTTAATCTAGCTAGTTGCGAATCTCTCGCTCGGAAAGCACAGTCATGCTGTGGTGGGTGGTGAGAGTACTCGTAACTCTTTCGACGACGAGGACATTGCATCCACCACCTGCACAAGTGACGACTCGAGTGACTAACGTTGAGTAACCCCATAGCTATATTTTGAATCAATAGAAGGTACATAGAACTTCCGATGACCATCCTAGCGACCTGTTCTAAGTCAACGAACCCCACGGTTCTTCCACAAGTCCGACACGTGAGCCTAGTCAAAGTGACCAAGGTCCATCAGGAAGTCCCTAGAAAATCGACTGGCTTCGCTTTCGACTTTGCTACGCTCACTTGTAGTGCGGAGGTCTGTGCCGAGAATCTTTTCCATGCCCTACATCTTGCGTGTGCGGTAGTAAACGCTGGTGAGGGCATCCTTGGTGCGCAAATTGAACAATCTCGCAAACTCGTCCTCTATCCCAGGCCACGAGTACTCCTGAACAATACGATAGTACATGATGGAGAATTTCTGTTCGTCCGTGTAAGGGGGTCTAGCAGGCCGAAGGACGCGCGGAGGCGACCTAGCATGTGCCGTCTGAGTCGCCGGATGTAGTCGGAGGTCGGTATCGTGATCAAAAGCCCTGATTGGGTGGAAGACACTACCACTGGCCAAGTCCGTCACATCACGTGCGCCACTCAGGATCTTTGTGGTGTCGGAGCAACAGGGGGGAGAATCCTGGGTCGCAAGTTCGAAGACGTTAGGATAACGAGAGTGAGCAGACAGAGGCAGAAGCAGGGTGACAGAGAGCCCAGGGCACTCAGGTTGGTGACACTTTGCCGGGGTTGGGGCCGCATGTGATGTAGAAGATGCCTTGAGTCCGTAGAATTCAGGGCCCTTAGTAGATGCGGTAAACGCAGAGTTTACTTCATCGGCGTCACAGCAAAAGGATGCCACTGTGATCTTACGGTGACTTCGGCACTCGCCAGCGGTCATGACATTTGATCGTTGCAATGTCATGGCGGGCGGAGAATTTCGGCTATCGCTCGTCATTCTGGAAGCTCGGAAGTGCTGGGAGCGGTCTTTGGCTATGTGTCTCTTGTGTTTAGACTCGTACAGTAAGGCGATGTGGACGGGATCCAGCCGTTTTGAACGGCCACCAGATCATTTGTGGTATGGTACTGCTTCACCAGCAAACAACAGTGACCTTAATTTGACGACGCACATCCTTGCATTTTGTGCAACCCGAAGAACTGTTTGTGGTTACACGAAGTCGCACGTTACATCTGCGGCACCTTGCTTCGTTAGACGCACAACGTCGCGATAGGTAGCCTGGTCGCACATAGTGTTCGGTGAACATGCAAGAGACTCTGGCATCTATGCTAAACACAGTCGCGGTTACATCCTTGCTTTGCGCCATTTTATGGCCAGCACGCATAGGTAAAACGTCGAGCAAGGGATCCTTTTTAGAAGCGAAGTTATCCGCTTTGATGACCAATGGCGACGAGGAAAGAATTATGTCAAGGGTATACGACACAGCGTTGAAGGCAGTGGTATCGCACGATTTATCCATGCCCATTGCCATCAATGATGCTGGCTCGGATTCTTCGCAAAGCTCAAGCTTTTAGGGAAGAGATCAGAGCTCGTACGCCTGTCGGTATTGACGTGGGGCTCCATTGTCGGGAGCATTGCACAGGTTGTAGGCTCTGCCAGACCCGGTGAAGTCGAGATTGGCGGGTCGCTGAGACCCGCAGGCCTGTCTAATCGAACGCTCAACCTTGGTACAGGACGAGTTCGGGAAAGATTGCTGGTGATAACAGATCTTGTGAAAGGCATGCGATGTGAATACAGCCCTACTGCGTCGAAAATTTCCCTTTGTCCTGAGCCGATGGGAGCGAAGGCATTGCGCGGGGTTGCGTCGGACCAGACGTTCTCCAAGTCATACGTTTTCGGTTTGTACCGGGCTCTGACGCCTGGGTCCTCATGCTGTGTGCAAGTAGGTACTGCCATCCGTTCAAGAGCTTCCCCAGAAGATCCGCTTACACTTTCAGCAACTGCACCTGCCCTACAAGTGCTGCTATGGCGATCGACCACGTCTGGCCTACGAAACTTTTGAGTTGCAGCATCGAATGGACTTCCAAACGAAGAATTGCTTGCTTCGGTAGCTAATTCGATGCTAGCTTGATCTTGACAGTCATCGAGGCTATCACAGGCTAGACCTAGGCCACGTGAGCTCAACCCTTTGTTAAGGAGTATGATCTCGATATCTCTTTCGATCGTAGTAGGCGGGGCTATCTCTTCTTCAGCAGCCTAATCTTTCCTGTGTTGCTTCGGAAGCTCTTGTTGGTCGTGGCTCTGCAGTAATGTCAACATTCTATCATGACTCATCAGCGGCTAATTGGTCTTACTGTGTCTGCGTTGCAAGGATTATTATGACTGGACCCACACTTGACTAGGATCGAAAGATCTGGTCCACTACCTAGAGCTTGGATCTTTTTCTCCTCTCCATCACGATCAAGGCTGCCAACAGCTCGAGTGATGACTTCTCTGCGATTACAATCCCCTGACAAGATTGCCGAGTTGTCCCTCAGAGTTAGCGGGTATCTAGGGTTCTTATGCAATCTCTCGGCGCGGCTTGAAATGCCACCTGTTGGCAAGCCTAGCGAGATTGGTAGTTGTGGTGTCAACAGAGTATCCTCGTAATAGACCTCCGTTGCCGATCTGGGCTTTCGGCGCTCCCAATTCAAGATCGCAGCCTCTGTCACATTGGATTTAGGTTCCTAAGTTGGCTTGTATTTTCTGCCCTTCGAAGAATTCGCTCAGTCGAGTTTGTACCTGAGTTTGCTCTCCCCGATGATGCCTCGAATCTCATGGTATTCTTCGGGGTCGACCAGACCGTGAGGATGTCTGACGGCCTTGCTTAGCTTGTGCTGACGTGGGGTTTCTAAGTCTTCCGTTAGATCCCCTTTTCCTAGCGCTCCAGCTCGAGTGACTTTCCCAGCTCCAGTGACTCTTCCGCCTGCAATAGCTTTCCCAGACTTTTGACGTAGACTATTGCTTTTCGCCATGGTCGTCCAATTAGTGCGCGATTGGAGGGTTCGGCGCAGGAGCCTTTGCAGAGGAAGATCACACTTCGTTGTTTACAGAATCTCGTAACAGGTGTAATCATGCTCATCAGGCTTACATCAGAGGACTTGAGTTCTCCATGGCGCTCGAGTCGGAAGTCAGTTGGGGCTTCCACAAGTTGAAGGCTGATATGTGGTTGGTACAAATATCATTTGTAGGGAATTGGACTGTACTACAACGTAAGGCACGAATGCAACAGGCATCTGTTCTTACAGCGATGGCCTCCGATCTGACTTCTACCGGGAGTGGTGGTAAGCGAGGTTGAAAGAAAGCTCGGCTAACTCTAGTGACTTCCGTCCCGCTTCAGAGCGGCTTGCGCTAACTCAGCACGAGCGTTTGGATTCCCGCATTCATTGCTGTTACATCATCATAAGCTTACCACGGAATGTTCAACTCCAAGTTCCTAGAAAAGGGTAGACTTAGTCCCGCTCGGAGGTTCCTACCGTAAACCAATGAAACAATTTTATCCTCCAACAACTTGATTGAAGGCACCTTAGAGCACCGTGAAAACAAAGTGAGTCAGATCCGTGATTTGTTTACATGCAACGAGGAGCACCGGATTATCACTCCTCACAAGTTGGGAGATACTATAGCGTTCATTAGCCGACGACAAGTCGAAAGAGATCAAATCGAAATTTATTTTACTAGACGTCGTCAAACACTCTGCAATCTGCATCTTCCCACTAAAGCTGGGGAATCATACGGAGCCTCGTCTAATCGGCCCTGCTCACTTTCTTCGAAGACGAACGGCGGAGCGGCTGATGTTCCGAGGAGGCTATCAAATACGCTTTCAGACACAGCCCCGCCCATCTGTAACAATACATCACCCCGATGTTTCTGTAAGAGGTCCAGAAATTTGGCGAAGACATGGTGCTGAGTTTTCTCGATACTGTAGAGAGTTTAGCTGAGTTCACTAGGGGCCGGGCCTGAACTTACTCTGAGTTCCAAATGCTAACTTCTTTTCCCATAGGCAACAGGGCCAATATTCCGATGCCAAACCTTGCTTGTAAGACATGCTAATTGTATCTAGCCGAAAGTCGGTTTTTGAGTTCCTTAAATCGCTGGTCGTCCTATGCGCTTTCCTCCCCTTTGCCTAGGGGGTCTTCTGGATAAGCCTCTTTCATCAGTTCTCTCAAGGCCTTGCCGGCTACGTCTTTTGGTCCTATCAATGCTTTTGCTGGTGGCTATCTCCTAAGCCCGTACTTCAATACCACCGGTTCCTGCTGTCTTGTTCTTCTATTGAGCTTTTGTTGCAGCTCGTCACGACGTCTGATAAGCTGAACCAGATGGTAGCGACGGAGGATAGGCGACACTTTGTCATGTGCATGTATGCGATCGAGTGCACATGTCGAACGTCGAGCGCTAGCCTCTTCTGAAATCGTGTCAATTTCTCGAAGATGATGGGCCTGTCTATAAGCATCTCGGAGGCATCTAACAGCGTAAGGGCTTCCTATCACGAAGAAGAGGTTTGACAAAGCCGTCGTAGCGCCCTTATGACTTTTGTCTAGCATTCCCATAGCCAGCTCCGATAGCTTCTATGGTTGAATGAGGCTATCCGGAATATCCTTGACTGCGCTGAAAGTTAATTGCTCAATCGCATGGCCCGACACCTTCCTGCACTTGTCAGGGGTTACTAGAACAGGTGAATGTATGTAAGATGCCTTCCTAGCTCGGGTCTTGACATTAGTCGAAGTTGCTTCTAGTTCATCGACAAGTAAGTCACCTTCGATGTCAACGTCTTCGGAGTCTTCTTCAAGGCCCGGGTTGCTGTCGTCCGTGTCAGCCAAGTCCTGGAGCTGACCACCTTCACCCGGTGTGTCGTTGCTAGGAGAGTCGGCAGAACTCCCATTTCTTGTTTCACTGCCTTATAGAGCATTGGTGTGATAACGCTGCGTTTCGGGCGCAGGCGTAACAGTCAGCCGCAGCGGGCTGACACGTGACAACAGAGCACGGGTCATGTGACCTGCAGACTGCTCTGCTGCAGACTGCTCTGTTGCTCTGTTGCTCTGTATGCTCTGCTGCTCTGTGGACATAGAGCATAGTGCAGGAACGGACGAGTCTCCTTAGTATATAGAACGGATACTTTCCTTAGATAGGAGCCTCGTGCTCAACTTATGTATCGAAGTCAGTGACTATAACGAACAGTATTCATTATGCTAACCACTTCTTCCCTCGCCTCAGTCAACCCTTAGTTCAACCCGAGCTAAACCCAGCGGCATTCCACCTCCGTTACACTACAGGAATAGATCACTCTTATTTATAAGCGAAGGTAGCGAATTTCTTTTGTAAGTAAGGTTACTCTTTAGGGACGGCTTATACGGTCACCGTGAATAGCCTGATTGAATCAAACAAACAAACAAACGATTGCGGGTAGTGTTAGCAAAAGCCGAAGCAGATCCCAGAGACCTCGTCCGCGGAAGTAGACACACGATGAACACCGACAGCGACATCCACAGTACCAGACACGCGCGGGCTGCCGTTGGCGGTCTGTTGGCTGGGTTGACGGGGGATCCTCAGATTTACGTCTCTGGCGGTGCGGATGGCCAAGGTGCACCTGGAGGAGGTAGTCTTTGTGTCGTGTATGAGACCTCGTGATGCAATCCGCGGCTGGAGTACCTCGATTTGTACGATTCATGTTCCAGGTTCATTAATCAGCGACGCCGAACGCTCTCCTGACAACACGTCTGTTACCTTCTAACAAAGCCTACCTCGTGGTTTCTGACATTTTACCGTTCTCACTCGCGTAGGCATCTGTCGCAAAGGGGTTCCACCACATCTCCCAGAACTCAGCGAGCAGCATTAGAGGTAACCCTGAGACAACCAATCACGCAAGAGATAGTATCCAGCTTGCCAGCAACGGTCTGATAAACGTGGACAGAAGATCGAATCCATCCAACTGAACCAGAATGAAGTTGAGGAGAGCGACAGGTATGTTGATCCAGATGGCACAGCGAGCAATGTTGGTCTTAAGTCGTCGGACGTGAAAGCGATATTCGGCGAAATCGGAGACCATGACAAGACACGGCTGCTATCGCTCACATGTTAGAGTGAAGCAGCTGAGGAGCGGAAAGAAACAAGATGTTATCTTAGTTTGTGAAGGGAGATGGAGATGTGGTGGAGTCCGTCGGCCTCGGCAAAGCCTTCGATCAGCGCCAACTGCGTGTTTTCCAATTGGCCTTCCCGAGTACTGTATAGACACATGTACTTACATACACACCCACCTCCACCTGTGCTATTTAGACAGCTCTATGGAATCGTTGATGCGCCTCTAAAAACCAGCTGCCCCCGATCTGACGAATCCACGATCACGAAGGTCCACCCACCTAGTAAATCCAGGCGCGTACGCACAATCCACTGCCAATCACGAGTCCACGGCTCCTTCATCAGAGGTCACGCCGAAACGACGCAAACAAACTACCCAAATCGAATGCGCGGACGGCGGCAGGGGTCAAGATGCGGGATGAGCAGGATAGCGTGAGACAGACATGATGGGCGTCTGCTATATGAAGGGTACTCTATGAGGCCCCTCGAGTTCTGCTCAGCACGCATGCAAGTACACCACACTAGATTGAACCATCGCATACAAAGACAATGGCAAGCGGATTGAACCATAGCCTCTGGGTC
>Ga0265798_10006726_pt1 | contig 15042 bp, 12 predicted proteins | sample P3T30metagenome_FD_192430 | JGI IMG/M metagenome (GOLD analysis project Ga0265798, IMG submission 192430) | Plant litter microbial communities from East Loma Ridge, Irvine, California - P3 T30 | ecosystem: Environmental > Terrestrial > Plant litter > Unclassified | place: USA: California... | reverse complement strand
AAGGAAAACGACAACGACACGATCCCGGGCGAGTATGCGACCCTCAAGACGCCGTGCCCGAACTGCGCCGGCGTGGTCAAGGAAAACTACCGCCGCTTCGCCTGCACCAAGTGCGATTTTTCGATGAGCAAGGTGCCGGGCGGCCGCCAGTTCGAGATCGAGGAAGTCGAAGAACTCCTGCAGAACCGCACCATCGGCCCGCTGCAGGGCTTCCGCTCGAAGATGGGGCGTCCGTTCGCGGCGGTCCTGCGCATCGTGCGCGACGAGGACATCCACAACTACAAGCTGGAATTCGACTTCGGCCAGGACAAGGACGAGGGCGAGGACGGCGAAGGCGTCGATTTCACCGGCCAGACCGCGCTCGGCCCCTGCCCGAAATGCTTCGGCGGCGTCTACGAGATGCCCCTGGCCTATGTGTGCGAAAAGAGCGTGGCGAAGCCCAAGACCTGCGATTTCCGCAGCAGCCGCATCATCCTGCAGCAGGAAATCCTGCCCGAGCAGATGGCCAAGCTGCTGAACGACGGCAAGACCGACCTGCTGCCGGGCTTCGTGTCGCAGCGTACGCGTCGCGCCTTCAAGGCCTTCCTGGTGCGCGGCAAGGACGGCAAGATCAGCTTCGAGTTCGAGGAGCGCAAGGCCAAGCCGGGCGCAGCCGCCAAGGGCAAGGCCGCGGCGGCTGCGGATGAAGGCGAGGGCGGCGACGTCGCGGTGGCCACCAAGACCACGGCACGCAAGGCGCCTGCCAAGGCGGCGGCCAAGACGGCTGCCAAGAAAGCGCCTGCGAAGACGGTTGCAGCGAAGAAGCCGGCGGCCAAGCGTGCGGCCAGTACGGCGAAATAAACCAGGTCTCCCGGCTTCCAGCCTGGCGAAAACCGCAGACCCGTGTCTGCGGTTTTTTTTCGCCCCTACCAGTTGATGAACGTCGCGAAAATTTAACGAAATCGCGCGGAAACCTGAAATGTGACACGGATTCATGTATATTTCCGTACTGCAACTCGGTTTGCCGAAGCCATCCGTGCGTCGGCCCCGCAAATCACTCAAATCCCACTCTACTGAAATGAGACTTTCCGACCTCAAGATCGCGACCCGCCTGTATCTCGGCTTCGGCGTGGTCCTCGCCCTCCTGGTCTGGCTGGCAGGCCAGTCCTACTTCAACTTTGCGCGGCTGGGCAGCGCCAACGAGATGAACGTGCATACCTACCAGGTGCTGGGCGAAGTCGACGCCGCCCTGGCTGCGCTGGTGGACATCGAGACCGGCGAACGCGGTTTTGCGCTGACCGGCAAGGACGCTTCGCTCGAGCCTTACAACGGCGGCAAGGAAGCCTTCCGCCAGCACATCGACGCGGCCCGCAAGCTGACCTCGGACAATCCGCACCAGCAGGACCGCCTGCAGCGCCTGGCCGAAGAGCAGCAGAAATGGCTGGCCAGCGCCATCGACCCGACCATCAAGCTGCGCCGCGCCGCGCAGGACGCCGACATGGCCGCCGTCGTGGCCGCGGAGCAGGAAGGTAAGGGCAAGCAGGGCATGGACGCGATGCGCAAGCTGGTCGCCGACATCAAGGCCGAGGAATCCGGCCTGATGGGCGAGCGCGGCAAGATGGCCGACGCGCTGGCGCTGACGATGTCGCGCACCCTGATCGGCGGCGGCATCCTGGCTGTCGTGCTGGGCGTGGCGGTCGCGATCTGGCTGGCCCGTAACATCACGGCGCCGCTGGGCTACGCGGTGCGTGTCGCCAAGCGCGTCGCCGGGGGCGACCTGACGGCAAACGTCGAAGTGCGTTCGAAGGACGAGACCGGCCAGCTGATGGCAGCCCTCAAGGACATGAACGTGTCGCTGCTGGACATCGTGACCCGCGTGCGCGCCGGCACCGACACCATCGCCACCGCCTCCACCGAAATCAATGCGGGCAACCAGGACCTGTCCTCGCGCACCGAGCAGCAGGCCAGCTCGCTGGAAGAGACCGCGTCCTCGATGGAAGAGCTGACTTCGACGGTGAAGCAGAACGCCGACAACGCGCGCCAGGCCAACCAGCTGGCGGCAATGGCGTCGCAAAATGCCGTGCGCGGCGGCGAGGTCGTGGCCCAGGTGGTCGACACCATGGCGTCGATCGACGCGTCGTCGAAGAAGATCGCCGACATCATCGGCGTCATCGACGGCATCGCCTTCCAGACCAACATCCTGGCGCTGAACGCCGCCGTCGAGGCGGCCCGTGCGGGCGAGCAGGGCCGCGGTTTCGCGGTCGTCGCCGGCGAAGTGCGCAACCTCGCCCAGCGCTCCGCCGCCGCGGCCAAGGAGATCAAGGACCTGATCGGCGACTCGGTCGAGAAAGTCGAAACCGGCTCGCGCCTGGTCGACCAGGCCGGCGCCACAATGGAAGAAGTGGTCGGCAGCGTCAAGCGCGTGTCCGACATCATCAGCGAGATCGCCGCCGCCAGCGACGAGCAGCGCGCCGGCATCGAGCAGGTGAACCAGGCAATCACCCAGATGGACCAGGTGACCCAGCAGAATGCGGCGCTGGTCGAGCAGGCGGCTGCGGCCGCCGAGGCGATGCAGGACCAGGCGGCGGGGCTGGCTGGGCTGGTGGGTACCTTCGAGACCGGCGCGCCAGTCACGCAGACAGCTTCTTCGGTTCGTCCGGCCGGTGCCGTGCGCGCTGCGGCAAGCGCGCAGCCTGCGCGGCTGCCTTCCAGCGTGAAGGCCAGGCCAAAAGCCGAGCTGGTCATGGCCCGCGACGAGTGGGAAACCTTCTGAAACCTTGTATCGATCCAGAAGATCTTCCGATGAACCGGGCACCATAAAATCGCGAGATGATTCGCGGTTTTTTTATGCTCGGCAGTTTTTGATTCCTCGTAAAGATCGGAAATATGTTGAGTTGTGATGGTTATTGAATGTGTAATCTTGAATGTCATCGCCATCGCCATCTCGACGCATTTGTCGGGATCGCCAAACCTTAAGGAGTTCGCTTGTGCCTACCTTGTCAACGACCGATCACATCATGCTGGAGGAATACTGGCGTATGCGTGCAAGCGGCCAGGCCGTAAATTTCGGCGATATTGAGCTTGTCGATGCAACGGAATATCCGTTCAACATTGCCTACGACCTGATACATCGTCGCTTGAACGAATTGAGAGCATCGGTGGACGATTGGCAATCGCCATGGCAGCCCATGGTGCACATTGTCAAGGATAAGAACAGCACATTCGCATATGCGATCAAGGGCTGCACCGACGTCGACTGGATTTTCCTATCCTCGAAGCTTGTAGAAGATCTTCAATGGTATGCCGGTAATATTGGCATCAAGTGCGCGCTCGCACTTGCAGAAGGCGGGAGACCTTCCGTCGATCTGGTGGCGGAGTGCGAGCAAGCGGTATTCGAAGCGACCTTGTCTTATTATCTCGAACACGAATTAGCGCATCATTTGGACGGCCACCTGGGTTGTCGGAAAGCTGTGCCATTGAATCCGGGAGCATGCCAGACGCTCGAACTGGCCGCTGATACTATCGCTTTCGAAAAGCTGATCCAGGGCGAGCTGGCGAGGATGCGGCAGAATATTACGACCCCAGATAAATTTGTTGGAGCCATTCTCGCATCGACTCTGACATTTCTTGCCGTATTGCCACCGATGCGCAGCAAGACTAATTCAACGCTCGCTTCCAACCGAAATATTCATCCCAACAGCGCCTTCCGCCAACTGATTGGCCTATCCATGTGGACCCGCGCCTTGTCGGACGAAATAGGCATGGACGCCATCGAGATGACGCTGAATGGTGCCCAAGTGGTTATCTGCGCGTTTCTCGAGCGATCCTCGGAGCCCAACCGGAAACTCGCGGAGTCCTGGCGCGACATGCTTGGAAAACGCGAACGCCTGCCGTTTTTACGCGATGCAGATCTTCGTAGGGTCTTGTATGACCCCCATATTCACGCCTATGCGGATGCGATGGCAGATCGTTATGATCGGCTATCCCCAACTCTCGACCGTTTCAGGCGCGGGCAGGTAGATAACCCTTCCAGTAAATGGCGATTCCTTTAGTCATAAACTTTTGAACAAGGCGCACCAATCCGATTATCGACCCGGGTTGGCAGAAGATGGCCTTGCCGAGATTCCATAAAAAAAACCGCGAATTCTTCGCGGTTTTTTTACGCCAGCCGCAACGAGCGGCACCGGCAAACACTTATTCCTGCCAATCCTGCAGCGCCCGGATTGCCGCCTCGCCATTCCGGATCGCCTTCACGCGGCGCACGATTTCGGCGCGGTAGGCTTCTTCGGCATCCGGTTCCGCTTCGTCACTGTCGGTCAGCAGCAGTTGCATTAATAGATGTTTGTCGGCAGCAGACAATTGCTGGATCTCGGCAGCGAGTTCGGCGACAGTGGACATCTTGGTGCTCCTAGCAGGAAATTGTGACCAGATAATAACGTGAACTTTAATGCATGTCGATGGGTACCATATTATCCGTTGGTTTCCTGTCGATCAACTTGTTATCCGGGTCGATACCGGCGCGTGCCGGGCGGCCGTCGACCACCAGCGTGACGGTCTGCGCACGGCGTTCCACCAGGCGGCGCTCGCGTGCCAGCGGATTGCCGTTCTCGTCGTCGACGCCGAATTCGATCCAGTCCTTCAGCGGCACTTCGCGCTCCTCGCCCAGTTCTCCGGCACGCACCTTGCCGGCGGTGGCGCGGATCGTCACCTCGAATTTGCCGTCCGCGCGGCGGCGCGCGGCGGCGCTGTCGGCGCGGTTCTCGTACAGGACGATGGACTCGAACAGGTCGTCGATCAGGTAGGCCTTGTCGGGCGGGGTGATGGCGCGCAGCTTCTCGACCAGGGTCGTGACGGTCGGGTAGGGCGGTCCGCGGAAGGCGTTTTCCTGCAAAAGCTGGCGCAGCGCGCCATTCACGGCGTCTTCGCCCACCAGGTCCTGCAGCAGGTACATCGCCAGGCTGCCCTTGCGGTAGTGGATGTAGGGCTGGTCCTCGTTCTGCGCCAGCGGCAGTTCCTTCCGTGCTTCCGTCGCGCGGCCCATCAGGTAGGCTTCGAGATCGTAGCGCAGGAAGCGCCGCATCTTGCTGGAGCCGAAAGTGCGCTTCATCGTCATCAGTGCGGTGTACTCGGCCAGGCTTTCGGACAGCACGGTGGCGCCGCGGCTGTCGGCGCCGATCAGCTGGTGTGCCCACCACTGGTGCCCGACCTCGTGCGCGGTGATGTAGTACGGGTAGTCGATGTCCTTGCGCGATTCCGGATCGACCCTGGCGATGAAGCCGGCGCTTTCGGAAAACGCGATGACGCCCGGCGCCGCCTGCGCATAGGACGCATAGCGCGGGAACTCGGCGATGCGCAGTTCGCGGTGCTGGTAGGGGCCGAACTGCTTCGAGCCGTATTCCAGTGCCGCCTTGGCGCCGCGGATCATGCGGTCGACATTGAAGTCGTGGCCCGGCTGGTAGTAGACGTCGATCGTCACGTCCTGCCAGCGGTCGTGCCGCACTTCGTAGCGCGCCGACTGGAAGGTGTAGAAATTCAGGATCGGCTTGTCCATCCGGTAGTGGAAGTAATGGCGGCCCTTGGCCATCCACTCGCTGTCCAGGGTGCCCGGCGCCACTGCGATCTGGTCCAGGCTGGTGCTGACGACGGCGTCGAAGCGGATCCAGTCGGCGTCGCTGCCGAGGTAGTTGTTGGCGCGCGAGGCGGCATCCTCGCGCGCCGCCATGCGCTCCTTCGCCGCGAGGCCGTGGCGCTTGCGGTCGCGGTCGTCCTGCAGCTCGACGCTGCGCTGGTAGCCGATGTGGGGCAGGATGGCATTGCTGAAGAAGCTGCCGTTCGCCACCACCGCGGTGTCGCGGCCCAGGCCCAGTACGCCGCCAGGCGCGTCCTCGAGTTCGAATTCGAGGGCGATGCGGCTGCCTGCCGCCATCGGCGTGGCCAGCGCGTAGCGGTAGAAGCCGCGCTCGGCGTCGGCCTCCAGCAGGCGCACCGGTTGCGAGAAGCGCGGCCGGAGCACCGGTCCCGGACGCTGGCTCAGGAACAGTTCCTGGATCGGCGCGCCGCTGCGGTTTTCCAGCTGGTAGGTGCCTTTCACCTTCAGGGTGCGCGTGGCCGGCATGATGTCGACCTGCAGGTCGACGTCGCTGATGCGCGGCTGCGGCAGTCTGGCGTAGCGGCGGTAGCGCAGTTCGTATTCGGCGCGCAGGCGGTCCTTGGTCCACGCGGACTGGTAGGCGCCGACATATTCCAGGTTGTACCAGAGGAGGGCGCCGGACCCTAGAAACAGCAGCGTGCCCAGGCCGAAGGCGCCCAGCACGCCCGTGCTCAGGCGCTGGCGCGCCAGCCGCAGGCGGTCCTTCACGCTGTCGGCGACGCCGCGCGGCCGCAGCACCAGCGCGAGCGCCAGCAGCACCAGCGCCGCGCCGCCCCAGTACACCAGCAGCGCACGCTGCAGCGGCAGGTAGTGGCCGAAGCCGTTCATCGCCGAATAGGTCACATCGGGCAGGGCGCCGTACAGCAGCATCGGGTGGTCCAGGCCGAGCGTGCCCAGGGTGATGCTGGCCACGTAGTACAGCACCAGCACGAAGTAGCCCAGGTATTTGTGGTTGAGGATGGCCTGCACCGCGATCGCCAGCGCCGCGACCAGCACGTACTTCGGCAGCAGCACGCCGAACAGCGTGAACAGGTAGAGGCCGGGCTCCAGCGCCACGTAGCCGCGGAACAGCTGGATCAGCATCCCGCACACCATCGCCACCAGCAGCAGCACCGCCTGCAGGCCGACCAGGGCCAGGGTCTTGGCCGCCAGCGGCAGCCAGCTCGGCACCGGCAGCGCGTCCAGCATCAGCGACATGCGCGCTTCGCGCTCGCGCCAGACCATCTCGCCGGCGTAGAAGGTGGTGACGATCAGCAGGAACAGGGCGAATACGTCGCGGATCAGTTCCAGCACCATGTAGGTGACCGGATAAGTCGTGGTGCCGAAGATGGCGCCCAGGTCGAGCGAGCTGACCACCAGCACCAGCACGCCGGCCAGCGCGATCACGGCAAAGTAGATGTTCTTGACCGACTCGCGCAAATCGAGCCAGGCCGACTTCAGGAGCAGCAGGCTGAGACGGCGCGCCACGAAGTCCGGCGCTTCGCGCGTGTCCAGGGCCGGCTGGCTGGTGCTTGCTGCGGTCTCGCCTTCGCCGCGCGCGGCCGCGCGCCGGGAGATGGGACTGGACACGAAGCTGAAGCGCCAGTAGCCGAGCAGCAGCACGACCAGCGAGAACGCCCCCCAGATCAGGCGGTTCGCCAGGTAGACGCCTTCGAAGGGCACCAGGCGCGCATTGCGTTCGGCGATGGTCCAGTACTCGGTCAGGCGGATCAGGGCGGTGGTGCCGAAGGGATCGATCAGCGCCGCCAGCGTCTTGTAGTCGAGGTCGCGCGCCAGCGAGGGCGCGACCAGGTAGCCGATCATCATCACCACGCCGGCCACGTACACCGGCAGCATGCGCCGCGTGAGCGCCGCCAGCACGAAGAAGATGGCGCCGAAGATGAACAGGTTGGGCAGCAGGGTCAGGAAATAGGGTTCCAGGTAGGCCAGGGCCTTGAAGGCGCCGACGCGCGAGGGGTCGACCGCCGGCAGCAGGGCGCCCAGCAGGCTGCCCAGCACGATCGAGGCGTACACCACGGCCATGGTCGCCAGCGCGCCCAGGAAGCGCCCGAACACGTAGGCGTATTTCGGGATCGGCGCGCTGAAGAAGAAGTGATGGGTCTCGGATTCGAAGTCCTGCTGCACCGAGCGCCCCATCATGGCGGCCGCCACCACGATGCCGAAGCAGCCCAGCAGCGCGGAAGACAGCGCCACCTGGCGCGGGCCGTTGACCAGCACCCGGCCGCCGAAGGAAATCGCGATGTCCTTGAAGGCGCCGCCGGCCGCCGCGACCCAGAGCATGGCCAGCGCCAGGAAGGAGAAGAAGTAGATCCAGGTCGACAGGAGCTTCAGGCGTTGCCGTGCTTCGAACAGCGCGATGGCGTAGAGCGCACGCATGGGATCAGCAGTTCCCCGCTTGCGCGTTGTGGCGGCCGGCGATGGTGGCGAAATAGACGTCGTCGAGGGTGGGGTGGACCGGCTCGAAGTCGTCGCCCGGGTAGCGCTCGGCATACACGTGGATCATCGGACGGCCGCTCAGCAGGCGGGTCGAGATGACGGTATGGCGCTTCTGGAAGGCCAGCAGTTCCGGCTTGCTGACGAAGCGTGCCCAGATCTTGCCTTCGATGCCTTCGATGAGCCTGGCCGGCTCGCCGCACAGCAGCACGTGGCCCTTGTTGATGATGGCCATGTTGGCGCACAGGTCGGCGACGTCGGACACGATGTGGGTCGACAGGATCACGGTCTTGTCCTGGCCGATGTCGGACAGCAGGTTATGGAAGCGCACCCGTTCTTGCGGGTCGAGGCCGGCGGTCGGCTCGTCGACGATGATCAGTTGCGGGTCGCCCAGCAATGCCTGGGCGATGCCGAAGCGCTGCTTCATGCCGCCCGAGAAGGTGCCGAGGCGCTGGTCGCGCACCTCGAACAGGTTGGTCTGCTGCAGCAGGCCGTCGACGACTTCGCGCCGGCGCGCCCGGTTCGCCAGGCCTTTCAGCTGGGCGAAATGATCGAGCAGTTCGTAAGCAGTCACTTTCGGGTAGACGCCAAAATCCTGCGGCAGGTAGCCGAGCAGGCGGCGCACCTCGTCCTTTTCGTCGAGGACGTCGATATCGTCCAGGAACACCGAGCCCGCATCGCATTCCTGCAGGGTGGCCAGGATCCGCATCAGGGTCGATTTGCCGGCGCCGTTCGGCCCGAGCAGGCCGAACATCCCGGGCGGGATGCGCAGCGTGACCCCGTCCAGTGCCACCACGCCGTTGGCGTAGGTCTTGGACAGGTTGCGGATTTCTAGTTCCATAGTGAGAATCTGCGTATTTTGATGACAATTGCATTGTATTAAAAACGAGCGCCACAGGAAGACCCCATGCGACACACGGCAGTTTCACCGGCCCAGAGTGCAGAAATGGCGGACCAGGAAGCGGCGAAAACAGCGCTCCAGCATACGGCAGTGAAAAAATCCTGTCCAGTTTGACAACTTCCTTTCCCCGCCACGATGGGGCAAAATGGCTTCATGGATACGATCAACAAGGACAGGATCCTGGCCGTCACCCGCCAGGGCCGCACGCGGCTTGAAGCGACCGACTGGTTTCGCGTCACTACCGGGCTGTATTACCTTGCCGGCCTGATGACCAAGGAGGCCATCGACTTCGCGAAGGTCGACCGCGAGTACAACCGCTTTATCTACCAGAGCATCGGCGGCGGCCACACCATTACCAGCATCCTGCAGTTCCTGAGCGGCGAGAAAGTGCTGGCGACGCTGCAGTCGGCGCGCTTCATGGCGGTGTTCGGCGAGACCTGTACCGAGGTGCCGGCCGATTCGATCCCGTTCCTGCTGGAGCTGAACCTGGGCGTGGCGAAGAACATCTCGAAGCTGGAGGTGGCGGGGCCGGTGCACGACTGGCTGCAGGCGCAGAAGGGCAAGGCCGGGTAAGGCTTATAATATCGCTATGGATAATCTGACCCGTGCCATCAACCCTCTCGACAATCTGATCGCCGGCTTCGACCGCGCCCTGCGCGTGGTCGGCGGCGTTGCCAAGGCCTCGCGTCCGAACCCCGGCGCGCTGGCCCACGACTGCGAACTGAACGACCAGGAAGCGCGCCACAGCGCGGGCCTGATGCGCGTGAACCACGTCGGCGAAGTCTGCGCCCAGGCGCTGTACGACTCGCAGGCGCGCCACGCCAGCAGCCCGGCAATGCGCGCGCAGTTCGTGCAGGCCGGCCGCGAAGAGGAAGACCACCTGGCCTGGACCGCCGAGCGCCTGGCCGAACTGGGCTCCCAGCCCAGCCTCCTGAATCCGCTGTGGTATGCCGGCGCCTACGCGCTGGGCACCGTGGCCGCGCGCATGGGCGACCCGCAAAGCCTGGGCTTCGTGGTCGAGACCGAGCGCCAGGTGGAGGCCCACCTGAACAGCCACCTCGATCAGCTGCCGCCGCAGGACGGCAAGTCGCGCGCGATCGTCGAGCAGATGCGCGTCGACGAGATCGAGCACGGTTCGAAGGCGCAGGCGATGGGTGCGGCCGAGATGCCGCTGCCGGTGCGCATGGCGATGCGGGCGATGGCCAAGGTAATGACCACCACCGCTTACTACATTTAAGCTTCGACGATCTCGAAGGAGTGGGTGATCTCGGCCGTCTTGGCCAGCATGATCGAAGCCGAGCAGTACTTGTCGTGCGACAGATTGACGGCCCGCTCCACCGCCGCCGGCTTCAGGTTGCGGCCGCTGACGATGAAGTGGAAGTGGATCTTCGTGAAGATCTTCGGATCGGTGTCGGCGCGGTCCGCCTTCAGCGTCACGTCGCAGCCGCGCACGTCTTCGCGGCCGCGCTTCAGGATCAGCACGACGTCATAGGCGGTGCAGCCGCCGGTACCCAGCAACACCATCTCCATCGGACGCGGCGCCAGGTTGTGGCCGCCGCCTTCGGGTGCGCCATCCATGTTGACCATGTGGCCCGAGCCGGTTTCGGCCCGGAAGCTCATCCCGGACGGGCCGTTCCAGCTGACTTTGACTTCCATCGAGTTCTCCGTTGCGTACGTTACGTAAAGGCGTCCATTCTAAAGCTTACACGGACAGCACGTAGCGTTCGCTCTTCATCCGCCAGCTGGCAAAGCCGACCGCCAGCAGCGCGCCCAGCGCCGAGCAGGCGAAGGTCAGCACGAAGGGCAGGGCGCCGACCTCGCCGCCCTTGGCCATTTCGCGCAGCAGGGTCTGGTTAGCCAGCATCGGCACCGTGTACATCCAGGTCGCCGTCTTGAGTTCCATCATCGACACCACCACGCCCGGAATCAGCGGCACTAGCATCACGAAACTCAGCACGCTCTGGGCTTCCTTGAAGGACCTGGCGTTCATCGCCAGCGCCACCTGCAGGCCGGCGGCGAACAGGCACAGTGGGATGCTGGCGAGGCAGACCAGCGCCAGGTCGGCCCAGCTCAGGCTCCAGGACATGCCGATCTCCTCCAGCGGCAGCCAGGACAGGATCGCGTGCGCCAGCGTCAGTTCGAGCAGGAGGCCAGTCACCGCCAGGAAGGCCGCGGTCAGCCACTTGCCGACCACCAGTTCCCAGGCGCGGATCGGCTGCGCCATCAGCACTTCCATCGAACGGCGTTCGCGCTCGCCGGCGGTGCTGTCGACCGCGGTCGACATGCCACAGATGAAGACCGGCAGGAACAGCACCCCGAGGATGCTGCCGATCAGGAGCGCCGAGCGCGAGGCGTTGGTGCCGGTGTCGAAGCGCTGCACCTGGATCGGCGCCAGCGTCGCCGGCGAGACCCCGTGCGCCAGCAGGCGCGCACTGGCCACGTTGGCGCCGTAGTTTTCCAGCACGTCCTCGATGTCGCGGCGGCGCTTGCCGTTTTCGTCCGCCGAGTCGTACCACAGCTCGATGCGCGCCGGGCGCATCGCCGCGTAGTTGTCGGTGAATTTGTCGGACAGGCGCAGCACGGCCGGGTAGGTGCGGGCCTGCAGCAGTTTGGCGATGCCGGTTTCGTCGAGCGGACCCGGATCCTTGACGGTGATGTTGCGCTGCCTGAACTGGGAGATGAGCGTCGGCGCCTTGCTCGCACCGATCACGGCGATCTCGACGCCGTCGCGCTCGGGCTTGGTGGCGCGCTTGATCTCCTGGTTCAGCAGGTAGCCGAGCATTACCGGGTACATCAGCGTGAACAGGGCCAGCAGGCCGAGGGTGCGCTTTTCGCGCAGGGTCTCGCGCAGCTCCTTCAGGAAGACGGTCAGAAACTTGGGCTTCATGCGGCGATTCCTTCCTCGGTGCCGACCAGGCTGACGAAGGCGTCTTCCAGGTTGGCGATGCCGGTACGCCGGCACAGGTCTTCGGGCGAGCCCTGGGCTACGGTATGGCCCTTGGCGATGACGATCACGTCGTCGCACAGGTGGGTCACTTCCTGCATCACGTGGGTGGCCATGATCACGCAGCAGCCCTCGGCGCGCAGGCTCGAGAGCGCGTGGCGCAGCGCGCGCGTGCTCATCACGTCGAGGCCGCGGCTCGGCTCGTCCAGCAGCAGGTGGCGCGGACGGTGCAGCAGCGTGCGCGCCAGCGCGACCTTGATCCGCTGGCCCTGCGAGAAGCCCTTGGCGCGCCGCTCCAGGATGTCCTCCATCTGCAGCAGCCCCGCGACCTCGTCGATGCGCCGGCGCAGCGATGCGCTCTCCATGCCGTTCAGCTCACCGAAATAGCTGAGGTATTCGCGCGTGCTGAGACGCTCGTAGAGCCCGAACTGGTCGGTCAGGAAGCCGATGTTGCGGCGTACCGCCAGCGGATCCTTTTCGGGGTCGACGCCGTCGATGGCGATGCTGCCGTGGTCGCGCTTGAGCAAGCCGACGAGGGTGCGCAGCAGGGTGGTCTTGCCGGCGCCGTTGGGGCCGAGCAGGGCGGTGATCTGGCCGTCGCGCGCGGAAAAGCTGACGCCGCCAAGCGCCTGCACGGCGCCGAACTGTTTACGTACTTCCTGGACTTCTATCATGGCGGACTCGATTCAGGGTTGCGGCCCGGCGCTGCCGAGCTGGAAGGTCGGGGCCGGGATCTCGGACAGGCACTTGGCCTCGAGCGGGCTGTCCGGGCGGTCGAGGAAATCGCGCAGCAGGCGCGGCGCGCAGCCCAGCTGCGAAACGCCGTGGCCGGCGTTCGGCACCACGAACTGCTGGGCTTTCGACATGTGGCGCGCGGCGGCTTCGGCACGGCGCGGCGGCGTGACCGGATCGAGCGCGCCGGACAGCAGCAGCGCCGGCGCCTGGATGGCCTTGGGCTCGGTCCAGGGCACGGCCGGCACGTTCAGGGTCCTGCACAGGCCAGGGATGCGGTCCGCCAGCGGGCGCGTGAGCTTCGATGCGTCGTCCTTGATCAGCGCTGGCGTCATGCGCGGCACATCCTCGGCGCAGACCACGGCCAGGTACAGCAGGGGGGCGGTGGAGGCATCGCTGGCGAAGTCGCCGGCAATGTTATGGCGTGCGATGAAGGGCTCCCAGCGGCCTTGATAAGCGCTGTGCAGCAGGAAGGGCAGGCGCCGCGCATCGGCCGGCGAATACAGGATGTTGTGGACGGTGCCGAGGAAGCGCGGGCCGGTCATCGTGAAGCTCACCGGCTGCGCCGTGCGAGGATCGACGATGGACAGCTTCTGGCCGGCTTCGGCGCGCGCCGCCAGGGCATCGAATTCGGCACGCAGGTTCGGATAGGCCTTGTGGCAGGCGGCGTCGGATTCGCATTGGGCGAACAGCTTGTCGAGCGCGGCCTGGCCGTCGCGGCCGCCGGCCGGAATCACCTGGTCGGGCGCGGCAACGCCGTCCAGCACCAGGCTGCGCACGCTGTCCGGGAAGGCGCGCGCATAGGCCTGGCCGAGCCGGGTGCCGTAGGAACCGCCCCAGACGTTGACCTTGCCGTAGCCGAGCGCTTTACGCACCTGTTCGATGTCGCGCGCGGCGGCGGCCGTGGTGTAGGCGCTGAACGGGATCGTTTTCTTGCCGATGCAGCGCCGCAGCTCGGCCTCGAGCTCGGCGTCGCTCATCATCTCTTCGTTGGGCGGGCTGTCGCAATCGAGCTTGCCCGACAGGCCAGTGCCGCGCTGGTCGATGAAGACGATGTCGCGGGTGGCGCGCACGCGCTTGAAGGCGGCCGAGAGCAGCGGCAGGACGTCGCTGCCGGCCTGGCCCGGGCCGCCCGCCAGCACGAACAGCGGATCGGAGCGCGCCGATTCGCGGAAGGCCGGGGCCACGGTCACGTGCAGCTTCAGGCTGCCGGCATTCGGCTTGCCGTAGTCGAGCGGGACCGGGACCGACAGGCAGCGCAAGGCTTCCTCGGCGCCCGGCAGGTGGCAGGTGCGGGGCGCCGATGCCGTGCCGGCCGGCGCGGCGGGAGCCGGTCCGGCGGACACGGCGTTTGAGCACAGCAGGGCGAACAGGGCAGGCAGGATGGTACGGATTTTCACGGCGTCTCCTCTTCGATGTTGACCATAGTAAATTGCTATTCTTTTTTAGGTCAATCAAAAAGTTGCAAAAATGCATTAATTCTTGAGTCTAGGCGAGTGTGCATGGCAGGGCTTGCGTTGTCTCTATCGATGACTGTGGGGTATGCGCCAAGGCTGACTTGACTGGGGAGGCTGAGATCAGCTATGATCGTGGGCTTTCCATTTGCTCAGGAAAAGACAACAAGGCCGAGTCCGCAGTTGTTCTTGCGGAACCACCATTTGAGCATTTACACCTATATATAGGAAGTCAACATGAAAACTTTTTCCGCTAAGGGCCATGAAGTCCAGCGCGATTGGTACGTGATTGACGCGACGGACAAAGTCCTCGGACGTGTTGCCAGCGAAGTGGCACGCCGACTGCGCGGCAAACACAAGCCAGAATTTACTCCGCACGTCGACACCGGTGACTTTATCGTCGTCGTCAATGCAGGCAAGCTGCGCGTGACCGGCACCAAGGCCACCCAGAAGACCTACTACCGTCACTCGGGCTACCCGGGCGGTATCTACGAAACCAACTTCCTGAAAATGCAACAGCGCTTCCCGGGCCGTGCCCTGGAAAAGGCTGTCAAAGGCATGCTGCCGAAGGGCCCGCTGGGCTACGCCATGATCAAGAAGCTGAAGGTCTATGCGGAAGCAACCCACCCGCACGCAGCCCAGCAACCGCAAGCACTCGAATTCTAAGGAACTGACATGATCGGTAACTACAACTACGGCACCGGCCGTCGCAAGAGTGCAGTCGCCCGCGTCTTCATCAAGGCAGGCACCGGCCAAATCATCGTGAACGGCAAACCGGCCGCCGAGTACTTCTCGCGCGAAACCGGCCTGATGGTCATCCGTCAGCCGCTGGAACTGACCGGCAACGTCGAGCGTTTCGACATCAAAGTCAACGTGCATGGCGGCGGCGAGTCCGGCCAGGCAGGTGCAGTGCGCCACGGCATCACCCGTGCACTGATCGACTACGACG
>Ga0265798_10006725_pt1 | contig 15042 bp, 24 predicted proteins | sample P3T30metagenome_FD_192430 | JGI IMG/M metagenome (GOLD analysis project Ga0265798, IMG submission 192430) | Plant litter microbial communities from East Loma Ridge, Irvine, California - P3 T30 | ecosystem: Environmental > Terrestrial > Plant litter > Unclassified | place: USA: California... | reverse complement strand
TGTCAACGCAGCCCCGACCCAGTAACATTAATGGGCTTGCCCGGCTCGACCCCCGACCATCACAGCATCTCGCAATGTAAACTCGCTCCGATACGTAACGGATGCTTGAGATGTATCCACACAGCATGCCAGTTGCGTGTCGGTGTCGCGCAACTCGAACAGCATAGTTGGGCACCTGGCCTGAGGTCCAAAGTCGACGCCAGAGCCCGTGATGATAGCTTGCAGACGCGTCGCGATTGCTCCATGCAAACGAGGCGGTGTGTGCAAGTCTATGCTCCGGGGGTGAGGTACATTCGAAGGTGCGTGCCCTCCAATCTCGTTTGTGTTACTTCCTTTTTCGTCACTCGTGCTTTCCTCACCATGCCACTCACAAGCTGAGTCGGAGTCATGCAAACGTCGACTGCAGAACAAGGTAAAATCGTGAACGCGACACTTACTTGATCTTGACGACAGTAGAGCGGAATGTTGGCATCGTCACCAACTTGTAGATGTATGTGCTGCAATGAGCACACGGCGCAAGGCGTTGCGCAACGACTACGCCGCAACATCACACCTGATGCTCCCGCGACCAAAGAGATTTAGTCATCTCTGTCGCACACATGTTATCACCATTATAGGACTCTGAGGCGTCCACAGTCGCTTGATGAATCACATAACCAACGTCAAACCTCATGCGCGGCTAATTCTCCTCAGCCCCTGCAATATTTGCAGTTTCCGTAGAGCCTTTTAGAATGCCAATCATGCCAAGTTCATCTTTGATCATGCAGAATGCCAAAGTGAGATACACTTCGACGCTTGTGCCTGGCTAAAGAATTAAGCTGTTCTTGGAGATCCACGGCAGGCGTGGAGCCGCGGGGTGCCCCGACTGAAAGGCCGATGCAGGGTTGGATGCAGCCTGCAGCAGGTAGCGGGCCGTCTCTGGCTTCTAGCACGACCGAACCTCAGCCCAAAGTCATCCGTCGCCATCGCTGCGGCGTCCGTAGCGGGCCACAGGTGCAACGCCTGTGTCTTGTGCATTGTGACTTGGGTGTAGCGTCAAAGTCCATGGTCTTGTATATGTGGTCTTTTCGCGATGCCTCGCCTCTGTACTCATACGCGCTCCGGTGGCCTATGTCATTCATTCGTCGTTCCACGTTCGTCACTGCGGAGCTTTCCTTCGACCAACCCCAGCTGCCGCGCGGCGACTCCACCAGCACCGTGAGCTTGACAAGTCCGATCCCAAGTATGCCCGGCTAACAATGCGACAGTATAAGACCATCCGGACCTCACGCTGACCTTGGCGATCTACGCCTTTCGCCCCCTGCCAGTCGTTCGCTTTCAACTCACGCAGGATGACCCGACGAAACGTCATTCCAGTCCTCGCGCTAATCCTCACACTATTCGTAGTCGCATTCTTCTATTCTGGCATAGACTCCAGCCAGGCATGGCGGGGTCTACCACAACATATCGGTCTAGGAGACCACATTGGCAATGACGAGCGGCCACCTCTGAGTACCGGTACCGTCGAGCCCTCGAAAGATGCGACCAAAGACCCAGATTATGCGAACTGGAACCCGACCCCCATATTCAAGCCAGGCTCGCCAATGCCTGCAGAACACAACTATACCTCGACACTGGTGATTGCCAAGACGAAGCATGAGAGTGTTGACTGGATCCTAGACAAGATGCCGGAGCAGCAGACAGCCGTCTACGTAGCCGACGACCCCTCCGCACCGCTACATCCACCCAAGAACAAAGGCCACGAGGTTATGATATATCTCTCATGGATCATTGACAACTACGACAACCTCCCCGACGTCGCTATCTTCATGCACGCGCACCAGCTGTCCTGGCACAACGACGAGATCCTCGGCAACAACGCGCATCTGCTTATAAGCCGACTCAACCGAGCCCGCGTTTGGAGAGAAGGCTTCGTGAACATGAGGTGCAGCTGGCATCCCGGCTGTCCCGATTGGATGCACCCGGCAGCAACCGAGCTGGACCCCCAGAAGCAGGAAGAGGTCCTCCTAGCCAAGTCGTGGAGCGAGCTCTTCCCCCTCGACGAAGTACCCACCGTCCTCGCACAACCTTGCTGCGCACAATTCGCCCTCTCACGAGAACGCATACAAGCAAAGCCCTACGCGCAATACGTCTGGTACAGAGACTGGCTATTCAACACACGTCTGGAAGACCGTCTCAGCGGACGCATCTGGGAGTACGTATGGCAATTCGTCTTCACGGGCCAGAACGTCGTCTGCCCCAAGGAACACATTTGTTTCTGCGACCAATACGGCTCCTGTTTTGGCGGCGAAGAGCAATACGCGAATTTCATTGCCCTCAAGAACGAACTCGGCGACCGAGAAAGGGATCTTAGAGATTGGGAGGAGAAGCGAAAGGCGATTGAAGAAGCAGCTCGAGATGGCGATCAGACAAAGCTGCAAGATCTGGAAATACCAGAGGTTGGGAAGGACGCTGAATATAGGCGGGAGATCGATCGGCTGAGACCCATTGTCGACGGCCTAAAACATGATGCTGAGGTGAGGGGGCAGGATCCGAGGATGAGGGCGGAGGAGCTGGGGAGGGAGTGGCATGAGGGGGATGGTTTTTAGATATTCTTCTTGATACCCTGGGTTTTTGGCCGGCGTATCATGTCGTGCTGTATGGCGTTGATTTTCTATGGTTTTAGAAGGGCGTTTTAGCATGCTATCTAGGGGTGGGATACTGTTGTAAGAAGGTGGATCAAATATCATATACCACGTTCACAGCATACTCAGGTTCCTCACTGTTGCCATCCCATCATGCGAAGAGTTGAGGTCGCCCTCTTTCGTCAATGTTCAGATGGGCGCGTTGGGAAGGCGGCTTATCTAATCGTCCGAGCTCAGTCACATGCGCGCGCGTCATCGTGCAAACAAAGCAAACTCAACCCCATCCCGAGTTGATTTGGCCCGCTGGCCGACCCGCTTGTCGTTCTCACACGACAGCAATCAGGTGTGTCTGCTGATCTGATTCCTACTCTCGCATCAAACCAAACCACGATCCTAATCTCCGCACCTCGATGCCAGCTTACGTCGCCGAGACGGATCAAACTGCACTCCACTCTCTCCTCTTGTCGGGTCAAACCATGCTTTGCCCTCTCCATCGAATCGCAAATGCTGCTCTCTTGTGCTCAAACCAAAACATGTCGCTGCTTCGGTGTCAAACCAAACCTCGTGGGCGCTTGCATACAAAAGAGATTCGGTGTCGCGCTCGCCCTGTAGACGTATCGAGTCGTTTTCCACTCGCAGTCCAAGTTGCATGAACTCAGTTGCTGTCTCCATCTCAACATTTGACCCAAAAACTTACCATCTGTGCATTGACAGCTCATACGACCGATCCCTCCCAGCCCTGTTTGGCTCCTACCGTCTGGCCCGTCTGATCTCGGGGGATACGAACCACGATGCGGGCAAACGTCGACGCGCCATACTACCAGATGCGCCCCGGCCAGTTCGTCACCACGCCCAACAGTACAAACGGTGCACCGCCCCCATTCGTGTCCGACGACGATGAATATGACTTGTCTGCTCCCGCTCCCCTCGCATCGCCGCCCCAACACCATCTCAACCCACACCTGTACGCCGAACACACTGCCCGTCAGACGTCAGACGATCACACACTGGAGGAGAACCATAACCTCGTTGAGTTGCTGGAGGCTGCGACAGCTGCAGATCAGGTGGCACATGCTATGGATACTGGAGATACAGGAACGGTGACTCTCCCACTACAGGATAGAGGCAAGAGAAGAAGACGTACTAGCTCCCCGGCCGAAGACGCATCGCATCATGCGGATAGGCCTGCCAACTCTAAGCGATGTAGAATTGGCGGATCTACCGATCCTCGGCTTCAGGACCATGGCCATAATATGCATGGTGACTCTGTCGACGACCGTGTGCCGCCTTCCAGTGAGTCTCTATTGAACGATGCCCGTGCCGCAGGCGTACACTCTGCCGCCGCTCTCTTCCGCCGCTCCTCCGAAAGAACGTCTCGCAAGTACACACGACCGCCAATGTCGAAGCTGTTCATGTCCCTCCAGCTAAGCCCAGAGAACTTCCTTCAACTACAAGCTTTAGCAAAAGGCTACATGCTCGACACATCACATCCTGAGAGGCAGAGCTGCGTTGGAAACCGCGGCAAAGGTGATACCGACATGGTCAAGTTGCGGCTCTTCAACTGCGTCCGGGACTTCCTGAACGAAGGCGTTGGCGAGCAGTTCTTTGGCGAAGATGTGGAGAAGCCGGGCGAGAAGGACGCGATTGAAGCTGCACGCGCACTAGGAGAAGACAATACTCCTGATGCTGGAGAAAGACTGACATGGCCGAAGGACGGGAACAAGATTATTAGCCTCGTTACTCCGTTAATGCGACGAATGGTCACGAACGAGCGGCAGCGACGGTATGCGATCGAGACTAGGAAGGGCAGCGCGAAGAAGAAAGACAAAGAAGGTAGTGCCGAAGCTGTGCTCCAGCAAGGCGATGATGATGCAGGACGTGGGGTCGAGCAGCATCCACAGCCCGTCTTCGATCACAGTTTGGAACAACATCCGACGCCGTCACAGCCCACAGCTTCATCGACACAACTCACGACCGTGACGCCGCAGCTTTCCTTCGGAGGCAAGGATGTGAAGTCGGATTCCAGAGAAGCGGTAGAGTCCAACGCAACCACACAGCCGAATTTGAAGGTAGGGTTGATTCTTTCATGCTCTTAGTATGGTTGACGCTGCTAACCCATCAAACAGGTACCTACGACCAGTCCTACCGACCCCAATCTCTCGTACATCAACATCTTCCTCGTACTTGCCTCATCGAGTGGCAGACCAGGCATCAAGCTCGACGAGAAGCGCATCACAGCCGAACCACAAACACACCTGGCATGGTATGACTACAACGACTTCATGAGAGAGATCATCCTCCTCCTCAAAGCCGCCAAGGACAGATACCCCGAACTCAGCGTGGGCATCGGGTCTCGAGATGTTGAGCCCGGCACAGACAATCTTCGTGGGCTCGCTGCTGCAGCCAATGCACTGCAAACGGAGCATGCACTCCACGGAACATCGTCTCCATTCAACGGTCTTCCTCATCAATCATCCGAAGATGATAACGCTTCTATCCTTCCCACACCCACTTCGGCAGTGAGCACTCACCCCGTCTTCCCTGTCGACAATCATGCGGAAACCAAGTCTCTTCCCCGTTACGCTATCAAGTCTATTGGCCCACAGGGATGGCGTGATATTCGCAATGCGGATGATTGGTATAGTGTGCTAAGGGAGAAGGCTTTCGCTGTTTGGGCTGATGGCGTGTGTAATGTGCTTGTTGAGCTTGTTGACATTGCTGGGGTGGTGGGGTAGGTCTGGATGTGGAACTGGGTGTTGTGGAGTATGTATTCTATGGAAAGTACCGATTGCCTTGTCTCATTGCTATGGAGTATCATTGCATGATCTGATAACCGCCTTCCTCCTAGCACTTCACTCAGTAGCTGCGGGCATCACGTACTTGGGCCTAGGCCGTCGATCATGGCTCCTCTTCCCACCCTTAACCCCCTTCTCAAGCGCATCCTCCACCCACTCCTCCCGAATAACAGGACACTTCGGACACCATCTATGGCCACATTGTCCAACCGCACGTATAGCTTCACACTGGTAGGCCCGATCCGGGTTGTGTGCCGTTCGCTTGATCACCGTGCCATTGTTGCATTGACAGCATTCGTAGCTTACACTACAGCACTTCCGGAGCTGCATAGGGGCAGTCTTCTTGTATGGACGTACAACATCTGGTTTGACAGCGGGCTTCTTGGCCTTTCCCCATTTGCGGCGCGGGTCTGCGGCGCTGTAGCCTTTTCGGAGGGGGTAGCTGTTATCGGCTTTTTCGGAGTGGACGTGACGGCGATGGTTGAAGTGGTTGAGGTTGGACAGAAGTATGCCTCCACGGGTACTGTTGCGGGCCTTCTGAGGGCCGTCGGGAACGTGCTTGGGCTCAGCGCAGTTTTGGGAAGGGGCTTCGTTCTCTCTAGATGTGCCAAGGGGATGCTGGACGGGTTGATGAGGATGTTGTAGGTGTCTGGTATACAGTCTACTCCTCTTGGGCACGGAGGCAGATGCGGCTGGATTGGTAGATACACGTCGGTTGGGATTGTCTTGAGCCATTGCTTCGCAAGGAAGTGGGTGGTGGGGAAAAGTCTTGGTGGGCGAGCCGAGGGACTTATCTTATAGACGGTGACAGATGGGAGATGATATGGACCTGATGATGATAGTCAGAAGAACGAGATATACATGAGCGTGATGGAGATCTTGTGATAAAGCATAAAGGCATGACTTTGTTTGCTTGAAGTTATGAGACGGTTCAGGTGGTGTCTGGTGTTTCTGACGTTATCCTATCATCTTCGCATGTTTGCGATTGTGGTTCTTCTGGTCGTATGAAAGAAATCTGGAGTGGTAGTCGCGACGAGCTGAACACTGCCCAGGTGCCCCATGGGAATGGAATATATGTGTATGATCTTGAGCTGCATCGCTACACCCACGCACGACACGCCTAGCTGATCCAGCACCTAGACATTTGTTCATTGTCGCATACCAACTGAGTCAGCGTGGGTGAAGATGCTGCAGGTACCGAGTGCATTTGATACCGTTCTGAGATCGACCTCAGGTACATGCCAATGTCAGCACTGATGGATAACCGACGGTAGAAAGTGTGTATACTCTTCCTCACCAGCCTTGCGCAATCTCATCATAAACCATCTCCCCACGCACGTCCCTTCCATCTCATATCCCCCCGTTCCCAAAACTGCGATAAGGTGTGTATCCCATACCAGGCGACGTGCGCTGTCCGTGATAGGCAGGCGTGCACGCCAAGCCATGGATTGTAGCGAACGTCGTTCGCCCAATTTTACCCCTCCTTGTCAGGCACACAATAAGCTTTCGGAACATGGTAGCGCGCGCACCTGCACCCTTTTCAACGTCTGCGGTTACGTCAAGCGTGCCCCGGTGTTCTGGACTGCGGAGCGCTACATGTGGGGACATGGCCTGAGGTTTGACGTTGGGCATGGCGGCGTGGTTCTGTTAATGACTTTGGTCCGGGAGACGCAGTGAATTCGGGAATTGGCCTGCGCATCCACCTGAGCTACGACGGATCTCGAGCGCACCGATGCTACCCGCGATCATGGCACACATGACGTCGTCTTCTTCCGGTTCGCTCCTCCTGTCACTCATCCCCTTTGACAGCTTCTCAGAATGGCGTTACTGCACTGCTCGTCAATCGTCGCTACGAAGTCGCTGGGTTATCACTATACGCGACACCCGTACCATGTCAGCCACTACCAATCAGTTCCTTGTATGGATATTCAACGGCCTCTACAGTGTCGCTGACATGACACCGATCTTGGCAGGGTGCCACGAACCGTAGAAACTGGATGCTCATGATCCCATGGAAGCTCCTACAATGCTCGACTGATCGGCGGGAGAAGTCTCTATTTGAGGTACCAAGGCTACTAATTCGGGGGTGACATCTGCCGTATAGCACCTCTGCGACTCCAGCTCTTCATGACTTGTCACGCGCGAACCTGCGTAGCAAGTAGCTAGAGTGGCTATTGAAGGCATTTGGAGAGAGCGAGTGTCGGTGCGCGCGGTATTGTTACACATGTCCTCCTCCTCCGTCTATCTAGACGTACGCTCATTGACGAAATTGTGCGCGATTCTCACTTCTCTCTACAATGTAAATGGCGACAATCTCCCTGTCCGTTCCAAACGAGAAGTGCCGTGCCTCTCGGAGGTTTACGCGGGAGACAAGTGCCGAAATCTGGAATTGATTGCAATGGTGTAGCACTGTGGCTAGGTCTTCAACATTAACGCGGGGATTTCTCAAAGTCATAGCCGTTATTGGTCACACGCAGAGGTCTTTAATCAACGGATAAAGCATATCCACGCCAGACACCATGGATGCCATGAAGCAGGGTTGACAACAAGATACCAAGACTCAAACCTATTGACAATCCTTCAGCTTAAGATCGTGGGCGGTCCTTTGCGCATCTTCCAGCAAGATTACATCCACAAGAACCATACAAAGATACACGACAATGAAGTGGTACCAGATCGCCGCTCTCGCAGTGCCTGCTCAGGCCGCACTACGCTTCGGATGCTCAACCTTGAGCATCCAACGGCTTGACCCGCTCGTTGAGCCAGGTAAACTTCCTTCAGCTCATGTTCATCAAATTGTTGGTGGCAATGCATTCAATGCGACTATGAAGGAAGACCCATCTACCTTGGCTACCTGCACAACGTGCACGTTCTCAGAGGACTTTAGGTTTGGCAGCCTGTTCACGTCCTCGAACTGAAACTGATAGATATAGCAATTACTGGACCGCCGCGATGTTCTTCAAACATACCAACGGCTCGTACAAACGAGTGCCCATCATGCAGAACAGCGCCTTGCCGAACGGCATCAACGGTGGCATGAGTGAGTTCTGACTTACTAGACGCAAGTGAGACATACACTGACTGGGTATCTACCTCTTCGCAGCCATCTACTACACACAGCAAGACTTCAACGGGAATGGTAACCAGAAGATTACCGCTTTCCCTAAGGTCAGTCATACTGCGACACATGTAACACACTACTAACCCACTCAGGGCTTCCGAATGACTGTAGGTTCACCTACAACCAACACGGTAGAAGACGCGAAGAAACATCCAGGTCTTCGCTTCGTGTGTCTGCAAGACAAGAATACCCGCTTCCCCGAGAGCCCAGACTTCCCACCCAAGGCCTGCAAAGGTGGCATCATGACTGTGCATCACTTCCCGTCGTAAGTGGTTGCCCTATAGCAGACTCATCTGAGATGGTACTGACATATGGATCAGTTGCTGGGATGGCAAGAACGTCGACTCGCCCAACCACCAAGATCACATGTACAACACAGCCAAGGAGGCATTCGCTGTTGCCGGCGCATGTCCGTCTTCGCACCCAGTGCGCATGCCACAGGTTGCCTATGAGACACTCTGGGATACTACCCAGTTCAGCAACATGTGGCCCAAGGATGGCTCCAACCCTTTCTTCCTTTCTTACAACGATAACAAGGGCTACGGTACCCATGCGGACTACCTCTTTGGCTGGAAAGACGACAGTCTGCAAAAGGCAATGGACAACAACTGCATGTTCCAAGCTTGCGAGAATGGAAGACCCTTGAAGGTATGTGATGCAGTGTGGGTTCAAGAAGCATGGTCTGGCTGCTAACAAGGAGTTGTAGAGTCAGAATGTTCAGGCCATGAACCAATGCCAAGTCAAGAGTGCTATCAAGGAGAATATCGATGGCTGTAAGTTGTTCTTCCAACCGTGCTGTGATGCTCTCATGCTAACAATCACTTTCAGGGCTTGACCATATGCCTGGTATGGCGATGTAGATGAGCGGTAAGAGAAGCACGAGTCAAGGCTCGTACTTTCGGCGATACCAAATTGTGATCTACTTCATCTGCGGACTTCGTATCTACACAAATTCAGTCGTTTCTGAGTCGCGTTTTTCCGTCACTTTTGCCATATCCTCGGAGATGTTTTGTCTCTAGAGACGGTGTTGATGAAGACTGTCCCGCATCGCAGTCTAGACTCTTCGGCAAGCGAACCCGCAAGCCATCGTACATGCTTTTTCTCTCATCCAGACCCTCAAACGCCACATTCCAGCCCATCAAGACATACATACCATGCAGTGTTCGCGTCCTCCATCGTGAGCCTCAGATATAACACAGCTTACGCACTAGATCATGCGCGCGACACCGTGCAGTGAGATGCATAGCTCAGCGGTTTCATCACCAGGATGGCGCTCCGATGCAGCCCGACCTTTGCGCTGGCTCCACCGCGATGCCATGTGCCAGGAACCCGCAATTGTCAGACAGCGGCGGGCCGTGCGTCCACGGAAACCACGTTGCGACCACGTGGTGAGCATGCATTTTCATGCAGGCGCTCGGACGGTGGATGAAAGGTTCTGTCGTGTTGCCGCTTTGGGGAGCAGGTGGGGTTGGGCAGGCAATTGCGCATGTGAGGATGTGGTTGGAAGGCGTCTGGGTTGGTGGGCAACGGGGGACGGGGTTGAAGCTTGGGGTTGCTTTGGCTACTGGTGGGTGGGCAAACCTTATCGGCGACGCATCTGCAAGATCATTTTGACGTGCATTTCCTCACATGCGCTCGCCAAATGTCAGATGCGGTGGTCGAGATTAACTGGAATGGAAAGGGGGCGGCACTCTGTGCCTTGACGTTTAGCTGCTCATTGCCAGACTGCAGCGTCCTCCGGTGCCCAAACGCCTGGGCGAGCTGATTAACTAGTGCGAGGGATCAGCTGCAGTCACTTCAAAGAAGCCGACGCTGCATTGATTAAGCTAAGGACTTCGGGCTGACGGATGACGGGGCATGCGATACTGTCGATATCTACTGCTCCCGTCTCGCGAGGAATGGATGTCTCATAGATAATGCAAGGAGTTCTTCGGTCAGGGAACAAGTGCATGGCTCATGGCAGGACCAAACCAGGAGCGGCAATGCGCGGGCACCGGTGGAGACGAAGCTAAACCTAAGCAACACGGGGCCCTGTAGCGGCCAACGTGGGTTCTGGGTTCCCGCAGAAAAACGTGGCATAGGCGATGCAAGCGTGGGCGGTGGCCAAGGGGATTGGTCGGGTGTCGCGGTCGGCGTGAATGGCTTGAGTGGAGGCTGACTGCATGCAACTCACTCAGCACTTTATCGAAATGCAAGTATCCCTAGATGCAGTATCCTTACGTGCGGCCGTTTCAGAGCCGTCTGGTGGTTGTCATGATGCCGGTGGTGGGAGTGGTAGAGGGGTCGCTCTTTCCTTGCTTACAGCCGCCGCTGCCTACATAATCGCGTCGTGTTCGTCGGCGAGACTCCTGCTACGCGTCTTGACCACGCACATGCCGCTGCTTGTCTGCAAGGCTGACGTCTTAGAATCCTACCAAACATCACCGCCGCCCGTTGCGACTCGCTAACCGTGGTGCCCCTGCGCGTGCATCTTGCTACTCACGACGCCCCTTGCCGATCTGGGCCCTTTGAAACGCGCAGGAGTAAGGCAGGCTGAGCACAGGACTTCTACCGACTACAACACCCATCTCCTCGCTTTTCTCTACAGACCCAGCACGGACAACGGCCGCTGACTGCTCTGTTTGCGTGCGCCCTCTCTTATACCCTTCAATCGCCGTCGTACGATTGCAGTTCCGACGACCTAGCAAGCAGCACGCTATCCCCGCCCACCTACTAACCACCGGACTCGCCGTGGCGCGCATCATGACAAACTCTCTTGAGTCCTCGCGGCCCATGCTTGCCAACGTAAGTCATTCTCCCGTATCCACTGCCCGTTTCAGACGTCCCCTGCGTGTGGTCGATGCTCGCCGAGGAGTACCTGCACCGCTTGCTTGACATTCACTCCTTTGCGCCTTCCCTTCCCTTCACACTCACCACACAAACACCTGCCTTTGCGCTCCAACACGCCCGCGCCAACACAAACACGCACCCCACACAGCGACCATGTCGGAACAAGCACAGTCTAACGAGAAGAAGTCGGCCGCCAACCGCGCATCAACCCGCATGTCCACCTACAGCGCCACACCCACCCTCACACCCTCCATCGCGCCCTCGCACCTCTCGCAAGCCTCGTCAACAGCCGGCGACCCCAAGTCACACGACATCAAGACATGGAACGCGGGATTTGACCGCCTCGAAGACAAGCGCCTGGTCCAACAACGGTACGCCCTCAACGAGCGCAAGACAGACGACATGAGCAAGCTGGCGCTGGGAGCAAAGCTGGACCGCGCACTCGCACGTCGCATGTCAGGTCAAGACGCCGTCTTCCGGCCAAAGGGCGCAGAGAAGAAGGAGATTCAGACATAAGCTATGAGGATTGTCGCGAACACCACTTTTCATCTTTTTCGTTCAGGGAAGCCGCGATTCGACAGCTGCTCGCAGCCACAGCCGGCCATGCACACGGTCACATTCCTTATGGGGCACGGATTTTGGGGGTTTAGCATGCGAGATATCTGTTCTCGCGCGGGAAGGAGCACACGCAGGTACAATCGAGGGGCCAGGCGGCGTGTTGCTAGGCCTGGGCGACAGCGGGATCCGCAGCAGGACACAAAGGGCTGCGAGTGCTGCTAAGGAGGACCATTCATCACTCTCCGAGACATGACGGCTTCGGATCGAGAGCTTTCTTCGACACTACTATACCAAGGCGTTACATTTCCTACTACTAATTCCATTTCCCGTTCCAATGCTGCATGTTGTACTCTTCACGGGCTTTTCTACGTCTCCTAGCGCCTGCCTCTTTTCACATTTATCTACTGAAATGCGAATGACTACGAAACTCCCCTTTGCCTATCAGTATCTCTGCACGTGAAAATCGCCTCTACAGTCTGAATCGCAAAACGCGCGTCTCGCAATCAATCCCACGCCAGCCCGTCCCGCACCACACATCATCATCATCATCATCATCATCATGCCAGCCTGCCGCGAATTAATCATTAATCACCTGCACGCGGCACGTCAAACGTCAGTTGTCAACCCACGCGGCTCGGCACACGCTGCATGCGTGTTGATCCCTTGTCACGGCTTTGTTTGTTTGGCGCTGTGCTGATCACCATAACCTGCATTACTGTTTCCGCGCCTTGCTGGCGTCATTGTGGAGAAGGAGGATGGGTAAGGGGTTTTGCTGGTCCGCTGGTTTGCTGGGCGGAGGGACTTCCCCCCCTAGGATCGGCGCTCGGAAGGGCTGTTTTTGGGTTGGTGGGTTTGGATGGGTCGGATGGATTGGATGGACCCCGTGTGGCGGAGTTGGGTCCGCGTTTGACAGACTTGACAGGAGGGAGGGAGGGTAAGCCGTTGGGGCTATTGGAAGAGTAGAGTTATCGATGTGATGGAGTAGTTTATTGTGTGCGAAGTTTTTTCTTTTCTTTCGTTCTTATGTGGGCTAAGGAAGGTTTTCACGGAGGGAACGGAGGTGGTTTTTCGATAGATGCATTCGCTTTCGTGAACTTTGTTGTTCGCTACATGGACTATTGGCTGCGTCTGCCTGTTTATTTTCAGATACGCATACGACTTTCGCATGGTGGTGCCCCATCCTAGAGTATTGGGCATATCCAGTCACGTTAGGAGCGCGTTGATCCGTTCTTCTATTCGAATGTGATGCCGTCCTCCGAGTAGCGACAACAGGATGGGGTCGGGATTTGGACAGTTGTTGTGTACAGGTACTTCCAACATCGTTCGTATGTTTTTGCTTAGCTTTGTAACATGTCCCGTCCGTCTAGATATCCCACAACCCATTGCATTCTCCATTTCCGCTCCTCCTCCCCCTTCCTCAGCAAAACTCTCTCTTCTATCAATTCCTCCAATCCTGCCACTCTACCAAAACTTCCCAGTCCTCCTCCGCTCATTGGCCAACTCCAATTGTTCTCTGATCCCCCTCAACTCTCCTCTGTGCCTTTCGTGCGTCTCCTCCAGTAACCTTGCATGCTCTTTCTTCAGCTCAACAAACTCTTCTTCTAGCTTTTCATGCCACGGGTAAAGTACGAAGATCTGGAAGCAGAGCGCTGAAGATCCGATGAGGAAGTTGGTGAGGGAGAAGGTGCGGGTTATCAACATTGTGGTGGGTTTTGTTGTGTTGGGAGCTTGAAAGGTTCGTCTGAAATGAGAAGTTGAGAAAGAGTTGAACGTGGTCCGGCGGTAGAAGTGCGGGTTCCCAATGTGTGTAATTTGAGAAGTAGGCGTTATTTTGTAGTCAGCCTATTTCGCACACCTCGTTTCGAGTGCTTTTCTGTGCTTCGTGCTCGATCTTGGAGTCTCTACGCGAGTAATCTCGGTTCTGTGCGGTGGAAGTTTGAGTATTCTCCAACGGTGGTTTTCCAGGCTGTATCGCGAGTTACCCGAATGGTAGATCGATTCCAAGGTCACAAAGCCGTGGACAATAGTTTGCGCGATAGAGAAGGAGGAATGAATGAACAACGAGGAATGAATGAACAACGAGGAATGAATGAACAACGAGGAATGAACAACAGAATTACGGTAGATGGAGTAGGACCGTCGCCTCCACATACAAGCAGTATTTCAAGCCCCGAAATTCGCTCAAAATCAGTCACATGCAACGGTCCCTTACACACCTATTGGATTGCGGACTTCCAGAAAGTGGCATGATGGTTGCTGTTTTGGGCCAAATGGGACTAAAGCCGAAAGAAAATCAGACCACCGCGCGAAACGAGCGGCATGGCTAAGCATCGGCGTACCAGTACACTATCGGCGATCGAGAGCTATCCTCCTTGTTTGGACCTGCAGCATAGAAGAGAAGGAAGGAGTTCATGTGTCACAAGAGATCCAGTTCGGTGTTGCGTCGTGGTGATAATGGTTGCGGGAGGCACGCGACACATGAGCGTGGACTAGCGCCGCGCTAACCCGAATGCCAACGCGCGTTGAAAGTGGGAAGAACTCTCCACTTCTTTGGTACATTACAAGGTGAACGACTGCTCTTTCAATTTGAATGCATTCTTTTGATGGAGATTCCAATTACCTTCGCATGCTGGCAGTCAAACAGCAGACCCTAATGACGTCCTCTTCAGCTACTTCAAGCATACGTCATCATGATACGAGTCCACGGGACCATCGGTAGTGCGGGTATAGCGCATCTATGTAAGCAGTGATACTGCAACATCGATGCCTCCTCTTCAAGAAATCTCACATGCGAGAGACGCTGCAAAGTGCGAGCAAAAACACAAAATGACGACCCCCAACATCGAGCTCCTCACAGCGGCCACACCCAACGGCCAAAAGATCTCCATTTTCCTCGAAGAACTCGGTATCCCCTACAAGACCACCGCCATCGATCTATCCAAAGACGAGCAGAAGTCCGCCTCATTCCTCAAAGTCAACCCCAACGGTCGCATACCCGCGATTGTAGACCACAGCCGCGACTCATACCCCGTCTTTGAATCTGGAGCCATCTTTCTGTATCTCGCCGAACACTATGACAAAGACTTCAAGTTTAGCTTCCAGGATAGCGACGAGC
>Ga0265798_10006723_pt1 | contig 15045 bp, 26 predicted proteins | sample P3T30metagenome_FD_192430 | JGI IMG/M metagenome (GOLD analysis project Ga0265798, IMG submission 192430) | Plant litter microbial communities from East Loma Ridge, Irvine, California - P3 T30 | ecosystem: Environmental > Terrestrial > Plant litter > Unclassified | place: USA: California... | reverse complement strand
CCGGGCCGGGATCTCGGAAAGGTTGGCGGCGGCGCCGGCGGTGACGATGTGCAGCGAGCCGCCAATGTATTCCTTCGTGTCGAGCGTGTTGACCGAATCGCGCGACCGTGGCGCCGCCACGCGCTCTCGCACCTCCGGCACCGCGGCGATCGTCTTGCTTACGCGCGCGCTCGTACGCTTGGCCAGCTTCCCGGTAGGCAGAATCCACAGGAAGTTCGCCGGCGACTGGTGCACCGTCGAGCAGAACCAGTTCAGGCCCACCTGGGTCTTGAGCATCTGCGACGCCCCCATCAGCGCGACCGTCTTGCACGGGTGCGTGTCCGACAGGGCCACCATCACCTCGCGCGCGTGCGGCGTCCGGCTGGTGCGGTACTTGCCCGCCTCGTTCGCGCCGGACTCTTTCGGGATGATCATGTAGCGGTCGGCCCAGGCGTCGACCATCATGTTCGGGTCCGGCATCAGGCCGCGCGCAAACGCCGGCCTGACGGTACCAGCTGCAGGAGCGAGACCTATCATTCGATTGCATCCTCGACCTGGACCGCCAGCTTCTCATCGAACGTGTGCACCAGGCTTTCGAGCAGCGCGCGGTGCTCGCGATCGATGATGGCCTCGCATGCATCGGCGCTGGCCAGGGGCGCCACGTCGGCAGCAATACGCCGCGCGCAGTTCATCAGGCCATCGCGCAGCGCGCGTGCCGCCTCGAACACGGCCGAGTCGACGTCGCTCTTGACCAGGTACAGACCGGCCAGCTCGGCCAGTTTGATCTCGGCGGTTGCCGCCTCCGCCGCCTCCCGCCGTGCACGGCTGGAATCATAGCCCGGGACCTTAGCTGGCGGTTCCGCACCTCCGGCACCTCCCGCACCCGCCGGGGCCGAAGGCGGCACCCCATTTGCCAGGGGGTCAGGTCGGTTGCCGTTCGCGCGCTGGCGAGTGTTGCGACGGTACAGGTGCGTCGCGTATTCGGTGTCGACCTTGCCGTCGGTCACTGGGATCTCGCAGCGCTTCACCGCTTCGTATCCAGACTGGCGGGAGATTCCTATCGAGGTGGCCCACTCGGCAATGGTTGTCAGGTTCGGCATGTGTTTCGGTACGTTGTCAGGATGTTTGTCAGGAAATGTTTTCGGGTTCCGCTAGTGCGATGACGGGGCCTGAATTACCCTTGCCTGCTATAGGCTGGGAAGAACCTAGACCCGGGGGGGGTTCCCCTATCGCAGGCCCACCTCGGCTTGCGCCTGGGCGAACCCTTCCGCGAAGTGGGCCGGGAAGCGCCGGTTGACGGTCTCCGTCGTCACCTCGAAGAACTCCAGCAGCTTCTGGTACTGGACCTGATCGACGAACACCAGCACCGGGCGAATGGCCGTGCCATGGCCGAAGCGCCGCTTTAGGTAGATTCCGGGCAGCAGGCCGCGGTTACCCTCGGGCAGTGCGAAGTAAGTCACGCCCTGGCGCGCGATGGTGCGGTTCGACCTGGTGCTGCCGCTCGCCCGCGACTCGTGGCCGGCGCCACGCTGCACCTTCAGCTGCGAGAGCATCTGGCGGATCTGGCCGCGCTTCATGTTGCCGTTGCCGTCCAGCTGGGCGCCAGCGGCCGGCACTGCGAACCAGCCTTGCGGCATCAGGCCCGCGCTCTGCAGCATGCGCTCCGCGCCCTTTTGGCCACGTCCACCGCCAAAGATGTTCGGCAGCAGGAAGCGATCGGCGGGCGTGCCCTTGCCGGACGGGTTGTCTTTGACCCAGAGGCGCGCCTCTAGGGTGTCCTTCTTCGCAGCCTTGAGGAACGTGCCGTTGAGCGCATACGCAGTAGGGCGATCCACCTTGCTGTTCGTCTCGTCCTTGAAAGCCCCCTGCCCGTCCTTCATCGAGCGCGTCAGTGCGGTGGCCGCAACGTACGGTCCCTTGCGGCCCAGGGCAGTGATGCGGGCGCCGACATCGGCAAAGTTCGATCGAATGCTGATTCTCATCTTTTCCTCTTCAATGCCGGGTTATCCGGCTTTTCTCTCAACCCTGCACATCTGTAACCCGCATGGATACTGATTCTTAGCAGGGTGTGTACACTTGCAGGGTCGTTTTCAATATGGCTGTGAAAAACAAGCTCAGCAGTACAGCTACAACTATTCGCACATACGTGCGCAAAACCCGGAAAACCCTGCATACCCTGCTGAAACCTACTATCCATGCGGCTTCCAGACGTGCAGGGTTTACATGCAACCCTGCTCAACCCTGCAATGCGCGGTCCGCGCGAACGTCCCCCAGCTTCCTGAACTTGGCGATCTGTTCTTCCAACCCATCCGGGTAGTCCGGGTTGTCGATGACGAACACCATCCTCGATTTCTTGTGCTTGCTTTCGACGGCCACCGCCTTCTTGGCCTTGTGCTCGCGCCCACCCATCAGGCCAGCGAACTTGCACAGCGTCAGCGGCTTCTCTCCGCTCTTGTCGCACCAGCGCTTGTAGATGATGTAGAGGTCTTCGGACAGGCAGGAGCAGTACGGTGCATCCAGGTAGCCGTCCTTCCAGGCGCGATGGAAGCTCATCCAGCCGGCCAGGCCGAACTCGATCACGCGTTCCTTGGCCAGCGTCATCGGCGGCTTCGTGTGTTCGTTGAAGTCGTCGAGCGGCAGGTTCAGCAGGAAGTCGTAGAACGCCTCGATCCCGCCCTGGGCGATGGCCTGCTGCACGGCCGCGTAAAAGGCCGGGTCCTGCTTACGCCGCGCCTCGATCACCATAAAGCGCCGGTCCTCCAGTTCGATCGGGATCGGCTGCGGCTCGTTCGAGAGGAACACCGAATTCATGTGGTTGCGCTCATCGCGCTCCGGCAGGTTCTTCTGGTTGATGCTCATCGACTTGCCGGTGATCATGTACTTCAGCGTGCCGTTGTGGCTGTACTTGTCGTCACGCGACAGCACCTCCTCGAACAGCACGAACAACTTGCGGCTGCGCCAGGCCGTAAACGTCGAGTCCAGCTGGTGTTGGCTGGCCACGGTTCCGTAGTCGCCATACACCGGCAGCATCACATCCTGGAAGAAGAGCGATTTGCCTGTGCCCTGCTTCTCGCCGAACATCAGCAGCGCGGTCTGCATCTTGGCGCCGGGGTGCTGAAGGGGATAGGCAAGCCAACGCAGAATCCACTCCACGCATTCGGCGGCCTTGTCTTCGGCGTCGCACAGCGATGCAAGGAGCGCGAGGATCGGCTTGATCAGTTCCGCGTTGTGTTTCGCCTGCAGCGGCCAGCCCAGGAAGATGTTCACGTGGCTGATCGGATCGGCGGTCTGGGTCGGATCGAACACCAGGTTCCGCGCCTCGATGGTCTTGCGCTGCGCATGCTCTTGCCACTTGCCAGTGAGTTCGGCGGTGTAGTCGGCGCGCACGGCGCCCAGCGACATCACCTGCTGGCCGATGGCGTCCCATACCGTCTCGGTACCGCGCAGGAGCGTGAGGTTGTCGAGCATCTCGCCCAGCTTGCCGCCGCCGGCGCCGCCTTCGACGGAACGGCCGCCCACGAGGGTGGGCAGGGAGTCGCGCATGATGGTGCGCCGTTTCGGGTCTTTCTCCCAGCTGGCGGCCAGTTCCTTACCAACCCACGCCGTGAAAGCTGATTTCTTGAGCCGCTGGCGGCGCAGGCTGTCCCATACGTCGGTGGTGGGATAGATCAGGCTGAAATGCGACAGCAGCACTTCGAGCGTCGGCACGCGAATGGCCGCGGCCACATCATCGGGCTCGGCGGCCGCGGCCGTGGGCGCGGCGTCTGGTGTTGGTGCCTCGTCGAGGTAGCTCGGGACGTCGTCCATGACCTCTGGAACCGCGTGCGGCGCTTCGCTTACGCTGAGGGCGCGGGAGCGCGCAGCCAGCACCTGGTCGCACACGACGGTCAGCGATTCGGCCAGGTACAGGTCATTGAAGTCCGACCACTTGTCATCGACGCGGTCGCTGAACACCGGCGATACCACCGATGCGTTGCCGACAACGCGCGCAGCGGCCCGAGAGCGCGAGAGGCCAGCATTCTCGAACTTGCGAATCGACACCTGACGACCGGCGCGAATATCGGCCTCGATGTAGTCGGTACCCGTGCTGTCCTTGCGCCAGGTGGCGCGCACGCGCACGATGTCGCCGCCCTTCGATTCGATCTCATGGTCGGCGCCGTCGATGACAGGTATCCACTCGGCGTCGAAGTCAGCCAGCAACGCCTCGACCAGGCGCGGCACGAGACGCATGTCGTCGTCGGCCAGGAACAGCAGATGGGCGGTGGGGAAGTCGCGCCGCAGCTGCTGCGCGACAGGCAACAGGTTGCCGGCGTTGAAGGCGACCATTGCCGGAGTATCGAAGCCAGTGGCCATGCGCACGGTCTCGACCGTCGCATAGCCCTCGCCGACCTCGATCAGCGGCGTGCCGGCAGGAGCGGTGCCGAGGAGGCAGCAGGCGCCGATCATGTCGCCGCCAGTGCTAAAGCGTTTTGCACCATCGGCCTCAATCCGTTGCAGCGCCGACAGCGTTGCGCCGACGGTGCTGTATTTGCGCGCCGGTATCAGCAGCTGGCCGCTGGTCGTTACGCGCGTGCCCTCGGTGCCCACGCGCTTGCGATCGAGGTAAGCATGGCTTTTCTCGGCAGCACCACGCCAGCTGGCGCGCGCGCGATTCGCCGCCAGCTCGGCAGCGCGTTGCTTGCGCTCCTCGGTAACGCGCTGTTGATCTGCCTGCTTACGATCGGCTTCGGCCCGTTCGGCCGCCGTGACGCCTTCCCAGTCAGCCTTGACCGACACAGTGTTTGGGTCCTGACCCTGCCAGATACCATAGGCACCGGTGACGATGTGGCGCCCGCTGCTGAGTCTCAGCTCGCGCAGCTGGTACCAGGCTTTGCTTTCCCGCCCAAAGCGGTGGATCTTCCCGTCGAGCAGAGGATGGCCGACCGGCAGCGATGGCAGGCCCGAGCCGGTCATCTGGTCGATGACTTGTTCAAGCGTTGCCATTGCCTGCCTTTTCGTTCAGGAGTTCGAGCAGCATGCCCTGGTAGTGAGCCAGGGCGCGCAGCTGTTCCAGCTCGGTATTGATGGGGGAGCGATCACGATGACGGCGGTCAAGCGGTTTCCTGGTCGTATCGTGTGGACGGTCTATTTCCGTTGGAATAATCTTTAGCGGGGCGTTATTTGGCATACTGCTCTGGACCGGCGGTTGCTGGGGCTGGGTGCTTTGCGCCGACATTAGTTGTCCGCCATTCCTTCGAACCGGGCGACGATGCCTTCCAGGGCACGCTCCGCGCGCTTTACCGCTTCGCGTACGCGGATCACTTCGGAGCGATCGATCTTGCCGTCGGCAAGCGCCTGGTTGATCTCCGCGCCCACCTCGCCGTTCGTTTGCCACACCTTGGCCACCATCTCCAGCAGGGCCATGTCAGACGCCTCAGCACTGTCTTCGATGCGCACGCACACGTAGCCATGGTTACTGGCCAGGGCATGCAGGATGCTGTGATCGCCGGTAAGACCCATCAGGCGGTTGGCCTCGTCCAGCGTTGGCTTATTGGTCGCGCTATTCGGATTGGCCTTGTTGCGCAAGATGGCGGCGGACATACCCATGCGAGGCGCAATTGCCTCGCAACCGCCTGGCGCGCCATGTACGGTCTGGTGAAAAGCGTCGAGGTGGTTCATGCGGAATGCCCTTCAAAAAATGCATCAAAAAATATCGGCAAGAAATAAACTTCAGACAACATATGGGTGAGGTTGCTGGTGCGATACAGTGTCAGTTCCACAACATCAACGTTCACGAAAGAGCAACCTCATGGAAAACTTTGCAACGAAAGAGCAACTCGCAGCGGTCAGTCAACAACTGACTCAGTCGAACGGTCAGCTCATCGCTCTTGGCGCCGCGATTCGCGCTCTACTGCTCTCGCATCCAAACCGGGAATACGCCCTAGACGTCGTATCCGCTGAACTGATGCGATGGGAAGCATTCGGACTAAACAGCCAAGTGCCTGACTCCATGCTGAAGGGGTTCGAACGGGCGAAAGCAACATTGCTTCCAACTGCTGCAGATCTCGCGTCCATTCCACCCACACCAGGCCAGGATCCCGGCCTGTAACCACGCGCTGCACCGCTTCATTTCTTCTATCGGACTGCCAAAATGCTTGATCGCTTAACTCAACTTGAGACCGCCCATCGCGCTCTCGCTGCACAGCACACTGCGCTGTTGGAAGTGTGCCGGGTCCTGCTACCGCTGATCCCAGCACCACAGCTGTTGGTTCAACAGGCCTTGGTTGCTGCTTACGACCACTGCAACACGCACATGGACGAGGCCCAGATGGACGATGAATTCCAAGCCACGCTACGAAAGTGGCTAGAAGTCCTGTCGAGCGAGGTGCTGGCGGGACGTACGTCTCTGTGAAGCCTGGTGGCATCCGCTCAGTCATGGGCAGCCTGAATGTTGTCAGTCTGCTCAACATCCAGATCGTCACGACGACGCTTATATGGTTGCTCTATAAGCTCAGGCCAAATTCGTTGCCAGTCATCAGGGCGTAGCGCCTCTCTCGTAACAACGCCGCCGGTCTCCCTCCAAATATCAACGCACCGCTCTGGAGAAATAGGCGACTTGCCGTTGGCCATCTGCGATAGATACGAAGGGGAGACGCCGAGGCGGCCCGCTAGGGCTACGGCCCGTCCACGCTCGGTTGCGATGTAAGTTTTGAGGTCCATTCGTTCAGTTTAGTGAATACTAAATCGAACGTCAAGTGAATACTAATTTAGAAAACGCTAAACTTGACCCATGGATACAGTTGAGACAAGACGTGAGAATCTGCGCCGCTGGGTTGCCGCGAATGGCACACCTGCAAAGGAAAGAAGTTTTTTCTCGCAGCTACAGAAAGATGCGTCGTTTGGTGAGCGAGTCGCTCGCCGCCTTGAACAGCAGTACAAGATGGGGGCCGGGTACCTTGATACACCTATAGGCAATGGCCTGCCTTCAAAAGCCCCGTTTGATGAGAACGTGGTACCGGCGCACTTGGGCCTGCGTCCGATTCCGGTCATCTCATCCGTGCAAGCCGGGGCGTTACGCGATATGGAAACACCCTACCCCACTGGCGCCGGCTATGCCTACGAGTACACTGACCAGGACCTGTCTCCGTGGGCCTTCGCTCTCGATGTCGAAGGACTGTCGATGAGCCCGGAATTTAAACCAGGCGATCGAATTATCGTAGACCCCGAAATATCGCCGAATCCTGGTGATTTCGTCGTTGCCAGGAATGGAAGCGAACAAGCTACCTTCAAAAAATACCGACCTCGAGGAATCGATGGGGCCGGGAATATGGTCTTCGAACTGGTTCCATTGAACGACGACTACCCAACTCTACGCAGCGATACCGAACACCTATCGATTATTGGTGTAGTGACCGAACACCGTAAAAAACTGCGCCGGTCGTAATCGATGGCGGAAAGTGAGTTACAGCAAATACGCGTCGCACGTATTCCACGGATTAAGCTTCAACTTCGTGCCGGGACATCGAACTATGAGACGGTTCCTGATCTGACTTTTTTGGAGCCGCTCGTGGTGTTACAGCACGAGCTCGACGCCCTTCGGCTCAATCCGCAGCAACTGTTAGCAATGCGCGTGCGCGACCGTGGTATGGAGCCACTGCTGTTTGAAGATGATTGGGTTGTCATTGATACCAGCGACAAGGTTCGACGCAACGGGGATATCTATGCACTAAATTGGAACGGGGAAGCATGCGTCCAGCAACTTGTGGAGCGTGGCGCCCAGTGGTACCTCGGCAGTGTGAACCCTGACTTTAAGCCGGTCAACGTGCGCAGCGGACAGATCAGCATAGTGGGCCGCATTGTGTATCAGCCGGGCCGACCGCTTAGCGGAAGACTTTAAGGCGCAGCGGCACGCCCAGATGCCGACGACAGAAAGAGACCATGAAAAGGTTACTATTCAGTATAGCCCTTGCGGCGATGGTAAGCCCGGCAATTGCCGGACCAGCAAAACCAGTGAAGCAATCTACAGTTGCCCAGCAGTTTGACCCTGTCAAATCGTTTCAGCAGTTGGTAGCAACGGCATCGACTGCTAAGACGTGGAGTCGACCTTTTCAAATCCCCACCACACAAAAATGGGTTAGACATAACGTGGTTACTGGGGATGTACGCTATGACGTAAAAAAAACTGATTCATTGGTAAACCCTTTAATCGGCATTGTTTCCTTCCCGGTTGCTATCTCCGTTTCACCCGTTGCTAACACTGAACAGGAGGCATTAGAGTCTACCGCTCCGCCTCAACGGAACAGCGCTTACGACGTGGATATTACCTATCAAATTGTGAGCGATCGATGGGTTATGCATGAGATCAAATACAAAGGGACCGATCGCGAAAACCCTTTGCGAGGTACCGTCTACACCATGGACGCTGAAAAATTTGCCAAGGAGAAGAACTCAACCATTACCTTGGCGCTCAAACCTTGGGTAACGGATTCGTAATTCCCTCTCTTGAGCCTTTTAAGCCCGCTTAGTGCGGGCTTTTTTACGCCCAACTCAACTGCGATCACCCAGCGGCCAGCAAGTTCGATGTGGCAAACAGTTCGCGTAAGCACCTGTGGTTTAGTATTCACTTGACGTATGGTTTAGTATTCGCTAAAGTCCTCTAAACGAGCTCGGCACCCGCAGAGCGATATTGGAGAGCACATGCGCACCTTCCACGTCACCGTCCGCACCAGCGGCGATCCCACCGAATACACCGCCATCGCGCGCTCCAGCACGGAGGCGTTCGCCCATGCGGCCGAGCTGTTCGCCGACCAGCCTTGCGGCATCACCGTGATCGCAGGGGGTCGCTGATGCATCCGAACGATCCGAAAGACCCGCTCCTGGCTGCTATCGAGGCCGCAAAGGAGTTCAAACACTTTATCGACGTCCAGCCAGCGAAGACGCTCTTCAATCCTTGTGGCAAGTGCGAAGTCGTCGATACAGCTACCTATGCGCGGGCTGCGGCCCTACTTGAGCAAGCGATCGCGCAAAGCCTGGACTGCAGCAAGCGCCCACGTATGCTGCAGCTCGTTGCCCTTCCCGTTATCGACGTCGTATCCAATCATGGCGCAGATCGAACCTCGGGCCTGTTCGATTTTTTCGGCGGCGTAATCGTCGGCTTCGCCCAGCGTGTCAGTCAACTCATTACAGAGAACGCTAGTCGCGGCGAATACGGCGGCTTTCTCGAAGTCAGTATTCGCATCGTTGGCAAGGCGAATTTGCCGGTGGAGCAAATCGAGGGCGAGCGAGATGCTGTTCATGGGGTCGGTCCTGGGAAAGTTGATGAGCAGCCATTGTGCCATGGTGGCGCAGATGCCCAAGGAGCCCGCTGATGGACGGCCAGATCCGCCTCCGCCAGCCGCAGGAGATGCGCGCCCTGCCACCGCGCCCTGCCCGCACCACGCTGACCTTGCCGCAGCAGCCCAGCAAAGCTGGCATCGACTCTCTGCGCAAGGCGATCCTCGACTGCGCGCACCAGGCCACCCTCGCCGAGCCAGGTGATTCTGACCGGCGCCTGCACAGCTTCATTGCGAAGCTGTCTGGAACGATGGAAGGTCTCGGAGAGCGCGAGCTGGACGCCGTGCTGTGGAACCTGATGGCCACGACGCCAGTGGCGGGCAAGGAGCCAGCATGAAGCGTGCCGATTTCATTCGCTCGATCGAAAACAGCGCAGACCGGATTTCCCCAGACTTCCCAAATGATCCCGGCATGCGGGCGCGCTCGTTTATTGCGTACCTCTCCGGTTGCCTAGATGCGCAGGGTGAAAAAGAAACTGCTCGCGTGCTCATGGCATTTCTCAGCGGCGACCCGAAGCCATCCGAACAAGCCAAGGCAGGCTGACATGGGTTTCCTCCCGCTCTACCGCTACTACCGCTTCATCGGCATCCCGCGCCTGGAGGCGCTGGCCCTGGCCTACCGCAACCGGATGCGCTGACATGCACCGCATCTCGCCAGATCGAGCCGCGCTGGAGATCGCACACACCAAGGTGCGCAGCAGCTGGCCGCTGGACGAGATGCTCAAGAACCCCAGCCTCAAGATCATCCTCGAGGTGGTCGCCCGCCGGCACATGCAGCGCCGAGCGAGCGTCGACGTGAAGAAGCTGCAGGCCAACGACAACGACTAGCCAATGAACGCATTATCCGAACAGATCGCCATCGACGGCATCGCGCCGGCGGAGACCGGCACCGGCCACCTGATCGCCAGGATCAGCGCCGCCGCTGTAAAACTCGTCTTTCCCTTCCTGGCCCAGCAGGACGTCCGCTACTACCTCAACGGCATCAATATCCGGCCACTGGCCGACAACTCGGTGATGGTCGTTGCGACAGACGGCCACCGGTACATCGTGGTCCGGGATTCGAAAGGTTTCGTCGAGCGCGAGCTGATCGTCGGCCTGAGCAAGGACGCATTGAAGCATGCATCTAACGCGAAGCACACCCTCGACGTCATGTCGAACGGCAGCGCGATGATCTCTGATGCCGTTGCACAGCCGCTGTTCATCCAGCCAGGCAATGCGCTAATCGAAGCGGCCTATCCACGCATTGAGCGCGTGGCTAATGTCATCGGATACAAGGAAGGCATTGCCGGCGCCGTGAATGCGAAGTACCTGGCTGACGCACTCTCCCTCAGCAAGAACTTCGCCGGCTCGATCCGCTTCTTCACGCGCGACGCCGATAGCCCCCTCACCTTTGTCCTCGGCGGCCTGGGCGACCTCGAATGCTTCGGCGGGATCATGAAGGTGCGAGACAGCTTCGAGGCCCTGCCTGACTGGTTCCCTGAGCCTGGTGAATTCACCACCCTTGCCGACGCTTGAAAACTCTACTTCTCATGTACAAAAAATTCCAACCAGGTGCGCGCATCCCTATGACGACCGAGACCTACCAGCGTTTGGCGCTCCAGCTGCGCATGGCAGGCGAAGCGCTGATCACCCATCCAACGCCCGACACCTATAACCAGCTGTCGAAGCTGTTCGCCACCCTGGGCCGCGCCGGCCTGGCCGGTGACGCGCTCGACCAGGGCAACAATGCGCTGTCCGACATCTGCGACCGCTTCGAGGAAGAGGGCCACATCCGGATCACCGACGTCGAGGCCGAGCACATCCGCACGGCGATCGCCAACATGGACCGACACCTGCCGGCCGTGGCCGTGAACCATCTGCGCCAAGCGCAGTGCGAAGTCGAAGTCTACTGCGCCAGCGTCGGCGCCTGAAAGGATTCCCGTGAGCCCCACCACCCTCACCGCTTCCTACCTGCGCAGCCTGCGCGACCTGGTCGCGGACGACAACCATGCCGCCACGTTCCAGTCGATGGGCCAGTACCGCAAGGCCCTCCAGCAGCACATCCGCCTGCAGCTGGCGAACCTCGACGAAGTGGTCGACCAGGAACTGATTCCGCTGGAGCCAGCAGGCTGGCGCGCATTTATGAACGAGGTCGCATCGTTCGCCAGCTGCCTGGTGCACGGCGACACGCTGGCGGCGAAGGCAAGGGCGCTGCTTCGGCGCCGGGCCGTGTTCCAGCCAGCGCAGCCGGCGCCGGCCGCTGAAGCGATGCAGGAGGCGGCGTGACCCTTTCCGCCATCGTCAACTGGACGCCCGTTGACCAAGGCCTTCCGGACGACGACACCCTGGTGCTGGTTGCGCTGGACGATACCGAGGTGTGGCCAGGCTGGCGCGACGGTGATACCTGGCGATACCTGGACGCGGTACCGATCAGTGGCGCACGGGTCACCCATTGGATGCACATGCCAGCAGCACCTGGCGCAACAGCTTGAGCCAGCTGAAATCTATGAACGCAAAAACCAAACCGGAACCGCGCACGTACGACATCGTCGACACCATCGACAGCGTGCGCAAGTCCAAGAAGGTCACGCTGGCATGCTGCCCCTTCTGCGACAGCGCGGAGCTGATTGTGAGCGATGTCGAGCGCAATGGCTATGACCCGCTGAAATGGCCTTCAGCCGTGCACTGTGCCGGCTGCGGTGCACGCGGGCCATGGGGCTGGACCGAATACCGTGCTGTGGAGCGCTGGAACCAAACGTGCGGCATCGAAACCTGCTCGCTGACCGAGTGGGTGTCGCTGCCGAATCCGGCTGAATTTGTGGACCTTGATGACCTGCCGTTTTGACGGCACTGAACGGAACACCAACCAATGCTAGGAGCTCTTTATATGGAAATGATGAACGACGAGAACGACCTGGCGAAGTCGACCGGCTACAGGTGCGGCACCTGCTGCGCCCGGCCCGGAGAGCAGCATGCAGCTGACTGCGCCGAAGCCAACATCGCCCGCGCGGCAATCATCGCCGCCGACATGCTGGCCGATCTCGATCCCGCTAAGGTACCTCTCGCAGTGCCGGCCGCAATCGGCGTGCTTCGCGCAGCGCTGGCTCAAGTCCATGCCGCCAAAATGCCGACCGGCAGCCTGTTGTCGCCTGAACGCATCGAGCAGCTGCTGTTGGATCACGGCGGCTTCAAGGAAAGCCGTTGGGGGCCAGAGAACCCGACGCAGTACCACACGGGCAAATTGGGCGCGGAAAAGCTGGTGCGCGCTGTCGAGTCCGAAGTGCGCTCGCGGCTGGCCGCCGCACCTGTCGAGCAGGGCCAGGGCGAGAAAGCTGCCGCCAACAGCCCAGGCGAAATGACGGCAATCCCGCTAGGAGTTTCGAACTATGTGGACGCGGATGGCAAGCAGCGCAACAGCTATAGAGCATCCCCTGTGGGCGCAGGCGTAGTGCCGGAAGGCGTAGTGCCGGAAGAGCCAAAGTGCCAGCTTTGCGGCGCGGGAAAATCCGAAGAGTGTGGTCGCGCGGTCTGTGGAGCGTTCTATACCACCCCTACCGCAGCTACAGCCCATCCTGTAGCGGCAGACGATCAGGTGCGCGACCAGGCGCTGGAAGATGCGGCCTTGGCCTGCGAAGCAACGCCAATCGTTACGTATGGCCTCTCGTACAACCCCAACGAAGATGGGCACGAGACGCGCGAAAACATCGCCACCGCCATCCGCGCCCTCAAGTCTCGCACTACCGCACATGGTGGTGCGCAAGGAGAGCAGGCATGAAAGAGCGTCCAATCCTCTTCAGCGCGCCGATGGTGCGCGCGCTGCTCGACGGCAGCAAGACGCAGACCCGGCGGGCCTTGCGGCAACAGCCGGCCCTGCCCACCGATACGTGGGAATTCGCCCCAAGCGGCGGATGGATCGGCACAGGGCCAAGCCCGGCCACGGGTGGCACGCGCCAGACGCTGTGTTGGACAAAATGCCCCTACGGTCAGCCCGGCGACCGCTTGTGGGTGCGCGAGTCGCATGTGCAGGTGTTGGAGGTCGACATCCCCGCTGGTCGCGCAGTTGGGCCTGTCGGCACCATGGGCTCACCCGCGCGCCCTGACTGGAAGAGCCGCTACGTGTACCGGGCGGATGGCGAGATGCCAAACGTTCAATGGCACCACCTCGGCGACAGTCAGCCTGTGCGCTGGACGTCCAGCATTCACATGCCGCGCGTGGCCAGCCGCATCCTGCTCGAGGTGGTGTCGGTGCGCGTCGAGCGGCTGAACGAGTGCAGCCAGTCGGATGCCATCGCCGAAGGTGCGCTGAGCATCCGAAGCAAGGCGTGGGACCGCGAACACTTCCCAGCTTGGCGTTACCTGTTTGACGAGGCCGTTGCCACTGGTGAGAAACCGCCCGTAGGACCTTCGCCAGTGCAGGCCTACCAAGCGCTGTGGGAGTCGATCAACGGCGTCGGCAGCTGGGACGCTAACCCTTGGGTGTGGGTGGTCGAGTTTAAGCAGGTGGTGCCGTGACCCGCTCCGGCTTCGCCCTGTGGCTTCTGGCGGTGCTGTTTGTCGCTGGCGGCAACTACTACGCTCACCGCCAGGCCCAGCAGCCTCGCCAGTGCCCACCCGAGTGCGCCGACTGCGGCCACTCCAGCGGACCGAGCCAGACGCCTTGGTGCAAATTGAAGAACACGAAAGGAATGAAATGACCCGACGCATCAGCAGCTGGGACCAGCGGCGCTTGTCCGCCGCCTGCCTCAACCCAGGCGCAACGATGGGCCGACACCTGGGCATCCAGAATGAGCGCCCGGTAGGTGCCTACTCGCCGATGCGCAACTGCCAAGGCCCTTGCCGGAAGCGCCGCTCGCACATGCAGTTCACGGGCGCGAACACGATGTGCAACCAGTGCGTGCGTAGAAGTCCGAGCACGCAGGGCGCCGCCACCTTGCAAGAGGGGCAAGGAATTTCCGTGAATACTCACGACAATTCCTAGAGGAAGAAACGCTTATGGACTCCACCGCAGGACAAGTGAGCCAGCCGAAACCGCAAATCAAACGGGGCCGGCCCTCGTCCGGGAAGGCCCTGACCGCAGCCGAGCGGCAGAAGCGACGCTTGGCAAAGCTCGAGGCCGAGGGCAAGGCCTTGCTCCCGCAGGTAGTCGTCTCGCACCAGGTGCAGCAAGCACTAGAGAACTTTATCAAGTTCAAGGACGGCATGACCCTGGGCGACGCCTTGGACCGCATTGTGCGTGACAGGCTGCTGAGAAAGCGATCTGGGAAACGCAGGCCGAAATCGAAGCAACCGGAAATACGAATTAAGAATGAAATGGGAGGATTAACGAGATGAGCGAAGAACTGTTACAACGGCTGGAAGCCGTGCTCGAACGACTGGATCAGCCGGCCGTGCCGCTGTCCGAGCAACTGTGGGACATGGCCGCCGTCGCCAAGTACTTCCGGCGGAACGTCCAAGTGGTGCGCGAGTCGATGGCCTGCCTGCCATCGTTCCCCAAGGCCATCCGCTTGCCCAGCAAGGGCCGCGCGCACCCGCTGTATAATGCTGGGGAGGTCATCGCTTGGGCAATGAAGCACCGCGAAAAGTCCTGATCAGCTCCCCAAAATCTCCCCACGACAGGCTGCAACCCGCATGGTTACTAGCCTGTCGATTCCAGTCGGGGGGACCAAACGATCAGCGGCCTGTGCTCCAGGGTCCGCTGCGCATCATCCAGCGCCGCACCACATTCTGCGGTTTCGGTTCCCGGAACAATTTCCACCACGTTTCATCCGCGATGCCC
>Ga0265798_10006722_pt1 | contig 15046 bp, 17 predicted proteins | sample P3T30metagenome_FD_192430 | JGI IMG/M metagenome (GOLD analysis project Ga0265798, IMG submission 192430) | Plant litter microbial communities from East Loma Ridge, Irvine, California - P3 T30 | ecosystem: Environmental > Terrestrial > Plant litter > Unclassified | place: USA: California... | reverse complement strand
AGCAGATAGGACAGGATCATGAGGCGCTGAGGCTGGGCGAACACGCGCAGCTTTTCGACCGCCGCATCGGCGATCGCGCGGGATTGATGGATCGCTGTCATCGATCGGCCTTTAACTGATGAAACCAGTCGTCACCGGCGCTACCCGGCAAGGCAGGCGGCAGCAGGACATCATCACCCGGCTGCCAGTCGGCCGGCGTATAGGCTTGCCCATCGGCCGAACGCTGCAATGCCCTGACTGTGCGGAGCATCTCGTCGACGGATCGCCCGACGTTCATCGGATACCAGTTGAGCGCACGGATAATGCCTTCGGGATCGATGAAATAAGTCGCGCGGACGGCTGAGGCGTCGCCGGCCTGTTCGTCGAGCATGCCGTAGGCGTAACCCACCGCCATCGACGGGTCTTCGACGACCGGGAACGGCACCTCTACACCGAAGACATCCTTGATCGCGCGCAACCAGGCGACGTGCGAATACAGGCTGTCGACCGACAACCCGAGCAGGACGCAATCCAGCTCCTCGAATTGCGGTGCGGCCTTCGCCAAGGCCACGAACTCGCTGGTGCAGACCGGCGTGAAATCAGCCGGGTGCGAAAAGAACACGACCCAACGACCACGATACTGATCGAGCGACATCTCGCCCTGCGTCGTGCGGGCAATGAAATTCGGGGCCGCGTCCCCGATGCGCAACGAGCGCGGTACGTCTGCATCCATCGTTTCCATGCTTTTCAGATGGCACGGGCAGCCCGTTGACGCAAGCAGATTATACAACTACATAAACCATGAAATCAATAAATGGAGACGATCGTGGAGTCGGCGTTAAACAAGGCAGTTGCGCAGATTGAACGTGCGAAGGCGGCAGGAGCGCCGATTGTCCATTCCTTCTTCGATGAGCCGACCAACACCGCGACCTACGTCGTCTGGGACCCTGCCACGCGGAAGGCGGCGATCGTCGACAGCGTCCTGGACTTCGACGCCGCGGCAGGCCGCACCGGGACGACATCAGCGGACGCGGTCATCGCATATGTGCGGGAGCACGGCCTCTCGATCGAATGGCTGCTCGAAACCCATGCCCATGCCGATCACCTGTCTGCGCCGCCCTATCTGCAAAAGGTGCTGGGTGGTCAGCTCGCGATCGGCCGCGAGATCATTCGCGTGCAGAACGTCTTCGGCAAGATTTTCAACGCCGGAACCGACTTCGAACGCGACGGCTCCGAGTTCGACCGCCTGTTCGACGATGGCGACCGTTTTGCGATCGGCGACATCGAGGCCATCGCGCTGCATGTGCCGGGGCACACCCCCGCCGACATGGCCTATGTCATCGGCGACGCGGTCTTCACCGGCGATACCCTCTTCATGCCGGATTACGGCACCGCACGCGCGGATTTCCCCGGTGGTGATGCGCCCCAGCTATTCCGCTCGATCCGCCGGCTGATGCAGTTGCCTGACGAGACGCGACTGTTCCTGTGCCACGACTACAAGGCTGCGGGTCGCGACCGGTATGTCTGGGAAACGACCGTGGGCGCGCAGCGCGTCGGCAACGTCCATGTCCACGAAGGGGTGAACGAAGACGACTTCGTCGCGATGCGCACCAGTCGGGACGCCACCTTGGCGATGCCCAAGCTCATCCTGCCGTCGGTGCAGGTGAACATGCGCGGCGGCCATCTGCCGGCGCCGGAAGCCAACGGCACCCGCTACCTCAAGATTCCACTGGATGCGCTGTGATGCCCGAATTTTTTCCCCATGCCATGCCGCTTGCCGGCTTCATCGGTGGCCTGATGATCGGTGTCGCTGCGGCGATCATGTTGCTGGGCAACGGTCGGATCGCCGGGGTCAGCGGGATGTTCGCGCGTGTCCTCGGCCTCTCCGAAGGGGGCGCTCCCTGGATGACAGCACTGCTTTTCACGGCAGGGCTGCCGCTGGGTGCGGCGCTGGCCGCGGCCGATGTGGATGTGGAAGCCCGCTTCCCGACATCCCTTGGGCTGATCGCCGTCGCCGGGCTGATCGTCGGGATCGGTACGCGGCTCGGCGCGGGGTGCACCAGCGGTCACGGCGTCTGCGGCCTGTCGCGCCTGTCGCCGCGGTCCATCGTTGCGACGGGTACGTTCATGGCGACCGGTATCGCCACCGTGACCCTCATGCGTCTGGCGGGAGTGGTATCGTGATGCGCCAGAGCCTCCTTTCGCTCATGAGCGGCACGCTGTTCGGCGCCGGCCTCGCCGTGTCCGGCATGATCGATCCTGCGCGGGTGCGGGCGTTCCTCGACGTCGCCGGTGCCTGGGACCCGACCCTCGCCTTCGTCATGGCCGGAGCGATCCTGCCGATGGCGCTGGCCTGGCTCATCGTGCGTCGGCGCTCCACGCCGATCGTCGCCGAGCAATTCCATACGCCTGCCACTTCTCCGATCGACGCACGCCTCATGGGTGGTGCCGCCCTGTTCGGCATAGGCTGGGGTCTTGTCGGCTTGTGCCCGGGCCCCGCCATCGCCGCGCTCGCGATTCAACCTGCCACCGCGCTGCTCTTCATCGCTGCAATGGCGGTTGGCGCAGCCATCCACCGCTTCGCACCCACCCCACGCCGTTCGGCGTGACCGGACAGGAGACGTCACATGGCCTTAAAGAAGATCACACCGTCCTTCTCGGCTGCTCCCCAGCTCACCCGGGATGGCGTCGCTGCTGCCGCAAAGGCGGGATACCGCTCGATCATTTCGAGCCGGCCCGATGGTGAAGAGCCGGGGCAGCCGAGCGCGCACGAGATGGCCCGGATGGCCGAAGAACACGGCCTTGCGTTCGCCCACGTCCCGATCCTGCCGGGCAAGGCGACCGATGCCGATGCGGACCGGATGAAGGAAGCGCTGACCGCGCTGCCGGGACCGACGCTCGGCTTTTGCCGAAGCGGCACGCGAGCGGCTACCCTATGGGCGCTGGCGGAGGCGGATCACGCCGATCCCGCGACGATCATAGGCCAAGCCAAGGCAGCCGGGTACGACCTCGCCGATCTGAACCCGGCGCTCGCCCGCCGTTCCGAAAGGGCCGGCAAATGACCTACGACATCGTCATCATCGGAGGCGGAGCCGCGGGCATCGCAACGGCCGCCAGCATCCTGAAACGTAACGCCAAGGTGTCGATCGCGGTCGTCGATGCGGCCCGGGACCATTATTATCAGCCCGGTTGGACGATGGTCGGGGCGGGCGTCTTCACCCCCGAACAGACCCGCAAGGCGGAAGCCGACGTGATGCCGAAGGGCGTCGAATGGCTCCGGCTGCCTGCGATTACTATCGACCCCGAGCGTCAGGCGATCACCCTGGGAGACGGGGATACGATTGCCTACCGTGTTCTGATCGTCGCCCCCGGCCTGCGCTTGGCGTGGGAAAAGATCGCGGGGCTTCCCGAGGCGTTGGGCCGCAACGGCGTCACGTCCAATTACCGCTACGATCTGGCACCGTACACCTACCGGCTTGTCCAGGAATTGCAGCGGGGACGCGCGCTGTTCTCGCAACCGCTGATGCCGATCAAGTGCGCCGGCGCGCCTCAAAAGGCGATGTACCTGTCCTGCGACATCTGGCGTGAGCGCGGTGTTCTCCCCGCGATCGACGTCGAGTTTCACAACGCCGGCGCAGCGCTGTTTGGCGTTGCGACCTACGTCCCGGCATTGATGGAATATGTCGAGAAGTATGGGATCGACCTCAAGCTCGAATCCAACCTCGTCGCGGTCGACGCCGATCGGCGTATTGCCACGTTCGAGCGCAAGCGGGACGGCGTCAGCGAGCGGATCGAGCGCGAGTTCGACATGCTCCACGTCGTGCCGCCTCAGGTTTCGCATGACGTCGTCGCCAAAAGTCCGCTCGCGGCCGCGAGCGGCTTCGTCGAGGTCGATGAGGCCACGCTGCGCCACAAGCGGTACGACAACGTCTTTGCCTTGGGCGATGCTGCCGGGACGAGCAATGCGAAGACGGCTGCGGCCGCACGCAAGCAGGCACCCGTGGTGGCAGTCAACGCGCTCGCCGCACTTGATGGCAAGCCCCCCGTCGCCGACTATGACGGCTATGGGTCGTGCCCGCTCACCGTCGAGCGCGGCAAGATCGTTCTCGCCGAGTTCGGCTATGGTGGGAAACTCCTTCCCAGCTTTCCGTCGTGGCTGCTGAACGGCACACGCCCGACGCGCGCGGCCTGGTTCCTGAAGGAGCGGATGCTGCCCCCGATCTATTGGCAGGGCATGCTGAAAGGCCATGAGTGGATGGCGGCTCCGCATGAGATCGGCAAAGCGGCATGACCCTCGAACCGCTCCAGTATCTGTTGGGCGCGCTGTCCGGCAGCCTGGTGGGCTTCACCCTCGGGCTTGTCGGCGGGGGCGGCTCGATCCTCGCCGTGCCGCTCATGGTCTATCTCGTGCGCGTGCCCGACGCCCATCTCGCCATCGGCACAAGCGCGTTCGCCGTCGCGGCTAACGCCGCCACGGGGCTGATCGGCCATGCCAAGGCGCATACCGTCAAATGGCGCTGCGGCGGCATGTACGCGACCGCCGGCGTCATCGGCGCCTTGTTCGGCTCCACCGCGGGCAAGGCCGTCGATGGCGGCAAGCTGCTCTTTCTGTTCGCGCTGGTCATGGTCGTCGTCGGCGTGCTGATGCTGCGCGGGCGGGGTGACGCGGGCAACCCGGGAGCGGAGTGCAACCGGGAAAAGGCGCCGAAGGTGCTGGGCTATGGTCTTGGCACCGGTCTGTTCTCCGGGTTCTTCGGCATCGGCGGGGGATTTCTGATCGTCCCTGGTCTGATCGGGTCGACGGGTATGCCGATCCTGAATGCTGTCGGCACGTCATTGATCGCCGTCACCGCGTTCGGGCTGACGACGGCCGCCAACTATGCGTTCTCCGGTCTGGTGGACTGGCCGCTCGCTTTCGTGTTCATCGCCGGTGGGGTTGCCGGCGGCTTGATCGGCACGCGCATCGCGAAGCGCCTCGGTACGGGCGACACGCTCACCACGGTCTTCGCCGTCCTGATCTTCTTGGTGGCGGCCTATATGCTCTGGAAGAGCGCAGCCGCGTTTCTCTGATGGGGGGGGCGATTGCCATCGGGCCGCTGATGCTGGCCGTCGATCGTGGGCTTGCCGTGCTGTGCATCGTCGTGTTCCTTGGCCTCACGACGTTGGCCGGTCGGTTCCGCTTCCCTCGCGTGTCGACAATCTCCACCAGCGCCATCGTCGCTGGACTGGTTACGGCCCGGATGGGTTACGTTGCAGCGCATTGGTCGAGCTACGCCGACGCTCCGCTGTCCATTCTCGCCGTGTGGCAGGGCGGCTTTTCCCCCGTTGCAGGGCTTCTCGGCGCTGCGGCGATGCTGGCGATCCGGCTCGGCCGCTCAGGCGCGCTGGCGGCAGGCTGGGGAGCATTGGCTGTGGCGGGTGGCCTATGGTTCTCGCTTCAGGCCCTGATCCCTCCCGTGACCTATGGCCCGTTCCCCTATCATCTCAACCTGACGACCCCGTCCGGCGCTCCGCTCCCACTCGATCGCTTCCGTGGCCGGCCGTTCGTAATCAACCTGTGGGCGACATGGTGTGGCCCGTGTCGGCGTGAGCTGCCGATGCTCGATGCGGTTGCATCGCGCCCTGGCGAGGTCGCGATTCTTCTTGCCGATCAGGGTGAGGCGCAAGCGATCGTCAGCGGGTTTCTCGGTCATGAAGGTATCGGTGCGCGGCATATCGCGCTCGACCCCGATCGTGGGCTTTCTCAAGCCCTGAAGGTGGCGGGTTATCCCGCAACGGCCTTCGTCGCAGGCGACGGCACGATCGTGCAGCTCCAGCTCGGCGAGCTGTCACGCGCTGCCCTCGCCGATGGAACCGAATTAGCAAGGAAACACCGATGAACCGTCGCAACCTGTTGTCGTGGGGCCTCCTGGCTGCACTTGCCTTCGCCGCACCGATCACGCCGGTTTTCGCGCAGCAGCCCGATCTGTCGCGCAAGGCCGTCGTCGACGATCCCGTGGCCCCCAAGCGCGCGGGCAAGACCTACGACGTCACCGTGGTCGAGTTCTTCGACTACAACTGCCCCTATTGTCGTCGCATGGAGCCGGTGCTGAACGCCCTGCTTCGCTCCGACCCGAAAGTACGGGTCGTTTACCGGGATTGGCCGATCTTCGGACCTGCCTCGCGTGAGGCGTCACGCGCGGCCGTCGCGAGCCAATGGCAGGGCAGGCATTCCGCCTTTCACGAGGCCCTGATGACCTCGCCGGCGCGCCTCGACAGCGCGGGCGTCAAAGCTGCGGCTGCCAAAGCCAGAGTCGGCTGGGCCAGTCTGCAACGCGATTTGAAGACGCGTGGCGCAGAAATCGACGCGCTACTCACGCGCACCGATAGCATCGCCCAGGCGATCGGTTTCAACGGAACGCCGGCGCTGATCGTCGGCTCGCAGGTCGTCGCCGGTGCTGTCGATCTTCCGACGCTGCGTCGTCTCGTCGCGGAGGCGCGCAAAAAACCTGCGGTGCGCTGACCATGCCCGGGCCGCTCAATCGGAGACAGCTTGCCGGCTTGGGCGCGGTGGTCGTGAGTGGTTGGGCAGTCGGGCAGGTTCTACGGCGTACCGCCCCGATCGGGCGCGACGTCGGTCCGACTGCTGACCTGATCCTTGCCGGTAACGGCTCGCCCGAGGACGGACCTGCCGATGCTACGCTCCGGCTTGCCGTGTTCACCGACTATCGTTGCCCGGCCTGCCGTCATGGGTTTCCCGCGCTGGAAGAGGCTGTGCAACGCGACGGCAAGGTGCGGATCATCTACAAGGACTGGCCGATCTTCGGTCCACCATCCGAACGTGCCGCAAGCGTGGCGCGCGCATGCGCCGAGCAAGGGATTTATCCGACCGTACACCGTGCGTTGATGACGGACAGCCGCACGATTGACGACGACATGTTGCGGGACGTCGTGATGCGCGCTGGCGGCGATTGGCTGCGCGCGGTGACCTGGCTTGCCGCCCACGCGGACGCTGTCGCGGCACGCCTGCGGGCGAACGGACAGGAAGCCTATTCGATCGGGCTGGCCGGCACCCCGGGTTATCTTGCCGGTCGCATGCTGGTGATGGGCGCGATCGACGCCAGCGATTTCCAACGGCTGTTCGCGCGTGCGCGGGAAGAAAGCTGACGATGCGAGAGGATACGAAACATGATCGAGTATAATCACAAGGGCATGACGGTCGCGTCGCTCCATGACGAGCGCACCGGCAGCTTTCAGTATGTCGTGGTCGACGACGCCACGAAGGCGGCTGCGATCATCGATCCGGTCCTCGACTTCGATCCCCGGGCCGGTGCGACCGCAACCGACAATGCCGATCTGATCCTCGAATACGTGCGCGCTAAGCGGCTTACAGTGGAATGGGTGCTCGATACCCATCCCCATGCCGATCACTTCTCGGCCGCGCCGTACCTTGCTGAAAAGACGGGCGGCAAAACCGCGATCGGCGCCAAGGTCGTGGAGGTGCAGAAGCTTTGGCAGGACATCTACTGCCTGCCCGAACTGCCCGTCGATGGTAGCCAATGGGATCACCTGTTTGCCGATGGCGAGCAGTTCACGATCGGCTCGCTCGACGCGCACGTCATGCTGTCGCCCGGCCACACGCTAGCCTCGATCACCTATGTCGTGGGTGACGCGGCGTTCGTTCACGACACCCTTATGGTGCCCGACAGTGGCACGAGCCGGGCGGATTTCCCCGGCGGTGACGCGCACGCGCTTTGGCGTTCCATCCGCGCGATCCTCGACCTATCGCCTGAAACCGCGACCTATGTCGGGCATGACTACGGCAAGGACGGCCGCGAGGTGATCGGCCGCTCGACCATTGCCGAGCAGCGGCATGACAACATCCATGTTCGCGATGGGATTGACGAAGCAGTGTTTGTGGCGACCCGCGAGAAGCGCGACGCTTCGCTCCCGCTGCCCGATCTAATGCTCGCTGCCCTTCAGGTGAACATTCGTGGCGGCCGGCTCCCCGATGCGGAGGCGTGCGGGACAGCTTTCCTCAAGGTGCCTTTGAACCGCTTCGGCCCCGCGGCGGAATAGTCCGGTCTGCCGCGATGCGTCTGATAAAGGAACGGGCGCCCCCGGCATTCTCTCCATCTAACCGCGACGAGCTAACCAGCTCGTCGCGGCTCATTCTCAATCCTCGCGAAACATCTCCCGCTGGGACTTGTCCAGCTCCTCGGCATAGCGTCTTCGGGCGTAGGATTCCGACAGGATGCCGAGAACTTTGCCGTCACCGGCCACGATCGCCATTTCGTCGGCTCCGGCCGTATCGAACGCCGTCATGACCGCCTTGATGCCTTCGTCAGGCTCAAGAACCTGCTCCCTATGGATCGCCAGCGTTCCGACCGCGTCTGTCGTCGACACCCCCTCAGCAAAGGCGCTGGCCGTCTGCACGATCCCGGCGTAACGATCCTGATCGTCGATCAGCACTATCCGGCTTGTCGAGCCTAACGGGAAAAGCCGTCGAAACTCGGCGACGGTGATGCGGGCGGGCGTCGCCCGCTCTACCTTCCGCATCATCCGTCCGGCGGTCAGCGTGCGAACCCAACCGACATCGCGGGCGCTCTTGATGGTTTCTCCACGGAGATGGAGTCGCCAAGTCGAGAAGGAATAGCCGAACGTCTCGCGCACGATCGTCGACGATACCAGCCCAGCGGCGATGGTCGCGCCGGCGAGGGAGAAGTCGTGCGTCGCCTCCAACACCAGCATCGCCATCGTCATCGGCCCACCGACGACCGCAACGGCCAGCGCCGCCATCCCCACCAGCGCTGCATTGGTAGGGTCGACCAGTGGGTGCCCTGCGAGCCAGCCCAGTCCACCCGCATAGAGCTGTCCGAGAAGACTGCCGAGGAAGAGCGATGCGAAAAAGAGTCCGCCGCGGAAACCGAAGGCGAGCGATACGATCGATGCCGCGCTTTTCAGAACGAGAATGGCCGCCAGGACCATCAGCGGCACGCCATATTCGAGATCAATGTGGAGGGCGCCGTGGCCTGCCGACAGGACCTGGGGTGTCAGCCACGCCAGCGGAATTAGCAGCACCCCTCCAATGATCGGTCGCAACGAAGCGCGGATCGGCAGGCGTCGGCTCAGCGCCTCGACATCGGCCACGGCGCGCATCAGCAGGATGCCGATCGCCGCCGCGATTGCGCCGAGGCCGGCGTAGATCAGGTAATGGTGGGTCTGAACCTGCTCGCCGACCGTCGCGTCGACGATGTAAGCCTGCGCACCGAACGCCTGTGCCACGAGCACGCCGGATAGCGACGCTGCCGCAACGGGTGCGATCGCAGCGGGTGTGTAGGCACCGATGACGATCTCGAACGCGTAGAAGGCACCTGCCAGCGGTGCACCGAATGCCCCTGCAATGGCTGCACCGGCACCGGCCCCTACGAGGACACGAAGGTCAGCGCGCCTCAGCCTGAACCATCCGCCCGCGATCGACGAGACAAGCCCACCAAGCTGCGCATAGGCGGCTTCGAGGCCGACCGAGGCGCCGAAGCCGTTCGAAATGATCGTCTGGCCGGAGATGACTAGGCTGTCGCTCCACGACATGCGGCCGCCGTGCAGGGCGTTGGCCTCCACGGCGTCCACCAACTTTCGGGCTCGCGCCTTCAAGACCCACGAGAAGAGCGCTAGGATCGCACCGCCGACGGGCAGCGCTAGGAGCGCCAAGGCGGGGATCGCCGGCGTCGAGCTTAGGCGCTGTCCGCTTGGCAGCGCGAAAAGCAGGTGCTGTATGGTCCGGGCGATCGCGCCTTGCACCACGCTCAGCAGACCGGCAGCACCGCCGATCACAACGGCCAGAAGGATCAGGAACGCCTCGCTGGCACGCACTCTTCGGCGCAACCATGACGCCGCCATTCGCAGTGCTGTGACGTCCAGCGTCATGCCATCGTCATCACGCATGTCGGGCCGTGCACCTTAGTTGTCGTCACGAAGGAGCACCGCGAACACAATCAGGGCGATGGCCCCGCTGAGCGTCCAAAGCGCGACCGAACCCGCCCATGTCTCTGTCCAGGCGGCAGCGGTCAAGCTGACCAACAGGGTGATAATGAGTAGCGGCGCGAGGAGAGGGGAGCGGGGAAGACGCATGGTCCCCGTTAGCCCCAAGCTCTTGTCTGGACTATCCATCTTGGTCGGATTTGCCCCTCGTCAGCGCATCCGGAACAGTTTGTGCGGTAAGCCGAGTGCGATACGCGGCCAAGGTTCCTCGCTTCCGTTCCGCTCCCTGAGGCGGCCATTAGAAGGCTCGAAAAGGGAAGCCTCATTGTCGTTTGATTCGCTGTACCGTCGTCTCTCTATCGTTGCTGGTCTGGCCGTTGTTACCGGATGCGTTCCGGCCGGACGACAACCCCTGCCACCCGCATCCGTACCCATCACCGTCCAGACGACCACGCCCGCCCGGATACCGCCGAAGCTGGTACAGCCGCGGCCACAGCCATCTGCCGGCCTGCTGAATACCATCCAGGCGCTGGGAGCAGGCTTCGACGGCCAGGTAGGCATCAGCGTCCGCGACATCGACGAAGGTTGGGTTGTCGCGTGGGAAGGCGACATCCCGCGCCCACAGCAGAGTGTCAGCAAATTATGGGTCGCGATCGGGGTCATGGATGCGGTGGACCGGAAGCGATTGTCGCTGACCGATCCGGTGACCGTCACCCGCGCCGATCTGACCGTCTTCCACCAACCGATCCGAACGCTGGTCGGCAAGACCGGCTACAAGACCACGATCGCCGACTTGCTGCATGGTGCTATGACGCGCAGCGACAATACCGCCAACGACGTCCTCTTGTGGCGCATCGGCGGTCCCGCCACGATCAATCGAATGCTGAGCGACAAGGGGGTCGACGGTGTCCGCTTCGGTCCCGGCGAGCGGCAGTTGCAAGCCCGTACCGCCGGGCTGGAGTGGCGACCCGAATGGGCCGGGGGATGGGGCTTCCTGCAAGCACGAGCCGCGATGACATACGAAGCGCGCGACAAGGCGCTGCGTCGATACCTCGCGGCACCGCTGGACGGCGCTTCGGCAAACGGCGTGACGCTCGGGCTATCGTTGCTGGCACAGGGCAAACTGTTGAGCCCACAATCCACCGCGTCGCTGCTGACGCTGATGCGATCCAGCAAGACCGGTCCGCTGCGCCTGAAGTCCGGCCTTCGCCCCGGTTGGACGCTTGCCCATAAGACCGGCACCGGACAGGATCTCGGCAATCTGTCGACCGGCTATAACGACGTCGGACTGCTCGTTGCGCCGAACGGGCACCGTTATGCGCTCGCCGTGATGATCGCGAGTACCCGCCAACCCATCCCCGTGCGGATGCGCTTGATGGGCAACGTGACGCGAGCCGTGATTGCCTCGGCTGACCGCTAATCCATTACGCTGCGCAAGCCGGTCTATCGATCGGCCAAGCCAGCGCGATCGGCAGTCCAGGTGGCCAGCGTCTTGCCGGTTTGCGGGTTGTCGATCGCCACATCGTCCAGCGTAACCGCGACGGTGCAGATCGGGCGCTGTTCGGGACCGGCGGGCTGTCGGCAGGTAACGGGCATTCCGTCCGCTGCTTCGCCGATCCGCCCGCGCAGTCGAAGCTGTAATCCCCGGCCGGCCGGCACCTCTTCCGCGGCAGCGCGTACCACGGTTTCGTAGGGCTTTCCGTCCCGCAGCCGTTGTCCTGCGCCACCAGAAAACTGGGCGATCGCCAGGGTCTGGCCGGGCAGGGTAACGGCATCGGTACCCGTAGGCGCGGCACTGTCCTGCGAAGGCGGACAGGCTTCGCTGGACGTCCACGGGCGGGGAATCCAGAAGCCTTCCGCCACCACATCGCTCGCTGGTCCATCCGCCGACGCGCGCAGTTCGTCGCCGCTCCAGACGACGGGAGAGACATGCACCCGCAGCGCCTTTGCTTCTGCATCGTAGCGCCAGCGCATCGGGCTGTCGCTGCCCGCATCGGACGGTCCGCGACAGCCGAAGGGGAGCCGCAATTCAAACCGCTGTCCCGCAAGATCGGCGGCCCCCTTTGGCAGAGGCTGGCCGGAGGCAAGGGCATCTGCCGCCTGCGATCCCAGTGCGATCAGGTCGGCGCGCGTTTTGACGAGATCGCGGGGGTCGGGCAGCGACGGCGTTGGTTGGGCAATGACAGGTGCGGTTGCGACCGGAGCAGCGGCGGGTTCGACCTCCCGTGGTGACGTGCCACGTCCGATCAGGAACCCGGTCCCGCCGACTGCGAGGGCAATCGCCAAACCGCCCGCCAAGGCGAGCCGACTTTTTCGCAAGGTTGGCTCGTTCATACGGCATCGATAGCAAAGTCAGCCAAAGTGGCATACCCAGGGACATGACATCCGACGATATATTCCCGGACGTGCTGCCCGTTTCCGGCATGGCGTCCGCCCGGGCGATAGCCGCGTGACCTTCGATCAGGTCCTGACGCTGCTGGTGCTGGTGCTGGTCGTCGCGGCGCTGATTTGGGACAAGGTGCGCTCGGACGTCGTGGCGCTGAGCGGTGCGGCCGTCCTGCTGATTGCCGGCGTCGTGCGGCCGATCGACGTGCAGAGCGCCTTTGCCAGCCCGGCGATCATCGCGCTCGCGTCGCTGTTCGTCATCGCCTACGCCCTCGAACTGTCGGGGCTGCTCGACCGGGCGATCGAGGCGGCGGTCAGGATGTGCAAGCGGCTGGGATCGGCGGGCATCTGGCTGATGCTGGGCGCGATCGGGGTCGTCTCCTGTTTCCTCAACAGCACGCCGATCGTCGTGCTGGGTGCGCCGGTCGTCCGCGATGTCGCGACCGCGTTGAAACTGCCGCCCAAACGCTATCTGATGCCGTTGTCGTACATCACGGTGCTGACCGGCTGCTGCACCCTGATCGGAACCTCGACCAACCTGCTGGTCGACGACATGGCGCGCAACGCCGGGCAACCGCGCTTTGGCATTTTCGAGATTACCCCGGTGGGTCTGCCGATCGCGTTGGCGGGGGCGCTCTACCTGTTCCTGTTCAGCGGCAAGCTGATGCGCGGCAGCATTGCCGATGACAGTCCGGTTCCAGACCGCCGCGACGTCGACGTGCCGAACGCGCAGGTCGGCGATCCGACATTGTTCGCCGAACATCGCGCCTTTCAACCGGCCAAGGCAGCGATCGCGTTTGCCGTGTTCGTCGGCGCAATCGCCGTGGCTGCGGCCGGCATTTCCCCGATTGCCGCGTCGGCTTTTGCCGGGGCCGTGCTACTGATCCTGCTGCGCGTCATCACCGCGGACGAGGCTTATGGCGGGCTGCGTCCGCAGATCCTGATCCTGATCGCCGGCATGGTCGTCATCGGGCTGGCGATGGAGAAAAGCGGCCTGGCCGCGGCGGCGACCGGGGCGCTGGTGGGGTCGATGCAGGAGTTCGGACCGCTGACCGCGCTGATCGTTCTGTACGGCGTGACGATGGTGCTGACCGAGTTGTTGTCGAACGCGACAGTCGCCGTGCTGGTCACCCCGATTGCGGTCGCGCTGGCGGAAAGTCTTGGCGTCAGTCCGCGACCGTTCCTGGTCGCGGTGATGATGGCGGGCAGCGCGGCGTTCGCGACGCCATTCGGGTATCAGACCAACGTCATCGTCTATCAGATGGGCGGGTATCGCTACATGGACTTCGTGAAGGTCGGCCTGCCCCTCAACCTCATCACCTTCGCCGTTGCGATCGTGACGATCCCGGTCTTCTTCCCGTTCTGAACGATGCCGTGGCCCGATCGTCGATCGACCGCACCAGCCCTGGAATCCCGCCATGCGCATTCTCGTCTATCTCGTCCGCGCTCTTGCCGGATTGCTAATCCTGGTCACCGCGCTCAGCATCGTGGAATCGAACGAGTGGTGGATCAGGATCTGGGATTTCCCGCGGGTCCAGATCCTCGTCGCATTGCTGCTCGCCGGAGGGGCGACGCTGTGGCTGGATCGACGGCTCGGGCGCTGGATCGCGCTGTGCTGCGCGATTGCTGCCGGGTGGCAGCTATATCGCATCTATCCCTATACGCCGCTCGCCCGAACGGAATTGGCGTTCGCGAAGGCCGGTTCCGCATCACCGGATCGCTGCTTCGGCATACTTTCGTTGAACGTCCTCGAGTCCAACCGCGACTAATGCCGGACGGCGCAGTTGATCGATCGGGTTCGCCCCGACCTCCTGTTGCTGATGGAAACCGATGAGCGCTGGGCAACGGCGCTGGCACCGCAACTGACACGTTACCCTAACCGGCTCGAGCGCCCCCTTGGCAACACCTACGGCATGATCCTCGCCACCCGTTTGCCGATGCGCGATGCCAGCATTGAAACGATCACGGAAAAGAATACGCCATCGATGCATGCCGAGCTGACGGCGGGGGACCAGTTCCGGTTGATCGCGCTCCATCCCCGGCCACCCTTGCCTGGACAGGACACCGAGGCACGCGACGCCGAAATAGCGATTGCAGCAAGGCGGGCGGCTCGGACGAAGCGACCAGTCCTGGCGATCGGCGACTTCAACGATGTGGCATGGTCGCATACGTCGCAACTGTTTAAGCGCGTCGGCGGCTATCTTGACCCGCGCATCGGGCGCGGCACGTTCGCCACCTTTCCGGCACGAACGCCGCTGCTCGGTTGGCCCCTTGATCACATGTTCGTAACACCGGAATTCGCCGTGCGTGACCTTGAGGTTCTGGATGATGTCGGTTCCGACCACCTGCCGGTCCACGCTCGCTTGTGCCTGACCGGACGACCATCGGATAGCGAACGCCCCGAACCGGTGTCGCGAGAGGATCGCCGCGACGTGAAGGAAGTTCTGGAGGAGTATCGTGAGGAACAGCGCCGCCCCTGACCACTCCAACGTCCCACGTTCTGTACGGGATCGTCGATTGGGGCTACATTACCGCTTCGTCAGTTCGAACCATGCTCCGACACGCCCCATTTAAAGGTAATCCTACACCCACCTACAAATGGTGTCAAAACCGTCCGAGACCGTTGAAAAAGGCCTGCGCGGAATCGGCGTGGCGGATGGCTGGTGACGCTGGTACGGTAGGATACGCCGCGTATCAGGCCGGCGCAGCCTGCCGGGCGAGG
>Ga0265798_10006721_pt1 | contig 15046 bp, 17 predicted proteins | sample P3T30metagenome_FD_192430 | JGI IMG/M metagenome (GOLD analysis project Ga0265798, IMG submission 192430) | Plant litter microbial communities from East Loma Ridge, Irvine, California - P3 T30 | ecosystem: Environmental > Terrestrial > Plant litter > Unclassified | place: USA: California... | reverse complement strand
ATATGATGCTTGAGGCGGAGATGAAGGCGTGAGGTGGAGGGGTATTCGGGCGGATTGGCTAGTGCGCTGTGCGATTGAGGAGTCCCTAGAGCATACTGTTAAGGCTTTTTGGTTTCATCGTATCTCGAATCAGACGGTATGCTCTAATTCCACGCGCGCTATGCAAGACTCAACACCATCTATCCCAAAAACGCCTCGACCAAACGGGGTATTAACCATCTCCATCTCAACCTCATCTCCTCCCCTCCCCGCTCTCCTCACCCACCATACTCTCACGACTCTTCCTCCCACTAAGTCCCCTTATCAACCCCCCCAACGTCCCACTAAAACTTCTCCCCCGCCCACCCGGCACACTCCCCTCCTCCGGCCCCGTCTGCCGCCGACTCAATGGCTCGCCCATCCCATCTCCATCCGCACTGATACCCAGTACACTTTGCCGTCTCTCACCCCTGAAACTCTCCTTGCGCTTGAGATCCTGCACCATTGCGCTGAGCGTGGTACTCAGCGGACTTGCGAGCAATGGGCCCTGTGCGCGGATACGTTCGGCGGTGCGGAGGCGACGTAGTTGTGGCGTTGAAGTGCCCGGCGTAGTTGGAATTTCGGTCTGCGATTTTCCGCGCGTGGGTGTGCGTGGGGGGATGAGTTCGGGGTCGGAGCGTGCGGTTAGGTTGGAGGAGAGGGGTGCGGCTTCGGAGGGGAGGATTGGGGTTGAGGTCTGGCGGGGGAGAGGGGGGATGTTGGAAGTCGTGCTTGGTTCGGTCCAGGTGTTTTCGGACATGAGGTTGGTGTTCATGGCGGGTGTGATTGGGCGAGTTGTGTCTGGCGAGGACGCGCGGTTTGTGGATGAGCGGCGTGTAGTACTTCCGCCCGCCTCGTCGTGGTAAGGGTCTTCTGCGAGGTTGATGGCGTCTTCAGGCTCTGGTTCGCGGTCTTCGTCGTCGTCGTCATCTCGTTGTGGACGGCCGGTGGTGATGAGTGCTACGCCGAGAAAAGTCATGGCGCAGCCGCCGACGAATTTGCCTGCGTCGTCGCCAGATGTACGTTCGAAGTCGCGGTATAGCACGGCAGATCCGAGAATGACAGAGAGTGTGAAGAGGACGAATTGGACGGGAATGACCTGTGTGGCGTCGAAGCGTTGGAGGGCGCGGTTGACGTATTTGATCTGCATGATTGCGGTGGTGATGAGGACGAGGAGGAGGACGTAGAAGACTGGGAACGTGACGACGCGCCAGAGGCGGTAGGAGAGGAGCGAGGATACGCCTTTGGTTGAGAGAGCTGTGTAGCCGCCTATGGCCATGTTAGTACGTGCATTCAAGTCTTCCAGCTTAACTATGAGAGAACATACCAAAGAGCCCAACAAGCCCCAAATCAATCAACACACTCTTCTCCCCATATCGATTACTCGCCCACATCAACACCAAAATCACCCCCACCGTCACCCCAAGATACGTCTCAAACTCCCACGCCGTAATCAGCTTCCAGATCTCATCCGGGCCCAGCTTCGGATTATTATCATTCGCACTGAGCACAACCGTCACAGCACCGCCCACAGCCACTATCACGCCCAGCGCATCACGTTTCCGAAACGGCTCTTTCAGCATAAACGGCGCAATGATGCAGTTCGATATCAGCGCCACGACGCCCAGCGGCGACACAATCGACGCAGGCGCGAAGCCGTAGGCGAGAAAGTTTCCAGCTTCGCCGACGGTCATGAGTATGATGCCAGCCCACCAGTACGGCGACTTGAGGTACGATGACTTCTGCTTATATGCGCCCTCCACTTCTTCCTCCCCATCTACCCGTTGTAAGAGCGGTTCGTTCTCCGAAGCGCCATTCCTCTTGCTGCTACCGAAACGCGATAGACTTGTCCCCGATGCGCTGCGCTTCTTGCGCTGTCGCTCCTTCTCTTGCAGTTCTCGTTCCAGGCGTATGTGTGCGTAGCGCTGCATGTTTAGGGCGAAGGAGATGAGGACGTTGCCGACGATGGCGGTGATGATGCCGATGAGGGAACTCCAGTTCTCGCCGTACAGGGGCTTCTTCTTGGTGATGCTAAGGAAGCCATTGTCGAGTGTGGTGGTCGATATTGATGCGTAGCTGGGCGGTGGTAAACGCATGTTGCGCGGCTTGTCTGGAGGTCGTAATGGCGGCTCGCGGCGGCGTAGAGTTCGTGAAACAAAGATATACACACTAGAATACTATATACACATATTCAAAAAGACTCAATACCCTCCAGACCGCAGTGAAGGTCGCGTCGGCCGTGCAACTCGACGATGCCGTTATGCCGCGAAACGTGCAGGGTTTCTGCCGCCGATCTTTCACATGACGACAAGGCGATCCAAGCTTGCGCGCTAGAAGGCGTCACTGTGCAGCATCACAACCACATGTCGCTGGAGTCTAGACACAGGTCTATACACTTTGAGATGGAGGTCGTTTAGGGATGCTGCGCAGGCTTGGGTCATTATGTTGTTCTCGTTCTCAGTGTCTATTCCTTGGGGTGCAATCGTACCATACAGATGCCTGTTTGTTCGTCTTCTGCATGTCATGAGATGCTGCAAGATGTCACGACTACGTACAGATGAAGCTGCAGCCATCCTGAAGAAACTGCCTATTTCGCACTTAAGATTTTCATACGATGCAAAAATGTTATACACTACGAATTTCGCTCTCAATCCTTTCTTCCATGAAGCAGAAACCCACAGATCATGCCCATGTCATGCTTCGCTGAACTCCATCTTTTTTGAATGAACCAATATCCTACACATCTCCTTCCTCCTCTCTCACGATGCTCCGACCTATAGCTCAGCCATCTCCTCCGCCTCAACCGCACCATTCGCACCATCCTGTTCCATCTTCTCGTCCACATCCGGCTCCGCAGCCAACAACTTGATGCGCGCCTCAACCGCATCCTCTCCAACCACGGACTCCTCGACCTGCGCCTTGCGAATGAAGACCGTGTGCCAGCGCTTGCCCCACGCCCGAATGATGTTGACTTCCTCCTCGGTGAGTCCGCCGCTCGACTGCTTCTCGATGAGTCCGTCCGCAGCACCCTCTGCAACACCGCGCATCGAGTCCTCGATGTACTTAGACAGCTCGCGGGCATTATCCCTTTCCTTAGCAAGGGTGGCTTCGACCATATCGATTTGCTCCTGAGGAAGGCCTTTCTGCAGACGCGCAGACGCGATCTGGCGGTTCCGATTCGTCACCTTGGCGACGGTGTTGGACACCATTTCGAAGACCCAGGACTCGGTGAGAGCCTCTCCGGCGCCCATGTGACTACCAAACACCCATTGAATGACCGTCATGGGCGCGAGGATGGTGTAGTTGAGCAGAATGTCGATGATGCGGACGGCGACGCCCGGCTGGTCTTTCCAATACTCAACGACGGAGGCAACGATTTGGCGGCGTGCGACTTCGTTTTGGGAGAGTTCGAGCAGGCGATCCTTGCCGCGCTCAATGCAAGAGAGGACGTGGGAGAGGGACTTGGCGCCGAGGCGGCAGATGGCGGTAACGAAGGCGTCAGTTGAGGGGACGAGGACTTCTGCGACGCCGTGCTCCAAGGCCTGCTCGTGGATCTTGTCGATGGTGATTTGGATGTCTTCGGGGGGAGCCTTCTTCCTGAGCTGGGCGAGCAGAGTCTGGCCTTCTGCAGCGTATGGGGTTTCTGATGGACTGTCAACAGACTGATTTGATACAATGAGTGCAGGGACGTACGCTGATTGTCGTATTTGAAGTCGGGGCTGTTATCCGCGTCCAGGCGCTCAGGGATCAAAGCATGCATAGGGTCAGGCAGCGTAGATCGAATGCGCTTCGCGAACGACAAGCGGATCTCCTTGTCAAGCGCTGCGAGAATGAACGCCTTTTGTGGATGGAGGTTTGACTTCTCGAGGTTATCCAGCCTACAGGAACATTAGCTCAGTTGGTCAAAAACATCAGATCCACTTACCATTCAGTCCATCTCCACCTAAACTCGAAATTGCTGAGATGATGTGAGAACCAGTCCAGGAATCGGTATCCGAGCTCGAGATCCAGGTACGACAGGTTCTTGTAGATGGTACGGATAGCTCGCCCAAGCGACGGGGCGATGGCGGCAGGAGCAACCTTGCAGCACTGGGTAATGAGTGCATGATAGTACACGAGCTTGTGCTCAGCGCTCGGAAGCTTGAAGAGTTGAGAGAAGACAGCGTCGATGACCATATCCTCCGACTTGTACTGGAGCTTGTCACCATTTGACTCTCGAAACTTGTCAAAGGCAGTGCCACGCTTAGCAAACGTCTCAGGGGCCCAGAAGCAGTCCAGGTCCACGAGGAACTTGGCGACCATCTCGCGGTTGAAGTCCATCTGATTGACCGTGTCGACAATGACATCTCGGATGAGTGACGAGGAGACATCGCTGGTCTTGGGAACTGTATCGACCTCCTGGTCGGCGAAGAGGGAGAAGTACGCCTCTGGGAAGATAGGCCTCGAGCCGGGGTTGACAGGTGATGGGATCGTGAAGGTGGGGAAGGCGTGTGTCTGCGGAGCTGTGGGTAGCGAATCATCGTCTGCCTTCTCGACAGTCTTTGACAGGGCGTCGGCGTCGAAGCGTGGAAGACATGCAAGGGGAAATTCGGTCTCTCCCTCCTTTGAGAGCTGTGCTTGAAGCAGACCGATAACACTGTGGTACTTCATGAGCTTCGCTTCTTCCACATCGCCAACGTAAGAATGAATCAGGCTCTCGATTGGCACCATGTTGCCTGCCACAATGCCAGTGTTCCTGAGCAGCTGCTGTGCTTGTTCGTGAAAGCGGCTGCCGCCTGAGACGATCGCGTACGGAATGGTAAGAAGAATGATCTTGACGAGCTCGATGCCGACAACCTATTCACGTTAGACTTGTAGTAAGCAAGAATCGAAAATGCCTACATCGTTCTCGTTTGCGCTCTGCAGATCTACGACTGTGTCGAACAGCTGGCCAAGCAGCGCAAAGACACCGTCGTCCTGGTACAGGGGCTGCAGACAGGCAAAGAAGCGTATAAGCAGCTTGAACTCCTTCCACTCGCCAGCGTTCAGTGCCTCCTGTGCGCGGTCTCCAACACGCTTCATGGCCTCGATGGCCATCTCAGGCTTGACCTCGTTTCCGTAGAGTGCGACGGCGGCGATGAAAGGGATCTTGAGGGGCTGCTCGATGATGCTATAATCTGTCAGCAAAGTGGCCCATGGCGCAAAGACACCGGACAATCTTACAGCTGCACCCAGATGTTGAAGACGTCGTTCCGGAGCCTCTCGTCGTCAAAGTTCTCCCCGAATACCTTCGCAATCTCCACGGCCTCGTCCTGGGCCAGCTTCGTCGGAGAGCTCGCAATATTCAGCAGCAGTCGGCGAAGTTTGGGGAACGCCGGCTCCTCGTAGCGGCGGCGTGGAGGCGCATCGTCCTGGCGGCGTCGCTGGGGACCGCGGCCCCTGTCGCGAGAGTAGTTGTCGTTGTCGTCTATGCACGTTAGTCTTATGGGGACCTCGAGAGCGCTGCAGTGAAGGCCTACCGTCGCGCCGGCGCTTGTTGCCTCCTCCACGGTACCGATCCCCATCGCGTCGGACATCAGGCTCCTGCTTGACGTCCATGTCTGCCATGCCTGACACAACAGCAGCTTCTGCTCGAAGACGGAGAGTTTCTGGCGAAGCTTCGCGGTACTGGCGGTCGTAGCGATAGGCGCGTCCGCGAGAGTCGTCAGGGTCGTGGTACTTGGAGATCTTGGGCGCGTGAAAATCGCCTTGTTGGCGTGAGCGATAGTTGCTGGCGCGATTACGTCCAAGGCGAGGCTCCCTGATGGGTCGTGGTGTTCGGTCGCCAAAGTCGAGGCTCCTTCCGTGACCGTGAACAGGGCCACTAGCGCCGTTTAGGATACGCAGGCGCAGATCTTGGCGCGCTTCCTCGACCTCCATGGGCACATCATCCACCAACGACATCGCAACACTCGAATCTTTGGGTGCTGATAGTAGGGCCCTTCGCTCTGGCGCGACGAACTCCATGTCAACGTCGATGAGGTTTTCGCGACCGCTGGGCGGATTCTGATTCCACGTATCCGTGCCTCCATCCATGTTGAGATTCATGGCTTGATTTTGAGACTCGTTAGCTTCAAACTACAGCCTGGCTGTCCTCAAAGATGTCGACGGACTGCCTGTTCTAGTCGTGGACTGGCCAGCCTTTGAGTCTTGTTGGCTATCAGGTCTTCAAGCCACCAGAGTCGTTCTTTGCTGTAAAGGTTGGCGCAAGTGTGGTGGAGAAGGAGAAGTGTGTAGAAGTACCGCGGGAGCAGTGATATATATATGGACCAGCAAACGCCTGCAACGCCTTCAAAGCAGGTAAAGGCAGACTCCAATATCACCTGTCTCGACGTTGCAGCAAAAGCTCATGGTCGACCAGCTCAAGGAAGCCGTTGATCAAAGTATAGCCTGTATATCCTCAACACGTAAGTTAGTATTGGGACTTCTTACTTGACTTAAAGGCGATCCGAGATAGACGCGCTATCAGTTCAGGTGGTAGAGTATTGTTGTAGCCCTCAAAGCTGGTAGCTGCTGCTGTTCTCGTCAATCACGAAGTATCGGCCCCCATGGTGGGATCCGAGTGAGAGACTTAAGGTATGTAGCTCACGTCTCAACAAGAATGTCGCCTCGATCTCCACTTGCGTAAGCCCACGCACTGTAAGTAAAGCAGTGTCACTCGAAACTGCTAGTATGCAAACATCGCATTCACGCAACAAGCCAACACACAAACATGCAAATGAGAATACTGGATGGTTTTGCCAAGGGGAAGTCTATCGATCATAGGTGCAAACTGCCATCATCGAAACGCCGAAGCAGTAAGACAGCTGGCCCTAACGCCAGTAAGCGCGGATACATCTCATGCGCAGGGCATTCCCGACATGTAAATATCTCCACTCCGGTACTGATCAAGGTTCAGAAGCCCACTTGCCATCATGCGAATGGTCCGCCACTCCTTGTTTTCCCGTCGCTAAGAAGTCATCCGCCGTTGCACCACAAGCCCGAAATGTGAAGGTCCCATTCCTCTCACCCCGTGTCCATGAGTGGACGAACGAACCTCGAATTAAAAACTCCCCCATGCAAACCCGGTGACGCATTGCAACCTATGCTGTCGCGCAACCCGAACACCAGAAGCCATCCGGGGATGCTTGTAATCGGCAGTTCCCCTAATTTTGACACTTCCACAATCCCTTCGTTGACAGCCATCCTGCTCGCCAGTCGACAGAAGAGGAGACAAAGGAGAAATTCATGGGTGCCAGACCGTAAGATTGCTGTGGAGATGGTATGGCAGGCGTCCGGAAAGAAAGCATGCCAGGTCAATCTTGGAAAATGTGAAATCCGGTATCATTCAGACGCGCTCAGTATTGCAGGAAAGGGCGTACACGTCGTAGCATACACGTCCAAGAAAACGACGCCCAACCAAGATTCCATTTTGCATCTCATCGGGCGAAAGCATTGAGCTCGTGAGCGGTGGGGCCAACAAGTCACGCCACTTGGGCAAGAATTTCGTTATGTGGATCAAGGCAGACGGCCTTAATCCAGTCTCGCAAGCATTTGATCCTTTGTCAATGGCTTGAAGTTCGGCGATTCGAAATCGAGACCACGAGAGGCCAGTGTTGCGCGGATGTGTTGTGGCACGAGCTGCTGATTGAGGTGAGGGGCAATCGACAGTTCTATGTGAATTAGACATGCATGCATGGACCAAATGTGAAGACTTACCGTGAAGAGTGAAGTTGTAAATTTCCGGCATGTCACGCGCTGGTCCATTGGGATGACGCGAATCGGGCAGGCGGGTGGTGGGATCCCTCAACTCGTCGAAGAAGGGATGCACCATAGCATCGATGGCCGAAAGCCGCTGGGTAGGGGTGTACTCCAAGAGTTTCGAGATGAGGTCGATCGCATTAGGGTCGGCCTTCCGGAACACCTGTGATGCATAAGCGTGGCACAACAATTATCAATGTGAGCTCGATCATACCTTACTGAACGGATGAGGCTTGATCTGTGGGAACTTGTGCTCCATGTAGTTCGGATTCATGGTGCGGATCTGATCCCGTGTGGGAGTGCCGAGGACTTTGATGATCTCTACAAGCTGGTCAATGCCTGACTCGCCAGGGAACAGCGGCTGGCCCAGCATAAGCTCTGCCATTACGCAACCAGTTGACCAAACATCTATATCAACTTGTCAGCGAAGGAACCAAAGATTTCGCGAGAGGTTCTTTACCAATCTTGGTGGTGTAGTTGGTCGCGCCGAAGATGAGCTCTGGTGCTCGGTAGTATCGCGAGCAGATGTACGACACATTTGGCTCGTTCTCTACGAGGATCTTGGCGCTGCCGAAATCGCAAAGCTTCAGAACACCGGTAGACGGGTCCAGCAGGAGATTCTGGGGCTTGATATCCCTGTGGCAGATACCCTGCGAGTGGATGTAGGCGAGGGAGCGGAAGAGCTGGTAGATATAGAGCTTGACTTCGAGTATGGGCATGACGGTTTTCATCTTGTTGAAGTAGCGAGACGCGCGGTAGACGGTCTCGGGAACGAATTCGAGCACGAGATTGAGGTAGACTTCATCCTTCTGTGGCTGACACGGTTAGCTGCACGGTACGCAGGCGGAGGGGCAATTGCAGACACGTACCCGCTCGCCGTTGTTGTAGAAGAAGGCCTTGAGCTCCACGATGTTGGGGTGCCGGACGATGCGCATGATTTGCAGTTCTCGGTTCTGTGAATGGTCAGGAAACGCGTGGTTCACGTCGCGTCACATGCGCAGCAGACTGACCTTGAAGCGCTTGTCTTGAAGTACGCGCTTGATGGCGGCGTCTTCTCCACTCGGCGACAGCTTGGTCTGGAAGACGACGCCGAAAGAGCCGTTGCCCACGATCTTGCATTGGGTGTATGCCAGATCTTTGTACTCGCCGGTTTCGCCGTCCTGGACCTTTTCGCGGATGACTTCTATTGGGCTATCAGCACTGCAGGCGGGCGTGGAGCACAGGATGCGACTTACCGCCCATTCTGAGAGACGAGAAGGCCGACGGCCGGTTCGTGCTCATTGTTTGGTGTTATGCAACGAGGGGAATCCGCCAAGCTCAAGCGGAAAGCGGGCTACAGCTGGACAGAGTGCGTGGCTAGCTTCTGTGGACGTGGTTGAGGGGTTCCGTGGCGGGCGATAGGTGGTAGGGTTGGCGGTAAGTGGAAAGGTGAGGTGAGGTGAGGTAGGTCGTGGGTCCACGCGAATGACGTTGGGGGTAAGGTGGGCTGAGGGAAATGAGGGCAGGTGCGGCTAGTCACGCAAGCAGCGATGCTGGAAGCTGGCGGCGGGAGATGAAGAGCGAGGTGAAGAGGGCACAGGAGGTCAAGGTGAATAGTAATTGGCGAAGACGGGAAGAGGAGCTGGCGCGGGTGCAGGAGAAGTGTTGGGTTCCCTCAAGCGACCGGAGAGGGGTCAAGAGTAGTAGTTTTAGCGCAGTCAATCACGAGGACAACTCAGGACAGTCAGCCAACGCGCGCAAGGACAATTAGTGGCGGCGGAGTGAATGGATGGACCTGCAGAAAGCCGCGACTCAGTAATTGATGATTTCAAGGTGGCTGCGGTTGGCGGAGGCAGGAGCGACAGCCTGCGCCTGCCTTGAAACAACGTCACCAGGCCGCACCGCAGCCTCTCGGGCGTTTGCAGTGCTGCGAGGCGCGCCTAGCATTCACCGACTGCACGGCTGGCTGCTCGCGAGCCCTCTGTGGACTCGAACCACGCGTTGCCTTTGCAGAGGCCCAACTTCTTCATGTTTTGATGCTCTGCACATGCTCCAATACCTGAAACCACCCAGGGCGCGCGCGCATCCACAGAACGCATGGCCCACCCCTCCACGTGAGCATCTATATCTTCGCTGGCGCGTGGCTTGGGGCATCTCAGGTGGAGCCAGCTCTCCAATAGGGATCCGCACTTGACCATGATCATACCACACAGAAACCGCAGCAGCACCCTTTAGTCCCTCAACCGGGTGTCACTGGCTGTGCTTCTTTTGGCCCTGTCCAGCACCGGAGACATTTGCGTCTGCGGCCGCGTTTCCTCAATGCTTTCCAGTCTGTGAGCGCCCGCGGCCAGTGAAGAAATTATGCGACGTGCGAACGCCCATGCAGGTGCGTTTATTTGCACGACAGCCCGTCAATCAAAGCACTGCCGCCGCTAGTGGTGGGTGGTTTCGTTGATCAAAACGCCTTCGGTTAAGGCTGGCTATCCCCAAGGCTGTTGCAACACAATATCAAGCTCCAAGACCTTGAAAGTCTTCAACATCCAGCATCTGCCAAACCAAGCTGTCGCAGCAACTCATGCCTCGCTTGATGACCGCGCCCCTGATATATTACGACACCGGTTCGCCTCGTTCTGTGGCCGCATCTGCATGCGTCTCCACAGTTTTACGAGCACCTGACGCCCTCTCTCGATCCCTGGTCCTAGCAAGCTACCTGCAGCTCGCTGTTCAGTTACGAAAAGCACAGCTAGCGGTACCTACCTGCACAAATATTGGAACTCTGCCATGTTGCTCCGCTATGCAACAACGTTGCGTTTGACGACTCTATGTGCTTCAAGACACCACCGCAAATGCTGTCAACAACTGACGAGACAGCGGAGCTTCAACACGAGCACAAGCACAGGCCCTAACATTCGGCTGGACGAGGGTTACACACACAAAATTCGAAATCTGCCTTAAGCTAGATCGAGCCAAAGGTGCAGGAACCGACATGTTCGCATCGCATCATGACGCCGACGTTAGTCTATTCAGATTCAACACTTGCTAGATTTGCCTCCTCCAAACCCGCGCCATACGACATCGTTCAGGTTTCGACGTGCAGAAGAACGCGCCAGCAGCAACATGCAGCCTGCTCAGTCAAGATGAAGCTGAAACACTTAGCGATTTGCTCGACGCTGTGTGCATAGCTCAGCCGACTATCGAATCCAGGCGTGGTTGAACACACGTCAATCTGCAGCTTCGTCAGCGAGCCGTCTGTCCGTGAATGGGCCGATAGCGGTCACGTGATGGCTGGACCACCACTCCTCATGCAATTGGAACCGAACAGAGTCACAGTCTCACCATGAAGTGCATGATCGCCAAGCCCAACATATGCAAGATTTTTCTTGTTGCTTGATCAAACCAACCACCATCACCTGAAATTCAAAGGAAGCAATATTTTGGTCGGCGGTTCCTCTGCTTGCTGTGAACGACAAAAACTCGATTCGAATCATTCACAGCATCCTCGTCCAACTGACCATCCGACTCTGCATGTGGGAGAGAAAAGCCCCTAGCTTCTTTCATCAAGCCGCCTATGGATCGAGTACTATTCGCAGACAAGCCACAACTATCCGAGAGCCGTACGAAGGTACTCGTAGTTTTTGAGTCACCGGCTTCGGCTGTACCAGTGTGTGGGAGCGCCATAGTGAACGCCCAGATCAGATCGATGTATGACTGACCGCCGCAAGATCTAAGACAATGCGGGAGGAGCCGTAACATCAAAATGATATACACCCCAGCGTAGAAAATGCATTGGTCAGCGCAACAGCCACCATCAAGAGGCGTTTGCAAGGCGCTGGACTTTTCAATGGCTTCCAACCGTTTTGCCCGGGAACTGCATCCGACTTGATAGCAAGAGCTCGGCATACGAACGAGCTTTTTTTGTTGTGTCAACCTTCAGGACCCACTGGACGCCTTTCGTCTCGTACAGGCTTCACATGATTGATTCGTCATCTCCCAGGATCTGGCATTCAGCCCTGTGGAGCGGCCTCTCCTACCCACGGTACTTTCGTGCCATGGACGCAAATGAAATTGAACACAGAAGCTGTGTACCTCTCTGACGTTATACATGCGGAGAATTTGCTGCCAATGAGACGCAGCTTTAACTGATCCGTCACCGGTCTGACCTGGGAGTGTCGTGGTCTTCAGGCGCTAGATGCACCGGAGCGCCATGCAGTGCCCTCGTGCAACTGCTGTATCCGGCTACCGACATCGGCCGGAACGCCAATAGCGTTCACTGCAGATGTCATTCCTGAGGCCCATGGTGATGCTCGACGTCCCGCAATGCTACTCGCTCTCGATGCATGGAGTCCTAGCCTATGCTTTCGTCCGGAATGCAACGCTCCAAGATGTACAGCTTTGTGCACAAGGAAGATGAGCGGACGGACTACCAATTTGAGCAATTCCAGCTTTCTTCAGCGTACAAATGGACGCCGTGGAGGTGACCATACATCTGTAAAGATGATGGCCGGAAGCCGGGTGGTATCTTCACTGTAACGATATTACCCCATGCTGCACGCTGCCATAATACTAACTGGATCGCTGCTCGCTGGTACCACAAGCTGTGAGATACCGTCGGGAGCAAGGACCGCCACTACAGATTCTGCAAATGTCCATTCTCAACAGTACGACTTGAAGTGAGGCTCAACGGGTGTACGGCGCTTTGAGCGGTACTACACTCCGGATTGGAATTGACATCAGCCACTGTGAGAGAAAGATCTTGTTCGTACGGAAGCATCGACGATCTACGCTGACAGCAACTGCGACAAATCTACCTTCGCACGCATAGGTTTTTTCTTGAGAATGACAACTCCTGACTGACAACTACAGAGACTTGGGATTCATGTAGACGTTTTCCAGAGTGCGTAAGCTGCAAGACTCCGCCATCGTCATCAGTAATCGGGACCCGAAGCGGTACGTAGAACTTCAAAGTTCAAACTCCCATCTCTTTCTCGATACTGCAACAGTGCAACCATGACTTCCAAAAACTCACAACCACCGCCACATACTCCCTTTACAAAAACATTTCGCACGCCTCCGTGCCATTTTCAGCCCCTCGTCCAAGCAAAAAAACGCACACTCAACCCCATCAAGCTCACGTCACACCGACACACCAGACCTCGCATGAGACATTCTGACCGATCAAGGCGTACACCGCAGCATCGTGCATGACTCCCCCCTCCCCCTCCCTCAGCCGCAGTACCACGCATAAAAGAATCCTCATTAGCATGCACGCACAACAGTTGCGGTGAAAGGTCCTTCAACTTTCACGCAATCCCAATCTCAATTGCAATTCCCCTCGCATTGCGATGCGACATATCATCGTCCCTTGAATTTGACCACATTTTGGTTCGCCGATGTCTCGGAGTCCAGCGACTCCGCGCGCCGGCGCCGATCCGGATGTTGCCGGCGTCTAGTGCGGACCGTAGATGAAGGGAGTTTTCTGGGGAAGATCGTAATTTTACGCACGTGCGGCGAAGGTCAGCCGGATGCTCGACGTTCGGAATGCGTGGGGAGATCGCAATTTTACACACGTGGTGTCGTTGGAGTGCGTTTTGACGATGGTCGGCAAGTAGTAGTTTGCAATTCGACAACGTCCAAGTGGCAATGCCTTGCTATCTCGATGACTTATACGTGTGGCGGTAATGTACTGCATCTCGATTGTCAGTGTTTACCATGAGATATATCGTAGGTATGAAATAATTGAAGAACAATTCATATGTCCTGATGAGCTCGTGCTGACGGGGGCCTTGATTTGCTCATCTCAATGTTGGAAGTGTCGAGATTTGTTAGTGGAGATGTGGAAATGAATACGAAAAGCTCCAAAGACTATCTGGCCGTCAATTTCGCAGTATTAGTATCGACACCACTTCATGTCTCGGGTGGGTGTTGCGTCGCTGCTAAAGAAACTCATTTTCACAAGGGGCTTGAGGCATGTAAGCACTTGTGCTGACGGTCGGCGTGACATGTCTCCATGGTTGTCAACCAAAATTATCACGAGAGGTGTTGTGAACATTTATTCATGGACCAAGTTGCAAGTAGACGCTTGTGGTTTGGTTCGAATCGTATCACAGCGTGTCTTAGCTGAGACATCGTATTGGTATTGTGTCGTATGCTGATGTACCCTATCCGAGTTCTGTGGTTCAAGGGTGAATGAAGAGAGAACGTGATGTAGGGATTTGCGATACAGCAAGCACAAGACTTTCCCTGATTATCGTATTACCATGTGTGGCATCTAGTGTGTCCTGAAAAGTATCACGTTATAACTATGCAAAATATAGTCATACGCAGTCAAGTAAGATACATTGCGGGTTCTAACGGAGATAGGTTCAGGAGGACTGCGGACAAAAGCAAAGCTGTCTAGTAATGATCGAAACACTTCTCCATCGTTCAGGTCGTAGATAGATTGCGTCTATGAGCATGTCATCGTGTGGTACGTTCGCAGACCGATTTGTCCGAATTGCACCAGCTTGAATCGTTTGCGCTTCCTCCCAGCCTTATGGTATAGACATATGAGGGAGCTCATGTTGAAATTCATCAATTTTCAGAGTATCTCGAACACTAAGGTCCGCAAGTTACGAAGCACGTATTGGCCAGTGTTACAATGATTTCTTGAAACAATGCCTTCACTTCGATGCTGTCGTGATGATGACGTTACAGTCAAGCTCAGCACACTACGACGTTTATGGCTCGTGCCGCTTGGTGATGGCAGTATGCACGTGTTGGTTGTTGTTCGCCTCATCTGTGGTCCTTCTGGTATGCGCCAATCGTACTTCTGCATCAGTGTGATTGTATACTTTGAGCGACTTGCGAGTCTTCCTCGCATTGCTCTCCAGGCTTCACTTTTTCCAGTCGTCGTTCTTGGTCGGTAAATGCTGGAACATCTGACCACTTACACACGGCAGGCTCCGTGGGGATAGTTAGGTGGGGAAAGGAGCCTACCCAAAGTTCACGGAAGATGACTCTGACGTTACCCAACAATCGCGTCATCCCGGATTGCGAAATCGCCCCAAAGCTTTGCAAAAGTGTCTTCTCCGAGGGGAGAAGGTCTAAACGTTCAAGACGGAAAGCTCGGATGTGATTGAAGTGACAGAGCGAATTCACCAGAACACACTTAATGACGTGTACCCGATAGCTATCTCAAGGTCCAAACCACGCAGGGTGATCTAGGTTTGGGCACGAGAGAATCTTGCATTGTATGAAGGAGCTCAAATCTAAGCACGATGAATATTCGCAGCTCATGAATGCTCTTGAGGTT
>Ga0265798_10006720_pt1 | contig 15046 bp, 9 predicted proteins | sample P3T30metagenome_FD_192430 | JGI IMG/M metagenome (GOLD analysis project Ga0265798, IMG submission 192430) | Plant litter microbial communities from East Loma Ridge, Irvine, California - P3 T30 | ecosystem: Environmental > Terrestrial > Plant litter > Unclassified | place: USA: California... | reverse complement strand
CTTCATCATTGGTGCTGTTTGGCGGTAAGTCTTCCTTTTTTTCGTTGTCTTCTTTTTCTTTCCGGGCTTCTTCGGCCTCTTTACGTTTTTCCTCTTCTTTTTCGCGGGCTTTACGCTCTTTTTCGCGAGCCCTTTGCTCTTTTTCTTCGGCAGAGCGATGGAAAAGCTCACGGAACTTATTATAATCCATAGTTATTACAAAGGCCACACCGGTTTCTATAACCTGGCCCTGTAATGCCACCTGGTATTCGTTTTTGCGGTAGGCGCGAACGGCATAACGCCCATCCTGCGTAAGCTGGTAATCAACAGATACATCTCCTGCAATATTGGTAGATTCTTCGTTAGCCTGCTGCGGCCCTTCAAGGCCAAAGCTGCTGCCCACCGTTACCTTAAGCCTGTCGTTAAGCAGTCTTTTAGATATGCCTACGTTAAGGTCTGTGCGCTGTGCCTGTTCGCCGGTTGTATAATCCTCTGTAGATTCAAGGTCAAAGTTAAGCTCAACACCGCTAACAAGATCGGCCGCAAGGTTGTTAAGCTGCTGGCTTAATATTTTACTCACACTCTGCCTTGCCAATGCCTCGCCGCTTTGTCCGCCAGCCTCGCTGGCAAATGGATTTTCACCAATAAAACGGTTAAGCAGCAATAGTGCAAATACCTGTTTGTTAAGTTCAGAAGGCTGCTGGCGTAATTGGTCGAGCCTGGTTTTAGTGTTGTTTAATACGGTAGTAGATACGTTATAGTTGCCCTCCGGCACTTCTATGTCAAAAGAAAGTTCCGGTTTAAGCAGTTCGCCTTCCATCTTAAGGACGGTATTAAACGGTATTTTTTGCTTGTACTGGTTTCTTTCAGACTGCGACCCGGTAATGGAGTTATCAATCAGGTCGATAGGAGGGGCCTCTGTTTTATAAATGGCTGTAATATCTATATTAGCCGATGTTGGCTCGCCCGTCCATAAAATGTAGCTGCCTTCTTGAATATCAAATTTCCTTTTCAGGAAGTTAAACGTCATTTGGTAAGAACCTTCGCTAAACTCATAACGGCCGGTAAGGGTGGTTTTGCCCGATGGGTCTATGCCGCCTGTAAGTTCCGCTTCACCTTTAAGCTGCAGGAAATCGCCGTTACCCTTATCTATAACCAGATTAAGCTCAGCCTCCTTTACAATAGAGATATTAACCGAAACATCCATGCCTTTTGTCTGGGTACTGTTTACAGTTTCTTCAATTATAAGGCGCTGTTTCATCTCCATGTTATCCTGGTCTACAAACTCTACAACACCTTCCCTGTCGGCGATAGAAGGGTCCTGTTGCGGTAGTACCACGGTAAATTTGGTATCATCATTAATCTTAAGGTCGCCATTTATCACAGGGCTTTCCATAGTGCCTTTAATATCAAGATCGGCATCTATAAAAAGGTCCCCATAATAAAAGTCGTTATCTGTAGCCTTGCTGTTTACGGCGCGGAAATTCTCAGCAGTTACATTCATATCAAAGCCAAAACTTTGATAATCAGTAGTAGCTATTGAACCATCTATGGTAAGCAAGTTGTTTTTTTCATCTTCAACCTTAAAATTATCCATCTCTATACCGGCATCGGTAAATTTGATGTTATCGTTAATACCGCTAAAGAATGAGTTAAGCTGGGTAACACGCACCCCAATATTATTAAACTTAAGGTCGCCGTTTACGTTAGGGTCAGTAACAGTACCGTTAATTTTAAAATTGCCCGAAAGATAACCTTCACCGTCTTTTAATGCACCCATGGTAAACGCCTGGATGCTGGTCATGTTTATTTTTTCGAGGTCAAGGTTCATGTCAAAACTGCTGCTTTCTGTAGTATACGTACCGTCAAGGTTTACCTGGTTGCCGTGGCCGGTAACTTCTACCTTTGCTGCATAGGTATTAGCTACCTCATTGTTAACCTGGACCTTTATATTGCCTACGGTATCTTTAGCTACAGCAAAATCAGTGATATCAAGGTCTGACGTAAAAACCGGGGTAGTGGTAAGGTTCTTAACATTTGCTGTACCGTTTATGGTGCCCTTAAACTTGCTTTCTTCTTTTTGAACCATATTGGTAAGCGTCTCGATTTTAAAATTATCAAGCGTTACATTAAGCGGTGCATTGGCTGTTTCTGATTCCGACTGTAGCTTGATAGCACCACCATCATGGCTGATGTCAAAATTATTGGCGTACAGGCCATTTTTACCAAAACGTAAAAGGTTATCATCGGCTACCGTCCATTCTTCGTAGTTAAGCATCAGCCCATCAGGGTTAAGCATCAGCTCGGTACCACTTTCTTTAGCCTCGAGTTTGCCGGCTATTTTGTATTGCTCTGTTTTTTTACGGTCGTCAATTACAAGGTTGTACGATACTATATTATTTTTTACATCACCACTTAACGATGTGTTGGCCAGTTGAAATGTTTTGTTTTCAACACCTTCAATTCGCACGCTATATACCAGGGCAGTATCCCGGGCTTCGGCCATCAATTCAATACCTGAAATTACATTTTCGCCATACACTACACGCGGAATTAACCCATTAACCATAAGGGTATCGCCCTGAGAATCATAACGTCCTTTTAAGGTAATAGGCTCTAAACGGGTTATTTGCGGGAACAGCTTATACAGTACAGGGTCATTATCTAACCTTAAGTCAAAAACCACCCTTTGCGCACCTACAGTGCCGGCAGTATCTACCGCACCGATGTTGTAATATTTTGCTATGGTGCGGTTAACGGCAACAGGCAGTTCTGTAATTTTATACTTGCCCACGGCATTGGCATGCAAAAACTGCGATTTTACACGGATAGCCGTAGTATCGGGGGTTGTTTTTGCGGTAATGTTTATAGAATCGAGGGCAAACTCTTCCTTATCGTTTACAAACATAAAGTTGTGCAGGCTTACCGTACCATTCAGGTTGTCGGGGTTAGAATCGTCTATGGCTGCATCTACGTTCCCCCTTAATTTTAATGGCCCTGCGTGGAGGTTAAGCTTATCAAGATCGGCTATGTCTACATTCAGGTGTATTTTTCCTTTCGGGAATTTACCGTTAAACCCTCCCTTAGCATCCAACTGAAAATCAAGGTTAGGGTCGTCCATATTAGCCACAACATCAAAAGCACCCTTTTTTACGGTGCCTTTAAGCGTAAGGTCTTTATAGGTATAACTGTTATATTCGGCACTAATAAGCCTTCCATTTATAGCAGCATTAGCGGTTTGTGGGTCGAGCCCCGTGCCTTTTACTTTTGCCTTAAGGGTTACTTTGCCAATAGAATCATTTTTTAGGAGTGCACCTAAGTCAAAGTTGGCAATGTCAACATCAGCATCATAGCGTTCGCGGCCCTTATGGCTTTGGTCGAAAGTGGCTTTAATTTTTGCGTTACCAAAGCTTGTAGCCAGGTTAGCATTAGTACTAAAGTTATTAAGAGTACCTGCAAATGTGCCTTTAAATGCAATGTTGTTAGGTATTTGTATAGTATTTGGTAGGGTACCGGCGGGTACAAATGTGTTTATATCTTTAGCCGTAGTACGGAAATCGCGCACGTTAAGGTCAAAATAAGCCGTTTTTACATTTGGCAGGCCGGTTATGTGGCCGCTGGCAGCAATTACCGTTGTGCCTATGCCACGCACCTCAAGATTAGCAATGCGGATGTTGCCCACTTTACCCTCTACGGTACTGTTAATGAAAAGACTGCCATTGGGGTTGCCTTTAAACGGAGGGGTGTCGGCCAGGGTTGGCGCAAACAGTAATACATCTTTAAATCCAATTTGCGACTCCTCCAAATTTGCATCTATGCTCAGGCTGGCTAAGTCTTTTGTAATAGCCTCGAGCGAAGGATACGCCACGGCAATATGGTCTTTTATAAGTGTTTGCGGAGTTTCTATAAATAAGTTATCCAGCTTTGCACCTTTAGGGCCATAGGTAAACTGCGTGCGCAGCTCTTGTACGTCGAGTCCGCTTTTTTCTTTAACCGTCAGCTTGCTTATGTTGCCCGAAATGCCGTTAGGGCCATAGTCGAAATCTTTAGCTTTTAAATTAAAGTTGGATATATCAAGGTGTTTGTAATCAATCCCTTTTGTAACAGGAGCCGAATTTTGATCCTCAAATTTAAAGGCTACATTGGTAATGTCAACATTGTTCAGTTTAAATTTCCATTGTGCCTTGTTAACAGCTGCAGATTCTTTTGGTAAGGCCTGCTGCACCTGTTTTTCAAATTTGCCAAATGCAAGGCTGCCATTTAGCCCATCGAGTTCAATTTTGTCTAATGCTATCACCTGCGTTTTTAGATTAACATCGTCAACTGCAATATTCAGCTTTTTTAAGGTAAGCCCGGTATCGAGCCTGCTGCCTTTGTTATCATAGCCAATATCAATATCCGAAAGTGAAATATTACCCAGTTTTAAAGTTAAATCAGGTTGTTTAGACGCTTCTTCGGCAGCCTTTTGGGTTGTACCGGCAATTTCATCTACCATATCCTGCTTAAAGCGCAGCTTAAGACCTGACAGATTGATTTTTGGCACTTCAAAGGCCATGTTGTCAAGGTCGAATTTTGTTATTTTGGTGTCAAACTTGTTAATGTTTGCCGAAAGGTAGTTTTTGGTAATATCATCGTCATACTTTACGTTAACCCTCTCAAGATTTATTTTTTTGATAGAAAACTTCATCGGTTCACCTGTAGTATCTTTAGGTTTGCCGGTGTCAAAAGCCTTTATAATGTAATCAAAGTTAAAAACAGAGTCCTTATTTCTTGAAACATGGGCAGTAACACCCGTTAAATCGATAGCATTAATCTCTACTTCATTGCTAAGCAACTTAAAAAGACTGATGTCTACAGCCAGTTTTTCTCCAGCAAAAAGTGTGTCACCACTTTGGCTTTCAAGGTAAACACCTTTAATTATTACCTTTTTAGGCAGGCCAATTTCTATGCTGCCGATGTTAACATCAGTACCTATTTTTTTTTCTAAGTAGCTTACAGCTTTATCTTTAACCTTGTTTTGTACCCAAGGAATCTGGAGTAATAAAACAACCAGCAGGAACAGTGCTATAACACTGCCTACTATCCAAAGGAATATCTTTAACGCACGGCGTAAGTACTTTTTAACTTTTGTGTTCATCTAAGCCTAAAAATAGACATAATTAACACAATAGGGTTTTAAAGTTTTGCTAAAAAACTTTACAAGATTGTGCTATTATATAAGTACTCCTTTACATTAACGGCACTTTTATCAGGATGACCTACTGAAAATTTCTATTTCCAGTATTTTTACTATTTCAGTATATACATCAATCCATCCGGGCAGGGTAGTTTTAAGCGATATTATATTGTTGATGTTGACCAGTATACCTCTGAGTAAATTTATATCCCACTCTTTAAGTTTTGAAGGGTATATTGAGGGGCGTAGATTTTCGGCAAGATATTCAAGATGATCTATATCGCTAATCTGGCTAAATATTTTTGCGTATAAAAAATCTTTATCTAAATTCTTATTATTACAAAATATTATAGGATCTGCTAATTCATAAAGATGATAATCCTCCCATTGCCATATTATATTACTAAACTGGGCAGTTTCGTTTTTTGTAAATTGCTCAATAGTTTTTTGTATAAATGGTTGGTGTTCATACTCCCAGGTATCGCCCTGATTGTCTTTGTGCAGGGTTATATATTCTTTTAATGACATAAACAGGTTTCGTGAATCCATATTTAATGAGATTAAACTATGTTACACATCAAGGTCAAACATCTTGCGCAAGAGCTCCATTGCGGGGTTAAGAGCCTTAAGCTTTTCATACTTTTCCTCAGGGGTAAAGGCATATTTAGATGCAACGGTTTCATTAACATGGGTATCTATAACAATGTCATGGTTGTGCAGTTTGCCGCGCAGGTAGCCTAAAAGTTCGTGCTTGCCGTTATCAAAATCTACTTTACTGCCCGCATTGGGCAGCTCCAGGCGGATGGTAACACCGTCTTTGTCCAGCACAGGGTCGTTTATCTGCATGTAGGTAGACATAATTTTTTGTCCGCTATCGCTAAGGCGCTGCGCAAATTTGTTCCATTGCAGGCGCATATCCGTTTCGTTAAACGCTTCTTTCGGCAAATCGTAGCCCTGCTTTATTTGGGCTTTATGGCTTTCCTGCAATTCGCGTTTTTGGCGTATACTGGAAAGCGAAAATGCCGAAACCCTTGGCTGGCCATCTGTATCTTCAGTACGCACAACGGGAGGCTTAACCACTTCCGGGGCATCAACCTCAAGTTCTTTTGCAGGTAGTGGGGCTATAGGTGCGGGGGTAACTTCTATATGTTTTGTAACAGAATTTTCTACAGACACAGATTCGGCAGTACCTGTAATTACGGTTTCCTGGGTGGTTACCGTAGTAACCTGAACCGTTTGACCTTTAAAATAGTGGGGAGGGATTATATACCCGTCAACTTTTTTTTTTCTCCATCAAAAGTGATAGAGGCAAGCTGCATAAGGCAAAGCTCAGCAAGAAGGCGCTGGTTTTGGCTTGCTTTGTATTTTAAATCGGTATCATTAGCAATGTCTATAGCATGCAGTAAAAATTGCTGGCTGGCTTTTTGGCTTTGCTCACGATATAACGCCTGGGCCACTTCTCCAGCTTCTAAAAGAATAAGTGTAGCCGGATTTTGGCATACCATTAAATCCCGGAAATGCGAGGCAAGGCCGGCTACAAAATGGTGCCCATCAAAACCTTTTGCCAGTATTTCATTATAGATAAGCAAAAGCTCCGGAATACGGTTGGTCAAAATCAGGTCGGTTACCTTAATGTAGTACTCATAATCAAGCACGTTAAGGTTTTCTGTAACAGCCTGGCGGGTAAGGTTGGTACCGCAATAGCTAACCACGCGGTCAAATATTGATAAGGCATCGCGCATGGCACCATCTGCCTTTTGGGCAATAATGTGCAAAGCATCGTCTTCAAAAGTAATGCCTTGGCTGCGAGCCACTTCGGCAAGGTGCTCTTTAGCATCCTTAACCGTTATACGCTTAAAGTCGAATATCTGGCATCGCGATAATATGGTGGGGATGATCTTGTGCTTTTCTGTAGTAGCCAGTATAAAGATGGCATGGCGCGGCGGCTCTTCGAGCGTTTTAAGGAACGCGTTAAAGGCAGCCTGAGAGAGCATGTGCACCTCATCTATAATATAAACTTTGTATTTGCCTGTTTGTGGCGGTATACGCACCTGGTCTATAAGGCTACGGATATCATCTACAGAGTTATTACTGGCGGCATCAAGTTCAAACACGTTAAAGGCAAAGTCTTCATACGGGTCGTCATAACCTTCCTGGTTTATTTTACGGGCCAGGATACGCGCACAGGTGGTTTTGCCCACGCCACGAGGGCCAGTAAACAGCAATGCCTGCGCTAAATGGTTACTTTCTATAGCGTTAAGCAATGTATTGGTAATAGCCTGCTGGCCCACTACATCCTTAAAAGTTTGCGGGCGGTATTTGCGGGCTGATACTATAAACTGTTCCATAGGCGTCCCGACAAAGATAATTAGAATATTGGAATTTTAGTATGTTAGAATTTTAGAATATTAGATAGTATGAAGGCTTTCATCTGTCGGCTATTAACAATCAGCATTTTAATCGGGATTATCTAATTATCTAATATACTAAAATTCTAAAAATCCTCCTTAGAAGATAGCTTTTTAACCAGCCACGGCAGTGTAAGGCCCTGGCCTAATAATGTAAAAAGCACCACGGCAACTGATATAAAAATAATCTCGTTGCGCAGCGGGAACGGGCTGCCGTCGGGTAATGTGTAGGGTAGCCCAATGGCAATGGCCAGCGATACAATGCCGCGCATGCCGCTCCAGCTAATAACAAGGCTGTTGCGGATGTCTAAAAGTGCTTCTTCAGATATTTTACCTCTATTTTTAGAAAAGGCCTTTTGTAGCCCTATCCGTTGGGTGAATACCCTGAGCATGCGTATGAGGAGTGTTACTACCGTAATAAGCAGTGCGTAAATAAGGTACGGCATTATCTGGTCTTGCGGAATGTTTTTTAATACATAAGGAAATTGCAGGCCTATGAGGATAAAAATGAGCCCGTTGAGCATAAAAATTATGATATCCCAAATATTTTTTGACTGGCTCTTTAAATGTTCAGGGAATACTTTGTTGCTTACAAATGCTATGGAAAGCCCCAGAGTTACCACCGCTATTACGCCGGACATGTGCAGTTCTTCGGCTACAAGATAGGTGATAAAAGGCAGTAGCATTAAAAAACTGATGATGGTAACACTGCTCTGTTTTATAAATTTAAGCAAAAATATAAGCCTAGACATAACAGTGCCCACTACAACGCCGCCGGCAAGCAGTATTACAAAATCAAGCGAAGCCTGCCAGAAAACAAAGGCGGTGCCGCTAACGGCAGCCACGGCAAAGCGGTAAGCCACCAGTGCCGAGGCATCGTTTATAAGGCTTTCGCCCTCCAGTATCGTGTTGGTTTTATGCGATAGCCCAAGCCCTTTGGTAATGCTCATGGCAGCAACGGCATCTGTAGCAGACAGTATGGCACCAAGCACAAACGCCAGTGGCCACGTCATGCCCGGCACAAGGTAGCGGGCTACCACAGCTATACCCAGCGTGGTTAAAAAAACCAGCGTGATGGCCAGTGTGCTGATGGTGTTTATATGGGTCTTGAAATCTTTGAACGATATATTAAAAGCGGCATCATACAGCAATGGCGGCAGGAAAATAAGAAATATAATTTCGGGGTTTATCTCGATTTTATGCAGCGATGGCGAAAAGCCCACAGCTATGCCCGCCACGATGAGCAGTATAGGGTAGGGGAATTTAAACTTTTCTGCCACGGCAGAAAGCGCTATCATTATGGCGAGTATAAAGAGTACTACGGTGTAGTTTTCCAAATTTGGTTGAAAGATTTAAGATTGATTGTTTAAAATTTTTATGCCGAAAATTAGTATAAAAATAGCAAACTTCAACCGTTGAGGAATTTCAATCTTAAATCTTTCAATATTTAAAAATAATTTATGCCACCACCTCTGCAATATCCTCGGTAGAAAGTAACTGTAGCAGCGCCTGTTCAGATGGGTTGAGCTCTCCGGCGTTATCGGATTCAGTTACTGTGTAATTCCATAGCGAACCCTTTTCATAAGCTGCAACAACGGTTGGATGCACATAATATTTTTTGCAAACGGTGCGGGTATTGCCCAGCTTTTCGGCCACGTGGTCTAACACATTCACGATGTTTTTTTTAAGCTCGGTTGGTGTTTTAAACTCGCCTAATTCATGAAAGGCACAAAGGGCATTGAGGCTGCCGGCCCATGCACGGAAATCTTTGGCGGTAAAATCTTCGCCCGAAACTTCTTTTAAATAATGGTTTATGTCTCCCGAGCCCACGGTGTGGTGCCTGCCGTTATCATCATAATACTGAAACAATTCCTGCCCGGGTATATCCTGACATTTTTTAACCAGATTGGCCATGCGGCGGCTTTGCAGCTTTATTTTATGCTTAACGCCTTTTTTGCCTACAAACTCAAACCAAGTGGTAGCGCCCTCAAACTTAACATGCTTATCGCGAAGGGTAGTAAGCCCAAAAGAGCCGTACAGTTTTTTATAGGCATCATTGCCAATACGGATGTTGGTAAGCTCAATTAGCTTTACTACAAGGGCAACCACTTTTTCATAAGGCAGCCCAGGGCGTTTCAGGTCTTTTTCTATTTGCTCACGAATGTGTGGCAGGGCAAGGGCAAAGCGCCTGAGCCTGTAGAACTTACTCTGGTTGCGAATCTTATTCCAGTCCGGATGGTAGCGGTACTGCTTGCGGCCTTTAAGGTCGGTGCCGGTAACCTGCAGGTGGCCGTTTTCAAACGGGGAGATCCACACGTTTTCCCAGGCAGGGGGAATAACCAGTTTTTTTATGCGCTCCAGCACGTCTTTATCTTTAACGGTGGCGCCAGTTTCGTCTTTATAAATAAAGCCGTTGGCACGGCGTTTCCTGTAAAAACCTTTATCAGATTTTAAAGAATAGCGCAGGCCAACGGCTTTAGCAGTTGTTTTAGGGTCGCTCCCTATTTTTTCAAGCTTTTTTTGGAGTCGGTTCATGGTTATTGATTCTCAGCACGATCCCTTATCGTCATGTCAAGCAGCATCCTGGCCGCACCATCTTCGTTATATGCCCCGGGGCTTACCACAAATACGCCTTTTTCTCCGCTGCCGGTTTTAATGCCGTACACGGTAGCCTCATCGCCCGGGTCGCTTTCGCCCTCGTAGCGGTAAATATGCTGAATAGTGAAATCTTCGGAGTTAGTTTTTATGCGCTCTTCCTCAAGATTAAAATCTGTTGTATAGCCTTTCTCGGCTAACTCCTGCAAGGCTTTCGAAACCGTTGCATAATGATACATCTGTCTGTCCATAATACTATTTTTTAAGTTAAGTTTGTTTTACTACTTAAAATTAGATATTATGTTTTTTGAAGCCGCCCAAGGAAATGTTAAACATTTATTTTAGGTAGCAGGTAGCAGATAGCAGGTACTAGATAGCAGGGATTGGGTAAAAGGAGCAAATAGTAGCAAATAGTAATATTGAGATAGCAGTACAGCATTATATATAGATTTGATATATTTGCTCAAACTAATAAAATGAGATTTCAGGATTTACTGGCTTATAGAAAGTCATTTGAACTTGCAATGGATATTTTTGAAATATCTAAAACATTTCCAACGGAAGAAAAATATTCTCTTACTGATCAAATGAGAAGGTCTTCAAGGAGTGTATCGGCTAACATAGCAGAGGCTTCGAGAAAAAGGCAATATCTGAAACATTTTCTATCCAAGTTAAGTGATTGCGATGCAGAGAATTCTGAAACTCAGGTTTGGATTGAATATTGTTATTCATGCAGATATATTAGTTACGAAACGTACACCATGCTAATTGATAAAAACAATGAAGTAGGCAAACTATTGTATTATATGATGAACAATCCTGATAAGTTTAATGTAATATCAATTTAAAGGTTGCCTTCTGCAGCCTATTATCTGCCCTCTCAAAAGTGCTACCTGCCATCTGTTATCTAAAGATTAGCAGTCTGCATTGTTAACCGTAACGGCCAGACCACCTTCAGAAGTTTCTTTGTATTTGTTATTCATGTCCTGTGCCGTTTTCCACATGGTGTTTACAACTTTATCAAGCGGTACCTTGGCATTTTTAGGATCGGTCTCCAGGGCAAGCTCTGCTGCGTTAATGGCCTTTATGGCACCCATGGTGTTGCGCTCTATACAAGGAATCTGTACCAGGCCGCCTATAGGGTCGCACGTCATGCCTAGGTGGTGTTCCATGGCTATTTCGGCGGCCATAAGGCATTGCTCGGGTGTGCCGCCCATAAGTTCGCATAGTGCCGCTGCAGCCATAGCGCTCGACACGCCTATTTCTGCCTGACAACCGCCCATAGCGGCAGATATAGTAGCACCCTTTTTAAAGATACTGCCCACTTCGCCGGCAACCATTAAAAATTGTTTTATATGGCGCTCATCGGCCTTATGGTTTTCAATAACCAGGTAGTACATTAAAACAGCGGGTATAACGCCTGCGCTGCCATTTGTGGGCGCGGTAACCACACGCCCCAGGGCAGCGTTAACCTCGTTAACCGCAAGGGCAAAGCAGCTTACCCATTTAAGTATCTGGCGGAATTTTACTTCGGTGCCGCGGATAACCTCAAGCCACTCCTGCGGGTTGCTGTAGGGCATATTGCCAATGAGGTTGGCATGCATGTCAAACGCACGGCGGCGCACGTTAAGGCCACCGGGAAGGATGCCCCCGGTATGAGCACCGGTATACATGCACTCCAGCATGGTATTCCAGATGCGCATTAATTCGTGGTGAATTTCGTCTTCGGTACGAATTGATTTTTCATTTTCATAGACTACCTCACTGATGCTTTTGTTAAGCGTGTTGCAGTAGTTTAAAAGTTCGTCGGCAAGGTCAATCGGGTAGGGGAATGAACGTCTAATTTCTTCTTTTTCTTTTGCTACAATACGCTCTTCCTTAACTACAAAGCCACCGCCTATTGAATAAAAGGTTGATGCATATTCTCCACCTTCGTAAAATGCTGTAAAGGTAAAGCCATTAGCATGAAACGGAAGAAAGTTTTTATTAAAAACAATATCTGTATTGACAAAAAACGGGATGATTCTTTCGCCACCCAGGTTTAAGCGGTAGCTCAGGCTAATGCTGTCTATGGTACCCGCAATGCTTTCTATGGGCACATACTCAGGGTCGGCACCACTAAGTCCCAGCATTACGGCAAGATCTGTAGCGTGGCCTTTCCCGGTAAGCGAAAGCGAGCCATAAAGGTCTACCTTAACACGGTCTACCACATCAAAAAGGCCTTCAGAGCGCAGTTCGTTTAAAAAGCGTTCGGCACCACGCCAAGGGCCAAGGGTGTGCGAGCTGGATGGGCCAACGCCTATCTTGAGCATATCAAAAACAGAAATACATTCGGTCATAGCAATTGCGGCATTTGTTGCAAATATAGTGGTTTTGCCGGCCGCAAAAGTAATTAAATTCGGTTTACGATAACGATTGAGAGAGATATTTGTTTATTTGTTAAAGTTGGACTATTGTATGAGCATGATTTTAATAGGATAACGTTTTTGGTTGACAAAGTCAACTCCGGGCGCACTGTAATAAATGTTGTCGATAATGATCATTTCACCGGGTTTTAAGAATTCTATAAAATATAGGGCCTCAGCACTTATCCTATTACCCTTTACCTGAATTTCCCCTCCATCGGGTAAAATAACTTTAAAAGAGCGTACGATAGTTATATTAAACGGTCTGACATCAGGCATTTCAACACTTATCTCAGCGTTTTTTAGCTCGGCGAGGTTTTGCTGTACAATGCATTTTTCGCAGCCCTGACCATTTATGAGCATTTTTATTCTTATATCTCTCGGTATAAACATCTCACTGTACGTTATTATGGAGTCAGTATTGGTCACTATCTCTAAATCTATGAAAAATCTTTTTTCATTATTGTCTTTAGGAATACGAAGCGTGTAATTATCTCCTCTGCCTTTTTGCAATCCGGGAGCTGTAGCTGTAAATGATTTGGCACCGGGTACAGATATTTTTAGTTTATTTTCATATGGGCCTCTGTATATTGTTTCATAAGCTGGGTTGTAAATTATTGGTCTGGGTAAATCATCAGGTTCTATAGGCAGCGGGTCGTCAACAATCTCTATTGTAAGAGGAGGGAGACCCATAAAGCACCAACTGTTTGGGTTGTATCTTCTTATATCCTCAACAATTATTTGTGAGCCTGTTTGCAATGAGTATATTTTCTCCTTCATATTTTCAGGCAATGTATTACCTTTTATAAAGAGAGTATCTTTAGGTAGATAGAGTGTAAAACTCTCCACGTCAAGATGTTTGTTTTCAACGGTAAAATCATCAATTTTACTGTTTATTTCTATATTGGCCAAGTCCTGACGTGTCAGATTATATGATTGCTGGTATCCGCTATGATACTTTCCAATATAAGGATATGGTCTTCCTATATTTTTTATCTCAAAGTCTTTAACCTCTACCTTTCTTTCGCCGTTAGGCAGCGTATAAACTATTGTGAGTGTAGCAGTTGTTTCGCTTACCGATGTAACATTCCATATGTACTGGCCGGCTTTGCCTGACGATTTAAAACTGCCGGGTGCGCTGCAGGAAACATTACCTGCATCTACACCCATAACGGCAATACTTATCTTGTTATCTATGCCGCGATATACAATGTTAGCAGCAATAGCAACAACGGCACGCGCTTGGGTTTCTTTAGAGGCTAGTTTGGTTGTGTTTAGGGTATCCTGGGCAAAGGCATTAAGGCTAAATAAAAATATGAGAAGATATTTCATGTTGTTGTTTATTGACTATTGATTATTTTGTTACTCACCGTTTCCCCCTGATTTCATCCGCGGCTACTACACGCGACCCCTCCAGGGTCGGGCTACACGCTAACGGCTTCAAACCTCGGACTTTCGACCTTATGACTTTAAAAACTTTATGATAAAACTACTCGTCCGTAACCGTACTTTTGAGCACCCATTTGCCTTTTTTGCCAGTGTAAGTACTTTCGCTGTAGCCTTTACCGGTTATGCCATTTACATTGGTGCGGTCCTGCACTTCTTTTTTAAGGGGCAGGGCGCTAAAGCCTTTTAGCTTATAAGTGCTGGTATATGATAGTGATGCATTGCCGCCTATTTGGTTGCTGGTAATGATTTTGGTTTTAGCGTTATATTCCGGCGAGCTCCATATATCGGTAGCCTCGGCGGTGTTGTAGAGCTTTATCAGCTTTTTGATTTTTGCATCATGCAGAAAAATAATCACAGAACGGGTGCCGTGTACATCGGTAAACAGGTTTAAAATTAGGTCTTCCTTACCGTCTTTATTGAAATCGACAACCTCAAAAGTGGTGTAAAAATCGTCAGCATCATAACTGCCATAGGTAAGCCAGTCATAAAATAACACTTTTTCCTGATGGGCGGGCTGTAATTGTACGTCGGCTTCGGCATATTTAAAAAGGTATAGTGAATCATTTGCAACATTTTTATCCAGCCTGTAAAACAGTACTTCATTGCCAAACAGCGCAACAGAAGCCTGCTGGCTAATTTGCTTCCATTGGCCGTTTTCACCCGTATAATAATAGTCAAGTATGCTGGGAACACTGCTACGCTCTTCAAAGTGCTTTTTAAGCGGAACAGCAGTCAAACCTGCAAGCTGATAAGTGCTTTCGGCGGAACAGCCAAAGGTACTTCCATCGAGGGTGCAGGTTATAATACCGTTTTTATCGCATACAGGACTATCCCAAATATAGGTATCGGAGGCATGGTCATACAGCTGCACCAGTTTTTGCTGCTGCTGGTCGTTAAGGTATACCGCGCTCCACATATTGCCGTTCATGTTGCTTGAGAGCCAGCACACCAGGTCTTCATCGCCATCGTGGTCAAAATCGGTTATGTTGTAGCGGGTAAAAAGGGTATCGTTATAAACCTCAATATATCCTGCA
>Ga0265798_10006719_pt1 | contig 15046 bp, 16 predicted proteins | sample P3T30metagenome_FD_192430 | JGI IMG/M metagenome (GOLD analysis project Ga0265798, IMG submission 192430) | Plant litter microbial communities from East Loma Ridge, Irvine, California - P3 T30 | ecosystem: Environmental > Terrestrial > Plant litter > Unclassified | place: USA: California... | reverse complement strand
AGGAACTTGCTCGCCAAACCGTCTCTTCGGCGGTGCATTTCCCAGAAACCCGCCGACGACATCGTCGTGCAGCTTCACCTCGCAACGCCGATGTATCATGGAAGCAAATGCCCACTCACCTTAAACCATTCCTTCCCTATATAGAAAAGGAGGTCGAAGAAGTGGACACCAATATATCAGCTCGCGATGCGGAAACTATGAACGTCAACATCATTCAGACGTGGGTGGATCAGTGCGAACGACTGCATGGGAGTCAATGTTACGGTAGCAGGACCTCACAGATGCATTCGCCGTTCCCATCCTATTTGATCGATGTCAATCGAGGGTGTCTGGTCGCTGCACCTGAACATCCACGTTACGTTGCCCTGAGTTATGTGTGGGGAGGTGCAGAGGTTTCAGCTTGCGCTACGATGTCGAACTTGGCAGCGCTTCAAGAGTTCAACGGGCTCTACAGCGGGATCATATCATTGCCTAATCTTATTCGAGATGCCATCAATCTGGTTAGGGATCTAGGGCTTCATTATTTATGGGTGGATCGGATCGCCATCGTCCAAGACGACGAAGCAACCAAACACCATCAGCTGAGTGCAATGGGGGAAATCTATGCCGGAGCAGTTTTTACCTTGGTTGCAGCTCAGAACGAGGAAGCGGCTCTGAGTCTCTATGGCCACCGAAAGATGGCGTTTACTCCAACCCCCATCCCTGTTGGACAAGGAATCAGGAAATCGAACGGACAGCCAGTGCGTGGTGCCGATTATATGCTCAACCAAGCGATGTCTCTCATGGAAACCAAGTGGTACTCGCGAGGCTGGACTTTCCAGGAATACATATTTTCTACACGAAGGGTCGTCTTCCAAAACAACACAGTCAACTGGGAGTGTCTCTGCGCTTCCTGGCATGAGTGCCAAGATTTTACTATACCGATGACAGCCTCGTCACACACTACAAGATCGATCTCGGACTATGCGCCCACCAAGATTAACGTGCCAACTGCTGGACTCAATAGTTCGCCTTGGCCAGACATGATTCGTCATACGCGGCTCATGACTCTATTCAACGAACGCGATTTGACCTTTCCGGAAGACGTTCTTGACGCTTTTGTTAGTTGTCTTGCCCATTTGAGCAGCGTGTTTCCAGGCGGATTTATATCCGGTCTTCCAACGATGTATTTCGATGCTGCACTTCTATGGCAGCCATGGGCATACTTGAAGAGACGGAAACCTCGTAGACTTCCTGCCAGCGAGGCTGTGCTACCTTCGTGGTCCTGGGCAGGATGGGAAGGCATCATCAACTCTGAGAGCTGGAGAAGTGCTGCCAACTACCAGTTTGAGCACCCGCCTGCACCGGACATACCCCAATACACTTCCTGGAGGACTTTTAGTTCGGTGCAATGGACATACTCGAGGACTTTGACATCGGAGAAGTATCCAGTCAACATTCCTTCGCAATTTAGGCGGCCAGCCTTTACCACGTCTGGGGATAATCTACCCCCAGAATGGTCCATGTCCGCAGATCTGGGAGAAGATGGTCAAGCGGTCAGACATTCATGCGACCCATCTGTATCCTTTCGCTATCCAATCCCGATACTTGACAAGACAGACCGCCGGCAACCTGTGATCAATGCTCGCTACCTGCATTGTATCACGAGACACGCCTTCCTCCTGCTAGGCAAGGAGTTTCTCAACACGACATCGGGCTGTCCTTCCGTGCAGCTCCTCACAATGTCTGGCCGGTGGGCTGGGTGTCTCAGACTCAACTTCATACCTTCTCATGCGCGCGACGAAACATCGTCCACGTCCACGCCCACTCTCAAACATCGATCTCGAGATGCGTCCAAAGCTCTCCCCAGCTTTGCTTTCACTACCCCTTCGCCATCTGAAGTTGCGGATGCGCTCTTCGATCCTGATCGAATTCAAAACGAGTTGTGCGAGCTTATCGAAATATCTGCCGGCTCGGTGGAGAATTGGGAAATCGATGCGCGGAGCTTGGATGAATGGTATCAAGATTACGGCTGGATTGACGGACTGTACGAGTTCGTCAATGTACTCTGGGTAACGCGGGTAGAAGGTATCGCATATCGCAAAGCGCTTGGGAGGATTCGGAAGGATGTGTGGGAGAGCGAGGCGAAGGATGAGATAGAAGTCACGCTCGGATGAGCGGGTCCAGCATAAGAGTGCTGCGCGGTCAGTCTCATGAACGGGCCGGGCAGGAGTTTCTGTGTTTGTCGAGCGGCTTTCGGTTAAGTTCCTCGCGCTATCAGTCTATTGCAGCGCGCGCGTGCAAAAACATGTTTAGTCCAGAGGTGCCAGTACGCAGGAGCACCTGCACTTGTAGTTGGTAGCACAAATTGATAAAATCTGTCGCGCAATAACGGGAAGGCGTGAGATGGTTCGCTACTTCTCATTCCGGCCTCGCATATTCTTCATGTACAATCTAGCAAATTGAGAGATGCGCACACGGGTCAGCGGCAAAGTGAAAGATACAAGCTCAAAGGTACTATGGATGGGCGGTCCTGATCGCGGTGTTGAGCTGCACTTTTGATTACGTCACAGCACTAAACATGGCGGCGCGGGACGCGCTCGCCCAGGCCGAAACATTGCTGATACTGCCGACAAACACTGGTGTGCTGGCCACATTGATACACACATAACCCTCCATACCTCGCGCCTCCTCTTCTGCCTTGATCATATCTGCGATACATCTTCCCACCCTCTTGCAGTTGCTCAATCGCTGGTGTGGACATTCGTAACCAATCGCAACGAGACCATGTCGATAGTATCGCAGACCCTGCAGGGTGCAGTGCTGAGCGTAACTTCAAACGTGCTTGCGCAGGCGATATCATCCTACAAAGACAGCGTACGTGCTGTCGCGCAATCATCAATGTCCTGGCGCATGTAGCTGACACGTCTCCAGACGCCCTTCACCCTCAACTATGCCACCGTCTTCAAGTTCGCGCTCTTCAGCGTCCTCAGCACCCCACCCAACATAGTCTGGCAAGGCTACCTCGAAGACCAATTCCCTACCAACGTGCCCTCCGCCGCCCCACCGTCCGAGAAGCCAGGCTCGAAGCCCGACCCCACCAAGACGTCGCTCAGCAAGACGAACGTCCTTATCAAGTTCCTGCTTGACCAGACCATCGGCGCCGTCGTCAACACGCTCATGTTCCTAAGCTACATGGCCTATGTCAATGCGCAGGACAAGCCGGGCGTCAACGCCATGGACGTGGTTACGAGCGACTGCGCGAATAAGCTGTGGCCGATGATGAAGGATGGCTACAAATTCTGGCCCGCGATAAGCCTTATCAGCTTCTTGTGGGTGCCAGTAGACAAGAGGATCGTCTTTGGCTGCTCTGTGGGCGTCGTGTGGGGCATATACTTGAGCCTGGCCGTGGGCGCATAGATACGAGTGCGATGCAAGGACGCGTTGTGGAGACGGATATCTTGAGCGTTGTATACCCACCCAGCGCGAATGCGTTACTGGGGCGCGGAGTGCGCGAATAAGCTGGAATCGCGAAAAGGTTCGGTTCTGCTGGTCCGTACCACTCAACGCGAACACCTATCCTATACCTTAAAGGCATCCAGTGCTACCTTTTCCTATCGTTCACGTGAAACAGTGGGCACTTCCAAAGTATCCTTTTGGTGGTAGGTACAACTGCGCGCAACCGAGCTTCACCTTCTTGAGTGGTTCTTCCAATCGGTACACCCTGAACTATCAACTCTCTCCACAGTACTCGCACTAGGCTGACAACCACCATACTTACCTTACGGCGCCGAAGAGGCTTTTTCGCCTTCGCGGTGGAGCTTTACAAAAATGATATTTCGGTACCAAGGGACTTGATCTTTCCATTGCACAATCAGAATTGACCGTCCGCCAACGTCTAGCAAGGGCTACGCCATGTGAACATGTGCTCCACACAACCACTTCAACAGCAATTACTGGTCACAGCATTCCGATGTGTGCGCATTTGGTAATTTTCATACTAACCGAGATCAAATTAATATACAAGAAAAGATCTCCTGCTGTATAATCATCTCTTCTCAAACACCTCACCATCCGCACATCATGGAGCATCCCTCAGAGCTCTCTGAGAAAATTACTGACGCCCCCGAGGGGGGCCCTTCAGCCCAAACAGCGAAGTCCAAGGGTAAGCAAAGCTCCCAGGGCAAGGAGTCCGTCACCAGTGGCTTCAAGTACGGACCCGTGCCAGGTCAGTACTTCCGTTCACGACGCGTGAAGCCCGAGGATGTCGGGATGCCGTGGCTCGACAAGCCACACCCGAGGCAGAAATGGGGAACAATTCTTCCCCTCGTCGGCTTTGGTCTCGGCCTGATGGTGACTGCCATCATGATCTGGGACGGCTTCCGAGTCATCGGTAGGCACAAGTACTGCCAGATCCTCCATGACGATTTCAAGTCACTGAACGAGACCGTCTGGACTAAGGAAGTCGAGCTGGGCGGCTACGGGTAAGTTACCTTCGACCATTGGCATGCATTGACTAACCCGAACATGCAGCAACGGCCAGTTCGAGATGACTACTGGCACGGATGAGAACGTCTTCGTCAAGAACGGTGAACTCATCATCAAGCCGACTCTCCAAGAGGAGCAGTTCCTTGGAAGTAACTACACCCTTGACCTACGTGGCCATGGATGCACTGGTTCCAGCTGGAGTGACTGTGTTGCCACCACCAACACTACCAACGGCACCATCATCAACCCCATCAAGTCCGGTCGCATCAACACCAGGCGCGGCGCCTCAATCAAGTACGGCCGTATTGAGGTCGTCGCCAAGCTGCCATCTGGTGATTGGCTGTGGCCCGCTATCTGGATGTTGCCCAAGGACAACGCATATGGCCCTTGGCCTCGCTCTGGTGAGATCGATATTGCCGAATCTCGCGGTAACGATCCCAGTTACGCTCAGGGTGGCAGGAACGTTGTCTCGAGCACGTTGCACTTTGGCCCCGACTCCAACCATAACGGCTGGTGGCGCAACAACGTCAAGCGCGAGGCGCTACACACTACATACGCCGCCGGTTACAACACTTTCGGTATTGAGGTAAGTCTCACATGTCTTCGTCGTCTGCTCGCCATTACTGACTGAACCTCCAGTGGAGCGAGAAGTACATCTTCACCTACATCAACACGCGCTTGCTCCAAGTCATGTACACGCACTTCGACCAGCCCTTCTTCAAGTACGGAAACTTCCCCCAGGCCGATGCCAACGGCACCCGTCTCGACGACCCCTGGAAGCACGCCAAGAGCAACGCCGCTCCCTTCGACCAGGAGTTCTACCTCGTCATGAACCTGGCTGTCGGTTCCACCAACGGCTGGTTCGAGGATGGCAAGAGCGGTAAGCCATGGATTGACAAGAGTCACCGCGCCAAGCTCGACTTCTGGGAGGCCAAGAGCCAGTGGTTGCCTACGTGGAAGGACGGCGGACAGATGAAGGTTAAGAGTGTTACTATGTGGCAGCAAGGCGGACACAACGGCTGCAAGGCTTAAGGTGTCTAACGCTATCGGACGAAGGAGAAGACTGGCTTTGTGGACTTGACTCATCGTCGGAAGTACTGCGCAGGTACAAGTCCGTATGGAGAACCTCGCTGATTGTAATCGTACTATCTAATGCAACGACTTTGTCTCAAGGGATCCATGCTATTGTGATTTGGAGTTAAAGTACGTTGTACGCACTGTGACGAATGTGGTTTCATCGCGTTCCATGTTCAACGGTGGCTAAAGTGCTATCCTTAAAGACAGCCGACGAGTTATCTATTAACATAGATATATGCGACAATTGATGTCAGTCTCGCATACTCTTTGACGGAATGATAGGCACGCAAGTCATGTACGCCCGTAAAGATGGAAGCTAGTGTTCAGTCGGGAAGGTGGGATGGCCTCCGGCTTACCATTTCGGGCTATCACGACCAGGCACCCACTTTTCCACTTCTAACATCTACACGCCTATCTTGAGTGCAACGTCCGATATTCGCAGCGCGCGTACTTGTGACTAAGCCCGGTATCATCCGAACTATACGCGTTGCTCCTCTCAGTCGAGCTGCCTGAACGATTCACCACCAAAGGCGCTCTCTATTCCATCGGTCCCACCAGCATCTCGTACACATCGCAACCATGCCGTACTCTCCCAAAGTAGGCGACTCGCTAGACTCGCTGGATACGCCATCAATGATTGTGGACTTGGACCTCATGGAAGCCAACCTGGATAAACTCATGAAACAACTCCTCCCCACCGGCGTCAACATCCGCCCACATCTCAAGACGACGAAATCTGCTATCCTCGCGAAGAAGATGGGTAAAGCGGGCGCAAAAGGAGGGTGTGTAGCAAAACTCTCGGAAGCAGAAGTCATGTGCGAAAAAGGCTTCACAGACCTGCTAATCACCTGCGAGATAATCGGCACAGCAAAGGTGGCGCGGTTAGTGGAGCTAGTCAAGAAGTACAAAGACGTGCGGATAGTCGTCGACAGCATAGAAGGCGCAAGCGCAATCGAACAAGCGCTATCAGGAAGCGGCTTCGAAGGCACCGTCATGACGCTCATCGATCTCGATGTGGGATTACACCGCACGGGTGTGCAACCGGGTCAGCCGGCCTCGGACCTAGCACGTTTCATCGCCAGCTCAAAGCACCTCAAACTCATCGGCGTACAAGGGTACGAGGGACATTTGCAACACATTCACGGTCTCGAAGAGCGCAAGAGCCAATGTTTGGAGAGCATGAGGATTCTTACCTCGACTGCTGATGCGCTGAGGAAAGAAGGTTACGCAATTGATGTGGTGACGACTGGTGGAACTGGCACAGCGGAGTTCTGTGTCACCGTTCCTGGAATCACAGAAGTACAGCCTGGCTCTTTTCTCTTCATGGACACGGATTATCGGAATGCTGTTGGTTCGACGAACTATGCGCAGAGTCTGACTATCTTGTCGACGGTTCTCAGCAAGCAGGGCCCCAATATCATTACCATTGACGCGGGTCTCAAGTCGTTGACGACGGACTCTGGACTGGCGGAGTGTAAGACGCCGGGGTATGCGTATGGCGTTCTGGGAGATGAGCATGGTAGTCTGGCTTGGGAGGAAGGCAAAGGTAAAGAGTTGAAGATTGGGGATAGAGTCGAGATGGTGCCTAGTCATATTGATCCAACGGTGAACTTGCACAATGTGTACTATGCGTATCGGAAGGGCATCATCGAGGAGATTTGGCCTGTAGACAGTAGAGGGTGTGTGCAATAGCGTTTGGGGCGCTATACAATCAAATTGGTAATCGCGTCTAACAAATCATGTACACCTTCTTGGCACAAACCCATACTCTTATAGTCCCTACTATACATGTTCCACCTCAAATGAGATCCAGTAGATTCGCTTGTAGATCCTTCACTGGAACATCGGCAAGGGGATCTTTGCCGGTAAACGACGCGGCCGCTCGGTCTGACCTGCTCATTTTTGTAATATCGTAGTGTTCACCGCCCATCTTGGGATGACGCTTGTCTTTGTACGCGTTAAACTTGTCGTTCCAGTGCCATGGGTCTTTATCCGCTTCTTTCGCATTGCCTGTGTTCTCGACATTGTCTAGACCCCTCTTCCTCTTGCCGTTGCCTGTTGGCGGCGGAGAGACATGCTTCTCAGCTGTGGCCTTCGGGTTCGCATTCTCTTTATCGGCGTCGTCGTCTTCTGGTATTGTGACTGGGTCCTCCGCCGAGCTGCCAGCGGAGTCTTTAGCCGCCTTTTCCGCCTCGAGCTTCTCAGAAAACGTTGTCTCAGTCATGATCTTCTCGACCTCTCCATTGGTGTGCGCGAAGTCATCGTCGACGTCGCCGACCTTTGCCAATTTGTCAAGGCGGAGTTTCGTCGCAAAGGTGCCCTTCTCGGGATCGAGATTGCCCTTCTTGAAGTAATTGACGGCTTCCTTACGCCATGAAACGCAGTGCCCTTCGATGCCGAAAGCAGGGAGATCATGCGATAGCTCTAGATAATACGCAATAACGATTGCCAAGTCAAGGAACCGGGAATCGGACTTGAGCTCGCCTGCTGCTTCAATGGCCGCAAGCACGGTGAGTAGTGCGCAGCCCATCAAGCCGATCAGTTCGCAGGTTGTGTCGCCGTCTTCGTTATTGATGAGCGCGGTGATGTGCTCGTTTTCATTCAGCCACAGTCCCACTGCGCTGATGACTGACCACATTTTCTCGATCCGGTCCTTTTTGGCATAGAAGCCTTGATTAAACTCGACCATCTTTGCGCTGTCAGCTTCCAGCTACCACGCGCAGCTAATCATTGCACTTACCATATTTTCCATATTTTCTTGCATTCCCCATCCTTGCCAGTCTGTATACAAGTTCATCTCAAAGGCGTCTGGGTCGCAGTACTTCGCCTTCCTTCCCAGTAGATCCGCCTTGAGCCAGGCATCCCACAACATGACCCATTTGTGCTCTGGGTGTTTGCCCGCCGGTGCTTTGAAGAGGCCATCTTTTCTGAATTGATCGTCGATGGGCTTGTAGAGCCTTTTGAAGATCTCGGATTTAGATGAAATGAAGGCGTCCGGGTCCAACGTCCAATTGAGATAATTCCGGCCTTCAATGTCGAAGAAAGGATGCGGTATGCAAACGTAGTCGTAAGGTGCTGGATCGGCGGGCTTGCCCGTGCTGCTGTTCTGCTTGTTTTTCTTCTGCTTGTCGTTCTTGTTGGGGCGCACCGACTCAAAGGCGGAATCCGAGCTCTCGCTGCCCGAATCTTCTAGGAAGACGCCGGAATCGCGCGCGGTTTTCTGTTTCTTCGCTGGAGGCATTTTCACGTGGGATATGAGACGGGACAGGTGCTCAATGATATGTTTTTGATGGGAATAGATAGTTAATCGATGATCTTGATGGATTGGAGGTGTGGGTTGATGAGGTTCATCCGGGTGTTCGTGGGATCATGACATCAAGGGGCTTCGTCATCGCTCCGAGACCCCTGAACAACGCGAAACTCTCACGATCGCACGTGAATGGCGTTTTGTGGTATCGCGTCGCGTCTGGCGAACCCATGTTGTCCGCATCCTGGAGATTCTGATAAACTCCCAAAAGCTCGCCGCCTTTTGTGACATTAGAGAGTCCACTTGGGAAGAAAAAGGGTAGAAGTGATGACAGAGGGTGAACACGCAGCGGGGTGCGACATCTGGACGGACGGACGCGTCGAGGGAAGCTTGTGCCCCAACCAGCTAGCGCAACACCACAATCGCAACCATCCATGGATCTCGGCTCGCACTATGCCTAGGTGTACTTTCCAACGAACCAGCACGACCTCTCTTCGCCCTACAACTCCATCACATCTCCGAAGAGTATTGCCGAGAGCGTCATCTCATACAATGAGAAAACCAAATACCCAGGAGCCTACATCTTCGTCAGGTCTTCCAATCTGCTTCTTGTATCATGCTGTAGTCTGCAGACCTGTCTTCAACCGAAGCGGAATGATCAGAGACCTCTGGAGAAACCTGGCCCCTCCAGACCCTTTGTGTAAGGCGTGCGCATGCGAATAGGAGTGGGCGTATGGCGCGGTGATACACACTACGGCCCACACGGACTTCGACATCGCACATCTAGTGCCCCGAACAACTCTTAGTCCGCACATGATCGAGGGTCCGTGACTGCGGCCTTGTTGCGTATCGTTTGATTGCCGGTCACATCCGTGACGGTGGTTTCGGCTCGTATCATCGGAACCTTTCTCAGATCTTCTGTCAGCTTGGCCTTGTAACGCGCAAGGAGATAAGAGGGCATCAATTCAACCGCTTGTGCGTCGTAGCGACCTGTTGCCTGGAGGTCGTACTTGCTGGCTTCGATAGTATGAGAGCGCGTCGACGCTGCTAACACTCAAAGGTTGGCATAAAGAGTCTTGTCATCCCGCTCCCGGATTTCGGGTAGTCGACACAGTCGATTGGAAGAAGATAACACGCTACATGCTGTGCAACGTTGCGCATAGAGCTGATTACCACTCTTTGTACTCTGCGCTAGCAACGAGGTAGACATAACATGTATACGGTCTAGTATCATCGTGATGTCGAGAAAGTTTCGACGCTTCATCTCTGTTTTCCCGAACCCAGCGCTACTGCAACTAGCGATCGCTCTAGATCCGACAGCGGGAGATTGACGTTTAGCAAGATATGGATGCCAACCAGTGCACCGAGCAATGGCAGCGCACGATCCTGAAGTAAATCAATTACCTGGTGCAATTTCCAGATATACGGCTGATTTGATCTAGGAAGAGCAGATTGCTCAAGCAGACTCATGAGCAGTATGCACCTTAGCCTGTCTCAAAGGCTTACTACTAACTTCTCAGGATCGCCGATGAAATCATAGTCATTCACATCGCCAGATCGGAACAGAGGGTAACCCAATTCATCAGATCGGAACAGCTCGAAATTTTACAAAATCGGAAAAGAGCCATCAAGAAGTAAGTCTTGTGTGTCTGCGATGGTAAAAGCTGTTGTTAACATGGCCAAGTCAAATCAAAGCCGACATCGAACAGTGCTCCCGTCAGCTTATCGCACCTCTGCTGAGCGAGATCCACGCGTCGCTCCCCTTGGAGCTCCGTGAGAATATCTACGAGCATGTCTTTGACACCAGCAAGCCGATTATCATCCAGAGAACGAAAGCTGCCGGTAAACCGTTTACGAACGGAGAGATACAACCTGGCAACGCTGAAGCGAGCAACCATGCGATAGTCACGCGTGGCACCCTCAACCCTTTCGTACAGGACTTCTACTTCTCTGTCACTGTGATGGGTTCAGAAACCAGTACTGAAATTCAAAACCTAGCGCTGCGAAAAACGCCATTCTACTTCCGCGGTTCAAATGACGCGTTATGCGTTAGAGAACTACTGGATACCGAGATCCGGCCGGGGGTATACTTCCGTTATCTCGTCCGCCATCTACGTGTATACATTCGTAGCGATGCTTTCGTAAACGAAGCCTTGTACTTCGTACCGGGTGTGGTGACTCCAACAGCAGCCGAATCAAAACATCAAATACTGGACGAAGCATCCACGTATGGGATGTATCTTGACCGTCTAGAAGGTTTGGAGACGCTCAGTTATGCGGATCATACTATTACGCTGGAACTTTGCGTCCTTGCTCCCGAATGGATCCCGCACCAACCCGGTATTAAGCGCAATCTGTACGAGGTGGTGGAACCAGTATACCGCCATGCAAGAGATCGTGGCGCAGATGTGAAAGTACGGTATGAGACGTTCAGCACAGGAGCTGGAGAGGACTGGACGGAGTATCTTGAAGTGAGCAGTCGAGATGCGGCGCAGGTATGTCAATCTCACCAAACAATCTCCCCACAATACACTGACCCCGCTCAGTCCAAACAGCCACATCGCACGTTCGACGAGATTTCGTCATCAGCCTCGTCACTTCAGGATCTGTTCAACGCAGCGATCCCAACTTCCACAACAAATATAAGCTGGAAACACGGTCTTTATGAGGGACCTTGTTCCGAATGTTACTGCGAACCCTGCAAGGAGGACAAAGCGAGAATATGTCCAAGGAGTGGAGGCCGCGGGCACTCACATACCTTTCCCCTGACTCTGGACTACGACGAAGGAGACAACAATCCTAAGCCGATGAGACGCTGGGCACGAGCCGCAAAGGCTGCTGCCAGACAGGCGCGGGCGAGCGGGTCGTGAGATTCACGTGGTCTACGCCTGCGGTAGTGGATGTGCAAACCATTCAAATGTAAGTCACATTTTCAAGCTGCGTTGGATCAGCATTTAGCATTACATCTTGCACAGTCTTCTCCAAGACTACAAGGATAGGAAGATTATGACAGAAGATAAATTAAAAACGGTATACAGCTTACCAATTATCTAATTTTTCAGAGAGATACGAGACGGCAGTTGTAAGAAGAACATAACGGATACCTCAGGTTCGATGAGACGATGACTTCCTGGAGTTGCGGGAGGGATTACAAGCTCTAGTCAGCCCATGTGGCGTTCGCATATGTAGAAACCCTGAAGCTGGGGCGTTTTAGTCAGAGGAGTTGCGTTTTCTTCCATGCTTGGACGCCCATCGATATCATGTAGTTCTCAACCAAGATTAATCAGTATCATCAAATAAAACGGAGTTTCGCCGAGAACTTCCCTTACCACAAACAGTGTCTTCATACCATGGTTCAACCACGTTAATGCATGCGCACTTCCACCCACCAAGCCATGAAGCCAGTCACAAAGGCTTTTTGCTTTCACAACAAAGTCAGCAGTGTATACGCGCTCCAGATTTACTTCCACACATCAAATGTCAAATATCAAGCTCCGTCCGAGACAATTCTCCTTGTCCTCATTCTCTACTCTACGTTGTTTGCTACAACACGACCTCACAATCAAACTAAAAGGGAGGCTTTTCAACTAAACAAAGCGACTCAGCACACTGCTCAAGCACTCAACATGTCGTCAAACACCACACTTACCACAACCACCAACAATAACATGCCCTCTCCGCCAACGGCCGCACGCACATCACAATCACAATCTCACATCCAATTCGGCGCGACACCACACCGCGGCCCGATACCACGATACCCGTCATCTTATAAGCACAACACTCATTCAACCCGCTCATCTCACTCCACCCACTCAACCCAACCCAGCACCTATTCAACTCAAACCATGTCGCGGCCTTCAACCTCAAGACAACCAGCCGAGGACTTCACAGATATATTGTCGCAGGAGCAGCTGAAGTCCATGTCAGATCTGGACAAGGAAGAAGAAGCTAGGCTGGCAAAGACACATCGGGCAAAGGCGGTGAAGATGGGTGTGGGGATTTGTCGATGGGTTGGGAAACTGGCGAAGAAGAATGAGAGTCGTGTCAAGAAGGACGAGGAGGTCAAGTGATGCGTGAATGACAAGGGCGAAATGAAGTGGTGATGAGAAAAGATGTTTTCCAATGGAATCGTAATGCAGAAGCCGAAAGGATACGGAGAAGAATAATAATACACGTTGAGAGACATGCTTTTCACATGACATTCGACTTTATATTCATTCAAACGTGGCTATGCCTTTCATGTTTGGATTTGGTGACGTTGCATTGCACAAGCGTAACAGCAAGAACACGTTTCGGGGTCTCTCCAAGATATCCGCGTAGTATTGTACAGCGACCGTCCTTTTCGACAAGATAACCAGACAAGGAAATCGTAACAGCAGAACAGGGTATGTGACGAAACCAGTACAGACAACAGACAAGATGAGTTCTGACTAAACCAGATATACACCGAAAGCAGAAAGGAAATAGCTGCAGCGACCGGGAAACTCGGGGTATATGTCGTAAGGTCATAAATTTGGTAGGCGCAATGCGAGCCCGTCATCTAACGACATGACTGACTAGTAGCGACAGGTGTAGTCGCGGCATATTTTCTCAATTCTTTTAGTTCCACCTCGATCTCGGGTAATCGTCGTCGTCGTACACGGATCGGGCCTGAGAGTCGAAAGATGCACCCATGCCGTTGGTACCGCTTCGTTGGCGGGTGTGCCTCTTGTTGTCAGACTCGCGGCGGCGATGGGGATCATCTGCGGGATTGTGCATGTTGGAAGCGTAGTAGTTGCTGGGAATGTCGCGCACCGTGGGGTCAGACTGAGTGCCGAAGTTGGAAAAGCTTGGGCTCCGTGGCCGGACGTTCGGGCCACGAGGGGGAGGTGGTTGCTGGTGATAGTGAGCATCCGTAGGAGGAGCTCCCCACGGTCCCTGACCGGCATTCGATTGCGCGCGTCGACGCTTCTCGTTCGCGGAAGTATCAGAGTAGGTGCTGGAGCTCATGTCTTCGGTATAGGATTTTCCACCACCAGGAGCGGCCGAGTAAGGCTTGCGCTCCCGCTCGATAGGCACAGACGTAGACATGGGCTCATCTTCAAAGTCCATTGGCCTCACTTCGGGCCTCGAGGAGTATGGACTACGTTCGCGTTCAAGACTGGGCCCTGGGGGAGGGCCTTGGGTCTTGGGCGGCGGCGGTGGGAAGGTAGGTGCCCTACGAAGCGGCCCAACACCCTCAGCGGACAAGGCTGCGGCGCATCTTTGCTGCGCGTGTAGGTTCTCGATGGTCGGGAACATCCTACGAGGAAGTTCTTTCGGGAACCGTTCCTTCCGATCGTCTGCGTTGCTGATCGGCATGTCCAAGATGGCCTTTACTAATCGTTCGTACTCGGTGTCGGGATATGCCTGGATCATGGTCGTCATCCATTCCTGGAAGCCTTCGGGTGTAAGCGCAGGGATGTAAGGCGCTTCAGCCGGATGCTCTTGAATGAGATGGTGCTGGCATCGCATGTCGCGGTATACTTTGGAAAGAGCAGAATACGAGAGGTCTCCAAAGATGGCTGCAAATATTAGGATGTAAATGAGAGATTGGACTGATACGTGCTTACTCGGCCATGGATAAATCTCATCTTTGAGCTTGACTTCCTCATAGAACTTGAGCATCTTGGCTGGGGAGATGACCAGACTGTGCTTGGGTTCATAGTCCTCAATCTATATTATCGTTAGCGCATCATGTTTGTATAGTCAAGGATACGCACCAAGTGCAGAGCCAGTCCACGCAAGAGCTGGCCGAGACGCGGCAGAGGCTGGCCGTCTGGCTCGAACAGTCGCTGCCACATCTTCTCGATCGGGGTATAGTCTTCGGTCATCATCCTGGGCGCGGGGCCTGGTCGCGCAGATGGCCGTTCTCGCTCTACTGGTGCGCTTCGCTCAGTGCGCGGGGTAGGCAGGTCGCTATTGCCATCCAGCAGCGGGTCGCGATACAAGGGGTCGCGCTCGGGAGACTGCTGACTTGGAAAGTCGGTGCGCTTTGGAGATGGCGGGGTGTACACGTCCCGAGGCGGGATCGAGTTGGATGTCGACACTGGCGAGGGCGGGACCCATTGTTGCGGGGAGACGGGTATGTTCTGTGCTTGTGTAGCACCAGCCATGCCGCTTGATTTGATCTCGTCCAAGACGGACCTCTTCACTTGCTCCGTAATCTGAGCAATGAGGTCTGGGTCGACAACCCGCGCAGCATCAGACTTGTCAAAGGCATGTCCGATGGCA
>Ga0265798_10006717_pt1 | contig 15052 bp, 20 predicted proteins | sample P3T30metagenome_FD_192430 | JGI IMG/M metagenome (GOLD analysis project Ga0265798, IMG submission 192430) | Plant litter microbial communities from East Loma Ridge, Irvine, California - P3 T30 | ecosystem: Environmental > Terrestrial > Plant litter > Unclassified | place: USA: California... | reverse complement strand
GGTGCTTTAATGGTCTCATACCTTCATAGACCACTGTCTCCTTACTCTACATTCTACTAATATACTATACTTCTGACATTCTTCGCACCGGATCTCTAGACCTAATCTAAATCACTATCCTCCTCCTCACTGCTCTCACTATCGTTATCCTCATAACCAGTAGCAGCCTGTGCACTAGCTCCAGGATCCCTGCTGAAACTCTGTAATTGCTCCTCCATCCTAGCGATCCTGAGTACCTCTTCCTCTTCATTCATACTCTTTCGTGGTCCACCGGGTTTTCGTCCGGGTTTCCTACCATTGGGGACATAGTTGGACTTTCGACCCTTTTTGATAGGACCAACCACAAGAGCGTACAGCTCGAGGAGTGCATCTCGTGGAAGTGCTTCGATATCGAGTTCAATCTCTCCGTCCTGAATATTAGCTTACTGTGTCTTGCAGATTATTGTGTACACTTACAGAGGCAACGTCCTGAGATCGGGCGATAATCTCTAAAGCCTTGTTGAGAATAGTAGCATCCGCAGCTTGTATTTTGTTTGCCAAATCTTCCTTTTGTGATGGCGAGAGCTCGGTGATCTCGTCATCATCGTCATCCTTGTACTCTTTGGTCTTTCGAGCCTTTTTGGCGCTCCCATTACCATAAGCAGGACCTCCAGAAGCTTTTCGAGCAGGAGCAGGGGCAGCTTTCTTGACGGGTTTTCGAGGTCGGCTTGCGTGTCGCTGAGCTTGTCGACTCTTGAGTTTCTCAATCTTGCCTTCGATTTCGGCAATTTGATCTCGATAACCAGCAAGTCGCTTCTCGTCTGATTGTTAGTTTCATACAACGAACCGCTGTGGGTGAACTTACCATGCTCATCCTCGGAATCGTAATCTGGGGTACCACCAATAGGGTCCTCACTAGAATCCCTCGAGACATATTTTGGAGGAACCGATCTCAACTTTTCTGCCCACAACTGCTGGAACTGAGTCGCCGCAATAGCAACGGGGTCATGAGCGGCATTGTACTTGGAAGCATTGGAAAACATCAATCGCATATCCGAGTCGACTTGACTAATGTCGTCGTACTCTCCATCCTGCAATCTTTGCTTGATGATGAGCAGATCGATAGGTCGCTTGACAACGCTGGCATAGTCGGGGAATGTGGCGAGAAGAGAATCGACACTGTAGAGGAAAGGCGCAATCATGTCGTATGTCTTGTTGGTTGATTCCAAGGCTTTGAGAGTCTTGAGCGCCCATTGCAGCTGGGGATCATTTCGTCGTTTAGGCTTTCGCGGTGCGTCGGCATAGGCCAAGTCTTTCGAGGGAGGAGGGTGGATTTCTCGCTTGGGTCGGTCGGTGACGTCCGAGGTCCTGCGAATGACGGGAGGTTGGGATACAGAGGCACGTCGCGCATGCGAAGATGGACCGGCTGCGGGAGGTGGGGGAGGAGGGGCAATGACGGGCTAGGAAATCAGCTCGAATCCGGATACGGTGAAAAGCTGAACTTACCTCTGGGGGAATGTTGTTGATCATCTTGGCAAAGACTGCATCCAGTCTGGTAGCAGCTTGCGTGACGAGATGATCGACACCATTGAATCTGGCAGTATTCCAGAAGATCTGCCTTACATCAAGCGAAACCTCGGCGACACTGTTGTATTTTCCCTTGGACTGATCCCATTTCCCCATCTTGCTCTTGTCCTTGGGTGGTCCCCTTGGATCGCTGACAATAAGTTTCGTCTCGACGGTACTGAGATCCATTGGTTTCGTGATGATATCGGGGTAGTGGGGGATACCGAATCGAATAGGGTCGACGGGTTCCAGGAATAACAGTGCATCCTTGTTCTTTTTGAGTGATCGAACACAGCTGAGCATGTGTTTGTGCTGGGTCAGCGTGAAAGGGGTAGTGGGGCCAGAAGCGACAGGTGGAGGAGGGATAACGACGGGTACGGTGCCGACACCTGGGGCAGCGATAGGTGCTTGGGCAGCCGGTGCCGGTGCGGGTGCGGGAGGAGCTTGTTCTGTGGGGACAGGAGCTGCTACCGGTGCTGAAGGAGCTGTAACCTGGACAGGAGGTTGAGGAGCTGGGGCAGCAACGTCGTCATCCCTGGTCCTCTTCTCTTCTCGTCCTTCTAGCTCATCTCCAGATCGTTTCAAACCACTAGCCAGCGATGTCTCGGGAATGTCCACGTCCATGGAGTCCGAGGCGGGAACAGTAGGAAGCTGAGCAGGGGGCGCAGGAGCTGCCGTAGTTGGGTCGGCAGGGGTTGGGGTGGGCTCGATGGCACCAGTTGGAGCAGGTGGTTCGGTAGTCGCAGGCGCGGTTTCTAACAGAGCAGCCGGAGGAGGTGGGACCGGGGAGGGAGCAGGTGCTGGCTCGGAAGGTGGCGCCGGTGCAGTCTCAGGAACTGGAGCTGGAGCAGTCACTTCTGGCGTTGGTTCAGGAGCGAGTGTCGCACTAGTCGCATCGGCTACCAAAGGTTCCTGAGCAGAAGCTGGATTCTCGAAGGCAGGAGTAGCCAGTCCGTCCGTGATCACCGATGGAGTCGAGACGGCAGGTGGGATAGCACCTTCCGGTAAGACTGGAGGAGGTTCATCCGCCGCTTTGGGACTAGGTGGGACTGACGCATCGGTAGGAAGAGGTGGAAGGTCGCCGTTGGACGGAGGAAGAGCTTGGTTCTCTATTGGAGCGCTTTCGATGGCCGCTGGATTCGGTTGAGGACTTTTAGGTGGTTCTGGGACAGTAGAGGATGGGGTGGCTCCCTCGGAAGCGATGGGGTTGAGGAGTGATTTCAAAGCTGAAGGCTCGCTTGATGGTGCGGTGACACCATTATCTTCGTTCGACATGATGAAGAGTGGCGGAGTAGTCTGCAGATTGTAAAGATGGTATGTGGAGGTGGTGATGAAGAGGAATAGCGTCAGCCTTCATTTCCTTTCATTGAAGTAGTCGTCTCGTCGTCTGCTCATGGTATGTAGTCTCTCCTTATAGCAATTGCAGTAAAGTAAGGGAAGGAAGGTGATGTGGCCGGATGCAGATGGGAGAAGCACTCACCAAAGGACTAGTTGAAGTAAATTACGAAAATGACTGAACTCGTTTTCCTTTCCTTCCTTATGTAGGTGGTGGATGCACCCTTTTTTATTACTATATAATTATATTATGGGAACCTGTATGTATCTATCTATTTGAGGGGGTAAAGGAGGAAGAGAAGGAGTGATGAAGTAAAGAAGGTTGTATGTAAGTAACCTAGTCTATAGTGTATAGTGTATAATGACGAAGTAAACGGGTGGACGACCTCCACTTTTGAAATAGTTGAACCAAAAGTGGGTAAGCCGGGGGAAGAAAGTGTTTATCCGGAAAGTCGCGAGTGGAATATATATACTCGGGTGGCGAATGACCTATTAGTTATTCAGGGTAATGTTCATTAAAGTAAAAGTGAATTCAGGGTCGCCCTGTTCAAGCGCGTCAACAAATCAAAGGAACCGTTAACCAGCTTGTGTTGAAACGCCGGAAAGAGCCGTAAGAGTCAGGCACAGTGGCACTTTCGGGATTCACACTACTGCAGCCACAAGCATACTGTACTGACTGTAGTAGGCATTAAAATCATGCGTTGCTTTCGAATGAGATTGTGTGTCTATTCGTATTCTCCTTCCTCTTCCTCTTCTTCTTCCTCTTCTTCCTCCTCTGCCTCTTCCTCCTCGTCCTCCTGCTCCTGGGCGGAATCATACATATCCTCATCATCATCCTCATCGGCAGCATCTTCCTCATCTGCTGCTTCCTCTGCGTTCACAGGAGCGGCCAGACTAGCCTGTGCTTGAACAACCTTCTCTCTCCTACCATCCGCAAGGAAACAACAAGTCAATCGACTTCCTTTTGTGTCGTAACGACCGACTGCCTCGATAGTGTTCTCCTCAGCCTTTTCTGTGGCTCCGAATACTTGAGATAGGTCGTAGAGATTCATGAATCCGTCTGAAGATGCGGTAGTGAGCAGGGTAGTGGCGAGAGGCGGGTCAGCGGGGATAGTATGTGAGATAGCCGAGATGGACTTGATACTGTCAATCAGCTTTTGACTCAGTAGTAGAGGATGACTGTGTTAGACTGACCGATTGGTATGCCCAACAAGAGTACCTATCCTCTCGACCTCAGCTACCTGAGTTGCCTTCTCCTCTTCTTCCTCTTCGTCCTCCTCAGCATCCTTCTCCTTCTCCTCATCCGACTCTTCGACATCGACGATATCTACATCATATACTTCCACGACTCCCTTCTCGGTACCAACGCAAAGCACCTCGACAGGTAATCCATCTAGATCAACTTCGGCGAACAAGAGAGAATTGTATCGTGATTTCGTCTCGAGAGTGTTGAGGAGTACAAGCGACAAAGAGTAAATTTCAATCTTCTTTGGGAAGAGAACAGCAAAATGGGTACCGAGAGGGGAAAATTTGACTTGCTCAGCTTCTGTTCCATCAGCATCATTCACACCAGATCACGTGAGATAGGTGAACGCACCGATACCAAGAGGTAAACTAGCAGCACCTCGACCTCTCATCAAATCCCACATCTTCAATGTCAAGTCCTTTCCTACACTCAAAGCGACTCGGCCGGTGGGGTGTACATCAACCCAGTTGACTCGTCCTGAATGCCCTTTCAGGCTTTTCAGAAGCGACCAGTCTGATGTCCTAAACAGCGAGATAGTCCCATCTACCGAGGTAGACAAAAGATGCGAAGAGGTCGGGAAATGCAGTGATGTGATAGAACCTATCTCATCAGTCATCTGTCCCATTGCAGTCACGATAGTAGACGCACCAGTATGCTGGCTCAAGCTTCCAACCTCCTTCCTTCTCCTCAAATCCCAGACTTTGATGAACTCATCCTCACTCCCCGTAGCAAGCCATTTGCCTCCGGGAGAAGCAGCAACACATTTGACAAAAGCCAAATGTGCCGGGAAAATAAAGATAGGTGTCAGATCAGGTTTAACGACCCTATTAACTAATCCATCCCCGCTATCGAGGTTATGAGGTGGATAAGATCCTTCGATACCGTATAGTAACTTTTCGTAGGATCCGGCGATGAGAATAAATGATCCAGGGAGAGTTGTAGGTGGTAGAGCCTTTTGTTTGCCCTTGGCCTTTTCAGATACGGGCACAGGAGCGGAAGCGGGTTTGGACTGTGATTTCACAGCGACTGGTGCGGGTACAGACGCCGGGGCATCACCTTCGAAACGGACATCGACCGTCGCCTTTTTGTTGTATGGTGCGTTTCGAGCCTTAGAGCCGTTGGGTTTAGATTTGCCTTGCTTGCCCATTGTGATTTAGGTGAATATGAAGCAATGTAGCCGGAAAGTGGTGATGCAAAGTTGATTTTTCTGTCGTGCCTGAGCTCACGCGGCAATGACTGACGTGGCATTGCAGTCATGACCATACATCATTGGAACGCAACCTACTCTGGATCAACTTGCCTATCTTCCGCTTGATATTCTTGCTCCGTTGCTCGTAACCTTCCCACCATTCGGCTCTCAGCTCCTCATCTATCCATTCCCGATTACTGAATGCTAGCAATTCCGTTAAGCAATTGCGTTCAAGTCGGGTCAGTTCATTATCTAGAGCTTGTATCGAATGGCTTCTCCGCCTCATGGTCCGATACTGAGGGAGATGTTTGGGCGTTTCGATCAGATAAGGGATTTTGCCAAGGAGCTTGGGGTGCTGCAATATCGTCCGCATCCCATCCAGTCCAATTTGACCACTGTCGGTAAGCTCACAATGTTCAGAAAGGTGAAAGTGACTGACCGTCCTAACCTTACATCAGCTGATCCCCAGATACAAACTCACCCAGCGTGACGATCCTTCTTCCCACCATGGACTTCTTTACTATCACTGACGTGAATAGCAGCCACGTTATCCCATCCCACTAGCTCCAAGTCGGCAAACAAAGCTTGCCTACCGGATGGCGTGGAGAGATCAAATTGATCAACGTGAATATGACACAGGTCAAGGCATATCATTAGGCGAGACCCACATCGGGATATCAGGTATCGGAGGTCAAGCAACGATCTACCTAATTGACCCCTGCAACGATGTGTCTGTCGTCAGCGGGTCCCGATGGTGTTTCTGTCAGCGTAATATAACAGGGTGACTCACAGAATTTTCAAGTGCCAAGACGACATTCGGGACTTGGTCCAGCAAGAGCTCGATATCGTCACCCAATCTCTCTAGGGCTATGATATGCTTATCATCATCATCATCATACCCCATTGACCCAGGACTGCAATCAGCTTGACTCGTTCGACCACATACTGAAACACAAGGATATCGATGTTTAATGCCCTGGCGTATTTCATTTCCGCTTTCAGGCTGATGAAAGAACGCAGTCGTGTTCCACTAACTCGTGAGCGGCATTGTCGACACCAGTGGAACGACTCACTTATCGGCAGAACTGAGGTTCATGGTATGAACAGCATGTACAACCATGGTTCCCCCTTGTCCATTCCCAATACCTGGTCATTAGATGATGCCACAGAGAGTTAGACATACCGGAACACCTCAAGATCCGATTCCATTCCATAGCGATCCTCCTCTCTTTCCTTATCTTCGATATCGAGTGAAAAGGGACCCTCTTTTTGGGACAGTTCAGGAACAAAGACATTCCTCCGAGATCACGTTCGCTCTCAAAAGCAAATATATATCTTTCCAAAGCCGCAATGGGACCTCCGTCAGATGAGACATGGTGTAACGTTTTTGCCTTGGGGCGAGAAAGGTCGATGACCGCAAGGTCTACCTGGTGTGGGGCGTAAGAGGTGTCCCAGGGTACTTTGGTTATGGATCGAGGAGTAGGAGGCATTTTGCGGAGTAATGCCTCTTGATCTTCAAGACTCCCATAGTTCGACCACGGAGCGAAAATCTTGACAGTTTCAAGAGATGTCGACAAGCATTCATGGCCATGATTGAGGGGTAGCCCGGTGTCATCGTACCGGATATGCGTTGGCGTGATAGGGGTAAGCAATCGAGTTCCTCGAATGGGTGTGCTTGAGCAGGTGGAAGTCAAGGATAAGCCAGGTGTAGTGGGCGGTTGCGAAAAGCTGGAAAATGGGATTGGAGTGGGAGGCGGAGTAATAAGCTGGACCGGCCCGGATAAGGGCGTAGTATCTCGCGGAGAGATTCTGGACTTGAGGGGTATTGAGCGAGGCTTAAAGTTAGGCTCCGACTTCTTTGGAGGAGTTGAAGGAGGGTTGGGTGGTCGGATCCGAGATCTGGCGAGGAGAGGCAGGGATGAGGCTCGGAAGGGGATTCTAGTGTCGTTGTGCGGAACGGTGCATCCCACTTGACAATTCTGCCTGGTGCTCAGGTGGCCTGCATCTGATGACATTGCAATGAGTGACATAGAAGTTGAATGATCATGCACATGCGATGAAGGTACGCAGGAACTACATGCAGAAACACACACACAGGATCGAGCACACATACATTATTCACGTTCCTACAATCTATACTCTCCATGTCCCCTTTTCTTTCTTCTGGCAAATAGCTGCCGCTACGAAACATGCACTTCCCGTCAGGATCGTAACACCACTCCACACGATCGGGGCATAGAAACCATATTTATCGAGTAGTGCTCCTGTAATTGGAGTTCCAGTGAGGGCCGCGAATGAAGTTGCCAAGAATCCTGCATATCAGCTCTGCCCTCCAGTACGTGAGTAGAACTTACCCATTCCCATCCTGATGCCGATCTCAGAAGGATGAGTAGCCATCGAGATCAGAGCGGGTCCGATGAGCGAGACATATCCACCGGAAAAGAATCCGTATAGAAGTGAAACGATAATTGAACCAGCTGCTGTTCCGGCGCCGAATACTGAGAATGAGAGGATACCAGCTCCGGTGCACATGAAGATCATGAGATTGAGGTTACCGAGGTAGTCGGCTACGAAGTTGGGAGAAATCCGCCCGAATACCGAAGCGGCATTGAGGATGGCGAGCAGATAAAATGTGATATTCGGCGAGATGCCCTTGTCTTGGGCATACACCTCTGACTCGTCAGCTTTGACTTCGACGCACGTAGAAGTCATGAGGGCTTACGAATGTAGAAGATAGGGAAGAATAGTCCCCAAGCGACAAAGAATAACCCAGCGACGAGAAGAGAGTATGGCTTCGATTTGAATAGCTCGGCAGGCGACGGTTTCTTCATGGGTCCAGTTCGTAGACTTGCGGGTACGAACCGTGGATGTACAAGCGCACAAGCCATGACCAAGACACCGAGTAAGAGATAGCCACTATACTGTACGGCTTTGGGGAATCCATGCGATGCGATGAGATTGTTGAGCATGATCGGTAAACAGATACCTAGAATGTCAGTAAGATGTGATCAGAGAAAGGCCAGGTACGTACCTCCGACGGATGATCCAGTGGTGACGATACCCAGTGCGAGACTTCGACGTTTGAGAAAGTACTGTGAAATGACAGAGAGGGCGGGAAGGAAGATCAGGCCGGTCCCGATCCCGATTCCGACTCCTTGAGCGAGCATGGTCTGCCAGAACTCCTTAGCCAAAGAGGTCATGAATAGACTGCAAGTCAGCGATTGCACCACACTTGTGAAGGTGAGGACGATATACCAGACAATATAGATAACACTGCCCGAGATGACGAGATGGTGGAAGTAGCCTTTGTCGTACAATGCTCCCGACACCGCTCCCAGTGAGAACTGGAAGAAGAGCTGGACCGATCCCACCCATGAGATGTTGGAAGCGGGTTGATCTGGATAGCCGGTGAATTGATAGTATCCCTGGTAGGCCCCGAAAGTATTGGCATATCCGAATGTAGCAAACACTATCGTCAGTTCCAAAAAAAAACACAAGGGAAAACAAGGTGGACTTACCAAAGAGCCACGCTCCGACGACGGCTGCCCACCCTTTCAGACCTCCCTCAGGAAATGGCGAGCCGGGTATAGTAGATGGACCAGGTTGTTGCTTCTCTTCATCGATCTTAGCGGCTGCAACTTCCGTTTCAGGTTGAGGAGTTAGAGTCGGTGTGGAAGAATGTGGTTCTGAGGAGGCGGAGTGGAGATGTTGTTCTGTTTCTTGAGGTTGAATCGACATCTTGGCACAAATGTAGGCGTGGACAATTTAGACAGATCTGAGTGACTCCTTTATACACACATGGCCGAGTTATAGCAAAGGTGATGGACCAGATGCTGATCAATCTTCGGTCCCGAGGTTATATTTATTTAGCTTCATTAGCAGGTACAACCTCGGTGCACCTCGGCCGAGTTCGGCAAAGTCCTATTTCGGGATAACCATGACCGATTGCCCGATCAACTGTATTCATACATGACTCATCTACTTTGCGGGTCTGGACATGGTAGAAGCACCCGAAGGGTCTTTCTTCTTCTCCGGTGAGCCACCAGCTCTAGATGCCATGAGGTAAATCAATGCTACGACCGCCAGGCAGAGAATGATGGTGGCTTCTTGCCAATTGTCCGCTACGAGCGATTCGACCGGGGGAGGGGGAAGGGGGGCTATATCGTTAGAGCTGCCCACGTCAAAGATGTAGAATATACCACTTAGACGAGGTGGTGGAGGAGGAACACCAACAGGTCTGGGCTGGCCGACTTGAATCTTCAGACCTCCTCTCTGTTTCGCTTTTGGTACCCTTTTCTTCACCCTCCTTCGCCTTTGCCTCCTCGGAGGAGCGTTTCCTCCATCGCTCATCGCCTGATTCTGGCAATCTACATGTAAGCTTAATTCATCCAGCTGAGTAGCACCCACTCTGTACATTGACCCCACCAGGTCCACCACAAGATGCTTGAGCCGTCACTTCACTTCCGCCCCTCCCACCATTCATACCGCCTATCATCACCCCAAACTGAGCAGCTTGCATCTGCTGAGCATTCATCTGTTGTGACATCATTTGATTCATCATCATCATCTGCATCGCATCACTCATCATGTTTCCATTACCTCCACCATTATTGGCTTGAGGAGCGGGGATATGTTGTACTTGAATCTGGGGAACTGATTGTTGTTCCTGGACTTGGATTTGAACCGGTTGTTGCTGACTGCCCATGAGCTGTAGCTGCCAGCTAGATGATAGTACTCACATCGGTGGTCTCAGCCTGACAGGTAGTGGAGGAGGAGATCGACGAGGTACGCGACGTCGAATCTGTTGGTGCGAATGGTGAAATTCGGCATGCCGGGGTGGCGGCATCCAGGGAGGAGGTCCACCAAAAGGTGGTTCCTGCTGAATACCAGGCTCGTGCAGCCAGTTGCCTGAAGGAGGACCAGAATGATCATATGGACCACCGAGGTGGGGCTGACCATATGACATTGGAGGTCCGCCTTGACCAAACGCTCCAGTGGGCAGGTAAATCGGCTCGAGAGGTTTGGCGACTGGGTACTCGGCTCGAGCTGGGGGCTGAAGTTCAACGATGCGTTGAGGTGATGGGACGGGGACTTGGTGGCCCTGGTGTGAAGCTGGAGGATGCTCTTGGTGCTGTCTATGCTGATGATGCTGGTTGCGGGGATGATTGCTGGGTGGAGTATTGGGCTGCGCAGGAGCTTCCTGTTGATGGACAGCTTGGGGCGGTGGCTGTAAAGATTGTCGATGGGGATCGTTGTTGACCGGTCTTTCCGAAGAAGACTGTCCCGGCAGAAGTACCTCGGGATCAGGAACAAAGATGACTTCCTCGTTGTCTTGAGAGATGTCCCGTGGCGGTGAGTCGAGCTGATCGTCGTCGTCGAAGTGGACATGTTTCACATCGTCTGGTTGGGTGCTGAATTGTTCCTCTGGATCTTCGAAAGATGGTGCTCTGAGAATCTTAGCTGCTCATAAGACCCTAAGTGAGGCTGCTCACGATGATCCGGGAAAGCCCCCTGGCATGGCGTTTGGCTGGACACTCATCGGTTAATTTGTTTAGTTTGGATGGTGAAGTGGAGAAAGTGAGTAGACTTCTACATCCTACAGCTCTTACATATACAACTACGAATGAGATCACACACGCTTAACATCAGGTCAAGGGGAATGTCAAAGGTAGTTCCCCCACTATATCGTCATAACCCAGGGGCTACTTCCCTTTCTCTCGCCGATCACTGACAATCACCATCGATGCCCACCAACCGTTTGCGGCGCCATTGTTACGTCCATTCCCCAAAGTGGTCCACCGGGCATAGCCGCAAATGGAACATCCGCCTTCCCAACACTGAAGCAGAACCTTCTATAATCTGGCTTGACACGCTTAATATACTTTGGTTGACCATAGCCATGGTTTAGGGGCATGACTGATTCCCAGCCAAAGAGGGGTTCTGGCCCGCGGCCCAGGTTATGAAGGACGGGAGCAGGAGCTAAGGGATGGAAACGTGGTCCATGCATCGATACCGGCATCGCCAGGACCCTCTGCATGGGGAAGGGTATTTGATGGGGGATAGTATGTTGGTATCCAGGAGGGGGTGTGGCAGGGAAATGATGCGTCGACAATGATACGAGTTGATTCGGCGATGATCTGCTTGATGACGGCAAGATCGACTTCGGGGGAGTCCCTCTTGCTTTTATGGTACTGTGGGCAGTAGATGATGAGATCGAAGACTCGCTGCGTGGGTGGCAGTGGGAGCATTTGGAGCAATGGCTGGTCGATTTGGCTAGGCTCGTAGCGTTAGCGGGTGGCGACTCGATCTTGTCTCGGCTCTCTCTGATCTTCATCTCTGGTTAGAAGTTCTGGCAAGGTAATGAGGTATGAGATACAAAGGGTAAACCCTCTATATGTGGATTGCACTATCTCCCCGTCGGTATTGGATCGCTCGATGATCCTCGCTGTGATCTCCCCTCTCCGCAGGGAAAGCGTTTGACTGACGCACCTCCCTTGATTTGGCTCCCCCGAGCTCCTTTGATTATTCCGTCTGTTCAAGATGATCGTCAAGCCCCACTTGAGTGGGTGATCTTGAGGACCCCATTGCCACTGGAATTGCTTGGCTGAGACTGATCAGGCAAAGATATACTGGACCATTGATACATGATGGTACAACAACAATGTTACGAAATATGAGCGCCGCTATTTAAGAGGACTACACAGCACTGGCCTTGATCTACAATATGAGACACTCTCCTGGAGCTCTACCAGTAGGTCCCACTCATGTAAGAATAAGGGTTGTTGTAGAATGAACCAGCGAGACCGTAGCCAGGTCCGTAGCCCCATCTTCCACCTCCCCAGCGGCCGTACATTCCTCCCATCAGTCCATAATAGCCGTATGGAGAGTAGGAGGACATAAGGGGACCAGCAGCGGTCATCATCATTGGGTTGACAACTGGGTACATTGCTACTAATCAGCACAAGCATTGGACAATGCAAGGGAGAGACATACTGCCAATGGTTTGTTATTTGTTATTGATTATCGAAGTGGTTGCTTTAGTTCGTGTGGTAGTCTGGTTTTGGTTCAAGCACTTCAAGTGTTGAGATAAAGTTGTTGTCGTTGAAGAGAAATCGCCCCGGGTATCTGATTTATATATCTTAGCAGATTCACCTCGATGTCAGAGCCCCTCACTCGTCCTTTGACGAAGAGACCCATTCACGATCATAATCTACGTCGATCACTGCCGATCCTTTGTATACTCCGGTCATCCCCTTGCCGGCGATCCATTCATGCCCGGTCGTCATGTATATGTCGATAGCCGGTCCATTCAATCCCGAAACGTTTCGTTCGCCCTTCGAAGGGGGCCGCAATGCAAGGAAGGCGTTTAGTGTCCAGAGGGTTTCCGGGGGAAATGGGAGGATGCGGCTCCACATAGTGATCGAATTAGAAGTATGGAAACCCCTAGTCCACCAGCGGTCACGACTACTATTGGCGAGACGATGGAGTCGCCAGAGACTTGGATCGATATTGCGGCTGCATCGCCCCTTTTTACGTATGAGCCACAACGGAATGCCCCTGCAGGCTGGAGTCAGGACACGGATGGTGGAAGTTCCTGTTCTGGAGGAGGGCCATACGCAGTCGGCATAGATGGAGTATACTGTAAGTTAGCTGCTACTATCATCACCCTCTTGGAAAGGTGCTGAGCTCAAACAGTCACCGAGGTCACGTTCGTGTGGACTGCGAGTTCAGATTACGCCGTTTCGGTAGGTATCGATGGACAACTCCAGTCAGGTCCAGCATCCTCGGGCGGGGTCACCCTCGATGCCCCAGCAGGAGCTCACGCCATCAGGCTCGAAGCGACGCCGTCCAATGATTCATTATCAACTGGTGGATCAGCATCGACTACACAATCGGCTAACACGTTCCAATTCCTAGGCGTAAAAATCAAGACAGCCGTCAGCCCTTCTGGGTAAGCTGACGTCGTACAAATTGGTCCTAACTGATCATGTAGATCTGGCACTAACGTCACCATTGATGATGCCGACCAACGGGTCATTTATACAGGTTTCAAATCGACTCCAGCCAGTCAAAGTCCAGTACCAGCCATTCAGAGTGGGGCATTTTACCAAAACACAATCAGCTATACTTCCTCCGCGCAAGCTTCCGCCTCCCTCACCTTTACTGGTATGACAGTTGGCGCTGTCTCATTGATTTGAGGCTGACAGACAGGTTCGGCCATCTACATATTGGGCCCAACAGGTCCATCGTTCGGTGTCTTCCAAGTCAGCATCGACTCGAAGGTCCTGGGAACTTACAACGCCTCGACGACAGTCGCCACTTACGATACATTACTGTTCTTCACCACCCAGCTTGATCCTAGCGCAAAACACCAAATCATCGTTACGAATCAAGCAGAAGGCTCCACACTTGCCTTGGACTATTTCGTCACTGTGACCCCTGATTCTACAGCACAGCCAAATGGCGTATGGCCGGGGGAACCAGCTATCCAGGGCGACAACTCGTCGGGAATTCTCGTCGGCGGATTACTTGGCGGCTTATTGGCTTTTGTGCGTCCGTTCTAGCTGTCTGGGAAGTGGGACTGATTCCAGCTATTCCTCTTCTTGGCATTCATGTATTGGCGATGGAAGAAGGCGGGAGGTACCGGAAGTTTCTGGACGGCGTTCTGCGGTCCGGTCAGAAAGGCGCTCAAGATTGAGAAAAAGGAAGATAGCCAGTTCAGAGCATGGCCCATGCTTCACTACCAGCCGAAATATGCTGTAGATAATTAGCCGATTCGTGCGGTACTCATCGTGGTAGAGACATATATCCCGGTGGGGACCGGTCGATGGAGTACGGGTCAGCGAGTCAGTCACATTTAAACAAAGCGGGGTACATAGGATATGCTACATATGAGTTTACAGAAACGATCGACTGAATTAATCATGGGGTGTCGAAAGGGTTAGCAGGGTTCAGCTGCCCTGGTCCACTTGGCGTACGGTCTCTATCTCCTTGTGCTACCCTCTGCGAGCTTCGCCCACGACTAGGAACTTTGAAGTAATCGCTCGTATTGATGTCGTACATGGGCGAGACATCCGGACGTCGATTTGCCTGAGCTGCGAGGTTGTTGGTCGAGGGGAAAGGTCCCGACATCGAGACACTGAGACTGCGAGCGGTTGCGGACTTGGGTAATGATGGATAAGGGCCAGACTGGGCATACGACGTGCGGCCTTGAGGTGCTAGTGATAATCGGGCGCTGGGTGACGAATCTCTTCTTCCAGTGGATGGTTGAGACCTATCTCGGTCGCCAATGACAGGAGCCAAGGCGAGGGGTTCGTCGATAAGCGAAGTATGATCGAGGACCCGGCTGCTCGATGAATGGCCCGTGTCGGCGGAAGGCCGAGCTTTGCTCTCGTCCTCGTCGTCTTCGGCTACTTCAGGAATATGCCCTAGCCTGATAGAATCCCCAGTCTCGCTGACCCACGACGAATCTCCTTCATAGTCGGAATAACCCTCAATCATGCTCCTTTGCCGTTTGGCACCCTCGTGCTTCTTTGCTCGTGATGTCGAACCCGAATAGTCGGAGTCGAAGCCACTGTTGACTTCAGAGCGAGATTTGCGGTCATAGTCGACGACACCTGTCGATCCATGTCGTCGTCGGAGCCAGAACCACCAAGCTGCGAAGGCAGCAGCGGCAAGCACAAAGAAGCCAACAACTGAGCAACCAATGATGACAGCGGTGGAAGCGACCTTCTTGC
>Ga0265798_10006716_pt1 | contig 15054 bp, 14 predicted proteins | sample P3T30metagenome_FD_192430 | JGI IMG/M metagenome (GOLD analysis project Ga0265798, IMG submission 192430) | Plant litter microbial communities from East Loma Ridge, Irvine, California - P3 T30 | ecosystem: Environmental > Terrestrial > Plant litter > Unclassified | place: USA: California... | reverse complement strand
GGCGGCACGCGCACCGCGTCGATTTCGGGCGGCTGGGTCGCGCTTCGGCTCGCGATCGACGGCCTGCTGGCGAGCGGCAAGCTGACCGCCGACCCGCTGACGCAAAAGGTCGCGGCGATCAGCTGCGGCATCTACCAGGGCAATCCGGTGCTCGACCTCGACTATATCGAGGATTCGGGCGCGGATGCGGATGCGAACTTCGTGCTGCTCGAAAACGGCAACATCGCCGAGGCACAGGCCACCGCCGAGGGTGCGACCTATGACGAGGAGGCGCTGCTTCGCCTGCTCCGGCTCGCGCGGATCGGCTGCACCGACATCTTCGCGGCGCAGGCGAAAGCGGTCGCCAAGTGAGCGGCGAGGGCAAGGAACCGCAGGCGATCCGCAAGCTCCAGCCCGGCAAGCTGGTCATCGCCAGCCACAACAAGGGCAAGGTCCGCGAGATCGCGGCGTTGTTGGAAGGGCGCGGGCTCGAAGTCATCTCAGCCGCCGACCTCGATTTGCCAGAGCCGATCGAGACGGGCACGACCTTCTTTGCGAATGCCGAACTGAAGGCGCGCTCGGCGGCGGACCTGTCGGGCTATCCTGCACTCGCGGATGACAGCGGGCTGTGCGTCGATGCGTTGAACGGCGATCCGGGCGTCTACACGGCGGATTGGGCGGAGACGCCGAACGGTCGCGACTGGGTGATGGCGATGCAGAAGGTCGAGGACGCGATCGTGGCCAAGGGCCCTGACGTGGGCCGCGGCGCGCATTTCGTCAGCGTGCTGGCGCTCGCATGGCCCGATGGTCACGTCGAATGGTTCGAGGGGCGTGCCGAGGGAACGCTCGTCTGGCCACCACGCGGCAATGTCGGGTTCGGCTATGACCCCGTGTTCGTGCCGCTAGGCTACGACCAGACCTATGCCGAACTGCCGCACGAGACGAAGAACGCGATCAGCCACCGCAACGAGGCGTTCAAGCTGCTCGAAGCCGCGGTGTTCTGAGAATTTGCAGCGGGGATTTGCCGCCACCTCTCTTGTCCGTCATCCTGACTTTCGTCAGGATGACGGAAGAAATGTGAGTCAGACTGCGATTGCCTGCTTCACCGGCCACGTCACCGTAGGCAACGCCTCGAACGCAGGTTTCGCCAGCAAATATCCCTGGATGTACCGCACGCCGAGACCCCGCAGCGCCTCGAACTCGCCGAGCGTCTCAACCCCCTCGGCAATCACCGTGATCCCCAGCGCCGCGCACATCCGCAGCATCCCCTCGACGATCATCCGCCGCGGCAGGCTCGTGTCGATGTCGCGGATCAGCTCCATGTCGAGCTTGATGATGCCCGGCTGGAACCGCGCGAGCAGATTAAGCCCGGCATGCCCCGCACCGAAATCGTCGAGCGCCGTCCCGAAGCCCATCTTCTGATACGTCGCGATGATGTTCGCCACATGCACGGGATCGAGCATCTCCTCGTTCTCGGTGAACTCGAAGATCAGGCGATCGGTCGGCAACCCAACCGCGCTCGCAGTCTTCAACGTCAACTGGATGCACGCCGCCGGCGAATAGACCGCGTTCGGGAGGAAGTTGATCGACAGCCGCGCGGGCGTATCGAGCAGCCCGGCCTTCACCGACGCCGCGATCGCGCGCACCCGGCATTGCTGGTCGAACGCGTAGAGGTTCTCCGCATCGACCTGGCAAAGCACGCTCGCCGCCGACTGCCCCTCGGGCCCGCGCACCAGCGCCTCATAGGCGAAGACGGTCTCGGTTTCGACGTCGACGATCGGCTGGAACGCCATCGAGAAGCCGAAGGTCAGGCCAGCGCCGTCGCGGCAACCGGTACAACCACCGGAACGCGGCACATCAGAATGAGATGGTGAGGTCATTAAGGCAGGTTAACCTCAGTCCACTTAAGAAAGTGCGACCGCCGACGCGGTCATCGCTTGCTCCAGATCAATACGCACGCTCACCGACGACATTTCCCGGCGGTGAATAGCGACAGACGAGATAGTCGTCGGTCGTGTTGCTCGCCATCGCGCAGCCGACCTGCGTGGAGCCGCGCCAGACGATCTGCGTGTAATGCGCGACGTCCTCGAAATTGCCGGTGCGGCTGAACCCGGGGGTCGGCATGTTGATGAAATCGCGCTTCTCGGCGACCCAGTGGCCCATCATCTCGGTGTACACATACGCATAGCGCGTACCAGTCCACAAATTCTCGCCTTCGCGAGTCATGCCCTGCGGCTGCGGTGCGTGCGCGAACTTCCGGGTCCGCGCCATCTGCTCGGCATAGGCGCGCGCGGTGGTCGCCAGCGTATCGCTCCACGTCAGCGGCGCCACGCCCACCGCGGCACGCGCGGCGTTGTGACCATCGATCATCGCGGTCTTGAGCAGCGCCGCCCCGCGGGGGGCTGGCGTCATCGTATCACGGCGCTCGACGACGCGTTCCGGCCCTTGTGCGCACCCCGCGATCGCGAGCACCGCGGCAAGCGCCCAACCCAATCGTGCCGTCATTGCGCTTCCTTCGGCCGCCCCGTGCGACCATATGCGCCAGATAATGCCCGTCTTCGAAACACCAAGCCCCGACGCTCCTCCAGCGGGCGATCTCGCGCTCTACGTCCATTGGCCGTTCTGCGTATCCAAATGCCCGTATTGCGACTTCAACAGCCATGTTCGCGACGAGGTCGACCAAGCAGCGTGGCGCGCCGCACTCCTGACCGACTTGGCGCATGAGGCAAGCGTACTGCCCGGACGAAAGCTTCAGTCGATCTTCTTCGGCGGTGGCACCCCCTCGCTGATGCCCCCCGCGACCGTCGCCGCGGTACTCGATGCGGCGGAAAAGGCTTGGGGGTTCGCGGCAGGAATCGAGATCACGCTGGAGGCGAACCCGTCCTCGGTCGAAGCCGCGCGGTTTGCCGACTTGGCGAGCGCCGGCGTGAACCGCGTATCCCTCGGACTGCAATCACTCAACGATCAGGCGTTGAAGTTCCTCGGTCGCGCGCATGACGTCAACGAGGGACAGGCCGCGCTCGCCACCGCGCAGAACGTGTTTCCCCGCGTCAGTTTCGACCTGATCTATGCACTGCCGGGCCAGCGGCTCGACGACTGGCGCGCCGAACTCGCGCGCGCGCTGAGCCTGGGGACGGAGCATCTGTCGCTGTACCAACTGACGATCGAAGCGGGCACACGGTTCGCGACCGAAGCGCTGGCGGGACGGATCGTGATCCCCGACGGCGACTCGGCGGCCGACCTGTTCGAGGTGACGCGCGCGGATACCGCCGCCGCGGGGCTGCCCGCGTACGAGACGTCGAACCACGCGCGACCGGGATCGGAGAGCCGCCACAACCTCGCATACTGGCGCTATCAGGATTACGCGGGAATCGGCCCCGGCGCGCATGGCCGTCGCGGCGGGCTGGCGACGGTACGGCGGAAAAAGCCGGAGAATTGGCTGGCGGCGATCGAACGCAACGGCCACGGCATGGAAGTCGAGGACCCGCTGACGCCGTCGACGCGCGCGACCGAAGCGTTGCTGATGGGGTTGCGGTTGGCAGAAGGCGTGGATCTGGACCGGATTACCGCGCTGAACGCGGGTGTCGTGCCAGTGGATCTGGCGGCGGTGGCGCGGCTTGAGGAGTTGGGGCTGATCGCACACACGCCGGGCCGATTGCGGGTTACCGAAGCCGGCGCCCTACTCCTCGACGCGATCCTGCCTGAGATCGTAACGGCTTAGCGAGCCGCTGCGTTGCCCTTCCCCCCTCCCTGAAAGGGAGGGGCTGGGGGTGGGTTGGTATGGGGCGGGCGCGTCGATAGCCAATTGGCCAACCCACCCCCTACCCCTCCCTTTCAGGGAGGGGGGAAAATGCTACTTCCCGAACCCGGCCGGCGCAGGCGAGACCACGGTAGTCGTACCCCCACGGATTTCTTTCACCTCGAGCGCGCGCTCGGCGACGTTGTCCTTGCCGAAGCGGAAGGCACCATCGATGCCGGCGAAGCCGTCGCCGTCGCGCAGGCGTTTCACCGGGAACGGCGTGCCGGGCTTCCAGTCGCGCGCGATGCGAACCGTCAGCAGCACCGAATCATAGCCGAGGCTCGACAGGCGATACGGCCCTGCCCCGAACCGCGCGCGGTATTTGGCGGCGTATTGGCGGTACAGCGTATCGGAGACGCTGGCGTACCATGCGCCCGACAGCGCTGGCTTGGCGGCGATCCCCGCGTCGGAGTTCCAGAGTTCGGTGCCGAGAATGCGCGTCGTCGCGCCGCTGCCGCGCTTGACCATCGCCGCCGCCGAGGCTGCGGTGGCGCCGCCGTCGGCGATCAGGACCGCGTCATAGGGCGCCTTCGCCGCGAGCCGCGTGACGGCGCCGGAAATGCCACCAGGGCCCCGCGCGTAGGTCTGAAGCGAGACGACCTGGCCGCCCGCACCTTCGACCGCGCGGAGGAACGCGGTGGACGCACGCTCGCCGTAAAGACCGTTGGGAACCAGCCCGGCGAAGTTGCTGACGCCGCGTTCCTTCGCGAAATCGACGACGCGCGCGATCGACTGAGTCGGGACATAACCCATCAGATACGCACCGTCGCCCGCCACGCCGAGATCGTTGGAGAAGCTCAGCACCGGAATGTTCGCGGCGCGCGCGATCGGCGCGACCGCGCGGACGTCGTCGGCGAGCAGCGGTCCGAGGATCAACTGCGCGCCCTCGGCGATCGCACGCTGCGCGGCGGCGGCGGCACCGGTCGCGGTGTCGTAGTTGGTGATGCGAACGCGCTGGTTCTGCGTATCGAGCAGCGCCAGCATCGTCGCGTTGGCGATCGAGGTGCCGACACCGGCGTTGCTGCCCGACAGCGGCACGAGAAGCGCGACGCGATTACGCTCGGCATCGTGCGGAATACCGGTCTCGACGCCGATGTTGGGGCGATCGACGGGGCGCGTGGTCGGGCGCTGCTGCGACGGCTCGACGGGGCCACGCGGGACGATCGTCTGGCACGCGCCGAGCAGGCACGCCGCGGCAAGCGTCGCCCATCGCCCTGCAGTACGTGCGGATTGCCCTATCGTCGTCGCGTCTGCCATGACCGTCCCCATGAACCCTGAAACTCTTCTCGATCCCGGCCTCTACATCGTCGCGACCCCGATCGGCAATCTTGGCGATCTGTCGCCGCGCGCCGCCGACATCCTCCGCCGCGCCGACGTGATCGCGGTCGAGGACAGCCGCGTGACCGCCGGGCTGCTCCGCCACATCGGCACGAAGACGCCGATGGTGCCGTATCATGACCACAGCGCGGAAGGCGTGCGCCCGGCGCTGATCTCGCGGATGGCGACGCAGGCGGTGGCTTTGGTGTCGGATGCGGGGACGCCGCTGATCTCCGATCCCGGGTTCAAGCTGGTCCGCGATGCGCGGGCGGCGGGGCATCTGGTGGTGACGATCCCCGGCCCTTGTGCAGCAGTGGCGGCGCTGACGCTGGCGGGGCTGCCGACCGACCGGTTCCTGTTCGTAGGGTTCTTGCCGTCGAAGATGCACGCGCGGGCGGAGGCGATCGCGGAGGTCTCGACGATCCGCGCGACTCTAGTGATGTATGAATCCGGGCCGCGGCTCGGCGCGTGCCTCGCTGCACTGGCGGAAGGGCTCGGCGACCGTGAGGCGGCGGTGACGCGCGAGATCAGCAAGAAGTTCGAGGAGGCGGTGACCGGCACGCTGTCGACGCTCGCCGCACGCTATGCGGATGCACCGCCGCGGGGGGAGATCGTGATCGTCGTCGCACCACCAGGCGAGGCGCCGCCGGCGAGCGTGGAGGATGGGGATGCGGCGCTGATCGAAGCACTCACCCGCCTGTCCACCGGGCAAGCCGCGAGTGAGGTGGCGAAGAAACTCGGGCTCGATCGCAAGGCGCTGTATGCGCGGGCGCTGGAATTGAAGGCGGAAAAGGGATGATCGCCCTTCTTCCCCCCTCCCTGGAAGGGAGGGGTCGGGGGTGGGTCGGCTGCTTGGCGGGCGGTCCCGAGCCCCAGCGGCCTACCCACCCCCAACCCCTCCCTTTCAGGGAGGGGCGCAGGGATGCGTGATCGTCGTTCCGCCGAGATTGCTGGCCGCAGAGGAGAGCGGCTGGCGGGGTGGTGGCTGCGCTTGAAGGGCTGGACCATCCTCGATCGCCGGGTCCGCACGCCCGCCGGCGAGGTCGATCTTGTCGCGCGAAAGGGAAACCTCGTCGCCTTCGTCGAGGTAAAAACCCGCGCGACCGCTGCCGAACTCGACTTCGCGATCGACGAACGCCGGCTCGCCCGCGTCGCCGCCGCCGCGGAGTTTCTGATGTCGCGCTATGCCGGACCCGGCGACGACATCCGCGTCGACGTGATCCTACTCGCCCCCGGCACCCGACCCCGTTATATCGAGAATGCGTGGATCGGGTGACGCCTAAATTACTCGTGGCGAAACCTCGCAAAGCTTCCGTCATCCTGACGAAAGTCAGGATCCAGAGCCATGAAGCGATGCCCTCGATCATCCTGGATCCTGACTTTCGTCAGGATGACGAGGTTAAGCATGCCACGTCACCCGATGACTTAACGGCCGCCCGCGCCTACATGCGCTCGACCGAACAGAAGGAAGACGCATGAGCCTCACCGTCGCCGTCCAGATGGACCCGCTCGACAGCATCAACATCGCCGGCGATTCGACCTTCGCGCTGATGTTGTCCGCGCAGGACCGTGGCCACAAGCTCTTCCACTACTCCGCCGAGGACCTGAACTACCGCGACGGCCGCGTCTGGGCGAAGGCGCATCCGGTCACCGTGCAGCGCGTCGTCGGCGATCACTTCAGCGTCGGCGAGCCCGTGAACCTCGATCTCGGCGACGAGGCCGACGTAGTCCTCATGCGCCAGGATCCTCCGTTCGACCTCGGCTACATCACTGCGACGCACCTGCTCGAGCGGATCGCCGACAAGACGCTGGTTGTGAACGATCCCGCGCAGGTGCGGAACGCGCCCGAGAAGGTCTTCGTGCTCGACTATCCGCAGTTCATGCCGCCGACGCTCGTCACCCGCTCGCTCGACGAGGCGCGCAAGTTCCTGGCCGAGCACGGCGCGATCGTCATCAAGCCGCTCCACGGCAACGGCGGCAAGGCGATCTTCAAGGTCGAGTCGGATGGCGCGAACCTGTCGGCGCTGATGGAGGTGTTCAACATGACGTGGCGCGAGCCGCACATGGTGCAGGCGTTCCTCCCCGACGTGGCGAAGGGCGACAAGCGGATCGTGCTGATCGACGGCGAGGTCGCGGGCGCGATCAACCGGTTGCCGGGCGAGGGCGAGATCCGCTCGAACCTCGCGGTCGGCGGCTCGGCGGAGAAGTCCGAACTGACCGACAAGGAGCGCGAGATCTGCGCGGTGCTCGGACCGGAACTGAAGAAGCGCGGGTTGCTGTTCGTCGGGATCGACGTGATCGGCGGCACGTGGCTGACCGAGATCAACGTGACCTCGCCGACCGGGATCGTCGCGATCTCGAACTTCGATGGGACGGACGTGGCCGGCATGATCTGGGACGCGATCGAGGCGAAGGTCGCGGCTCGGTAATTTCGGCGCGAACTGCCGCTGATACGGCCATCCCTCAGAAGACCACCACCCCGGCGGAGGCCGGGGTCCAGTTGGCAAGGTTGCAGTAACGGAGCGTTGCCCTTCGCTATCAACGTCTCCCAGATGGACCCCGGCCTCCGCCGGGGTGGTGCACCTGTTCGTTTGCGCGCTGAATAGAAGCTCGCGGAACACATCCGGCATCCCGGCAGTATGTGATACCCATGACCGAATTCATCCTCGATCTCATCGCCTGGGGCGGATATTTCGGTATCTTCCTGTTGATGGCGCTCGAGAATATCGTGCCGCCGGTGCCATCCGAAGTCATCATGGGGCTCGGCGGCATGGCCGTTGCGCGTGGCAACATGAGCGTCGTGCCGCTGATCGCCTGGGGCACTGCGGGCTCGGTCGTCGGCAACTACTTCTGGTATTATATCGGCCGCAACATCGGCTACGAACGCTTCCGCCCGTTCATCGAGCGCAACGGCCGCTGGCTGACGATGGAATGGTCCGACGTCGAAAAGATCCACCGGTTCTTTACGAAGCGCGGCGGCTGGGTGATCTTCGTGTTCCGGTTCATGCCGACCTTCCGCACCGTCATCTCGCTGCCCGCGGGCATGACGCGGATGCCGATCTGGCAGTTCGTGATCTGGACCGCAGCGGGCAGCGCGATCTGGAACACCGTGCTCACCTATGCCGGCATCCTGCTCGGCTCGCATTTCGAAGAACTCGACCGCTACGTCGGTCCGGTCGCGGTGGCGACGTTCGTGGTGATCATCATCGGCTATGGCTGGCGCGTGCTGACCTGGAAACCCAAGGGCTAGCCGCCGTGCGGGTGGGCGTTGCGGTACACGTCCATCAAGTGCGCGGCATCGACCTGCGTATAGATCTGCGTCGAGCTGAGACTCGCATGCCCCAGCAACTCCTGTAGCGCGCGCAAATCCGCCCCCCGCCCCAGCAGATGCGTCGCGAAACTATGCCGCAGCGCATGCGGCGTCGTCCGATCGCCCAGCCCGAGCCGCGCGCGCGCGCCGCGTACCGAGCGCCGTACCACCACCGCCGACAGCGGCCCGCCCTTCGCGCCCCTAAACAGCGGCGCGTCAGGTGCGATCGGCCACGGCGTCTGCGCGACATACGCCTCGATCGCCGCGCGCACCTTGGGCAGCAACGGCACCATCCGCGCCTTCGACCGCTTGCCGGTGACCACCAGCGTCTCGCCGAGCGGCAGGATCGCCCCGGGCAACGCCAGCGCCTCGCCGATCCGCAGCCCGGCACCGTATAGCAGCAGCAGCACCGCCCAATCCCGCGCGCCGATCCACGGCTCGGTCGCATCCTTGGCGACGTCTTCGGCCAGCGCGATCGCCTCGCCCGGAGAGATCGGTCGCGGCAGGCCCTTCTTCACGCGCGGCCCCCGGATCCTCGGCCGCTCCGCGCCGTCGTTCGCCCACGCCAGGAAGCCGCGCACCGCGGACAGCTCACGCGCCGCCGAAACGTTGCCGAGCCCCGAGTCCCGACGATACGCCAGATACGCGCGCAGATCGGCGGCGGTCACGCGCGCCAGCGTCGCGCGCTCGACACGCTCGCCCCAATGATCGATCAGAAATGCCGTCAGGCGTTCCGCCGACGCCTGATAGGCCCGCACCGTGTGCACCGACCGTCGCCGATCTCGCGTCAAATGGTCCGCCCAGAGCATCGACGGCGGCAGGTCTGTCGTGGTCTCCATAACGGACACTAACCTGCTCCAGCAGCAAAGGAAAATTAACATACCTTGGGTATCCAACAGCCATGTCGCCGAAAGACCTCGTCACAAACGCATTCGCAGACGAAAAACGGCGCGTTGCCGCACTCCATGCGCTAGCGCTGCTCGATAGCGCACCCGAACGCGAGTTCGATGCGCTCGTCGAACTCGCCGCCGAGATGCTCGGATGCCCGACCGCGTTGATGACCCTCGTCGATAGCGACCGGCTGTGGATCAAGGCCGCGGCCGGCGGCGAACGCGGCGAGATCAGCCGCGACATCGGCATGTGCGCGTACACGATCCAGAACGAAGCCCCCCTCGTGATCGAAAACCTCGACGCCGATTCGCGGTTCGTGGAGAACCCGCTGGTACTGGCGGATCACGGCGCGCGTTTCTACGCAGGAGCGGCGATCCATGCGGTCGACGATCGCGGCGAGCGTCACGCGATCGGCTCGATCTGCGTCATCGATTCGGTGCCGCGCAGCTTGAACGACGCAGGCCGTCGCGCGCTCACGCATCTCGCGACGCTGGCCGAGGTGACCGTCGCGGCGCGGTCTGCCGCGCATCAGGCGATCGCCATCGCCACCACCGCGGACCGACAGGCCGCGACGCTCGCGCGGCAGGATCGTATCTTTCGCCAGGCCGAGCGGATGGCGGCGATCGGATCGTGGCGGACCTCGCTCGACCACCAGCATCTGGACTGGTCGGACGGCGTCTTTCACATCTATGGCCTGCCGGTCGGCCCGGTGCCGGAGATGGAGGTCGCGATGGCGTTCTATCCGCCCCATGCCCGGGACATACTGAGCGCGTGTCTCACGACGACGTTGGAAACGGGCATACCGTTCGACATCGAGGTCGACTTCACCACCGCGCAGGGCGAGCCGCGGCGCGTACGCGTGCTGGGCGAACTCGAGGACGACGCCGGTACGACCATCGGGTTCGTCGGCGTTTTCCAGGACGTGACCGAACGCTATGCGCTCGAATTGAACCTGCGGCGATCGGCCGACACCGATTCGCTCACCGGAATATCCAACCGCGCGGCATTCGATCGGGCGCTCGACGCCGCGATGACCCGGTCGCACACCGACGGCACGCCGTTGCTGCTTGCGCTCATCGACCTCGATGGGTTCAAGGCGATCAACGACACGCTCGGCCACACCTCGGGTGACGACGTGCTGCGGGCGGTCGGCGAGATATTGCAGGCACCCTGGCTCAAGCAGAGCTTCGCCGCGCGGCTGGGCGGTGACGAATTCGGACTGCTGATCGAGGATCCGGGTCTGACCGCGACGCCCGGCTACATCAGTGCGCGCCTGGAGGAAGCGCTGCGCTTTCCGATCGCGCTGAACGGTCTGGCGATGATCAGCGCCGGGACGGTCGGGATCACCGCGCTGGCGCCGGATTGCCATGCGATCCGCGACTTCATCCACCAGGCCGATACGATCCTCTACAAGGCGAAGCGCGCGCGCGTCGGCGAACGCCGCCGGGGCGGCGATCGCCGCGCCGCCGCCTGACGCCTGACGCCTGACGCCTGACGCCTGACGCCTTCAAGTCGGTGCCTGCTTAGACGGTTCACGCGGAGTCGATCTGTCCCCATATACGGACACGATGTCGTCCCGCGCCCGTGTCCTGATCCTAAACGCCGCCCTCGGGCCCCTCGACTACCGCGTGCCCGCCGGCATGGAGGTCGAGCCGGGTTCGGTCGTCGTCGCGCCGCTGGGGCCACGGCAGTTGCTCGGCGTGGTGTGGGAGGCGGAGCGGATGCCGTCGGATGCCGAGGTCGGCGACAACCGGCTGCGCAACCTGCTCGCTGTCGCCGACGTACCGCCGCTGGGTGCACCGCTGCGGCGGCTGGTGGAGTGGACGGCGGACTATTACCTCGCGCCGGCAGCGTCGGTATTGCGGATGACGTTGGCATCGACGTCGGCTCTGGAAGGTGCGCGGACCGCGATCGAGTATCGTGCGACGGGCGTGGTGCCGCCCCGCCTCACCCCGCAACGGGAGCAGGCGCTGGAGCGGATCGGCGATCGCCAGGGCCTGATCCGCGAACTCGCCACCACCGCCGACGTCAGCGACGCGGTGATCCGCGGGCTGGTGAAGGTGGGCGCGATCGAAGCGGTCGAGGTCAGCCTGGACAGCCCCTACCCCGTGCCCGATCCCGCGCATCACGAGCCGATCTTGTCCGAGGACCAGCGCGCGGCGGCGGATGCGCTGGTCGCGGGAGTGGCGGAGCACGCGTTCCATCCGACATTGCTCGACGGCGTGACCGGTTCGGGCAAGACCGAGGTGTATTTCGAGGCGGTCGCTCAGGCGATCCGCGACGGCCGCCAGACTTTGGTGCTGCTCCCCGAGATCGCGCTGACCGAGCCGTTCCTCAAGCGCTTCCACGACCGGTTCGGGTGCGAGCCGATCGCGTGGCATTCGGGGCTTCGCTCGACCCAGCGGCGCAGGGCTTGGCGGGCGATTGCCAGCGGTGAGGCGCTGGTGACGGTCGGCGCGCGCTCGGCGCTGTTCCTGCCGTACCGCGATCTCGGGTTGATCGTCGTCGACGAGGCGCACGAGACCAGCTTCAAGCAGGAAGAGGGCGTGCATTATCACGCGCGCGACGTCGCGGTGATGCGCGGCAAGTTCGAGGGGTGTCCTGTCATCCTCGCCTCCGCCACGCCGGCGATCGAGACGCGGCAACAGGTCGCGACTGGGCGCTACGCAGAGCTGAAGCTGCCCGGCCGGTTCGGCGCGGCAGAGATGCCGACGATCGAGCCGATCGACCTGATCAAGGAACCGCCCGAGCGCGGTCGCTGGCTCGCCCCGCGGCTGGTCAAGGCGATGCAGGAAACGCTGGAGCGGCGCGAGCAGTCGTTGCTGTTCCTCAACCGCCGCGGCTATGCGCCGCTGACGCTGTGCCGGACCTGCGGGCACCGGTTCCAGTGCCCAAATTGCACCGCGTGGATGGTCGAGCACCGGCTGACGCGGCGGCTGGCCTGCCATCATTGCGGGCATATCGAACCAACGCCGCGTGTCTGCCCGGAATGCAAGGGCGAGGACACGCTCGTCGCCTGTGGGCCGGGCGTCGAGCGGATCGCCGACGAAGTGACGGCGCTGTTCCCCGAGGCGAAGACGGCCGTGGTGACCTCGGACACGATCTGGTCGCCCGCCAAGGCGGCGGAGTTCGTTGGGCGGATGGAGGCGGGCGATATCGATATCGTCGTCGGCACGCAGCTGGTGACGAAGGGCTATCACTTCCCCAACCTCACGCTGGTCGGCGTGGTCGACGCGGACCTAGGTCTAGACGGCGGCGACCTCCGAGCGGCGGAGCGCACGTTCCAGCAGATTCGGCAGGTGTCGGGGCGTGCCGGGCGCGGCGAGAAACCGGGCCATGTGTTCATCCAGACGCACAGCCCCGGCGCGCAGGTGATGCAGGCGCTCATCACCGGCGACGCAGGTGCGTTCTACGCGGCGGAGACGGATGCGCGGAAGGACGCGGGGGCGCCGCCGTTCGGACGGTACGCGGCGATCGTGGTGTCGTCGGAGGACCAGTCTTGCGCACATGATACGGCCAAGCTGGTGGGGCGGAGCGCGCCCGAGGTCGAGGGGATGCACGTCTATGGCCCCGCGCCGGCGCCGTTGGCGATGTTGCGGGGGCGACACCGCTATCGGCTGCTGGTCCATGCGCGGCGGGCGCTGGATGTGCAGGATGTGATCCGGGAATGGCTGGGGAAGCTGGACTGGCCGTCGAAGGTGCGGGTGACGGTCGACGTCGATCCGTATAATTTCTTGTAAGCTCGACGTTACGCCATTCCCCTCCCGTCATCCTGACGAAAGTCGGGATCCAGGGTAACCGGGGGTAGCGCTCCGTGGCTCTGGATCCTGACTTTCGTCAGGATGACGGACAAGGCGGCAAGCGGGTGCCCGGTCTGGGTCCCCGCCGTCGCGGGGAAACACATCTCAGTTAGTTAAAGAGCTTTCTCACCCGCGTGCTCAGCCAAAACGGTCAGGCCCTTGGCGTTTACCTCGGCGAAACCGCCCTTGATCGCGATGATCTCGGGGGTACCGTTCTGCGTGCGGTATACCTGCACGCCGCCGTCGCGAACCGTCGACATGAAGGGCGCGTGGCCTTCGAGGACGCCGAAATCGCCTTCGGTGCCTGGGACGACGACCATGTAGACCTCCTCCGAGCGGACGAGCTTTTCTGGCGTGACGAGTTCGAAATGCAGCATGTCTATCTTCTCACTCCCTCCCCTTCAGGGGAGGGTTGGGGTGGGGGAGTGCGGCAGGCGCGACGCTCGCGGTCAGGCCCCACCCCAACCCTCCCCTAAAGGGGAGGGAGTTAAGCTTACGCCTCGGAAGCCATCTTCTCGGCCTTGGCGACGGCTTCGTCGATGCCGCCGACCATGTAGAACGCAGCCTCCGGCAAGTGATCATACTCGCCCTCGACCACCGCCTTGAACGACCGGACCGTGTCCTCAAGCTGGACGAACTTGCCGCTGATGCCGGTGAAGACCTCTGCGACGTGGAACGGCTGGCTCAGGAACTTCTGGATTTTTCGCGCACGCTGGACCGTGAGCTTATCCTCTTCGGACAGCTCGTCCATGCCGAGAATGGCGATGATGTCCTGCAGCGACTTGTACTTCTGCAGCGTCGACTGGACGGCACGCGCGGTGTCGTAATGCTCCTGGCCGACGACGCGCGGCTCGAGCAGACGCGACGTCGAGTCGAGCGGATCGACTGCCGGGTAGATGCCCAGCTCCGAGATCGCGCGGTTGAGGTTGGTCGTCGCATCGAGATGCGCGAACGACGTTGCCGGCGCCGGATCGGTAAGATCGTCTGCGGGAACGTACACCGCCTGCACCGAGGTGATCGACCCCTTGTTGGTCGACGTGATGCGCTCCTGCAGCGCGCCCATGTCGGTCGACAGCGTCGGCTGATAGCCCACTGCCGACGGGATGCGGCCGAGCAGTGCCGAAACCTCTGCGCCCGCCTGCGTGAAGCGGAAGATGTTGTCGACGAAGAACAGCACGTCCTGACCTTCGACGTCGCGGAAATACTCGGCGATCGTCAGGCCCGACAGCGCGACGCGGGCACGTGCGCCTGGCGGCTCGTTCATCTGGCCGAACACCAGCGCGACCTTCGAGCCCTCCGACTGCGGATTGCCGTCTGCATCCTTGGCGATGACGCCCGCGTCGAGGAACTCGTGGTATAGATCGTTACCCTCACGGGTACGCTCGCCGACGCCGGCGAACACCGAGGTACCGCCGTGACCCTTGGCGATGTTGTTGATCAGCTCCTGGATCAGCACGGTCTTGCCGACGCCGGCGCCGCCGAACAGGCCGATCTTGCCGCCCTTCGCATAGGGTGCGAGCAGGTCGATGACCTTGATGCCGGTGACGAGAATCGCGCTCTCGGTCGACTGGTCGACGAACAGCGGTGCCGAAGCGTGGATCGGCGCGGTCGTCTCTGCGCCGACCGGACCGCGCTCGTCGATCGGCTCGCCGATGACGTTGAGGATGCGGCCGAGCGTCTTCGGGCCGACCGGAACGCGGATCTGCGAGCCGGTATCGGTGACGGTCTGGCCGCGGGTCAGGCCCTCGGTGGCGTCCATCGCGATCGTGCGAACGGTGTTCTCGCCGAGATGCTGCGCGACTTCGAGGACGAGCCGGTTGCCGTTATTGTCGGTTTCGAGTGCCGACAGAATGGCGGGCAAATTGTCGGGGAAATGCACGTCGACGACCGCACCGATGACCTGCGAGATGCGGCCGGTGTTGTTTGTGGCCTTGGGGGCGAGCGTGGTTCCGAGGGTC
>Ga0265798_10006713_pt1 | contig 15056 bp, 19 predicted proteins | sample P3T30metagenome_FD_192430 | JGI IMG/M metagenome (GOLD analysis project Ga0265798, IMG submission 192430) | Plant litter microbial communities from East Loma Ridge, Irvine, California - P3 T30 | ecosystem: Environmental > Terrestrial > Plant litter > Unclassified | place: USA: California... | reverse complement strand
CGCTGAACCGACTATCGAGCCCTACATGCTCCCTCAGACGCAGTCCTCTCATCCGTACTGGCAACAAGGTACTCCTACGTTCCACCGCAAGCAACAGTCGATGCGTGCTAAGGCCCGTCGTCGATAAGCCGTCATTCCGAAGCCGCCACCTTTCCCGAGGTGTGCGGCTTTTCTTTGTTTGTCGCATAGGCTCATTGCGACCAAGCTCGGCGGGGGTTCGCGACCTATACTGAAAAGGACATTTTTTGGAGAACTACTATGAACAAGCCACAAATCATTGCGTATGACTCGTCGGGCTCGAGGCCTCCACCCCGGGAGTTCCTCGTCGGAGATGTACATGGCGGAACGGATGTTGCTGCCGCGATAAGAGCAGCAATGATTCGGTCCATAAAAGGCCGTCCGAAGGTCAGCTATGACGCCGACGGCAAACCTCGTCGTCGAAATCGAGCAAAGCAAGCGCGAATTAACCGATACGTACAACAGCTGTCTCAGCGCGGTAGCGGCAAGATGCGCACCCGCCGTGTTCCGCTGAAGTCGCTTAATCGCTGCTATTACTGATACACCTCTTCAAACCGCTTCCTTCCTGGTGGCGGTTTTTTCATTCCAAAAAAAATGCCAGACGCACAGGCGTCCGGCAAAGAATGGTATGGAAAGACGGTATCAGAACAAGGAAGTCTGTCCTTGCTCCGCGAAATCGCCTTCTTTAAAGCGGTTCCAGCCGTTGACCAGGTTCCGGATGAAACGCGAGTTCAGTCCAGCGCCTTCCCAGGATTGAGCTCCCTCGGTTTTTGCGTAAGTGAAGTGAGAGCAGCTCGCCAGCCAGGCGGCGCCGCCCCGAGCTTCTACTTCTGCCGCAAGCGCGGCGTGTTGCCGGAACTTCGCGCAGATGACCTCGGCCATCATCACATCGTCTTGGGAGGCGGCCCCCACTTTGTTCGCATGGTACGCCGACTCGGCGTCACCGTAGACTTTGCCGGCATACGTGACCCGATACGCGCGGGTCAGACAACCCTTTGTGCGGCCGAGCTCCGTTGGATTGGTTAATGCCGCCCCTAGCCCGGGTTCTCCCGAAAAGATATTTAGTGGTGCAGCTATTTGGCTCATGTTGACTCCGTGAAAGAATGTCCTGAGCAGTTTAGTGACTGCAGGTCCTAACAATGTGCTGACCCGACTAACGTGCGTCTCTACACCTTGTGAGGCCAACCGACTCATTGGCCTCCCTTCGTATCGAGTCACTTCAAGGCAGATTCATATGTATTGGTTCATGCACGCGCTTAAGAATTATGCGCACTTTTCTGGCCGAGCCCGCCGCCGTGAATACAACTGGTTTCAGCTTGTCACCAGCTCTATTCTTTCCGTGTTGGTGCTAGCGTTCCTGTTCAGCCTTCTCTCAACAATTGGCGTTCGAGGCACCATTACCGGCAATGTGCTGTTCGTAGCCCTCCTCGGGCTCCTAGTGATGGGGTTTGCACTACTAATAGCCGTGCCGAGTTGGTCAGTTTTGGTTCGCCGACTTCATGACATAGGCCTCAGTGGCTGGTTGTCGCTCCTCGTATTCGTGCCCGGCTGCGGCTTCCTGTTTCTAGTTGTTGTGGGCCTCATCAACGGTGCAGCCGGTCCAAATAAATTCGGGGACGACCCGAAAAGCAAGTAACAGGTAACCGTGCCGTGAGTTCTTCTCGGCGTTAACTTCCATCCTTACCCTACAAAACCATGAACTGGTATCTCAAAGCTTTCCGCAACAAATTCAACTTCTCCGGTAGAGCGTCTCGTGCTGAATTCTGGGCATTTTTTCTTGGAAATCACCTCATTGGCGCCCTTTTGGCTATTTTGGCGCTTGCCAGCGCTTTTGGCTTGATTTGGGTTACCGACAGCAAGAACTTAGGTACGTACCTGCTTGCACTATTTGCAGGGGCCGGTGCTTACATGCTGTTTTGGTTGCTGATGTTCGTCCCTACGCTCGCTGTGGTAATTCGACGGTTACATGACTCCGGAAGAAGCGGGAAGTGGCTGCTCTTGTATGTGCCAGTGGTTATCCTTGGAGTATTGGCGTCACTCACCCACACGATGGAACTACGGCAGTTGGGTTCGCTCATCGAAGTACTCGTCAGCATCACCATGCTTGTGCTCATGCTCATCCCTGGCGCGCCTGCGGAGAACCCGTATGGCCCGCCATCGGCTATCTCGGGGGATAACGACCAGTGACCCGGCTTCGCCCAGGGCGCTATACAAAACGAAGCAGCGACACCTGCGCTGCACACCCTCGATAGCGCTTTAAGGAGCCCTCATGTTGCACTGGTATGTCGAAGCACTCAAAAACGGCCTGAATTTTTCGGGGCGCGCCCGCCGCAAAGAATACTGGTTTTTCCAGCTAACGTTTTTCCTCATCAGCATCGCGTTGATGATTTCGGAGTTCATCCTCGGATGGTCCTCCCCAGAGTCCTACGGCATCCTCAGCGGACTATTCACTTTGGCGATGCTTATTCCGAACATCGCAGTTACAGTGCGTCGCCTCCACGACATTGACCGCAGCGCCTGGGCTCTGCTCTTCGGTCTCATTCCTTTAGTAGGCGGCATCATTATGCTGGTGATGTTGGCCAAAGAGGGTACTCGAGGGGGCAATGTTTACGGGGATGACCCAAAGTTTGCCGAAATGTAACTGACAGACTAAGCGCACACACCTAGCGCAGGCGGCAGCCTGCGCTTTTCTTTTAAAGGTCGCTACACAGAGTTCCAAGGACAACTTAAAGAGAGCTCACATGCCTGAAAAAAGCCGTTTTGACGCCATGGGCGACCGCATGAAGATGTACGAAATGCGCGAAGCCGGCCACAAGCTGATGCCGGGTCTGCCGGTGCTGGTCCGCCTGGATGGCCGCAGCTTCCACACCTTTACGCGTGGCCTGAAGCGCCCATTCGACATGGAACTGCGCGCGGCCATGGACGAAACCGCCAAATATCTGGTGCAAGAGACCCACGCCGCGGTCGCCTACACCCAGAGCGACGAAATCTCGCTGGCGTTTCCAAACATCGACCCGGACGCACAGCTGATGTTCGACGGCCGCAGCCAAAAACTGTGCTCGGTACTCGCCGCCATGGCTACGGCCAAGTTCAACCAGGAAATCATGCGCCGCATCCCGTCGCATGCGCACAAGCTGCCTCTGTTCGACGCACGCGTCTGGCAGGTGCCGACGCTGGACCTGGCTCTGGAAGCTTTCGTCTGGCGCGAAGCGGACGCCACCAAAAACAGCATCACGATGTATGCGTCGGCGTTCTACTCGCACAAGGAACTGCACAAGAAGAGCAGCCGTGACAAGCACGAAATGCTGCACGCCAAAGGCGTGAACTGGAACGACCTGGACCCCGCCCTGAAGCGTGGCGTCTACTTCCGTCGCGAAAACGTCATCAAGGAACTGTCGCCGGCCGAACTGGCTCGCATCCCGGAAAAACACCGTCCAACTGGCCCGGTGACTCGCAGTGAAATCCGCGCCATCGACATGCCACCGATTACCCAGGTCGCCAACGCCAAGGACGTGCTGTTCTTCGGCGCTGCCCCCGAAAAGGTGGTCGCGGTCGTGCCCGTTGCCGAAGCCGCATAACCTGCGCAACAAAGCCTCATTCAGCCCTGCCTGACTTCATGTCAAGCAGGGCTTTTTCTATGGCCAACAGCGCTCGAATGTGGCTACACAGAAAAGGACAGCGAATTTTTCGCCCGCTAATCACTTCAAGGAACTCTTATGCAGAAAATCGAAACTGGCTTGCGCCACCCCCAGAACCGCGATTGCGTCTTTCTCTGGCTGTATGCGACCGATGGTCGTCCGTACGCCAAGTACCTGGAAGCACCGAAACCGGACCTGGTCGTCCCCATGGTCTTCGCGCTGCTGCGCTGGGACGGTATGTTCGGCACGGTGGGCGGCAAGGTCGACCCGGGAGAGACGCTGTTACAGGCCCTCGCCCGCGAAACGCGCGAAGAAATCGGCTACGACATTCCGATTGATGCCGAGCTCACCCCGATGTCGACGTTCGAACGCAATGACTGGCACATTCACGCCTACCGCATGAAGCTGCCTTACGACAAGCTGCTGGAAGTGCGCAACCGCGCGCACCTGGCTGAACATGCCAATACGGAATGCGCTGGCTATAACCTGGTGCACGCTGCGGACTACCGGCCGGATGCATCGAACCCGCGAGGCATTCGCGCGTTCATGGAAAACCGGTTCTTGGCAACGGCCAAGCTGGAGCTCGAGCTGCTCCTGGAGCACATCTGGACCGAAATGCTGGACAAATCCTGACCACATGGTCGCTAACCCGACCGCCCTTCAAAGCCCTGCTGATTGACTCAGTAGGGCTTTTTCATTGCCAGCAAGAGGCCATTCCAGTTCCCAATCGCTACACAGAACAGGACAAATTACTTAGGAAGGAACTCAGATGGAATACCACCGCACCCATGACCTTGTGCCAGCGATGCTGGCGCTGCCGTTCCTGCGCTCTCTCGACATCTACTACCCCAATGTGTCGGACTGGTACCTCAATACCGTCGTACCGGGTATTGTGGCCGGCACCGATACGCTGCTAATCGCTCGCGACGCGGGACAACTGGTCGGCATCGCCCTGGGCAAGAAAACTCCCGAGGAGACAAAGATGCGTTGCGTGCGCGTCGCCCCGGGCTGGCAAAACCAAGGCGTAGGCCTGAAGCTCATCGAGCGTCTTTTCGAGGAGCTCGGAGACGAGCACCCTCACTGTACCGTCGCCGAGGAGTTGATGCACACCTACAGCCGAGCCTTCATCAATCGATATGGGTTCGAGCTGTCGGCAGTCGACAAGGGCCGCTATCGCCGCGGAATTCTGGAATACAGCTTCAACTGACATCAAAGGATATCTTCTATGTTGACTCGAACGCCTAAAAGGACGGAGCTGCTGCCGCTCTTCCTTGGCCAACCGCTGGCCATGACGGTGCTCATGCTGGTTGTGGCCCTCGCTCTGACTGTGCTGACCGGCGTCGGCCAGTTCGCATGGAATCTCTTCCACCCAGGGGGAACGACCTCATTTCTACCCACTCAAGACGTCGTCGTCGCTGCAGTGTGCTTCGGCATTGCACTAGGCATATTCAATATCGCAGGCGATTCCGCCGAGATGGACACGGTCCTGGAACGACGTACCCCGAGCATTGCCACATACCTTCTGGTGGACCTGTCTCTGACTTTTGTACAAGGAGCCCTTTACAGCTTGGTCAAGGACACCTACCTGACACAGTACGTAGGCGCGTTCGAGCTGTCCCTGCTGGGCACCCTACTCGTGGCCATCGTGGAGATACGCGTGTTGCAGTGGCACTTCCACAATTGCCTGAAGGACGCGGACGCCATGCATAAGCATCTGGCAACGCAAACCTGATTTACCGAACCTCCGTTACGTGCGGAGGTTTTTTCATGGCCAGGCCTCGCTGTTTCGATGGGGCTAAACCGGCTACTTACAGAGAGCATGCCTACTTGCTCTCTCATCACCCCGGTATTGCTCCAGGCTGCCGTGTACGTGCCTAGCGCTCCTCTTGATTCCGATGCAGGAGGAGCCCCGCAATGACCGTTTTGCGTCCAGTGCTCATCCTATGGATGCTAAGCGCGGCTCTATTCGCTGTCCATCCGGCCGCAGGCGGCCTGCTGTTGATGGCATCCGTCTTCAAATATCCGCACTTGTACCGCGAAGCCGGTCACCGGGTTCAGTCCTCGGAAAGCCTGGGCACGTATGGCTTGGCAATAGCCTTGCTGGTTTTCGCGGTGCAGTGGCTTATGCTCCCGCCGGCGCCCTCCGACGACCTTTTGCGCCATATCCCGGCACATGCCTACGGCTATGTGCACAGTGCGATTTTCCCGCACTCGAGCCTGCCAGCTTACAGCCTCTATCCCGCTTTCGAGCATGGCGTCGGCGCCCTCGCACAGGCATGGGGGCCGCTTGTAACCGTACAGGTGGTGATGGCCGCAGCCTGGCTGTCCGCGGTCCTGCTCGTGGTGGGGCTGGCTCGCCAAGCCGGTGCCGGCCTCAGCGCGGGCACCTCGGTGTTGATTTGCCTCTTGTTTGCCACGGCACTGTCCGAACGACTGTTCTTGGGGCGCCCGGAAGTTTTTGGCGTTCTTTGGGGCGTCGCTGCGTTACTCTGCCGAGGCCGAATTGCCCTTCTCACCTGGGTGTTGGGCGGCGTACTGCTATCGAGCAGCTACTGGCTGTTCCCCCTTTACCTTGTGTTCGTGCTTCTGCTGCCGCATAGCTGGAAAGCGCGTATCGCCGCAGGTGCGGTCCTGCTGGGCTATCACTTTGCCTTCTGGACGTGGAACGCAGGAGGCTTGGCCACCTATCTCCAGGTCTTGGGGATGATTCCCGTCTGGACGAACGCACGACTGCTTACCGTTTTGGAAACCCAAAGCATCTGGCAGATGTTCGCTCGGCCATCGATGGTGATTTTGACGGCCCTGGGGCTAACGGGCTTGGTGCGCATGGAACCACGCCGCCGCCTGATGCTGGTTACTGTTGGCATTGCATTCCTGATGACCAACATGGTGCGCTACGCTGCGGTGCTGGCGCTACTTCTGTTCGTAGCCGCCCTGCCCCTCGTCGAGGATTTGAACGCTTTCGTCCGCCGGCACTTGGCCGCCGCACTAGTAGTGCTGCTGTTGCCGTTGCTGTCAGTAGGCGTCGTTCGCCAGGCAGCGCCAACCTTTGGCCAGCTTCCTCATTTCACGCTTCCGGCAGGAGCCAAGGTTCTGACTGCGTTCGACACGGCCACGTTCGCACTGCCCTTTTTCAATCCCGGTCGAGTGCAGATTATTCCGGCGATGGAGATTGGCGCTACTGAGAAGCCATATCAGCAGGCATCGCGCAACCTGTACTTTGGCAATCTGACCTGCAAGGACCTCGAGGGCCTGAACCTCACACATGTGGTAGAGCGCACCCAGCAGAGCATTCCGCAATGCTTGAAGCTAACCAAGGTGCAGGGCGAGTGGCGACTGTGGGAGGTGGCTCATGGCCAATAACCTCAGTGTTATCGTCTGCGCCCGGAACGAGGCGCCACATGTCGCGACCGTGTTAACCCGACTTCGGCACGCTTATCCAGAAGCCGAGCTGATTCTGGTTGATAACGGCTCGACAGACGGCACTGCGCAGGCTGCAGCCGAGGTATCGGGCGTGACTGTGATTTCGGAGCCAACGCCAGGCAAGGGCACTGCAATGCGCACGGGTGCGCGTAACGCCGCTGGAACTTGGCTGCTATTTCATGATGCCGACCTGGAATATGACGTGGACGACAGCATCCCGGTAGTACGCACCGCCATGCGAGACGACTGTAGCTGTATCGGCGCCAGACTGGTAGCTTACGACCAGGTGCTGCCATCATCTTGGCTTGCAAACCGACTCATCCAGCGCCTTCTGCGCCTGCGCACTGGCCAGCATGTTGCAGATATTCTGACAGGCACCCGATGCATGCGTGCGAGCTTGTTCAAGGCGCTAAATACGGAGTCGCCGCATTTCGGTATCGAGACGGAAATCACCCGGGCCACGTTGCAGCTGGGCGTTCGCATCGTTGCAGAGCCAGTTCGGTTCTTCCCCCGCAGCTTCACTGAGGGCAAGAAGATTCGGATGTGGGACTTGTTTGCGCTCATCGGTCAGGCGCTCAAGCGATAGCCTACCCGCTCGCTATAGCTGTTACTGCAAATTCAGAAAGGACACGGCATATGAAAAAAGTAGTCGTAAATGCAGCTTACGGTTCCGTGCATCTCTCGGCCGATGCCATCTATCTGCTGATTCAGCTGGGTTTTCCAGTACCGACAGACCCGCTGGAGAACACGAAGTATGCGGATGCCGACTTCAACTGCGCCGGCCCAGATGGCTTCCGAAGCCTGCCCGGCGACTTTACCGCTCTGCTCAAGGACGGCAAGGTGTTCTGGCCCTGGTGGAGCCGCGGCACGCCAGACACCGATGCGCTACGCAGCCACCCTGCATTAGTCCGTATGGCCGAGTTGTTGGGCAAGCGTGCAACCCTAAGCTACTTCGGCAGGCTTCGAGTCGAAGAAGTGCCTGACGAAGCTCGTTACCGTATTACGGAGTATGACGGTGCCGAGGGGGTCAAGCTTTTCAACCCAGACGAATACACGCTCGGCCGGGCGTATGAAGAGCCTGCAGCACCCGAAATCCCGGCAACGAGCTGGTTCGCGGCTCCCCCGGAGAGCGACGAAGACGACTAAGTGCTCTGATTCTGCCCCGCGCTACTGCGCGGGTTTTTCGTTAGGGTTTAGCAGACAAGGTTTTCTATACCTAAGGCACAGTAACACTGAAAAATCGGTTTTTTACTGCTACCAACAAGGACATACTATGCCGAAATTTATCGTTCAACATCGTACCCACGCCAGGTGGTACACCTTCGAGGTCGAAGCCGCCACTTTTGGCGAAGCAGCTGTCCACGCAGTGGTCGACAACTGCAAGAGTCTCGGCCTCGACTTGGACAAGATTCCTCACGAAGTGTCATTCAGTGCGCGTGATGACGGATACTGCTCTGTCGTATTCCGCGAAAAGGCCCGTCGCGCGGTGTTCGGCCGAACCACTACGCCCGGCGAGCTCTGGTTCGGAGACCAGGTCCGTGAGGGTCACTCAGACGACTGCGAGAACTGCGCCGGCACGGGTGTGGGATTCCACAACCCCTTCCACCAATGCTGGGCCTGTGGCGACTTCAAACAACGCGGCAAGGCCACCGGCAAGAAGCCGGCTACTGAACTGCAGCCCGCCTGATTCATCAACCGCCCTCCTGGGCGGTTTTTCTTTGTCAAAAGGCTAAAGGGCATTGCTATAACGGACCTGAAAACAATAATTACACGTCCGCATATGAGTTTGCTCGCTGTTTCTGACCTTCAATCATACTGGTCACATCCCGTCGTCACCGCCAATCTCCTTGTCGTGCTCAATCTGCTTGGTGCTCTCGCACTTGGCATGGTAGTGGGCTTTGAGCGGTCATATCGAGGACGTGCTGCGGGGATGCGCACGTATGGGCTGGTGTGCATGATAAGTGCCGCGCTTACCGTCATAGTCGGATATTCCGACTTTTGGTATGGTGGCCAAGCGATAACGGGATTTGCAGACCCCACACGTGTCATCCAAGGGATTGTCACGGGTCTAGGATTCTTAGGTGCCGGCGTCATCATGAAAGACGGGATGAACATTAGCGGCCTTTCGACAGCGGCCTCGCTGTGGGCTGCTTGTGCTATTGGCGTGTTAATCGGCGTGGGTTTTTATGCTGCCGCCATTCTGATGGCATGTGCTGCGGCAGTGTCGATGGCCTGGGTCTCGCATTTGGAAGCGTGGCTGCCTTCTCAACCAACCATTATCGTCGTGCTAAAGTTTGCACGCGACTATAATCCGCACGAGGAAAGTATTCGTCGCGCGGCCAGTGCCCGGGGCTACGACATCGCACCTGGCAGCCTTTCGATTACCTGCGATGACGCGCAGCTGGAATGGCGCTTTACTGCGATAGCCGTGAGCAAGGAGAAAGGTGCGCCTATCGCGCAGCTGGCTGATGAACTGTCGAAAGCGGCCGGCGTCATTGGCTTCTCGGTCGCCCACGCCCGTAACTGACAAGGAAGCCCAATGCATTACCTTCGCACTGACGTTGAGCGGCTACATCTCTCCGTCCCCCACTTGACGCTTGCAACTCCTCGTCGGGCGCTGCAGTTTTTTGAGGAGGTCACTCAAACTGGAGCAGAACTGGCGCACGTGTTGTCCCATTACCCGGAGGTGCGCTATGAGCCGCTCGACTTCCACTATGTGTGCATACAAAGCCTGGGTGCGCTAACCGAACGGTTGCTCGAGGACTTACTAGAAGAGCAAAGCTGGCGCGGTGTGCTGTGGGGCGCGCTTTTGGTGTGTCTTTCACCAGATGCCCGGTTCCGGCCGGCGCTAGAAAAGGCCTCGGGCATAGCGCCATATCAACAATGGGCTGTTGACCTCGCATTGGCAGCGCTGACCGGCGAACAAGACACGCAAAACCCCGCCCTGCAACAGGTGATATCGAAGCTAGGCATGCAACTGGCGAGCCTTCCGCGACCTGCGGTTGCACTTCGGGAGTCTCCGCCGCCAGAAATGCTTCAGTTGCGGCAGCAAAAAGTACGAGCAACGTATTGCCAAGCGGGGTTTCAAGCAGCGAGGGATGTACTGTCCCACCTGACCGCTGAGCATTTCATTGAGTAAGTCGCGAATATAGGTGCGCTCACTAGACTAGGTTAAGTTCGTTCACACCTGCGTCACTAACCGCCTGAAGGGCGGTACCCGAGAGCGGATTCGCTTCAATACTAACAATACAAACAACCTCGAATTCCTGGAGACCATGTTTAATTTTCTATGTAAGCTCGCATGGGCCACATTCTTTCTTGCTGGGGCCGGCGCCTTTTACATCGCAACACCCGCTGCGATACATTCGGTCGACAATGTCGAGATACTTGAAAAAAATGATGCTACGCTGAAAGCGGAGTGGAACCTCACTCCGGGGTTCATCAATGACCATCCGTACCTCTCTCGTATTGCACTGCAACTTTCAGAGACCAGAGCAGCTTATCAACAAGGCTACTCACGTCGGGTGGTGTATCAACATCAATGGGCGTTAAGCGACGCTCAAGTACAGATGCTTACTGTCCCCGATAAAGCGACAACTACAAAAGTTACGTGGCGGTGCGAACAGGGCCAGCCAAGCGTTTCAATACATTCGCAAAAAGTTGGCATTACGGCCCAGAACGATACCCTTCCCTCTATTCTTGCGGAGCTAGCGATATCCAGCGCGCATGAGAATGTAACAGCCGAAATCGTGTACCGTAATCCATGGTGGTACCCGACGGTGTTTACTGTCGGCGGTGAGACGGAGAACCGTCGTAAAGAGATTGCCCGGGCGCACCCAGAAATTGATAAAGGATGCGGTGAAGTTTCATTGCCCCCAACTACGCCAAACCCCGCGTAACCAATTTCGACGCCAAAACAAAACGACGCCATGAATCTGTTCGTGGCGTCGTTTTGCTTCTGCTGCCGATTGCGAGTTAAAGGGAGCTACCCTCGAGTTGCACCCGGATTTCGGGGCAACCTTTATCGAGGCACGCATCCGGCCGAGTCCGCAGCCAGTTGACCATGGAATCGACCGTGACCGTTTGAATGTGGCCGCTCCAGCGCAGGTCGCCTGGATGGTCGTCGAACGCCACGTTGGCTTTTGTAACTCGTGCGCCGAGTCGAGTCATTGTGCCCAACTCCAGCGTAGACGGGACATACCCGGCTTGTTTCAGCCATGCTTGTGCACTGCTTCGAGTATTCGCCTCGTCTTCCGGCGCCAACGCCCAGGCCAGCAACTCAAGTACCCAGCCATTGGAGTTTTGATAGCGCGTCGAGAAGGGGTATGCCAGCATGTTATAAGCCGGCTCATGGTAGTCACTTGCTTTCTTACCGAGCAGTGCGCGTTTCAGCTTAGCCTGCACCGCGGGCTCCAGCCGCCATATACCTCCTTGGTACCGGAAAGGGCTGTCAGAGTAGAAGTTCGCCAGCCCCTCGTCATACAAGCTGCTGTGCGCCGTGCCGCATTCGTTAAGCTTGTGGACCAGTCCCCACGAACCATCCGCCTGACGCACGGCAAAACCCATGTGCGAGTAGGTCAGATTGTACTTGCGCAGGTCTTGGCCGGCGCGAGCAATCAGAACCACCTCATCGTCCAGCGACGCCAGGCGCGCGCGGGTGAGTTCTGCCATTGTGAATGCGCGAGTAGCCTGCTGGGGGTCTGCCGTAGCAGGCTCACAGGGTGTGCCCGCCTGTGCGTTTAGCGTAGTCGCCAAGATAGCTGCCATGGCGAACGTCGAGAGCTTAAAGCGCATGTGGTCAGTTGCGTTTGTGTGAGTGCGCTAGGTTAGCTGCCGGGTCGGACACGACACCAAGGGGCTTGCCTTGGTATTCCGCCGTAAAGCTGTCGGTACCCAGTTTCTTCATGGTGATGCGGTCTTGGAGGCGAATGCCACGCGCATTCGCTTCGCGCGCAGGCACGCCGACCGTCATACGCATTGTTCCGTCAGTGCTTTCCAGTTCGAGTTGTGTAGTGTCGCGTTCCTTTCGCAGGCCAACCACTGTCCATTCAGTATGTGTCGAGAGACTTTCGGAAAAGCGATTCGACGCACCGGTGCTTGCTTTGATGCCCTTCCCGCTTGCTTCAACCCCAGCGTGGCCCATCGCCACGACACTGCCTGCAACAAGAATCGGCGAGACAACAACGCTGAGCACCACAGTCTCGCTGGGGGACAGCCCGCTAAAGCCGCCGCGGTGCTCAGCATGTGCTGCCGGCAGCGCAAATACGCTGACTAGGGTAATTGCAAGTACGGTATTGCGCAGATTCATAAAGATTCTTTCGTAAGTGATGGTACTAGGTGTAGGAAAGCCACGCTGAAGGGGTGACAAGGGTTCAGCCGCCGCTTTCTTTTATTGACGACGGGTTTCCCGTCGGCAACATTTTTCCTATCTCGCGTTAATTGCATTTTACTGGACCGATGGCGCGTGTACTTTCGCGTTAATTGCATTTTTGCGGCCAGTGAGGGCTCGTAGTCACATCACTACACGAAATAGGCCAATTCATGAAAGGATGCATATGACTATCTTTGCACAAATCAACGTACCTGCCCGCATGGCTCCATCGCTGGCCGCTACGCTGGGTGAGCTGCTCTCCTCGCGCTCCCATACGACGGGACTAGGTGCTTTTATCGGCCTGTCGTTTATGTTTCAGTCGTGGCGTGCTAACAAGGCTTGCAGCCTTGGCGAGTTGTTTGGCGCTCTGCGCACTACCATCTTCTCGCCAACCAACACGCTGCCGCTGGAGGCTATCGGCGCCTCTTTGACGTACCTGGCGCCGGCGCGCCGTGGAGAATCTGGCGAAGTAGTAGCAGCCCATGCGGCGCAATTCGCTGGCCACAATGCACAGCAACTTGCAGCATTCGACGTTCGAGTGTTACAGCAGGAGGCCGATGCCCTCGTCTCGCAGGTCCTGTCAGAAAAGGTCGACGCGCCCAATTCGCCAGGGCGTATGTTGTTCATGGTGCTTCATGAGACCATCAACAGCTTCTACCCGGACATGGCGCCTATCAACGCTGCGGTCCTCACGGGGACCAGCACGGCACGGCCTGATACCGTGGCTACCAGTACGGAGCAGACTACCAACGACCGAGAACAGCAGCTGGCCTTCCAACCTGCTGAATCGAGTTCGGATGACGCCGCCCTGCCCGACATCGACCCGTCCAAGCCGTCGATTCAGGTGTTCGACCGAAATGCCGTCATCGAGCGACTTCAAAAAATACCGCCGCCAGCAAGCCCTATGGACGGCAACATACAGCAGTACCGTATGCTGGAAGGCATGGCCAATGACCAGGGTGTTCGCGTGCTGTCGGAAGTCCCAGACGGCAACCCAATAGCTGAGTTGTACGAGCGTTTCCCGCACTTTACCGAAGTGTTGGATTTCGTCTCGCAGAACCTGGCACTGGCGGGTTGCGGTGATGAAGGTAGTCCTGCTCGCTTGCCACCTATGCTGCTGCGCGGTGACGCTGGCGTCGGCAAAACGTACTTCGCACAAGAGCTGGCGCGTGTCCTGGGTACGCATTTCATTGAACGAGACCTGTCGGTAACGTCCGAAGCCTTCGTGCTTTCGGGTATGGACTCTACTTGGAAAGGCTCGAAGCCCGGTATCGTCTTCGATGCGCTTGTCATGGGCAAGACGGCCAACCCGGTCATCCTGCTCAATGAGCTCGACAAGGCTCGGGTGTCCGGCACCAACAGCTCGCCCATGGCCGCGCTCTATGCGTTGCTGGAACCTACCAGTGCTGCGCGATTTGTCGACGAATACGTTCCGGTGGAAATCGATGCAAGCCGCGTTATCTGGGTCTGCACCGCCAACGACGGAGATATTCCGGAGCCGATTTTGTCGCGTTTGGAAGTATTCGACATTCGTCAACCGACATATGAAGAATGCCGCCAGATTGCAGCCTCAGTGTGGAAGAGTATCTGCCATCGTGTATTGCCCCGCGGGCATGGCTTCCCCGAGCAGCTCAATGATGCAATGGTCGACGCCACCGCGCGAATGAGCCCACGGGTCATGCGCAAGGCCCTGACCCTCTCTGCAAGTGCCGCTGTTGTTGCCGGCCGCCGCTTCGTCCTGGTGGACGACTTGGCCGGCTCGCAAAAGCGTTACGCGCCTCCTGCGACCAAACAGGCCATTGGCTTCGTCCCCTCCGCCTGACGCATTAAAAGCAACTCCCTGATAGTTGCGTTCATTTGCCGCCTGCCGTGCTCTTTCAACAGAGCATCGCAGGCGGTTTTCCATGCTAAATCGGTGTCTATACACAAGAGGTAAGTGCGACTCGTAAAGGTGCGAGTCATGATTGTTAGGTCAGCACAAGTCTAAGGACAACACGCTGATAGATAACCCTTCGTTCCGTCGAAGGTAGCCTACTTTGACATGCGTCGCCGGTAACGGTGGGGTGTGAAGCTCGGAGAACAATGTACGGAAGCGCCTTCAGGCGCGTCGTTGTAGCACCGTGAGGTGCGAAGCGAACCTGAGAGTCTTACTCGGGATACGGCTAGGCTAGCTGGCATGGTTAACGTATGTGAACTGTTGATAAACGTCGTAATGTGTGACAGGTGGAAAAGACTTACACACCTTAGCCAAAAAGGCACGCGCGGGACGGTCCACTTTACCTTTGGACCGCACGGACACCCAACGCGCACGGCGAATAGACAGAACCTACCCCAGTCGTGTCATGACACGCGCAACGAGGTAAGCCCGACCATCTGCCCTCTGGGCAGGCGAACCGCAAGGGACGCTGATGGGTGAGCGGGTAAAGGATGGAACAAAAAGCGAATGCTTGCCTGTAATGGGCGAGATAGGTGCTTTGCACCGCGGCGAAAGCCGGCTGACTTGTTCCTGGTCACCATCGCGAGAACACTCGCGGAACTTCTCTTCAGGGAGACAAGCAAATGACTGCTTTTACGGACGCGAAAGCGTTGCTGCGAGCGGATGCGGC
>Ga0265798_10006711_pt1 | contig 15057 bp, 14 predicted proteins | sample P3T30metagenome_FD_192430 | JGI IMG/M metagenome (GOLD analysis project Ga0265798, IMG submission 192430) | Plant litter microbial communities from East Loma Ridge, Irvine, California - P3 T30 | ecosystem: Environmental > Terrestrial > Plant litter > Unclassified | place: USA: California... | reverse complement strand
TCGGAACGGATCTTCGCCAGCGCGATTTCCGGCACCACGATGTAGTTCGAGAAGGTCGAGGTACCCATGTAGTGGAAGATCGGCTTGCCGTCGAGCGAGAAGCGCGAGGTCGCATCCGGCATCAGGCCGCGGCCCTGGGTGGAACGGATGGCCTGGCACAGGTTGGTCTTCTGCGACAGGCAGAATTTGCACTGGCGGCATTCCGGGGTGTACAGCGGGATGACGTGGTCGTCCTTCTTCAGCGAAGTCACGCCGGGGCCGACGTCCACCACCACGCCCGCGCCTTCGTGGCCGAGGATGGCGGGGAACAGGCCTTCGGGATCGGCGCCCGACAGCGTGTACCAGTCGGTGTGGCAGATGCCGGTGGCCTTGACCTCGACCAGCACCTCGCCCGCCTTCGGGCCTTCGAGCTCGACTTCTTCGATGGTCAGCGGCTTACCCGCCTGCCATGCAATCGCTGCCTTGGTTTTCATCTGAATCTTCCTCTGCTTGATAAACGGTTTGGCATGATACCAAGCAGAAGCGGAACACGTATCACTTGCCGCGCAGGCGCGCCGCAAAGGCCCCATGCAGGCTGCCCAGCAGCTCCTCGGCCGCCACGATCTGCTCGGCCACTTCGTTGATCTTGCGGCGGTTCGAACGGGCGTGGTCGCGCAGCACTTCGAAGGCGGTGTTGCGGTCGGTCTGGTAGCGCGCCATCAGCACGCCGACGGCCAGGCTGGTCTCGCGCCCTGCGGCCAGGGCCGCGCTCAGGTTGACTTCGGTGCGGCGCAGCTGGCGGATCTCGTCGGCGCGCGCCAGGCCGGCTTCGAAGGCCGGCAGCAGGCGGCTCGCATCGACCGGCTTGACCACGAAGCCGACCGCGCCGTGGCTGGCGGCCTGGCGCGCGGTCTCGGCATCGTCCACCGAAGACAGGAACATGAAAGGCACCGCCGTGTGCTCCTTCAGGCGCTGCGCCAGTTCGAGGCCGGACATGCCGGGCATGGTGATGTCGAGCAGGGCCAGCGCGATGTCTGCTTCACGCTCCTGCACGCGCTGCACGGCCTCGGGAGCGGAGCCGGCCTTGACGGTGTCGTAGCCGGCATGCTGCAGCACGGTGGAGATGAAATCGAGCAGGAGAGGATCGTCGTCGACCAGCAGGATCAGACGGCGTGGGGAAGCAGGCGCGCTCATTGTTACCCGTTCTTACAAGGGGATGAAATACCGCTGGTCGAATTTGATGAAAACTTCACATTTCCAACTTCGGCGGGCCAAAAATATAGCATGTACATTTGTGACAAAACTAGATTTTCATCAATTGAATCATAGGCGCGGATCATCACGCAACATTTGGTGCGCACGATTGAAAATCCGTTGCGTATGTATAAGTTCCATCCATACACTTGATTCGCTGTTTTGCAGTTCAGTTGCAGGTTGTATCGGTTGTTCAGGCAGTGAAACCAATAAGCACGCGGACCACGATGTCTGCGGCGATAACGAGAACTTAACGGAGAAAACACCGATGAATCAGAAGCACACTCGCGCATCAAAGATCGTCCCCGCCCTCGGCCTCTGCGCCGCGGCACTGGCAGTCGCTTTCGCTGGCAGCGCATCGGCCGCCGCACCGGATACCACCCGTGTGATCGTCGCCTTCAAACCGGGCGCGAAAGCGGCCATGAAGTCGGTGGTCGCTGCAGCCAAGGGCTCGGTCAAGCATGAGATCTTCGGCATGAACGCCATGGCCATCGAAGTACCGGCCGTCGCACTGAAAGGCCTGGAAAACAATCCGAACGTCGAGTACATCGAAGAAGACGTGATCCGCAAACCCCTGGCGCTGACCTCGCCCTCGACCGGCACCCCTTATGCCCTGGGCCAGCAGGTCCCCTACGGCATCAAACTGGTGCAGGCCGACCAGCTGCCGGACACCAATGCCGGCAACCGCAAGGTCTGCATCATCGACTCGGGCGTCGACTTCAAGCATGAAGACCTGTCCGCCAACGGCGCCAATGTCACCGGCGAATACGATGCCGGCACCGGCAACTGGAACACCGACGAGAACCACCACGGCACCCACGTGTTCGGCACCATCGCCGGCGTCAACAACGGCACCGGCGTGGTCGGCGTGAACCCGAACAGGAACCTCAAGCTGCACATCGTGAAGGTGTTCGGCAAGGACGGCTGGGCGTATTCGTCGACCCTGGCGACGGCTGCCAACAAGTGCGGCGCGGCCGGCGCGAACGTGATCAGCATGTCGCTGGGCGGCGGCGCCAAGAGCATGACCGAGCAGCGCGCCTTCGACAGCCTGCAGACCAAGGGCGTGCTGAGCATCGCAGCAGCCGGCAACGATGCCAACACCACGATCTCTTATCCGGCCGGCTACTCGAGCGTGATGTCGGTGGCGGCCGTGGACGAGAACAAAGCCTGGGCCAGCTTCTCGCAGTACAACAGCACCGTCGAAATCGCCGGTCCGGGCGTCTCGGTGCTGTCCACCGTGCCGATGGGCGCCGGCCAGGATCCGGTCCTGAGCGTCGGCTCGAGCACTTATGCGCCGACCGCCATGGAAGGGTCGCCGGTCAAGACCGCGACCGCGCCGCTGGCCGATTTCGGCATCGGCGACAAGGTCAACACCGCAGTCTCTGGCAAGGTCTGCCTGATCCAGCGCGGCACCGTCGACTTCGCGACCAAGGTCCTCAACTGCCAGAACAGCGGTGGCGTGGGCGCGGTCGTGTACAACAACGTGGCCGGTCCGGTCGCGGGTACCCTGGGCACGACCGTGACCAGCATCCCGTCGGTCGGCGCCTCCGACACCGAAGGCGCGGCGATGAAGGGCCAGCTGGGCCAGAGCGCCACCGTCGGCATCAAGGCATCGAACTACGCCTACTTCGACGGCACCTCGATGGCAACCCCGCACGTGTCGGCCGTCGCCGCGCTGGTGTGGAGCTACTTCCCGACCTGCACCGGCTCGCAGATCCGCACCTCGCTGAACAACAGCGCGCTGGACCTGGGCACCGCCGGCCGCGACACCAAGTACGGCTACGGCCTGGTGCAGGCGAAGGCGGCCTACGACCGCATCAAGTCGCTGGGCTGCGGTAAATAAAAACCGTGGGCATTTGCTGCCCACCCTGCAAGGGCGCTTCGGCGCCCTTTTTTTTCGTTAGAATCGGTGGCTTATGGACACTCACATCATCGACTCCTGGGGCAAGAACGCCGCGCCGTGGGTGACGGCCGTGCGCGAAGGCGAGATCGAAAGCCGCCTGCTCGTCACCAACCGCGCCATCGTCGAGGCCGTGCGCAGCCGCGCGCCGGCAAGCGGCATCGACATCGGTTGCGGCGAAGGCTGGCTGGTGCGCGCGCTCGACGGCATCGCCATGACCGGCGTCGACGTCGTGCCGGGCCTGGTCGATGCCGCGCGCGCTGCCGGCGGCGGCGAGTTTCTGGCCATGTCCTACGAAGAGATCGCGCAGGGCCGGCTGCAGCTTGCGGCCGATGTCGCGGTCTGCAATTTTTCGCTGCTGGGCGACGAATCGGTCACGGGCCTGTTCCGTGCCGCCCCGACTTTCCTGCGGCCGGGCGGCGCCCTGATCGTGCAGACCATGCACCCGGTCGTGGCCTGCGGCGACGCGCCCTACCGCGACGGCTGGCGCGAGGGCAGCTGGGCAGGGTTCAACGCCGGCTTCACCGATCCGCCGCCGTGGTACTTCCGCACGCTGGGCAGCTGGGTCAGGCTGTATGCCGACCACGGCCTGCAGCTGCAGGAACTGCGCGAGCCCGTGCATCCGAAGACCGGCAAGCCGGCATCCCTGATCCTGATCGGCCAGCTGGCGTAGCGGCGGCAGCCCGCAGGCCTGCCCTGTCATCTATAATGGTCGTTTCGCATACAACACCCCCGGATACCAAGCCATATCATGGAATTAGCCAAGTCTTTCGAGCCAGCCGACATCGAACAATTCTGGCGCACCGAATGGGAACAGCGCGGTTACTTTGCCGCCACCATGGACGCCGACAAGCCTTCGTTCAGCATCCAGCTGCCGCCGCCGAACGTGACGGGCACCCTGCACATGGGTCACGCCTTCAACCAGACCGTCATGGATGGCCTGACCCGCTACTACCGCATGCGTGGCTTTAACACCGCCTGGATCCCGGGTACCGACCACGCCGGCATCGCGACCCAGATCGTGGTCGAGCGCCAGCTGGACGCCCAGAAGATCTCGCGCCACGACCTCGGCCGCGAAGCCTTCGTCGAGAAGGTCTGGGAATGGAAGGAAAAGTCGGGCAGCACCATCACCGGCCAGATGCGCCGCCTGGGTGCCTCCGCCGACTGGAAGCGCGAATACTTCACGATGGACGAGCCGCGCTCGAAAACCGTGGCCGAAGTCTTCGTGCGCCTGTACGAGCAGGGCCTGATCTACCGCGGCAAGCGCCTGGTCAACTGGGACCCGGTGCTGGGCACCGCCGTCTCCGACCTCGAAGTGGTGTCGGAAGAAGAAGACGGCTCGATGTGGTACATCCAGTACCCCCTTAGCGACGGCAGCGGCCACCTGACCGTCGCCACCACCCGTCCGGAAACCATGCTGGGTGACGTCGCCGTCGCGGTCGACCCGACCGACGAGCGCTACACCCACCTGCACGGCAAGACGATCAGGCTGCCCCTGGTCAGCCGCGAGATCCCCATCATCGCCGACGAGTACGTGGACAAGGCCTTCGGCACCGGCTGCGTGAAGATCACCCCGGCCCACGACTTCAACGACTACGCAGTCGGCCAGCGCCACAAGCTGGACATGCCGAGCATCATGACGCTCGAAGCGAAGATCGCCGACGACGCACCGGAAGCCTACCGCGGCCTGGACCGCTTCGAAGCGCGCAAGAAGATCGTCGCCGACCTCGAAGCGCAAGGCCTGCTGGAACAGGTCAAGCCGCACAAGCTGATGGTGCCGCGCGGCGACCGCACCGGCGTCATCATCGAGCCGATGCTGACCGACCAGTGGTTCGTCGCCATGAGCAAGCCGGCGCCGGAAGGCACCTTCAACCCGGGCAAGTCGATCACCGAAGTCGCGCTGGAAAAAGTCGCCAGCGGCGAGATCCAGTTCGTGCCCGAAAACTGGACCACCACCTACAACCAGTGGCTGGGCAACATCCAGGACTGGTGCATCTCGCGCCAGCTGTGGTGGGGCCACCGCATTCCGGCCTGGTACGGCCCGAACGGCGAAGTCGTGGTGGCCCGCAGCGACGAGGAAGCGCAGCAGAAGGCGCAAGCCGCCGGCATCACCGGTGAACTGCGCCGCGACGACGACGTGCTCGACACCTGGTTCTCCTCGGCCCTCGTGCCGTTCTCGACCATGGGCTGGCCGGAACAGACCAAGGACATGGACCTGTTCCTGCCCTCCTCGGTGCTGGTGACCGGCTTCGACATCATCTTCTTCTGGGTCGCGCGCATGGTCATGATGACCGCGCACTTCACCAACAAGGTGCCGTTCAAGACCGTCTACGTGCACGGCCTGGTGCGCGATTCGTCCGGCCAGAAGATGTCCAAATCGAAGGGCAATACGCTGGACCCGATCGACCTGATCGACGGTATCGACGTCGAGTCGCTGGTTGCCAAGCGCACCACCGGCCTGATGAACCCGAAGGCCGCCGAGAAGATCGCCAAAGCCACGCGCAAGGAATTCCCGGAAGGGATCCCGGCCTTCGGCACCGACGCCGTGCGCTTCACGATGGCCAGCTACGCCTCGCTGGGCCGCAACATCAACTTCGACCTCGGCCGCTGCGAAGGCTACCGCAACTTCTGCAACAAGCTGTGGAACGCGACCCGCTTCGTGCTGATGAACACCGAAGGCAAGGACTGCGGCAAGCCGAACGCTGAAGACCTGTCGCAGGCCGACCGCTGGATCATCTCGCAGATGAACCGCGTCGAGCTGGACGTGGCGAAAGGCTTCGCCGACTACCGCTTCGACAACATCGCCTCCAGCATCTACAGCTTCGTCTGGGACGAGTACTGCGACTGGTACCTGGAACTGGCCAAGGTGCAAGTCCAGCAAGGCACCGAGGCGCAGCAGCGCGCCACCCGCCACACCCTGCTGCGCGTGCTGGAAGTGATCCTGCGCCTGGCGCACCCGATCATCCCGTTCGTGACCGAGCAGCTGTGGCAGGCGGTCGCGCCGCTGGCGGGCAAGACTGGCGAAGGTGAAAATACAAGCGTCATGCTGCAGCCCTACCCGGTCGCCGACGAGTCGCTGATCGACACCGGCGCGGAAGCCTGGATGGACCAGTTCAAGAAAGTGACCGACGCCACCCGCAACCTGCGCGGCGAGATGAAGCTGTCGCCGTCGGTGCGCGTGCCGCTGATCGTCGAGCCGGGCTCGTAAGCCGACCGCGCCGCCGCCCAGAGCTTCGCGCCCTATGTGCAGCTGCTCGGCAAGCTGTCGGAAGTGCAGATCGTCGACGCCCTGCCGGATTCGCCTGCTGCAGTGGCTATCGTCGGCACGACCAAGCTGATGCTGAAGGTCGAGATCGACGTCGCCGCCGAGCGCGAGCGCCTGTCGAAAGAGATCGCGCGCCTGCAGGGCGAGATCGCCAAGGCCAACGGCAAGCTGTCCAGCGAGAGCTTCGTCGCCCGCGCCCCGGCCGCCGTGGTGGCCCAGGAACGTGAGCGCGTGGAGAACTTCAGCGCGACGCTGGCCAAGATGCAGGAGCAACTGGGCAAGTTGCCCCCGGCCTGATCGCTGATCGGCCTGCGTAAAAGCCGCGCCCGGGTGTTGCCCGGCGCGGCTTTTTTACGTCAGGAGCGCCGCCGGCGCCCGACCAGCAGCAGGCCCGTCAGCCCCAGCCCCAGCATCGCCACCTGCCCCGGTTCCGGCACCGGCGAGAGGTTCATCACGACATTGTCGATCTGGCCCCACTGCGGGTCGGGCGAGCTGAGGTCGCCGGGATTCGGCATGAACCAGTCGATGTAGCTCACGTTCTGGAAAGCCGCCGGCAGCGTGAAGGTGGCCAGCGGCTGGTCGCCGAGAATGGTGAAGGTGGCGCCGGTGTCGCTGACGAAGACCGAGTCGCCGCCGAAGTAATCGAAGGCGACGAAACCGAAGTTGCTGCCGTCGATGCGCTGGAAGCGGTAGGGTTGCGAGCCTTCGCGGCTGTGCAGCAGCAGCGCGTCCGCCGCGGAATGCAGGTGGCCGCCCGACGGCTCCAGCGAGGTAATGCTGAAGCCCGATTCCGTCCATGAATCCGGATAGGGCCCGAGATCGCTGATGTTGTCGAAGGTGAGCGTGACGGTCTGGGCCGAAGCGCAGGCCATGCCCAAAGCGCAGCCGAGTGCGACGATGCAGTGTTTGATCCAGCGTGATGGTGCCATGATGATCCCCCTGTGAAGGTTAGATGCGGTTACAGGCGACGACCGCCTACCCCTACAGCATAAGGATGAGAACCAGGCGCATATTGATCAAAGCCAGCCCGCGTTCCTCGCCATCCGGTACGCCTCGATCCTGTTGCCTGCATTCAGTTTGCTGATCGCCTCCGACAGGTAGTTGCGCACCGTTCCTTCGGACAAGTGCACCAGCTTCGCGATCTCGCCGCTGGTCTTGCCCTCGCCGGCCAGGCGCAGGACCTGGCGTTCGCGGTCGGACAGCGGGTCCTGGCCGGCGCTCCAGCTTTCCAGGGCCAGCTCGGGCGCAATCGCCCTGCCGCCGCCATGCACCACGCGGATCGCCGCCGCCAGGTTCTCGGCCGGCGCATCCTTCAGCAGGTAGCCGCGCACCCCGGCTTCCATGGCGCGCCGCAGGTAGCCGCTGCGCGCGAAAGTCGTGACGATCACCACCCTGGCAGGCAGGCCAAGTTCCTGCAGCTGCGCGGCCAGTTCCAGCCCGGTCATCTGCGGCATCTCGACGTCGGTAAGCACGATGTCGGGCCGCAGCTCGCGGCACAGCGTCAATGCATCCTTGCCGTTGCCGGCCGTGCCGACCACGTCGAGGTCATCCTCGAGCTTCAACAATGCGGCCAGCGCGCCCAGCAACAGCGCCTGGTCCTCGGCGATCACAATGCGGATCATGCGGCTTCTCCTTCCCTGTCTTTTACCGGCAGGCGCAATTCCAGGCGCAAGCCATTCTCCACACCGACCACGAGCCGGCCGCCAAGCGACGCGGCGCGTTCGCGCATCCCCGTCAGGCCGTTGCCGACCCGGACCTCGTCGCCGGCGCGCAGGCGGTCGCCATCGTCCGCCACGCGCAGCACCGCGCTGCCCTCTTCCAGCGCCAGCCTGACCGTGCAGCGGGTGGCGCCGGCGTGGCGCACGACATTGGTCACGGCTTCGCGCAGCGCCAGCGCCAGCACGTGTTCGAGCGCCGGGGCCAGCGCAAACTGCGCGACGTCCTCGCGCAGTTCGACGCCGGCAGCCGCCAGGCTGGCGCGGGCGCTGGCCAGGGCGCCGGGCAGGCCGCTGTCGCGGTAGCCGGTCACCGCCGTCCTCACCTCGGCCAGGGCGCGGCGCGCGCTGGCTTCGATATCGGCGATCTCGCGCTTGCAGGCCTCGACGTCGCGCCCGGCCAACTTACCCGCCAGCTCCGCCTTCAGCGCGATCAGGGACAGCGAGTGGCCCAATAAATCGTGCAGGTCGCGTGAGATCCGTTCGCGCTCGGCGATGCGGGCGATGTGCTCGACTTCTTCCTGCTTGCGCAGCAGCTGTTTGCGCGAAGCACGCAGGCCGCCTTCCATGATCGAGGCCACGCCCACCGACAGGCCGACCGCCCAGGGCGCCAGCAGGAAGGACGGGCCGTTTTCAGCCAGCAGCCAGCCGGTCGCCGTCGCCAGCCCCAGCACCAGGATCAGCATGCGCGGGGCGTTGCGGCCGGGGGCCAGGCGCCCGCACATGCCGGCGGCAAAGATGAAGAAGGTGCCGGCGCCGTTGTTATGCGGGGCCCACAGCATGCCGAAGGCGCAGGCCGCCAGGATGCACAGGACGGCGTTGCGGCCGCCGGTCCAGAAGCTGACCAAATAAAGCGGCAGGAACAGCGCCACCGTCACGCCCAGCATGGCCAGTTCGAGTGGATCGATTGTGCTGTAGAAGTACTTGAACAGCAGGAAGGCCAGGGAGGTCGCCCACAGGTAGGGCAGCTTGCCCATATCGGCCGGGACCCAGGGCCCGGCCAGCACGCGCTTGAATCGTTCCATCGCTCGTCGTTGTATGTGTTATCAGCGGTCGGCCAGGCGGACGTCGGCGATCTCGAAACGGTAGTCGCCGGGTTGCGGTCCAGCGTTAAATCCTATCATGGTCACCGCCGCCGGATCGACCCCGGCAAAGGCGCTGAAGGGGATCGCCACTTCCTTCCACTCGGTACCCGTCTCGAAAGGCACGCTGCGCGGGATCGTCATGCCGCTCGAAGCCATCGTCAGCATGACCTGGTGGCCGTCGCCGCGCACGCGGAAGCGCAGCATCTTCGCGCTGCTCAGGTCCGCGCCCAGCATCGGCTGCGCGCCCGGCATGAAGGCCGCGCCGGCCCACGGATAGGCGAAGCCGGGTTTGACCTGGGCTTCGATGACGATCGCCGCCCCGCCCTCCTGTGCGGCGCGGGCCTCCAGGTTGACCGTGGAGACGCCGCCGGCAAACTTGTCGGTGGACGGGAACCAGCCGGTGCCGAAGGGGCTGGCCAGCTTGCCTTCCTTCAGCAGCGAGATCCTGCCGTCCGCCGGCAGCGCCAGCGGCTGCGTGCTCCTGGCCGCGTTCTCCTGCGCCACGTGCCTGCGCTGGGCCTCGCGCAGCGCCGCCGTGCTCTCGCCATCCTTCCACACCTCGACGATGCGGCGGGTGGCGCCGATGTCCTGCAGTGGATTGCCCTCGACCAGTACCAGGTCGGCTTTATACCCCTTCGCGATCTGTCCGCGCTGGCCGAGCCTGAATGCCTTGGCCGGTGCGCTGGTGGCGGCCACCAGGGCTTCGCGCAGGCTCAAGCCGGCGTCGACCAGCGCCGCCAGTTCGTGGTGCAGGCTGGCGCCGTACTGGGTGCCGGCGTTGCCGGCGTCGGTGCCGGCCAGCAGCGGCACGCCGGCACGGCGCATTGCTGCCGTGACCATCTTCGGCGCCGCCAGGATGGCCGGGCGCGGTGCCGGGCCGTAGCCGGTCTGCAGGGCGCCGCGTTCTTCGCGGTCGAGCAGGCCGGCCACCTGCGGATCGTCGAGCAGGTCGCGCGGCTTGACCCCGGCGATGCTCTCCAGCACCGAGAAGGTCGGCACCACGAAGGCGCCCTTCGCCTGCGCCAGCCTGGCCAGGCTGTCCGCTTCTTCCTGGGACATCTGCGCGGCGACGAACAGGTGGGCCAGGCCGTCGGCGCCGGCTTCCAGCGCGGCGCGCGCGTTCTCGAGGTTGCTGATGTGGACCACAGCCAGCCTGCCGCGCTTGTGGGCGGCATCGATCACCGCCTTCACGGTGGCGCGGTCGAGGCTCTTGAAGTGGTGGTCGCCGAAGCCGTCTTCCATCACGACCTTGATGAAGTGCGAGCCTTCGGCGATGCGCGCGTCCACGAAGGCTTGCGCGTCGGCGCCGTTTTCCAGGGTCGGGATCTTGACCGGGTATTCGGTGCCGTGGCCGCCGGGCGCGGTGACCAGGGTGCCGGCCGAGAACACGTCGGCTTCGCCGCCGTTGCGGCCTTCGTTCATCTGCTTGCGGATGCGCTGCATGACTTCGACGCCGGTGAACATGTCGACCTGGGTCGTCACGCCGAACACCAGCGGCAGCTCGAAATGCTGCCAGGTGTGGACGTGCGCGTCGATCAGGCCCGGCAGCAGGGTGCGGCCTTTGCCGTCGACGATGCGCGCGTCGGCCGGCACCCTGCCGCGGTAGTCGGCATCGGCGATGACGCCGTCGCGCACCAGTACGGAGCGGTGTTCGTGCGCGCTCTTGCCGTCGAAGACGCGCACGTCCTGCACCAGGGTGGTGGCGGCGATGGCGGTGGAAGCGCATGCAAGGCCGGCGGCCAGCAGCAGCGAAGTCAGGATGGTCGGTTTCATTGTGTTCCCCTTGTCGTTGTTGGTTGTCGATGGGGCCAGTATCCGGAAAGCGCAGCCGCCGCGGCAGAAGCGGGCGCCATCAATTTCAGGTGACAAATGTCATGCGAAAGAATTTCCGCCAGGCGGTTTACCGAACGACCGTACTGTTTGCTACACTCCGATTGCCTAACATAAAACTGGAGACACCATGCGCACCCTCATCAACGCTTCGCTGATTGCCGCCGTCCTCGCCGCCCCGCTCGCGTGGGCGCAGGACGGTTCGCCGGTCGGCCTGTGGAAGACCATCGACGACAGCTCGGGCAAGCCGACCGCACTGATCCGCATTACCGAGAACCGTGGTGAATTGACCGGCAAGATCGAGAAACTGTTCCGCGCGCCGGACGAAGACCAGAACCCGAAGTGCCAGCTGTGCACCGATGCGCGCAAGGACCAGCCGATCATCGGCATGACCATCGTGTCGGGCCTGAAGAAGACCGGCGACGAATACACCGGCGGCGAGATCCTCGATCCGAAGAACGGCAAGGTCTACAAGAGCAAGCTGACGGTCCGCGAAGGCGGCAAGAAGGTCGAAGTGCGCGGCTTCGTCGGCATGCCGATGTTCGGCCGCTCGCAGATCTGGCTGCGCCAGGAGTAAGCGGCCGCAAGGGCGCAGGGTCAAACGTGCGCCTCAGAAATTATCGTAATGATAATCTCGGTTCACAACATCATCGAACGATCGTATGAACACTGTGAACCGACTACCCGCTGTCCGGCCGGCCTTGCGCACCGAAGAGGCAGCATCATGATCGTCCTGCGTCTGCTTGCCCTGCTTGCTGGCGGCCTCGTGCTCATCCTGCCGCCGGTGGTGCTGGCTGAACACAGCCATACCGGCATGCCGGCCTGGATCGCGGTCGGCGGCCTGGCCGGGCTGGCCCTGGTGGCGCTGAGTTACCTGTACATCGCCGCGCTCGGCGACCGCATGCGCCGCTCGAACCACGCGCGCATGCTGGGCGGCCTGCTGCTGCTGATTCCGGCCGCCGGCGGCATCACCATGCTTGCCACGCGCACCGATCCGGCCCTGCTGTGGGGCAGCGGCCTGCTGGTGTCCTTCACGATGCTGCTGTTCCTCAGCTTCGTCTACCCGGCCGCGCCGGACCGCCGCCAGCGCCCGATGCGCCGGCGCGAGCGCACCGAACCCGCACTGGTGCTGGTCCAGCGCCATCCTTCGGCCGAGCGCCGCGGTTCGCGTTTTTGATCGGCTTTAGGGGCCGGGCCGCTGTTTGCGCGCCAGGTAGCGGTCGAGGGCATTCCCGAACTGCTGGCGGTCCGCCTGGCTGAAGGCGCTGGGGCCGCCGGTGTCGACGCCGCCGCTGCGCAATTCTTCCATGAAGGCCCGCATCGTCAGCTGCTGGGCGATATTGTCCTTGGTATAAAACTCGCCGCGCGGATTCAACGCATCCCCACCCTTCTCGAGCACGCGCGCCGCCAGCGGAATGTCGCCGGTGATGACCAGGTCGCCCGGACTGAGCCGTTCGACGATCTCGGTGTCGGCCACGTCCGGGCCGCTCGGCACCTGGATCGCGCGGATGAAGCGCGAGCCCGGCACCCGGATCAGCTGGTTCGCGATCAGCGTCACCTGCAGCTGCAGGCGCTCGGCCACGCGGAACAGGATGTCCTTGACCACGCCCGGACAGGCATCGGCATCGACCCAGATTTCCATCGTCCTATCCCGTAGCCGCTCAGGCCAGCGGCAGGTTGTCCCACAAATCGCCGGTCGGGCTGATGCGGGGTGCGGTGACGCCGAAGTGTTGATACGCCAGCGGCGTCGCGATGCGGCCGCGCGGGGTGCGCTGCAGGTAGCCCTGCTGGATCAGGTAGGGTTCCAGCACGTCCTCGATGGTGTCGGCGGCCTCGCCGATCGCCGCCGCCAGGTTGCCGATGCCGACCGGGCCGCCGGCGAACTTGAACAGGACCGCTTCCAGCAGCTTGCGGTCCATGACGTCGAAGCCGACGGTGTCGACGTCGAGCATCTTCAGCGCGCGGTCGGCCATCTCCTTGGTGATCTCGCCGTTGCCCTTCACTTCCGCATAGTCGCGCACGCGGCGCAGCAGGCGGTTGGCGATACGCGGGGTGCCGCGCGCACGCTTGGCGACTTCGCGCGCGCCCTCTTCGTTGATCGGCGCTTCGAGCAGCGCGGCGCTGCGGGTCACGATCTTGGTGAGTTCGTCGACGTTGTAGAACTCCAGGCGCGCGACGATGCCGAAGCGGTCGCGCAGCGGATTGGTCAGCATGCCGGCGCGTGTGGTGGCGCCGACCAGCGTGAACGGCTGCAGGTCGAGCTTCACGGAACGCGCCGCCGGGCCCTCGCCGATCATGATGTCGATCTGGTAGTCCTCGAGCGCCGGGTACAGAATCTCCTCGACCACCGGCGACAGGCGGTGGATCTCGTCGATGAACAGGACGTCGTTGGCTTCCAGGTTGGTCAGCAGCGCCGCCAAGTCGCCCGGCCGTTCCAGCACCGGGCCGGAAGTCTGGCGCAGGTTCACGCCCATCTCGCGCGCGATAATGTGGGCCAGCGTGGTTTTACCCAGGCCCGGCGGACCGAACAGCAGGGTGTGGTCGAGCGCTTCGCGGCGCTTGCGGGCGGCGTGGATGAAGATCTCGAGCTGGTCGCGGATCTTCGACTGGCCGACATATTCGTCGAGGTGCTTGGGGCGCAGCGCGCGCTCGATCGCCTCCTCGTTCGGCGAGGCGGGCGCGGCGTCGATGATGCGCTGCTCGGTGAAGTTGTCGGTCTGGATGCTCATATGTGTTAGCTCATGAACGTCATTCCCGCGCAGGCGGGAATCCATGCTGAGCGTCTTCGTTCACCTCAGTATGGGTTCCCGCTTTCGCGGGAACGACGATGCTTGGTTAGGCTTTTGACAGCGATTTCAGCGCCAATTTAATACCCTCGGAAACGCCGGTGCCCGGCGGCATGTTCTTGATCGCCGCCAGCGCTTCCTTGTCAGAATACCCCAAGGCCAGCAGCGCATTGAGCACGTCTGCCTGGGCGTCGTCCTGCACGGTGCCGCCGCCGACCACGCCGATGTCGGCGCCCAGCTTGCCCTTCAGTTCCAGCAGCAGGCGCTCGGCGGTCTTCTTGCCGATGCCGGGCACCTTGACCAGGCGGCCGGCTTCCTGCAGCGTGACGGCCTGCGACAGCTCGGCCACCGACATTCCGGACAGGATGGACAGCGCGGTACGCGCGCCGACGCCGGTGATCTTGATCAGCTGGCGGAACACGGCGCGCTCGCTGGCCGAGCCGAAACCGAACAGCAGGTGCGCATCCTCGCGCACCACGTAGTGCGTGAACAGGACGACTTTTTCGCCGGTGTGCGGCAGGTTGTAGAAGGTGCCCATCGGCACGTCGACCTCATAGCCGACGCCCTGGCAATCCACGAGCACTTGCGGGGGATTCTTTTCCAGCAGCACGCCGGACAGACGACCGATCATCTAGGACCTTTCATGTTGTTATCAGGATGAGACCAGGCGGCCGCGCCGCATGTGCAGGGCCGGTTTTGCCGGCGACAGCGCACCGATCAGCGCCAGCGTATCCATCCCGTGGGCGTGGCAGATCGCGACGCCGAGCGCGTCGGCGGCATCGCTGCCGGGCAGGCCGGGCAGCTTGAGCAGGCGCGCCACCATTTCCTGGACCTGGGCCTTGACCGCCTTGCCGGAACCGACCACGGCCTGCTTCACCTCGGCCGGCGTGTATTCCCCGACCTCGAGGTCGGCACCGACCAGGGCCGCGATGGCGGCGCCGCGCGCGGCACCGAGCAGGAGCGTGGATTGCGGATTGACGTTGACGAAGACCCGTTCGATGGCCGCGCAAGTCGGCTTGTAGGTGGCGACGACTTCGCTGACGCCAGCCAGGATGATCTTCAGGCGCGGCGGCAAGGCGCCCTCCGTGCCGGTCTTGATGGTGCCGGACGCGATGTAGCGCAGCCGCTGCCCGTGTTTTTCAATGACCCCGAACCCCGTCGTGCGCAGGCCCGGGTCGATGCCGAGAATAATCATTAGCGAATGTTATACCGGCTGGCGTATTTCGTGGGAAAAATACTGTGC
>Ga0265798_10006710_pt1 | contig 15057 bp, 17 predicted proteins | sample P3T30metagenome_FD_192430 | JGI IMG/M metagenome (GOLD analysis project Ga0265798, IMG submission 192430) | Plant litter microbial communities from East Loma Ridge, Irvine, California - P3 T30 | ecosystem: Environmental > Terrestrial > Plant litter > Unclassified | place: USA: California... | reverse complement strand
TCTGTCGGTTGAAGCAGTGGCGAGGCCTGGCGACCCGGTACGACAAACTCGCGATCGTCTACCGCGCCGCCGTCGTCCTCAACGCCGTCATCGCCTGGCTCCACCAATTGCAAGACACGCCCTAGACGGGTCGTTGTGGACCTGCCGCGAGCAGCAACCAAACGATGGTGCCTCGTGGGTGGCAAGAAGTCCTCGACGTCGGCCGAGCCGAAGCCGAGGGGCCTCGCAGCGACCGATCTTCAGACCCGCGTGTTATCAGTCTGAAGATCGGGTGTGGCTGCTCTCGGGCGGGCTACCGGCGCTGTCCGGTGACGGGGTTTTTGCCGAGGTGCGTGGTGCCGGTAACAGTGAGGTGGAAGGACACTTCGGCGCCATTGCTCGCGGTTGCGACGACAGTCACGGAGCCACTGTCCCCAGCGATGATGCGGGGGGTGCCAGTGAGACCGTTCTCATCAGTTTTGCGGTCCGCAGTGCTGGTGCCATCTGCGAAGGTGGTGCCGGTCGCGCCGCGGATCTCGAACTGCACGCCGGCACCTTGCACGGCAGCGCCGGCGGAGTTGGTGACCTTGACGCGAAGGTTGTGACCGAAGGGCGTGTAGGGGGCGGTTTCTTGCCCGTCACCGGAATCGACCTGCAGGTGAGTGGGGTTTCCCGGGACGACGCTTTCGGAGAAGTCGATGGTCTTAGTGACGCCGTCCGCTTCCACTTCGACCGTGAAGGGGCCCGCTTGTGGGCCAGCGATCATGGTTGGTGCGGTCGCGGCGCCAGTCTGATCAGGGTCGTTGGTATTGGTTGCACTGGTCACGACAACGCTTGTCCCATCCGCTGCCAGGCGCGCGTTCGGGGTCTTCGTGGTGTCGAACCGGGTGCCGGTGTTGCCCCGAATGGTGAAGGTGACGGGAATATTGCCGACGCCGAGGCCGGTGTTGGTCTCGACACGGGCGGCGAGGTCGGTGCCGTATCGGGCGCCCGCTTCAGCGGACTGGTCGTCCCCGGCCGCGATCACCACGCGTTGCGCGACGACCGGACCGACATGCAACACGAACTCCACTAACGCCGACCCAGCTGTCGCCCGGACTCGCACGTCACCGTTACGGGGACCAGCGACGAGCTCCCGGTCGGTGGTTGCAACACCGTCCGGGGTGGTGGCGACGATGTCCGGGTTCGCGTCACGGAACACCGTCCCGGTGTCGCCGTCGTCCTGGACCTGGAAGGCTACGGAAGCGCCAGGCACAGGTTGCCCAGACACGGTCCTCGCGACTGCGGCAAGGGGTGCGAACGAATCACCACTAGAAACGGTCTGGTTGTTCCCATCCGCCACGTGTAGTGCCCCCACGGACAGGCTGGACAACCGTGACAGGTCGAGAGGGTGTGCGGTTGTGGCTCCACCTAACCAGGTTGAGGCAGCGCTGTCGTTGACCCAGATCCCGATGAAGTAGTTCGCTTGTCCTGCGAGTCGGACGCTGCCGTTCGGGTCAACGGTCCAGGTCTGCAACGCTGACTGATCACAGCGCTGCGCCTGCACTGACGTCGAGGACGGCGTCGTCGAGAGCGACGCGATGCAGAGCCCGTTATCGCTGCCAACGATCGGCCCGTTCTGCCCGACCGCAGGGAACGAAAAAGCCGCCCCGTCCGAGGAACCATTCACCAGCGCTGGACGTTCGCCCGCCACTGGCACCTGCCAGGCATATGGGCCCTTCATTACGGCTGGTCCCTCCATCCGGGTCGCCGCCGCGCCGCCACCCGCTGCGGTATCAGCAGCAACTGCTGGGGCGCCCCCAGCAGCCACACACGCTGCCACGAGCCCCACTACACTCCGCTGCAACCAGTTCATCCGCCGCATCAGCACCCTCTCTCTCATCCGCTCCCACGAGCAGTGCCTCATGGATATAATCAGCATGCCACATGTGTACCTTTCTGGCCGCGCTCGGAAACGATTGGGGAAACTGCCTCAGTAGCCGGCCAGCTCCTCTGTCCGTTGGGGACTGACTGAATAACGGCGTGGCGGGTCCGGTTTGATCCGAGATGAGATGGCGGTGGCTGACACGTCCGAAGCCATCGACGAGACGATAATCGATCCCGTGACGGAGTGATCATCGATCAGGAGGACCTTGCCGAGCGGCTGCTCGCGCAGGCGAAGGAACAGGGCGTGAGCCTGGTCGGCCCGGGAGGGGCTGAACCAGCTCACGAAGTACGTCTTGGGACCACATCGGACGCTGAGTTGACCGAGCACCTCCGTCACGAGCATGGCGGTGCACCGCTGAATGACAACATGCGCAACGGGACCCGGACGGAAGCGGTGCTCACCGAGATCGGGTCCGTCCAGATCGAAGTCCCCCGGGGCCGGGACGGGTCGTTCTGGCCGGTGATCGTGCCTCGCCGAAACGAAGGAACAGGGCGTGGGCCCGATTGGTCGGGCGGCCCGCTGAACCACCTCACGAAAACGGTGCTTCAGGCGGCGATGAACGCCGAGCCCGAGTATCTCGGCCACGAGCACGTCGGGGCCCGTTCAGACATGTCACCTTGGGTACGTAAACAGCCCAGCGAATGGCCGCGTGAGTGTAGGAGGTGCTGAGCGCGGCGTTGCCGTCGAGGCAGCGCCTATCGAAGTCCTCAGGGAGAAGATCTCACAGCTCATCTAGCGACCTCGGCGGTGACGGTCGCGGTGTCACTAATCGTCGCGATGTGGGTGCGCGCGAAACTCGTGGCGGCGTGCTGCTGACGAAACATGGGGACGTGGAACGACTCCAGAAGCCGGGCTGCTCGACCATGACGCTGACGTTCTGCGGCGAGTTACGCCCTTGGCGGGGGCGTTTGCAGAGCGCCTTGATGGAATGTGTGGTGTGCCTCGTGAGGGTGTTGGAGGCTGCGGGGATGTTCGTTTCGTTGCACTCCAGGAATACCCTTTGGCTCGGGCAAGGTGTGTGGATTGGCAGTGGCAGTGGCAGTGGCAGTGGCAGTGGCAGTGGTGCGTCGTTTCAGATGTTGTGGCGGGTAATAAATTCATCGGCGAGGCGGTCGATGACGGTGAGCGCAGCGTCGAGTGCTACTGGGTCGGCGTTGTGGACCGCGTTGTCGAGCTCGGTCATGAGGGTGGCGGTGCCGGGCAGGTCGTAGGCGGTCTCACCAAGACGGGCGGTATGTGCAATCACGGGGCGCAGACGTCCGGCAGTGTCGATGAGGACGGGGTTGCCGGAGTGGTTGGGTAGGAAATCAAGCACATCGAGGACAGAGCCGATGAAGACGTCGCCATCGGTGAAGGTGTCGATGTCGTCGGTGACGACCTGCACCTGGTCGTGGAACTGCGCAGCGAGGTCGGGGGTGCAATGCTGGAGGAAGAGGTGGCCGCCGAGACGCCAGAGCGCGACGGCGACGGTGATGGTGTCGATGAAGCGTGCGGGGGAGGGTTCCGCGACGCGGGTGTACCGGTTCGGGGCCATGTCGATCAGGCCGATCTCCACCAGTCGGCTGATTGCTTGCCGCACGGTCGCGGGCGACATGTCGAGTTCTGCCGCAACGGCGCTGTCATCGATCGCCGCGCCGGCAGCGAGGGTCCCGGTGCTGATCTGGGCAAGGAGATGCTGATAGGCAACTTCGGAGAGCGGAGTCCGGTTCGGGCGGACGGGAGCGGGAGTCTTCGGGACCGGCATGCTGGTCGGTTCTCCAGTTCGTTGGGCTGCAGGGCAGAAGGGGAATAGTGTTGGTGGTTACGCTGCACGGTGTGGAGGAAGAGTATCGCGCATTGCAAGTGGCTTACCGACGTGGGTCTTGTCGGTGCACGGCGCCGTGCGATTCGAGCGGTGAATCTCCTCGACCCGGACCAGGATGACTTCCCGGCCGTGGAGGCGGAGCTGCCGCGTACACTCAGTCTGGTGCGGCAGGTGCAAGACGAGCGTCGCCGCCACGACCGATAAAGGCCGGGGCAGTGACGGCGACACTCACCCGTACTGACCACTCAGTGGGCGGCGGCGTATGCGTCTTTCACCGTCTGACTGATCCGACCACGAGCAGACACCTCGTACCCATTCGAAGCCGCCCACTCCCGGATGCGAGCGAGCTCGTCCGCGTTACTACGGCTCGTACTGCGCTTCTCAGTGCTGTTCTTTCGGGTGATTTTCCGGGCAGCGGCGATGTAGTCCGCAACCACGGTCCGGAACTGTTCAGCGTTGGTGTCGGTGAGGTCGATTTCGTAGTGGGTACCATCGAACGCGAATGAGACCGTCTTCCCGGTGCCGGGTTCGATGACGTCACCGGTGAGGTCATCGATGAGATTCGTGGTGATTTGCTGCGCCATACGGGACACTCCTACATCATGAGGGAACAACGAAAGAACCAGCGTCGCATATGCGAACGCATCAGCTCCTGAACGGCGCGGGAAACTTCGCCGAAACTCGGTGAAGACAATGGCGAGGGTACCGTCGTCGACACAACTTCTCTCAGGCCCGAACAACCCCCTGGTGCAACTCCCCCTTGAAACCCACCGAACACCTGGGACGAGGAGGCGCTGCCGTCGAGGACGACCGGAGATACCAAACCCGTGAATATTTATGGCTCCAGGGTGATGGGGGTGCCGACCGGGAGCGCGGTGAGCGCGGTGATGGTGTCGGTGTGGACACGGACACAGCCGTGGGTGGCTACTGCTAGCGGTCCTGTGGCGTAATGGATGCCGATCAGGCCGCCGTCGTGGCCTCGGTAGGGTTCGTCTGCTGCGGTCGCGTGGAGGGATGTCAACTGGATGGGGTAGATCCGTTGTCCTTGCGCGGGGTCACGGTACCGCTCTTGGAGGTACCCGGTGACCCCGACCGGGGTGGGAGTGTTCGGCGCGCCGATCCCGGCCGGCCATTCGTGGGTGGCACCGTGCGGGTCGGTGATCGTGAGGGTGCCGGTGTTGACGTGCACGGTGGCCCTGCTACGGACGGAGATCGAGGGGGCAAGGTCGGCAGTATGCGCCCACGCGGCGGTCTGCGCCGGCGCTGACGGGTGCCTGGGCGTCCGGGACGAGGGCAGCTGCTGCCGTGCGGGCGTGAGGATCAACGTCCAGGTCTGGTTACCACGCACCGCGATCGTCGTCGTCGGTCGATCGATGAAGTTCCGCTTCCGGAGAACCGCGACCGGAGTCTTCCGGTCGGCACCATACAGGACGGTGTCTCGGCGGAGGTGATGCGTATCGACCGGCGCACCAGCTGGCAAAGTGCGGGTAAACGGGATCAGTCCCGGAATCACCGCATCGTAACGGGCCTCAGGCAGCGCGCCCCGACGATCCGCAGCCGCGGTGTCACCGCTACCGGAGACGTGGATGATTGTGGTGACCGCGATGCTCGTGACGATCGCGAGGATTGTGGCGAGGACCCAGGTGAGCGTGTGGGGGTGGTGACGGTGTGGCTGGTTCATCCGCTGACCACCGGGAGATGCCGTCCGGAACTCCCTCCCCCGCTGTCACCGTTGCCACCGCTCATGTCGGGTTGCGTGGTGACTGTGACGGGGTAGGTGCGGGTTCCGGTGCCCGCCGCATTCTCCGCCGCCACGGTCACTGTCATCGTCGCGGCGTGCTGGGGTGTGCCGGTGATCTGCCCGGTGTGGGAGTCCAGGGTTAGCCCGGCAGGCAGAGCGCCGTGGGTAATCCGCCACGTGTCGATGTGCGTATCAGCCTGCAATTGTGCGGCGTACGCGACCCCGACCCGCCCCTGTGGAAGGGCGGGGGTGAGGATGTGCGGGGTGGTGACCTTGTTGAGGACGTCAACCTGCATGCCCGTTCCGGTACTGACAAACGCGGTTGCGCCGTCCGGCGACACCGCAACCCACCAGGGTCGTGCCGCGACCGGGACCGTGCCGGTGACCGTGTGCGTGGCCGTGTCGATTACCGTGACCGTGTTATCACGGTCATCCGTCACGAACAGCTCCCCCACCCCGAGGCTGCTGCGCAACGGTAGCGCCCCGGACGGAATTGTGGCGATCGTGGCACCAGAGGCTTCATCGATCGCGAGGACACTGTGCCGGTCCGCGGCCGTCACGTACCCGGTGTCCGTCGCTGGATCCACCGTGACATGCGATGACGCGGTCCCCGTCAGCACCGGGGTGACCGCTCCGGTGGCCGGGTTCACCGTCATCGTGGAGAGCAGTCCAGACGCCCACACGGTATGCGTGTGCGGGTTCACGGTTACCTCATCCAGTTCCGTGTCCGCTTCCGCGACCGCACTCGTCGCCCCGGTGTCCGGGGTAACCCGGTACAGTGACCGACCGCTGGTGAGGTACACGGTGTGCGTGGCCGTGTCTACCGCGATCCCGGACGGGGCAAACGGCAGTGTCAACGTATACGCCGGCTGGTTGATGGAGGCATCAATCACGACCAGGTACCGCCCGGATGTTCCGAGACCGTACACCAGGTTCCGGTCCGGGTCGTCTACCAGCCGTTCCACCCCCACCCCGGGCACCCGTACCGATCCCGTAACCGCATGCGTTCTCCCATCCACCACCAATACCTGTTCGCTCCCCGTGGCGAGCAGCACCGTGTCCGTACCAGGATTCGCCACCGCCTCACGCACCTGCGTACCCGGGGTGATCTCCGCGGTTTTCTCCCACGCTGACCCCGCACCATGCGCCACCGAACCGCCAGCGGTCACCGAACCGGCTACGACCACTGCAGCCGTCACCGGCATCAACCACCGCATCACACGCACAACAACACTCCAACACCAGTCAGCAACAACAAACAGTTCAAAACAGCACCCCCGCGCACCGGGCAACTCCCCCTCCAGACGCGCCCCGCGAGAGCGCGGGGACCGGACCCCGAAGAGCGAACGGACAGAGGGACGGGCGGCAGCGGGGTCACCCCTGTGGGGCGTACTGCACGTAGAACGTCGCATCTACCTGATACGTCCGTTCCGGCTGCAACACCTCCGGATCCGCCAACGCCAACCGCACCCGCACCCGCACCCGCCCCGTACCATCAACACCCTGAGGGCACGACACCGAGGGAATCTGCGCACACGCGTCCTGGATACTCAACGGATCCGACAACGTCCCCGCCGGCACCCACGTGTCTCCCCGCCCATCACGGCCCGCGTAAAACACCGACACCGCCGACGCCAACCCGGCACCTGCCCCGCCCTCAGTGCGGAGCATCCCATCAAACGCCGCCGGACGAGCAGCATCGTTCACCACAACCCAACTGCCCTCAACCGCCTCCCCCGCCGACGTGAACCCATACCGGATCGGGTCCCCCACCACACGCACCCCCTCCAACGGCGCAACCACCACACCCCCATCCACGACCGGAACGGCAGACCCACCAGCCACCGCTGCTGCCACCACAAGCAGCGCCGCGAGTCCCCACGTCAGAACCTTCCCCACCCGCCTCCACACCCCGGCCACTGCCCGGGTCACCGGCCTAGCACCAACCCCGACCGCACTCACCGCGCCCCCCGCTGCTGACGCTGGCGCGTGTGCTGGTGCAGGTCCGAACCCGAAGGCACCAGCTGCACCTTCCCGGTGATCGTGACCGACGAACTCGGCCCATGCTCCACCACCGTGACATGCACCGCATCACAACTATCGTTCGGTGCGCACGCCACAAACACCCGCTCCCCAACCTTCAACCGTGCAGTGAGCGGAACACTCCACTTGCCATCACCATCCGGATCGGCCAACCCCAACAGCGTCGAATCCGACGCGTCAACATCACCATCAGTGGTATCAAACACCCGCACCGACGACTGCCCCGGCACCGTTCCCGACACCGCCGACAACACCGGCAACACCAGGGAACCATCCGCTGGCGACGTAATCGTCGGAACCGTGGACACCGTGAACCTCACAGGAGCACTGTCCGCCGTGTTTCCCGCCGCATCCGCAGCGGTCGCCATCATTGTGTAAGTCCCGTCAGCGAAAACAGTAGTGGGCGTGCACGACCAAGTACTGTCCTTGACAGTGGCAGTACAGATCGTGTCCTTATCTCCATCCGTCACCGTGACCTCATCACCCTCATCACCCGAGCCGGAAATCGTCGGCGACGCAGTGTTCAGCAAGGCGCCATCCGTTGGCCTGGTAACTACTGGCGCCGCAGGTGGAACTGTGTCCACGTTGAAATTCACGACTGCTTGCTCCGACTCGACCCCATTTAGCCGCGCAGTCGCATAAACGGTATTGCTGCCCTCATCAAAAAGAGCGAGTGGCCCAGTATCCCATTGGCCGTCAACGACGGGAGTGTCCGCAATCACCTCGCCGCGCTGGTTTGTTAGTGCCACCGATTGACTTACTCCTGGAAGGAGTCCAGCGCTACCCCTGAATGAAATAGTTGGATCATTCGTAACCATTCCGGGCGTCGGGGCCTCAATGAGAGGCCTCTCTAAGGCTGCCACTGGGAAGGCCGTATTGACAACACGCAGCTCATTGCCTTGGTGGTCAACGAGCACGTAGCGGAGTCCGCGTAGCTCCACTCCCGGCTTTACTACGCCATCTACCATCACCGGGAACCTAAACATCCCGAATTGATTCCCAGCGGTGTCAGATCCGCACTTGATTTCACGCACAAAATTCACACTACCAGCGGGTAGCAACTCACCAGTATCCGTGCGGACGCACGAATACCCAGTTTGCGGTCGAGATATCAACGAACCCTCCGGCGCGGTTACCGTGAGAAACGTCGCATTGACGCTAGGTGCGACGGACCCAAGATAGACGCTGAATTCTCCGTCTGCCTGCCCGACATGCCCAGGCCGGGCGAATGGTCCGACCGGGACATACGCGGTTCCAGAATCCAACACGGCTGAGCCGGCGGCGACGATTGAATACCTGAAGGGGCCAACTGCATCACCGGGACTTAAGCCGGCAGGGAGCTGCACGGGGTAAACATACGTACCAAACTGATTATTCGAATACGGGTATCCGCATTTGATTTCGGAGACGAATATGCTGCTGTCACCAGGAAGGCTCGCGCCGGTGTCGGTGCGCGTACAGGGATAGCTGGTTCTCGGTCGGGATATCAACGCGCCCTTTGGGGCGGTGACGGTAAAAAATTGCCCTTGTTGACTTGGCTTAATGTCAGAAAGGTCGATAGATAAGAGCCCATTTTTTTGCCCTGGATCTCCCGGCGTGCTACTAACCCCTGCCGCGTCAGCCACAGGCGAGTGGGTCAGTGCCAAAACAAGTACCAACCCGACAGTGGAAATTGCTGCCAAAACTCGTTTGAAGAACGTCGGCGTCGGGAGGATGAGTCGCGCTCGTGAGTAGCGAGCTCGGGTTTTGGCGGTGGTCATGAGGCTGCTCCTTCGGTGTCGGCGGGCATCAGCTGTGGGTCAATGTCACTACTGATGCGTCGTCGAAGCGGGGTGAGGAGCAGGAGTAGGCCGGTGATGGCGAGGAGGGCGCGGGCAGGCCAGGTCTGCAGGATGGTGAAGAGGTGCCCAGTGAGGCCGGTGAGGGCAATGCGGGGGGTGCCAATGACGTGGTCTTGGCGGACGAGGGTGGGGTCCCGGTCGGGGTTGTTGTCTCCCTTGAGCCACGCACCGGTTGCGGTGGGGGTGCGCACACGGTGCACGTACTCGGGACTGTTCGCGCCGTTGCCAAGGCGGACCACGACGACCTGTCCGCGGTGGCGGAGTTCGGTGCCGGTGGGCTGCTGCACCACGAGGACGTCACCGACTTGGTAGGTAGGTTCCATAGAGTGCCCGATGACCGTGACGTACACGTCACCAGTAACGAGTTTCCATGTCAGTGGCAGGGCAAGCAGGGCCAGCAGCAGGATGCCGATCGTGCGGGTCAGGGCACGTAGTACCACCACGAGGATCTCCAGTTCGGGTCACGGAAAACGGTTACGAGCGCAGTACATCGGGTAACAAACACCACCGCCGCGCAGCCATCCAGCGCCAATGGTCAGCTGATCTAGCGATCTACGTGAGACGAGGTGTCCGGTAAGTGGCGAGAGGGGCGGGGAGTGCGCTACCCGAAAGCGAACCCCCCGCCCGGTCATGCACCTCACCGCACGGGGGTGGTTTGGACTGGCGCGGAGCGAGCCAAGACCACCGATCACCGTGGAGGTGAGGAACCGAGCTACCCCACGGCATCCCGGAAGCGGGTAATTACTTGCCGGACGTGGTGTTGGGGTCGGTGTAGTTGACGACGAAGTTCGCGTCGAGAGTGAACTTCTTGTCCGGGTTCGCACCGTCATACGGGAGCACGGTCGGGTCGGCGAGGACCACCCGCACAGGGATCGTGACGGTCCCATCGTTCTCCGGGACCAGCGCTTCACTGTCATCGAGGGAAAGCGCCTCGTCGTAAGAGACCGGGTCCGCGAGAGTGCCGGCGTCGTGCCAGACGGTGTCGGAACCCTTCTGCTCACCGAACTGCAGCGTCAGCGCGTCAGCAAGAGCCGGATCGGAACCCTTCAGCTGCTGCAGCACACCGTCAAACGGCGCCGCCTTGTCACCCTTGTTCGTCAGCGTCCAGGTGCTCTCCGCCAGCTGGTTGTACTCAGTGCCATCGAACTCCTTCACCAGCGGGGCACCCGAGATCGAGACCAGACCACCCGTCGGCGGGGACGTAGGATCCGGCGCCACGGCCGTGAGGTGGTTGCCCGTCAGGGTCGTGTTCAGCGTCGTCACCGCGCCGATACCAGCAGCACCAACAGCCAGCGCCGCAGCGATCACACCAGCGGTGACCTTGCTCTTCTTGGTCTTGAACATACGGATATATCTTCTTCCGCTCAGGGATGAATGAGAAGGGGAACGCCAGCCCGCCGCCCCGACTACGGCAACCCTGGGCCATGTCAGCAGCGGACGAGCCCCACCAGTCTGCAACATAAAATACTGTTTGGCAAGATGACTACATTTGCACCGATGTACGGACACCCACTTCAGAATGTAACATTCTCACATATCATGGGATAGCTAGTTTCAACCAACGCCTGATCGACACGTTTTCGGCCCGCAGTCAGCAGATCAAGAAGCTCATCACGCATGTCGAACGTGAGTATCGCGCCGAGCACGGTCACACGCCTGGCGCGAATGCACGCGTGCAGCTTCTCAGTAAGCCACCGTCGAGACTCGCCCTGACAAGCCCAAGACAGCCCCTCAGCGAGGTGCTGGCCGGATTCAAACAGCGTGCGGCAGGCATCATCGGTAACCGCAAGGTCAGTCACCACACCGCTCAGGTGCAGCAGACCGGAGACCGGTTGCGTCACGCCAAGCGGCGCGAGCAGTAGGCTGCTGAACGGGCCGGGCACCGGTTGCGGAGTTCGATCAGGCGAAGGTGGCTGCTGAGATTGTCGCGACGGTGTCGGAGCTTCATGCGGTGCCTGGGTGGAACCACCTCCTTGCCGAAGCCGAACGTTGGGTCATGTGAACCGGTTCGGGGATGACCAGCGGGTGGAGCCCTCCCACACGCAATCGCGTCGACCGCGATCACCGGCGAGGTCGTCGCGATCACACCGCCACAATCGCACCGGTTCGAGCCCTCACCCGGCAGGATGGCCGATCCTTCTACGCCCATAAGCCAACCCGACCGTGCCGTCCTCGGAGCAGGGCCGGGCGAGGGACGCTTCGAGTTTCTGGGAGATCCGCCGGTAGGTGGCGTCGCCGCCGTCGTACGCCATCCCCCGCACCCGAGGATGCCCGTCCCGGATCAGTTTGAAGGGGTCCGGGAGGATCGGCGCCCGGTCGAGCGGGTCGTCGAGGACGCGGAGCGCGGCGGAGACCATGCTTTCTTCGGTGTTGTCCATGAAGGAGGCTCCGCGGGTGATCATGGTCAGCGACATCACCATCGTCAACCGGCGCACGTGCGTCGTCGCGGATTTCCCGCGCCGACCCCCGCAACCGAGCAGCTTCCGTCTCCGTGTCCCGGACGAGCTGCCATGCGGCTTCCAGCTCGCCGCCGTGCAGGGTGGGTGCGGTGTCGCAGGCGGTGCGGGCTGCCCGCTCTTGGGCTGCGGCGGTGGTTTCGAGCTGCCGGGTCGCGGTGCGGGGCTCGCCGGGGTCGAGGATGTTCATGAAGTCCCGGCCCGGCCCGGCCCGACGGTGATCACTTCCCCGCCGATCGCTTCGATCGCACCGACATGGTCGGGTTTGGTATCCCCGAGCACGAGCGGGATGACACCGGCCGGGGCGAGGGCGATGATCCACCGGCGGATGATGGTCGACTTTCCGAGCCCGACGAGGCCGAGGACGAACGCGGACGGATTGCCGATGAACTTCCCGTCCTGGAACCAGGAGATCGGGTCGCAGCACACCGTCGCCTGCGTGTCCTGATGCTTCCCCAATGGCGCACCCTTCATCGGGGTGCCGGAGCCGACGCCGAACGGGTGCAGACCGCACACCTGCCGGGAGGTGCCCCGGAACTCTGGTGCCGCTGATAGGACGGTGGATGCGCCGCCGCCGCGGACCCGGAACCCACGCGACGTCGGCTGCGGGACGGGTTCGGCTCGCATTGCTTCGACGGTGGCGAAGGCGTGGTCGGCGCTGCGCGGGAACCGCGGGAGGGTGCCCCAGACACTCATGGTGGGTCTCCTACTTGCTGAAATCGTGGGGAGGGTGAGGTTTTTCGGGAGCACCAGGCCGAGCGGCAGACTGGCGGCGAACACGGAGTCCTGTACGCCGGTGACGACGCGCAGCTGCAGGCGGGCGGCAGCACCGGTGTTCTCGATCGCGACTCGCGCATCGTCAACTAACCGTTAAAATTGCACACTGTCGTCGAGGTGTTCTACCAGGGACAGGAGGGAAAGGGTTCGTGCATCGACGGGATCGTGCTGGCGTACTCGGGGTGTTCGTCGTTTTCGTGGCGTGCGGTGTCGCGCAAGCGTTGTGGGCGATGCAGCTGCCGTGGTTCCGCGCGGTGCTCGCGCTGTCCGACCGCGATACCGGACTACTCGCCGGAGCACTGAGCACGTCGTGCTGCACAGGACTCGCGATCAGCTCGGGCGCTATGCGGCGCGTTCCCGCTGCTCGGTTGCTCTCGGTCGCCGCCGCGGCGATCGTCGTTGGAGCCGTCCTGCTGCAGGCGGCGCCGGCCCCCCGCTCAGTGACCGTGCTCGCCATGGCGCTCGTGGTGCTGGGACTGGGCATCGGGACCGCGGACGTCGCGGCGAACGTTCTCGGCGGCGCGGTCGAGCAGCGGACCGGACGGGTACTCCTGCCCCTGCTGCACGCCGGGTTCAGCGCCGGGCTCGTGGCGGGAGCCGTGCTCGAGCTGCTCGCCAACGCGAGCATGGGACGCTCCGGCGCCGCCATCCCGGTCGGATTGTGCGTGGCCGCGGCGTCGGCCGGGCTGCTGGCACTACGCGTGGCCGATGGGCACCTGTCAAACATCCGCCCCACGCCGAGCGGACCGGCAGAGCATCGGCTCCCGTGGTCCGCCGCTGCATCCCTCGGGGTGGTGCTCGCGCTCGCCGCCGCGGTCGAGGGGATCGGTGACACATGGGTGCCGATCCTCGCCTCCGATCGCGTTGTCGGGTCCGGCGGCCCGTCGCCAGCCGTGGTCTACCTCAGCTTCACCGCGTCAGTGCTGGTGAGCCGCATCGTCGTGCACCTCGCCGGCAGGCGGTGGTCCCGCGTTGTACTACTCCGGGCGGCACTGTTGGTCGCCGGGTCCGGGCTGGTCGTCGTCGCGGTGGACGGTACGACGTTCCCGGTCGCCGTCGCGCTCTGGGGTGCGGGGACTGGTGTCGCATTCCCACTCCTGGTATCCGAGGCCGCCGCGCGCAGCACCGGGTCGTCCGCGGTTGTGCCGGTGGTGACCGCCGCCGGGTACGCCGGGTTCCTGGTGGGTCCGGCGGCCACCGGAGCGCTCGCACAGTCGGTCGGCCACGCGGCGATCCCAGTCGTGTGCGCTGTACTGGCGGTCACCGCGCTCGTCGTGGCTTCCGCGTTCCTCCGACCGACGCCCGCAGTGTCGTTCGAAGTGGTGTCTCACGGCCGCGACACCGACGGCACGGCCACGCCACCCCGCTCGCCGTCGCTCCGTCGGTGGCACGCCATCAACTCAACCGACGGCCGCGACGGCGATAAATCCGGTCACAAGCACAAGCATCCGACCAACCACGGGCACGGTCCCGGCAGCAGGGAGCGCCACGCACCTCGGCGGCGCGGGCCACGTCCGACAAGTGGTCATAAATCAAGTTGACAAAGCCGCCGGGCGGCGCTCGTGCCGTTCCTGGAATACGCCGTGAAGATCCGGAGATAATATAACCGGCAGCCCGGTCGTCTGGTCGATGTTGCGCACCAGCGGCATCCGGAACCGGGCCAGGACGCATCCGACTGTCGAGCGGGCCAAATGCAGGTGGAACGCGATCCGGTGCGGCCCCCACCGGCGGTGATGCGTAACGCGCATGGTACGACGTTCCAGCCGTGTGGGGAGCCGGCTCGGACTACTCACCGGACGAGACGATCGATCTCGCATCGAGGCACCAGCACGATACCGGGCGGCCCACTTCGCTGCCGTCGCGGGCGAGCATTGGAACCGTTCCGCGGCCCGACGGACGGCCAACCATCGATGACGATCAGCCGAGCAAGACGTTCCCTGCCCGTCGGAGTGAACGGGGCGTTAGCGTGAGTCATGGTGAAGGCGTACCCGGAAGAGTTCCGCCGTGATGTGATCGCGGTCGCCCGGAAGGGCGAGACGTCAGTGCGGCAGGTCACGAAGGACTTCGGTGTCTCCGAGTCCTGCCTGGCCCGCTGGTTGCAGCTCGCGGACCGTGAGGACGGCACCAGTGTTGCAGCGGTGCCGTCGGCGAAAGCGATTGAGCAGGCGGAGCTGCGGGAAGCCCAAAAGCGGATCCGGCTCCTCGAGCAGGAGAACGAGATCCTCCGCAGGGCGGCGGCGTACTTTGCCCAGTCACAACTCCCAAAATGACTCTTCTATGCCTGTTGTCGAGCAGTGCTCGCGTTGAGTTGGCGGAAGATCTGGCGGCTGATGTAGCGCTTGAGGTTGCGGCGGATATCGCGGCTGCTCTTCCCGCTAGGGCGTGTCTTGCAATTGGTGGAGCCAGGCGATGACGGCGTTGAGGACGACGGCGGCGCGGTAGACGATCGCGAGTTTGTCGTACCGGGTCGCCAGGCCTCGCCACTGCTT
>Ga0265798_10006709_pt1 | contig 15057 bp, 15 predicted proteins | sample P3T30metagenome_FD_192430 | JGI IMG/M metagenome (GOLD analysis project Ga0265798, IMG submission 192430) | Plant litter microbial communities from East Loma Ridge, Irvine, California - P3 T30 | ecosystem: Environmental > Terrestrial > Plant litter > Unclassified | place: USA: California... | reverse complement strand
TGATTGAATCAAACAAACAAACAAACGATGGCGGGTAGGATAGAACGCAAATAAATGTTGTCTACTATCGTCGAAAGCCGCTTTGAGCAAAGTCTTTCACAAGACATGGCAGGGTCGAGCCCTGTTTAGCATCCGGGCGGAGACGTAGTCCCCTACTTGCCGACTCAGTCATCGACGCCTCACGAAACGCGTTCACAGCGGCAACTGTTATCCGAGCCTCTGCATGCCGGTAACTTGAAGGCCTATCTCGACGGTATTACTTTAGTCGACTTGCAATCCGTCCTCTCACGTCACTTTCTCGAAAACCAGGGCGACCGCTCCATCTTCTCTTACCTTGTCGAACCCGGCGATGGCATATTGCCCCACGAAGCTACTTCCGCGGTCCTCCAAGAATTGGCAAGCAAGACGGAGAACGTCGCCATCCTTGCCACACTCACTTATTGCTTGATAGAGGCTAAAGGCCTGTGGAAGGGTCACCCCGACCTAAGCGTGAACTCCGCCGAAGATCTCATTAAAAAGCTCAATGCCGGCTCCGACGTTGCGAAAGCAAATCTCGTTATCGGGGCGTCCACTCTACGTCAAAGGCAGAGCTACATACGACTGATCGAAGAAGCTTGGAGGCCGAGCTGGTTCGACGACATTCCCCAGTCTATCCGCCCACCAGCTTGGACCCGGCCTGGAGACTTGCCACGCGATGTGCTCGTACAAATCACCGCGAACGCGAAACAGGGAATCCCCATTGCTACCGCTATCACCCGATGGACGGAGCACATAGCACGTCCGACCGACCATGGCAGACGTCGCAGGGAAGGCACCAAGGGGCCGACGGTTCCTCACCTCATTCTATCCGACATTAAACTCCTCAATCTCCTCGTCGAGGATGCCGACCACGGCAGACGTACCAGTGACATGTTCTTTCCCGAAGACGCACCACTCGATTGACTGGAGATCAAACTGGGTACGCGGAAGTCACCAGCCAGGCCGGACTACTCAAAGGCAGGTCAAGCGACATCAGTGAAGAATCGTAAGCGAGGCCTGGCGGACTCTGCGCAGATAATTGGAAGTGGGGACGAGGCTGGTGATGAGAATGAATGGCAATGGCGAGATGGCATGATGGCGAAGCGGGTAAAGAATCAACTGATCATAAGGTCACCAACCTCTCAAGAGCTGGTCTCGGTAGACACTCTTCTATCGCAGTCGCCGGTGGAGACTGTTTCCCAGCATAACGGCTCACTTTCCCAACGTAGTGGTGCGCCCGTCGCTCCATCCGCGTGCGACGGTCCAGGCATTGCTCTGATCTTCGGCAAGTTCGTCGACATGTACCAGGAGCTGAGATCTCTCGACACCGACACTGCTAAACTAACGGCTAGTTGCTGCGATACCTGTCGTAACCTAGTCCTGCGCGCGTTGGCTTCACTGGAAGCAGACCTCGTGCCCTGCGTCCGAGGGCTTGAGCAGGTGGAACAACATACGTTCGATGGTCATGACATTGTCCCGAGCCAGCACCATGGCATCTCCCCCCGAAAACAGGCTCCACCGTCCGGGAGAAAGGCTGGACCTCGACTTCATGTTATTCCTGATTCGTCCGATACCTCTGAGGTAGATTGAACAGAAAATAGAGAGCCGTGTGTGATAACGCCCAGAGATACGACTGCGCTTCGGGCGCAGACGTAGCAGTCAGCCGCAACGGGCTGACACGTAACAACAGAGCACGGGTCATGTGACCTGCAGACTGCTCTGCTGCAGACTGCTCTGTTGCTCTGTTGCTCTGCATGCTCTGCTGCTCTGTGTCCACAGAGCAGAGTGCAGGAACGAATGAGTCTCCTTGGTATATAGAACGGATAGTTTCCTTAGATAGGAGCCTCGTGCTCAACTCATGCATCGAAGTCAGTGATTACAACGAACGGTATTCATTGTGCCAACCACCTTCTTCCCTCGCCTCAGTCAACCCTTGGTTTAACCCGAGCTAAACCCAGCGGCATTCCACCTCCGTTACACCGTGCTGTTTCAACAATGTCTACTCTTGTCATAGAACGTTATCCCACCTTCCTGATGGCCGAGCCGTTTTATTACATCGCTTTCTGTCAAGACACGTCATAGTAGCTTGGACTGTTTTGCTGGAATCTGCTAAAACTCTAGACATCGTCGGCACCATCATGCTCTGCCTGTCAGGCATCAGCCTATTGGTTATGGAAAAATTTATACTTTTAGCTGGTAGAAATGTCTGTGCTATCCCTTCGACCGTCTGGCTTGACTTGAAGTATTACTGCCACTTGTCGGCTTTGGAAGGTACAATGGCGAACCGGCATCGATTGCAACCTACTATACGATTGTTCGTGAACACCTTAAATAATGCCTTAGAGCCATCTATTTCGAGAACTGTCGGACAAAGGACCGGTGAACGTTCCCTAGCGCATTAATGCGAACAACCAATAAGTTCCGGACGTATGAGCAGCGGACTAAAGAATATAATAAGTAAAGATGTATTCAAAATCTAGGTGCGACCTACCCTAGACGCTCAGAAAGTTGAGTTTGGAAACTTCGCTTACACGGCTTTGTAGTACCTTGGTATTTCAGTAGCCGCTTAACCCCAAGCTTCGCCCCAACCCTAAGTGACCCTCTAGCAGCTGCTGTGGCTGTGGCCGTGGCTTGTCACTGCTTCTCGTGGCTTGCGCCGCAGAACTTCATCGAGTCCCAGGGCTTTCGCATATTTATTTTTTCGTTCGTGCAACTTAGCAAAAGGCTCCCTGAGGATTTGAGCATTATGTTAGGTTGTCATGCTGTGTCTCTCAAAAATATTTGGGATCAATCAGACCGTGGGAAGTGTATGCAACAGAGTATGGGATACAATTGATGGGGTACAATCGCAAGTCTCAGAAATACCCGCCGTTGCGTAGCGTTGGTCACTAACAAAAGTATGGGATACAATCATTGTATCCCATCAGGTATTTTGGATAGAGTAGGAGCCTAGGAAAGCTAGGATAATTACAGGTCCAGTACTGGTCGCAATCTCATTTTACAATGTTGTCTCGTGCAGGCTCGCCAATCGCGGCTACTATGGTGTGAAGGACTCGCCTTTCTTCCTAAACATCCTTTGCCAAATCGAAAGCCACTAGCTTTTCCACACGGCTGTGGCGCTGTCAGCCTCGATATCCTAGCCTTCCGCTAGCGGTCGAAGCTCTCCTTCCAATCACAGCGTCCTCGTTAGAACCATGCGACGAACCTCGGATTCATCTAGGGTGGCATGGCCGCTAACCGAACAACCGCTTCACCAGTTGGTCTCTGACCGGAGTAACCCAGCTCCAGCATCGGCAGGCTCATCAGGCGGAATAGTCATCGATCGTTGATTGGCAAGCCAAGCCAATCGCCAATCTTCCCTTCGTGACGGAGCGTCATTGCCAAGCAAGTTTAGAACTAGGTATGGGGCAACTGGTCCCGCGTGCCTCCGTACCATGAACGCACGTATGCGAACGTGGAAAGACGAGTCAAACGGCCCCTCGTATCACACTTCATTCTATTCTACATTCAGATACCCATTTCTCGCCCCGTTGGAGTCTTGGGACTGGCTTAAAATTCGGCGCACTGACCGTTTCATCCTTGCTTCGCATAGTTACCACATACACGCACACACACAAACAAACACACACACACACACACACACACACTTCGATAACCCAAACGGAACTCACTTAACAGCCAAATGGCATCGGATCCCACCCGTATCACATGCGCAACAGCAAATACACTCCAGCCTGATCTAAATTGGTCTTCGACGCCCATCCACCCATACCACCACGTCTCGATTCGCTAGCATGTCGGGTCCGGCTTCTCTTCAGTGCGTTCAGTACATGGCCTGGTATGGCCATCAGCGAGATGAGCATGCATACTCCTCTAGGACACAGGAGCAGCATTACTTGTCGCAAAACCTTGTACCTCATACTGCGCAATATCAAGTAGGAGACCGATCACAATCGCTGCATGTGCAGAGACAGCAGCCGTACGCTCGAATGGATCGTTATGCTCATACCATAAATCAGTCACGCTATCCGATCGTGGACATGAGATTTCCCCTACATCACTTCCCTTACCATGGACATGGCAGCTACGCGGACAAAGGTTAGATACGACGTGCCCTTGTCGTAAAGGTCCTTCGCTGATGTGGTAACCCAGCTCCATGCGCTCGAAGTGACTCAGAGTTAGTCGCCGTTCCGTCCTTTCCCCGAGGTCCTCCCCGTAAGCCCAAGCAATCAGAGCACGCTCTTTGGGTGGGCAACCTTCCTCCAGCCACGAGTATTGCCGATTTGAAGGATCATTTCTCGAGAGGCGCGACTTCAGAAATACAAAGTATCTTCTTGATAGCAAAGAGCAATTGCGCTTTCATCAACTATCGATCCGAGTCCTCTTGCGTTACGGCAGTAGAGAGATTCAATGGCTCTGGACTCCATGGCATTCGGTTAGTTTGCCGTCCGAAAAGACCGTCTGCAAATACAGGAAATACATCTACGATCGCTGGAAGTCCCAAGCATGCCGTCGACTCCAATTCCGCTCCGAAAAGACCGGATCGTGCCGTTGCCATAGACGAGCTCTCAGATCCGGTCATTGTCGATAGTGCTCTGACAGCACCTGGGACAACAGACACCCTGGTGAAATTGCCAAACCCAGTAGCGGCGAAGGCTCCCAAATTATTTTTCGTTTTGAAAAGCCTTACATGGCAGGATCTCGTAGCAAGCGTACGGGACGGGATTTGGGCAACGCAAGCACACAATGAATCCAGGCTTAATAAAGCCTTTGATGCAGCAGACAATGTCTACCTGATATTCTCGGCCAACAAGTCCGGCGAGTACTTTGGCTACGCGCGTATGGCTTCCTCAATTGTCGACAAAGCAGTGCCAGGTGGATCAGCGGCCAGTCTTCAATCCCCAAATACAAGCGACGGTCCGAGATCTACACCTACACCTGCTACCAAAACCGCTCCTCGCGGACGCATTACTGATGACTCGGCACGTGGAACTATCTTTTGGGAAGCAGAGTTGTCAGATGGCGAAACCGCGTCATGGGGCAATGGTCTGAGACAAGATAATGGCGGGCAGGATCTAGGGCGCCTATTTCAGGTCGAATGGGTCTCAACAGCACGACTTCCGTTCTACCGAACTCGCGGCTTGCGCAACCCATGGAATGCAAATAAGGAAGTGAAGATTGCACGAGACGGAACAGAGTTAGAACCATCAGTTGGTGAACGTCTGGTGCAGATGTTTCACGGCCCTATGTAGATGGGTACTTCGCCGCGTCCAGTGCAGCCATGTGGTAGACTTCTCAATCATTTCGCCGGAAGCCGGATGTGACCTTCTCTGTGGACAACGCCTCCCTTGCGGCCACTCCTACGTCAGCAAGTGCCACTCCGAGGGTCTGGTTACCAATACTTCAAAAGGATCGACCCCGACCCCGTGTTTTCCTGCTGTGGCCAATCACAGTCACTGGATAGTCATCGAAAGCCGCTAATCCTACTCTAGTATCCCCCCGGGAAACGCATCGCATTTCCCGCTTCGCGCACGGCCCGACCTTTGTTGCACGCGGGAAACGCGTCGACTTTCTTTTCCCCACAATGGACCGCGCACCGCGTTGTTGCGCATGGTAAACGCGTCGCATTCTTCACTTCCTGAGCTGAACTGGTCTCTCAAAACCCTACTGACTTTTGACGTTGTCTCAAGTTGGGTATTGCCTCGCTATACGATGGCTGGAACATGCGGAGCACTTATCCAAAGGGCTCGTGCATACGCAAAATGACGCCTTGCGATCCGCAAAAGGCACCACGAAGAGCGAGAAACATACTGGACCACACCAGCGGACATACTTCCGCAGTGTATGTCTAGCTTGGAGCGCCTCACTTGCAGCTCACTGGTCGCGAGTCAGCGCTCCTGCACTCTACGACGTCAAACGACCTCGCGTCGGCGCACTTTACAATCCAGCTCTCACCCGTCCCACAGTCGACAGCCGCATGTCTAGGCACCTGCGTCACCCTCTCATTATGTGGACGCACGACCGAGCCGTTGGCGAGACCGTCGGGTATGCGGCGGACCTGAAATCAGCGCCAGACGAGAAAGAGCAAGCCAGAAATGCGGGCATTAAGACTAAGCCCATACTGTCATTATTCGAAGGGCTGCCGACGGAGATACTGCGCCGAATAGTGGCGAGCGAGGTGCAGACTTCTCATGCCATCGTACGAGATCAAGGCGGATGTCTACGATACGAGTTAAACCCTTCGGTATTACTGACGTCCAAAACGGTGTTTGCCAAGTGTATCAGACCTTGGACATGCAATCGACTGGTCAGGATAACGTATAAAGGCGACGCACGGTACAGACCCACTGCGTTCGTGCCCATTGCTGGAAACGATGCATACAGAATCCTGAATATGTCTGACAAATTAGTGCGCGCTACTTTTACTGCCGACCTGAACGTGTTCAACAAGCTGTCCAGCCAGGAAATTAGATGCGTTGTCCCGACGGAGAATGTTTGCGTTATCACCGTAGACGCAGCCTGTACATGGTTGTCAATTTTGGGCTGTCAACAATTTGCCAAACACGCTTATCATGGAAAACCCCCGGCGTTCAAGCTTGACCTGATCGTGCATGACAGCAGCACGATCCCCAGTCGCAAAGGCGGTGATATCTCTCAGATCTTGACCTTGATGCTTCGGAGCAGTACTGATGCCAAAGTCAATGCGGCGGAAGACAAAGGCAGCGAGATCGCTGAACGACAACAAAGAATCTGGCCAGGACGACCCCATGAGATGGCAATTGGGGGCTCGATCTATAGCGCTTGGATCTCATCTTTGCAGACCCATCACCACGTGCTCGCCGCTCTGCGAAATTACGGAGCCCAACTCGATTACTGCGCGTGCGTCTGCAAACAGCTCATCGGCATCAACCGCCTGGCGCCAAGCTCCGTTGTGGAAAGGCTTTTGCCATCCGAAAAGTCGATCATCGCTCAATACTCATGCGTGGCGCTTCTAAACTGGACGTACGAGTATGATCGCAGCGCTCTGAACGAAGGGCCACTCGCGGAACTTAAAGAAAGTTGGCAACGCCACGAGAACAGTACGTGCGTTGTCGAAGGCTGCCCTTGTCTACTATGGACTGCTTTGAATCTCGGAGTTGGACGGGTAGTTTCTCGCGGTGATGCTGCGAGACACGGAATTCAATTTCTGCCGTGGCTTGAGGTTCATCGATGGACCATCGCACTCCATTGCCGGAGGCGTTTAGTTGAAGGAGACTATAACGGATTAGTGGATGCAAGGGAACAGATGCTCAAAGTGTTGGCGTATTTACAGCCTGAAGAGCTACAAAGAGGCTTTGAGCAAGACGTGGAATCGTTTACCATTGCCGCGTCCATGGGAATCCCAAGTCTGGCAAATCTTCGTGGTGTGGCAATGGTTGACGAAGACGACGAATCTCAGATTGACGCATTATGGGATTGCTTGGATTTGGTAGAGAAACAGGTTGGAAAGTCAGTAGAGTGGCGGATGCAAGGACACTCTATCATATTGGAGGCTGCTACACGCATCCCATCCCACATGGTTGTCGAGGCCGACATTGTTCCAGCACTATCACTGGTCTCCCTCTTTGACTGAAGGCGGTGATACTACACGAATTCCACTGACTGGGTATTGCAACAAGCGATGAATATAACTGGAAGATACACTAAGTAGTATAGATTGACTTGATTTGATATTCCATTATCCTGGTGTAGCTCCCTTGCGGGTCCATGCAGGCTGTTACTATATATGATATCAAGGAGGAAACCCGTGGTGTTCGGCATGAGCCTCTACCCGGGTAAAAACTCCTTCATCTATGATGGGTGGCCATTGCCCTTTCGCCAGTGAGCCTATGACACAGTAAGAAGTCGCTATGCGCCTCAGACAAGATTTAGCGATCACCATCATCCTCCTCCACATACGTTCCCGGCCTCCGTCCCCTTCGCCTGGGTTTCGCATCATCCAGTCCTCGCTAGCGAGAACTGGGTAAGGACACGCTGCAGGAACCACTTCGTCACCGCACTCAAGCCCGCCTCCGTCGATAGTAGCTTCATATAATCCGTCGTCTTCGCTTCTTGCAGCATCTCTGATCGTCCTGCTAAGTGTGTAGGACAGAACAGAATGATGTGCTTTGGAGTCTGTCGTGGCCAGGCGCAGCCGCAGTCTGGCTTTGAGTATCCGGGCACATGCAGTCGACACAGGTAGTCGTTCAGGCCGATGTGCTCGGTCCGCAGTAGCGTTGCGACTGTGCTCTCGGCTCGGCCCTCGTCAAATTCTCCTTCGTCCGTAATCCGCGGGCCCATGTTGCACGCACTGCGACCGAGAGTTTGTTATCGTTTGCCGGCAGATAGTGTACAGTAGCTACCTAGGTCACTACTTTACAATGGCTTCGACAGGGTGTATACGCACCCACCATGATATCTTCCCCACATCTAGGTCTTTGTGCCAGTGACGGCTTTTGCGATGGTTCGGGTTCAGGGCCAGGACCAAACCGATTCCCATATCCTACCTACAGTTCACTCCTTGAGCCAGAGATGTCCTACCCTCGTTCTGAATAAGCAACAAATCAGGCTCTCGTTCTGACCGGCATGCGCTTCCTGTCTTCTCGGGCCATACAAACAGTGTCTCAGTCGCTGTCATTGAATGCCTCGCCTCAGAAGTGACCTTCCTTCGCGATAACTTACCGGGTCTCCCCTCTCATTTAGGCCGACCATGCCTCGCAGCCCTGCTTCAGAATGCCACCCATTGCCATGCGGCAACACTCCCTGCCATTGACCACTAACCAAAATTCTCGTCGTCTCCAGCCTGCTGTGCCTGTCCATCTCTCCCTGCTGTGCCTGTCCATCTCTTCCTGCTATGCCTATCTTTCATCTCCATTCTCTTCCCTGTTTTCTCCTGCTTTGCCCGTGTCCGGCTTCGCTTTCGAATGAACTGTCGTACGAGTCGCCCGAGGCGGGAGTACGTGGTGATTCATCGCACCAATTCGGATGGTCCTTAGACCCGGCGACTCTTCGTTGCGTGCGAGCTTTGTACCTGAAGACGAACGCTCATCCTAGGCGATTAAACGAGAGCTTCGAAGTCGATCGGGTGCCATCTGAATCATCGGCAACAGGTAGCCAGTGATGCCGACGCCGGTCTCGACGCGGCGTCGAAGGTGCGATACCACAAGGCTGCGAGCAGCCGATGTCGAGACACACTCTCCAGCGATCTAGCGACGCGGGTCAAGTCACGAACGAGACCGTCGAGTACGGCGACGTCGGTACTACAGGTCTCGCAGCACCGTCCGGCGATTCCGACGATCGGAGGCGCATCTTCCATCTCTGCAGAAAGCGCGTCGACCAGATACCGCAGCACAGCAGCGACTCTCCGCCCTTCGCATTTCACCAGAGCTATAGGTTTGCTAACGACACCGACTGGGTGCTGGTCTGCACCGTCTATAGCGCGCTCGGGAAGAGACTCCACGAGGGCTCGTATATCCGTATCACCGTCTTCCGAAGTATCGGCCGAGCTCGACGTCGAGCGCCCGGGAGAGATTACTAAGGGATCTCGATCCGTACCCGTCTGTGTAAGAGGTTGCATTCTCTCACCGATCGGCTTCCGTACCGTCTGCTAGAGTGTTTCCAGGAGTGTTTTCAGGAGTGTTTCCAAGAGTGTTTCAAGACTTCTCTGTCGAGTCTTTGCGACAGAAAGATCGGACCTGGTATTGCAGTGCACTCATTACTATGCGCAATGGGGTGAGTCCCGAGTCAGATAGTTACCACAACCACCATAGAGACATTGGTGCGAGACTGATCGCGTTCCTTTGACTTGCTGCTTTGCGGCTGGTTGCGCCGCGGCGCTATACCCGACATAAGCGCCATCAGAAATGTGCTGCTTTAGCTGCTCAGTGTTCAAGTGCTTGGACATACGGCACAGGATCAGCATCCAATGAAACCAAAGCAGGGAGCAGGAAGTCACGGCACGAGTCGCAGTACGGTGCTGTGGGCTTGCTCATACCGGCACCTCAATTGCTGGTAGAACTCCATGAATTCGCGAAAAATCGAAGCGGCGCCTGGCCGGTCGCACGAGGGCGCGTAAAGTGCCACGATGGTGCGCTGTGATAATAACTCGTCGTTCGGAGAAGCATAACTATTTTGTGGCTCTGATGAACGAGCGTCCCCTAGTGCTGAGTCCTCAGAAGTAAGTTAGGCAGGTTCGCGTTCAGATGTTTCTCCACCCGCTTCGCCATGGTGCCCATTCGCCCTCGCCATCCATTCTTGTCGCTAGCCTCGTGTTCACATTTGAGTGGCCGCTCATATTTTGGTCTGTCTCGCCTAAGCTTCTTTGCTGGCGTGATCTGACCTGCCTTGGACAAAGCGGGTCTTCCCAAGGATCCTGGCATGGCCCGTTTGATCTCAAGCTGGCCGAGACGTCTTTGGACAGAGAAATATCACTGGTGCGTGTTTGATCCGTTTTTCGTGATGTCTGACATGGTCAATCTGATGCCTCGAATTCTCCGTCCAGTGCGGCAAGGCAGTCTGTATCGTAACTACCTGTGGCCGGTCGACAACGCAGGACTTAATCGCTGCCTGCCCGGCTCGAGTTCTGCTCTTGCGCAACACATCTGGTTCCCCAAGGCTTGCGCCCAGCAAACGATTCTCAGTTTCGATGAATGTCCAGCACCCTTATCCGATGATATGTAAACGTGTATCGCTCGGAGAGTCTTGCATTGTGTGTCACAAAGTCGCTCGATCAACCACTTTTTTCTCTCCCCGGACAGATCATCACTACTCGTCAGCTCGCAGACATCTTCTTTTAGGAACAAAACGATTTCCTGGAGTCCCGAAAGCTTTTGTACTGGGCCGAAAGGCGACTGAAGGTAGAAAATCTGCGGTCCAAAATGCACACGATGTATGGCTCTTCACTGAAGCGGTCTCAATCGATCCAGAAACTCTTCATGTCTGTGACTATTGGACCCATCAAAGGCAAAGTCGTTTGTCGAGAAAGGCAACAGCGCAGCTTCGGTGTAAAGCTGTCGGCATACCAACAAGATTGCTAGGGACGCTTGAAGCCTGCAGCAGTCGTTGTTTCGAGACCAGCACCGCGCGTGCCGAACTTGGTAATGATGAGGAAGCTGTTGGTACTTGAGATTGTTAAATTTTTGGATCGCCTGTCCGTCGTTCTCTGTGGCGCTGCATGTTCTCACAAAAAGGCTTTGTGGGCGCGCGTTGATGTGGATTGTCCTGTCCCCTAGCATCAGCTTCAGAATGGTGTTTCGCAAGTGAGCTGGCAAGGACAAGAGCATAGATTTCTTTTCTTGAGAGCTGTAGCTATGCTTCGCCATCTTCTTGCAGTACAGGTCGTATCAAATATCCTGCGTGTAAGCAGAGGGCCCTATCGAGGCAACATTAGCTGCACGAGCCCGATCCGGCAACGAAGCCGCTCATCAACTACTGCGCACTGCGATGCAGATGGCGTCATAGACCTAGATGTAGAATTTCTTCCGAAGTTGTGGAAGGGCGCAATTCGGTCGTACTGTGGAGGCTCGTAGCAAGGTCATCCAGCAGTAACGAAACATTTATCGCAGTTAACTACACGGAGAAACACGTGGGACGCCTCTCTGGCTGGCTACGGCCTTCCGCACCTGTGCGCTGCGACACATCGAAGGCCGCGTGCAGACTTCCCCACCCTTACAGCTACACAGCACTGATCGCAAACACCAACGCGTGAATGCAAACAATCCACTTCACCTCACAAAAAACAGCAGCACGAACGGAAATCGCGATCTACACAATACGAGCGACAAGAGCATGGATGAGTAACTTGTGGCTAGGGTCGCGGTGGCACGATCGCGCAGCATCCTCGATCAAAGAGAACAATCATTACCTACCATGCGAAAACGCGCGCCAATGGCGAAAGAGTCTGCTGCAAGAGCGGTCAAACGAAGGAAAGGTCACGGATGGACAAAACGTCGTCTGCCAAAATCTTGGCCAGCGCGGGCTATACTCGAAGAAGATCGTACTCGATACCTCATAGAATGGGAACCGGTTGGCAGCGGCGCCGAGTGCGAACAAAAGTGGGAGTTAAAACATTATGCGAATGCTGCACTCGTCGCGGATTGGGAGGGACGCAAGAGGGCAAGCCTCCGGAGGAAGCGCAACTCGGAGCAAGGAGACGTCTCGACCCTGGAATCAGAACACAAAGGACGTGTTCACGACCACAGGGATATGGAGTTCAGAGGCCGTTCGGGACAAACTACCACAAGCTCTTTGTCGCCGACAGAGCATGGTGTGGGCTCGGGTAATGAGCAGCGGCTATCAGCTGACAACAGTGGCTTGATAGAGATGCATTCATCTGGTGAGCTGTGGACTTCCGCCGTCTCTGACCCGCTTGAAACCACCAGCGCGGCCCCACTAGAATTAACAAACTGTTCCCCACTCAAAACGAGCGGAGGCGCCGCGCACATGCTCGATGGTCATGGGACCAAAGGTTTTGATGACTTGTCGCTTACGATGACGAACCATCCGGATCAAGAATGTGGACTCTCTCACGTCAAAACTAGGGCGGCTTTGCAAGAGATTGTACAAGATGAAAATCGCGGCGAGATAATTGAAGCCCGGTACGGTACAGTGGCCGTAGTCGGACTAGAAGGTTCTCAATCAAGGCACAACCAAATCGCTTTGTCGAAGGGTCCGCATTTGGGAGAGCTGGCAAGTTCTCAGCAACTACGCATGGCTGCTAGGGAAGACTCGGCATATGTACCTCTAGCCGATAGCTATTGGGAATTGTGTTCTTCTTCCATTGAAGCATCGACTGCGCATGTATCGCAAAGCTACAGCGACCACAAACCTTCAAAAGTCGCGTGTGGCGTGCAGAGTTAAAACCACGGCCGGCTTGAAAACTCAGAGCAAGTCTCAGGAACTCATATCACAAAAGTACACGATTCAGGAGAGCACTCCCCACGCCCAGGCACGAGCATCAGCACACTTCTGTCACCGTCACCGTCCACTCTTCCTAACAACAAAGACAATGGAAGCGTGATCTCCGCCGAGAAAGATGATGGTCGGGTGTCAAAAAGGACATCAGCTCGCATCGCAGTCTCTCGCAACAGAGATCTTTGGGCTTCTGGTACCGTGCAGGGAAAGTTGGCGAGCGTAAGGAACAATTGCGTTCGCTGCTCCGTGGTTCAGGGAGAAAACAGGTACGAAGATCCCGCTCTATACTTTCGCCACCACCATAACCTCGCCTGGCACGGACCTATCGGCGCCTGGTCGCACATAATTGCCTGTGACCATCAAGTCCTAGCGAAAAAGCCATCTCATCATGGCTTAACTAAGTCTGCTTGGTCTTTGTTTGCGTTCTCGAATTATCTCTCCGAAATTGCGAGTATAGACACATCTGATAAATCCGTCTCTGATAACAATGAGATTCCCGAGTCTCGCGTGAGCTTCGATTCTGGGGACAAGGTGATATTTCTTCACTTCTCGGCATTCCGTGCGTCTTTCTACCTTATCTTGATCCTGGAAATCGTCACAGACCTCATCTTCTATCGCCGCAAAGGCTCTTGAAGAGCAGAAATAGAGCATGTCTGGTCCGCAAGCTTTGTCTCCGTCAAAATCAGGCTGTGCAACCGGCTAAAGGGGGGTAGAGCATGGCTCGAAGTGCGATACCTCTCAGTCCCTCTCTGGGACTGAGATGCTCAAGAAGATGGCTTAGGGCAAGTTTCTTGACCCCTAAGCAAGCAGCCCCTTAACAATTTTCGTAGAGATAAAAACTATTCAAATTCGTCAATTATTCAATGGTTCATATACATGCAGCTGAGTAAAGTGATGTGCACCAATTAGATATTGTGGATCGTGGCCTCTTCGGACGCAATCAACTGGACCCCAAGCAAATTGTGGGACGCGCACAAAGCCAACGCCAAATCCGAAGCCTCCCATGCGGCTGAAGCCGAATCAGTGTCTAGGCTCAGGGTGAAAGCAAAGGTCACAGGAGGGAAGGCTGGAAGGCAGAAAAAGCAGAGATCCCTAGCAAAGGGCGAGAAGGACGTGGCTGAACAACCAGTACATGAGGGTCATGATAAGTCAGACGACACGAGTGACGGGCAAGAAGAGGAGGAAGAGGGGGAGGAGGAGGAGGAGGAAGAGGAGAGGGAAACAGTGGTGGTTGACGAGGACGAGCATGATACCAAAGAGCAAGATGATGATAGGCACGACAGAACATCCGAAGAAGCTGAGGCGGAGGCAGCAGACAAGGCGGAAAATGAAGAAGTCGTGGTCGAAGCAGATCTGGCAGAGGATGCTAGGAAAAAAGGGGAGCAAAAAGCAGAAGGACAGCAGGAAGCAGCAAGATAGAGCGAAAGGGAAAGAGAGAGGAAGACGGGTGACTAAACAGAGCCTCATAGTGGAGCAAAAGGGAATAATTGCGCAGTCCATGATGGCGAAGAGGAAGGACATGGAGGTGACGGGGAAGTGGGAAAGGAACAGGGAGATCAGGATCAAGTGCAAGGAGTCGAGAATACCGTGGGACAACGAGGGATAACATACAACCGCCACGGACCTTGGAGGAATTGGGAAACGGGAGATGCAAATGGCGAAGATGGCGAAGATGGCGAAGATGGCGAAGAAAGCAGCAAAAATTCTGGCAAAGGAGAAAGAACGGCTCGAGACGAGAACGGAGGCGCTGGGGACAGAAGGAATCGAGCTTTGAAAGAGGACGAAGCCATGGACAACACACCCCTTCAAGAACACCCAAACAAGCGTAGTAAGACCGACAGAGGGGAGTATGAAGATGACGCAGTCAAGAACGATTCACTCAGTCGGACAAATGGCCTGGAGACACAAACACGACCAAGAACACCGTCGCTCAAGTCTACTACCCCTTCTTCCCCCAAAACGATCGAAATTGTCCGCCAGGCCAGTGTGGTGCCTGGGTTGGAAGGCACTGAAAGTGCAGTCTGGGATGCCGCCCGGAGAGACGCCGTCTTCACTTCACTCAGTGGAGCAGATCAGAAAAAAATGGTCTGTACAGCAGTGTCTCTTGCC